>Ga0315277_10006407_pt1 | contig 15412 bp, 18 predicted proteins | sample YL17G05_15_MG_FD_203695 | JGI IMG/M metagenome (GOLD analysis project Ga0315277, IMG submission 203695) | Sediment microbial communities from Yellowstone Lake, YNP, Wyoming, USA - YL17G05_15 | ecosystem: Environmental > Aquatic > Freshwater > Lake > Sediment | place: USA: Wyoming | collected...
AGACAAAAACAGCTCTTGGAAAAATTCCCACAATTTCTACTCCTCAAACCTTGGGCCAGTTCTATCTTACCCAGGATATGGCAAAAGTCTTAGATTTGGCGCAGCGGGAAGCAATAAAAATGGGAGATGAATTTATTTCTATTGAACATCTATTTTTGGGATTGTTAGTTACGCCTTCTATTGCAAAAGGAGTTTTAGAAAATGCTCAGTATCTTGAGGTTTCTGTCTTGCAAGGAGATAAAAAACCTTTGGATTATCAAACAGTATTAAGAACATTTCAAGAATTAAGAGGAGGAAGGAGAATCACTGATCCGGTTCCTGAAACAAAATATCAAGTAATTCAAAGATATGCGATAAATTTGACTCAATTGGCAAGACAAGGCAAATTGGATCCGGTAATCGGAAGAGAAACCGAGATTAGAAGATTAATGCAGGTGCTTTCAAGAAGAAAGAAAAACAATCCAGTTTTAATTGGCGAGGCAGGGGTAGGTAAGACTGCAATTGTAGAAGGCTTGGCGCAGAAAATTGTAAAAGGAGATGTGCCCGAATCCTTAAAAGACAAAGAACTAATTGGTCTGGATTTGGGAGCCCTGATTGCGGGTACAAGATATAGAGGAGAATTTGAAAGTAGAATCAAGGCTTTACTAAGGGAAATTAAAAAAGGAGCAGGAAGATACATCCTGTTTATTGATGAACTTCATACTCTAGTAGGCGCTGGTGCGGCCGAAGGAGCAATTGATGCTTCAAATCTTTTAAAACCCGCGCTTTCCAGAGGAGATCTGCGCGCAATTGGAGCCACCACTTTAAAAGAATATCAAAAATATGTTGAAAAAGACCCTGCCTTAGAAAGAAGATTCCAGCCAGTCTATGTTCAGGAACCCTCAGTTGAGCAAACAATTGCCATTTTAGATGGTTTAAAAGAAAAATATGAACTTCATCATGGCGTAAAGATAAAAGACAGCGCAATAAAAGCTGCAGCCGAGTTCTCGGCAAGATATATCAGCGACAGGTTCTTGCCAGACAAAGCAGTGGACTTAATAGACGAGGCTGCTTCTGCCTTAAGATTGGAGATTGAATCTGAGCCAGAGGAAATAGAAGAACTTAGAAGTCAAATTCAAAAACTTGAAGTAGAAAAAAGGGCCCTAAGGGGAGACAAGCTCAGCCGCGAAAAAATAAAATCAATTTCAAAAACCTTAGCTGATTTAAAAGAAAAATACAGCGATCTAGATTCCAGATGGAAAACCGAAAAAGAACTAATTCGTAAAATCAAAGAATTAAAGGGCAAAATTGATGGTTTGAACTTTCAAATCGAAAAACTTCAAAGAGAGGGGGATTTGGAAAAAATAGCTCAAATCAAATACGGAGAAATTCCAAATCTCCAAAAAGAAATCTCAAAGACTGACAAGAAATTAACCCAGCTTCAAAAAGGAAAATCTCTTTTGAAAGAAGAAATTGACGCAGAAGACATAGCTCAAGTAGTTTCTCGCTGGACTGGAATTCCGATCACAAGATTAATTGAAGCTGAAGCCAAAATACTAGAAAAACTCGAGGACATCCTTTCAAAAAGAGTAGTAGGCCAAAAAGAGGCAATCAAGGCAATCGCAAATGCCATCCGCAGAAGCCGGGCCGGAATCTCAGAAGAAAACAGACCCTTGGGCTCGTTTATGTTTTTGGGACCAACAGGTGTTGGAAAAACCGAGACTGCAAGAGCCCTGGCAGAGTTTTTATTCAATGATGAAAACGCAATGATCAGATTGGATATGTCAGAATATATGGAAAAACACACGGTTTCTAAAATGATAGGAAGCCCTCCGGGGTATGTGGGCTATGAAGAAGGAGGCCAGCTTACAGAAAAAATCAGAAGAAGACCTTATTCGGTGGTGCTTCTGGATGAAGTTGAAAAAGCAAATCCCGAAGTTTTCAATATTTTATTGCAGATTCTAGAAGATGGGAGATTAACTGATGCCAAAGGCAGAACAGCATCTTTTAAAAATGCGATTTTGATTATGACCTCAAATGTGGGCTCGCAATACATTGCCCAGATGGCACCCATTGGGTTTTTGAGCGATAGGGAAAAAGAAAACCAGATGTCTTTAAAAGAAAAAGTTAAAAATTCTCTTCGCGAAAGATTCAGACCAGAATTCTTAAATAGGATTGATGAAGTTATTATTTTCAATTATTTAGGTAAAGAAGAAATCCGAAAGATTGTGGACTTACAGCTCTCGAATGTAATTGAAAGATTGGGCAAGAAAGGAATCAAAATAAAATTTGAAAATTCTGCAAAAGTACTTTTGGCAGAAAAAGGATTTGATATAAATTTAGGCGCAAGGCCTTTAAAAAGAGTAATCCAAAAATTAGTTTTAGACCCACTTTCCTTAAAAATTGTGACAGGTGAAGTGCAGTCAGGAAGCCAGGTTTGCATTTCAGAAGAAAAGGGAAAAATTGTATTTAAGATAGTTTCCAAAATCGTTCTGCTAAAGAAAAAGGAAAAAGTTTTAGTTCCGCAATAACATTTTAAAATGATACTCAAAAGAATCTTTCAAATTCTTGCAATTTTTGTTTTGGGAGTACTCGGAGGAATGCTCTGGCAGGCAATTTGTCTTCCGTATTTGGCACAAAATCCTACTTTTGGAAAGTTTTGGTTTATAAAAGAATTCAAAAGCAGAGAAACAGTAATTTTCCAGAAAGAAGAAGTTCACATTCAAGAGAATGCTGCGCTCTCAAAAGCAGTTGAAAAAGTAGAAAGCCTTGTAGTGGGAATAAAAACCCAACCTAAGAAAGGAAAACTTTTGGAAGGTTCGGGCTTGGTTTTGACCACAGATGGGATGATTGTCACGTTAGCCGAGTTAATGCCGGATGGTTCTACTTCTACGCTTTTTATAAACGACCAGGTCATACCATTTGAGATGAAAAAGAAAGACGTAAAAGCCAATTTAGTTTTGCTTAAAATTGAAAGGCAAAAATTGCCCACTTGCGGATTTGCTGATTTGGAGAAATTACAAAAAGGTCAGAAAATATTTTTGGTAGGAGCAATCTTTTTAAACAATAAACTCCAAAGAATTGTGAATGAGGGAATCGTAAGACTTTATGATGGAGATTCTATCCTAACAAATATCTCTGAAAAAAAGACTTTCGCAGGAAGTCCAGTTTTTGACATCGAAGGCAATGCTTTGGGAATAAGCACAATTGATTTGGAAGAAAAGGTTTCTGCGATCCCGATTTCTCAAATTCGAAAATTCGCAGGATTGTAATCTTTTTAGAATAAATCCAAAACTCGGAAGGCGTCTTCCGAGTTTTATTTATCTTAACAAATCCTTATCTTCCATTTGGCCTTTTGCCTGCAATTGCCAGAAATAGAAATATAATCCTTTTTTCTTCATTAGTTTTTCATGAGAGCCTTCTTCCACGATTTTTCCTTCGTCTATTACCACAATTCTACTGGCTCTTCTTACAGTTGAGAACCTATGAGCAATAATTAAGACAGTTCTGTCTTTGGCAATCTTCCATAAAGAATTCTGGATTAAGCGCTCTGACTCCGAATCCAAATTGCTGGTTGCCTCATCAAAAATAATGATTTTAGGACTGGTCAAAATCATTCTAGCAATAGCCAATCTTTGTTTCTGTCCGCCTGAAAGTTTAATTCCTCGTTCCCCTACCGGAGTATCGTATTTTAAAGGCAGACCTTCAATAAATTGATGTAAATTTGCAAGTTTTGCAGCTTTAATAATATCGTTTTTTTCAGCCTTGGCATTGCCGTAAGCAATATTAAAGCCAATTGTGTTGTTAAATAAAATTGGTTCTTGGGGAACTACTCCAATAAAAGAACGGAGTTGCCTTTTTGTGAATTTTTGGACATTGATTCCATCAATTAAGACTTTTCCCTTGCTGACGTCATAAAATCTCAACAAAAGCTTTATTATTGTGGTCTTTCCAACGCCCGAACGTCCCACAAAAGCAACTGCTTCCCTGGGTTTTATCTTTAAATCAATCTCATTTAAAACATATTTTTTAGTATCAGGGTATCTAAAGCTAACATTTCTAAATCTGATTCCGCCTCTTACATTTTTGCCTTTCACGGCCACTGGGCTTTCGGGGTCTTTGATTAAAATTTCATTATCCAAAATAGAAAAATAACGTTCTATATCTACATAACGCTTTGCAATATCTCTAAATCTGTAAAGCAAGTCAAAAAACCTATAATAAAACATGGTGGTAAAACTGGCAATCATTACCAAATCTCCTGTAGTAATTTTGCCTATTACCAATTTTTGGATTGCTACCAGAAAAATCGCCAGGATTCCCAAATTAGATAAAGTTCCGATTGTAATATCCATTAATCTAAAACTATTTGCATACCCCCAGATTTTGCTAAGCCAATCCTGAAATTCCCCCTTCAATCTTGTTTCTTCTGTTTTTTCCTGTGCAAAGAATTTTACAGTTTCATAATTTATCAAATTGTCGGTAATAATCCCGGAAATCTTGTCCTCTGCTTCATTAAATGCAGTTCTTTTTTTAATATTGATTTTTACCAACTGCCAGCTTACGGACACATTTACAAAAAATATCAATAACATTAAAAGCGAAATTATGGGCGTAATTCTTGTGAAGAAAAATAATACAATTATTAAACTCAAAAGAGTTCTGAAAACGTCTTCATTTAAATCATGAAAAAGATCAAAAAATGCCTCATCACCTCTTTTGAAGCCGCTAATTAAAGCCCCCGTGCTTTTATTTACATGAAATGCAAAATCCAAATCCTGCACTCTTTTAAAAACCTCAATCCTTGCATCTCTTGCTGCAGGAAAAAGCGCTCTGTCTCCCAAATAATGACTCAAAGCATTTAAAAGATTAACTACAATGTTCACTCCTACAAACAAAAGCACCATTTCCATTAAAATTTGATAGTTTTTTGAAGGGACACTGTCAATTAAAAGTTTATAGATAAAAGAAGTAAGATTATCCAGGACCGTTGCCAAAACCAACACAAAGAAAAAGGCAAAAAACGCCTTTTTATAGCGGAGCAAAAATCCATAGTATTTTTTGAATATCTCCAACATAGAAAATCTCCATCCCCGTGGATGAAGCGCTTATATTAAGAAGTAAAAAAGAAGTACCTAGATTATACTTTAAGTCAAAAGCTTCTGTCAAGTATAAAAAGAGTAAGCCCTTGGGACATTGTCCCAAGGGCTTTGTGCTGGATCCTGGTCAGAATCAGAATGGCGTGATGTTCTTTGAAGCCTGCCGCAGTATCGCGGTTACCTTGGCCCCGAGAACCTCAGCCACGATGACATACGCCAGGATCAGGATCGCCACCGAGCCTAAGATGATTTTCGGCAGCATGTTGACCTCCTTCTTCGAAATGGGTTCTTCACACAATTCTACAAAAACTATATCTCAAAAATTCATAATTTGCAACTTTTTTGACAAAATTTTTCAAATATGGCAATCTAAAAGTATATAGCACCTACTCGTAATGTATTGAATACTTGCCATAGGAGGTGGCAAATGCGGCTACTAAGAGCGATCTGTGGACTTCTGTTGGGCATAGTGGTGGCTTTCATCTTCTCCATCCCATATCTTCTGATCCGTCTTGGGGGCGAGGCCTTGCTTAATCTGTTGTTTAAGTAGGGAAGGAGGAGAAGTGAAGGACAAGATCGTGGACAAGATCGTGGGTGTGGTGGTGGCTCTGGTTTTCGGGCTCATTATTCTTCTCGATTTTCTGTTCTACCCTTTTGTTTGGGCCTGGAGGAAGGTAAAGAGCTCGCTTATGTCCTGACGGGCGGACGTTAAATGCCCGTTTTCTGTTTTTATAAATCATCATTTGACTTTTTTGTGGTTTTATTGTTAAATTTAGTATACGAATTGAAAGTGTCATGAGACAAATGAGAAAGGAGGCAATGACTGTGAGTTCTGTAAGTGTCAAGCAGTGGGTTTCCAATGGTATGACCATGGATTGGGTTATACCAGAGCAAGAGGAAGATCAGGAAGAGATGTACTTTGTCCTGCAGCTCGAGTTCGTTGCGTTGGTTGGCCAAAACCAGCTCCGCGACGGCAGGATGGGCGTTGTTCTCGGCGAACACACATCAATTCCCCCCGGGATAGAGGTGACAAGCCTCCAGCCGGAGGACGTGGCCGATTTCCATGGAAGGAAGGCCTGGCTGAAGGGCGGGAATGGCCTGGCGATCAAGTACGGCGATCACGTCTGCCCGATCTTCATGATCGAGGACGTCACCCCTGGTGTTGGCGGAACCCTCAACTTCTGCTTCCTGCCCAGTGAGCTGGACCCGACCGGAAAGGGCGAAGTCTTCTGGCACGAACCCATGATGGCGGAGGCAGCATAGCTCTTCATCTTGCACATTACGGAAAGGGGCCTGTGAATCTCACAGGCCTCCTTTATTTTTTAAAATCATTTACAAAAGCCAAAAAATAACTAAATTTAAGATAGTAGAAAAACTAATACTTAAGAATAAAAATAAATAAAAAATATGAAAAACATTGGAAAATTTATAACAAGTTTGATTATTTGCCAGATGGCCGGCATTTTAGGTTCCATTTTTACAATGCCCAAAATAAATACTTGGTATGCAACCTTGAACAAACCCTCTTTCACTCCGCCAGGTTGGTTTATTGGATTGGTTTGGACGATTTTATTCTTTCTGATGGGAATTTCTTTATATTTGGTCTGGTCAAAGAATTGGGAAATCAAATTGCCTCCGGAAAGCGACAGGAAAAAGGCTTGGAATCGCATTTCAGAAAAATTATGGTTTGGTTCTTGGCGCGAAGAAAACGCAGCTTTGATTTTTGCACTCCAATTGGCTTTGAATATATTGTGGTCAGTTGTATTTTTTGGGTTAAGATCTCCCGGTTTTGCTTTTTTTGAAATTTTAATGCTCTGGTTTGCAATACTATATACAATTATAAACTTCTATAGAATATCAAAACCAGCAAGCTATTTGCTAATTCCTTATATCCTCTGGGTAACCTTTGCCAGCTTTTTGAACTTTATGGTTTGGAGAATGAATTAAAAAAGTCCATTGTTGGACAATTTCAACGAGTCCGGGTCTCGTTGATTTTTTATTTTCCACAATTTTTTATTGACAACTATCTGATTATTTGCTATATTATTAATATCTCATTGCCAAGGAGGGGCATATGAATGCGTTGTTTGGTCTCACGAGTGTGCATAGGATCAACATCATCTGCGCGGTGGGCATCTGCGTGGGCGCCGACGGCCTGGGCGTTTCCAGCGCATGCGCCGGCACCGACAGCATCTGCAGCGTGGGCATGGACAACACGAACAAGGACGGCCGCCTCATCTGCGGCTGATCAAGCCCGCCTTGGGCGGGTGCACAAAGCCCTTCCTAACTTCGGTTAGGAAGGGCGCTCTATTTTTATGAATCCTCAAAATCGCCTCATCGGCGATTTTTTGATATAATAAAATATAAAACAATTAAACCAGATTATGAAAAAACTTACACAAAAAGATAAAAAATATTTAGGCAGGGATGTACCGGCCAGTCCAGTGGAGATTGTTGGAGCAAAAGGAAATTTTCTGTATGAATCAAATGGCAAAAAATATATTGATTTTTTAATGGGTTGGAACGTTGGAAATGTTGGTTGGAATGTAGAAGAAATCAATGAAAAGATAAGAAAATTCAGGGGACCGACCTATGTAAATCCATATTATCTGTATAAATCCTGGGTAGAATTGGCAGAAATTTTGGCAAAGATTTTGCCTGGAAAATTAACCAAAAGTTTCAGAGCAACAGGTGGGACAGAGGCAGTAGAAATTGCTCTCCAGGCAGCAATGTCTCATACAAAAAGAAGCAGATTTCTTTCTATAGAAGGAAGCTATCACGGACATTCACTTGGCGCAATGAGCGTGGGCGATTCTGCATTCAGAAAGCATTATAAAAATCTTTTACCGGGTTGTTATAAAATTAAACCTCCGTTGGACGCAAAAGCAGGAAAGAAAGTTGAAGAGTTTCTTAAAAAGAGAAATATTGCAGGTTTTATTTTAGAGCCAATAATCTGCAATTTAGGAGTTTTGGCTCCCGAAAAAGAATTTTTTGAGATAGTGCAAAAAGCTTGTAAAAAATATGGAACCCTGTTGATTATTGACGAAGTGGCAACCGGTTTTGGAAGAACTGGAAAATTATTCGCTTCGGAGCATTATAACTTAAAACCAGACATTATTTGTTTGGGTAAGGCAATTACAGGAGGTTACGGCGCCTTAGCCGCAACAGTAATGACTGAAAAAGTTGCAAAATCAATGGAATACGATTTTAGTTTTTATTCTACTTTTGGTTGGCATCCTTTGAACGTGGAAGCGGCAATTGCTAATATAAAATTTCTTTTAAAGTACAAACCTTGGGAAAATGCGATAAAAATGGGAAAATATTTTGAAAAAAGATTAAAGGCAATGAAATTTAAATATCCTGCAGAAATCAGGATTAAGGGTCTGGCAATTGGAGTGCAGTTCAAAGAAAAAGGATACGCAGTAGAAATAGTCAAGAAATGTATGGCAAAGGGACTATTATTTTCTGAGTTAGGACCATATATTTTTACTCTTTTTCCAGCCCTGAACATTGATAAAAAGACCGCTGATCAAGGTTTAAACATTCTCGAACGCTGTCTCTGACAACGAGTCCGGGTCTCCGTGGAAAAATCACCTTTCCACCTTCCGTCAGCTGGCTGGAGGCGGAGGTAATTTTTTGATAGAATAAAGTATATGAAAGAACAAAAATCTAAAAAAGAATGCAAGCACGAAAAAGTGGTTATGATAGGACTTTGGGACGGGAAAGATGAAAACGGAAAGCGTACAGGAGGCCCTGAGGTAGAATGTATGTTATGTAAAGAACATCTTTTTATTTCATGGGAAGATTGGCATAAAATTCCTTCCGAAAATAAAACCGATTAAATCTAAAAAATAAATAAAAATAAACTTATGAAAGAAACAATTATCCACGGGTTCAAAGTAAAATATGAAGATACTGCCAGGCCAGCCATAGATTTTTTGCTTACAGATTTGGATATTGATGAGTGCAGAGTATTTTTTGACGAGGCAAAACAGAAAAAGTTTGCTAAATTTGAGGACCATCAAGACAGAGAATACACTCTTTATTACAATCCTGACAGAAGTTATACGTTGATAAGAAGATAACAAAGCTTTAAGCTATTCAAATTTACTACGAGTTCGGGTTTCGTGGAAAAGATTTTATGAAGAGCACAAAGATAATTTTTTTAATTTTTATAATTCTCTTGGGAATTTTTTTATTTTTCAGAAATGATTTTTTAGATTTATGGTCAGAGTTATCTTTTCAATTACCGAAAATTGAGAAATTGCCAGAATTTGGAAAAGAAATCACCAACCTTTTTATCCAAGACCCTGAAAAACAGATTTCAACGCCTTCTCCTCTTTTCGCCCCAAAAGAAAGTCCGCAGGCATCTCTTACTCGGGCAGGGGTGATCCGTTTGACAAATGTTCAAAGAGAAAAATATGGCGTTTCTCTTCTCAAAGAAAATACAAAACTAAATGCCTCCGCTGAAACAAAGGCACAAGATATGTTAAAAAATCAGTATTTTTCGCATTATTCTCTTTCTGGTATTGGTGTCGGAAATTTAGTAGAAAGCGCTGGATATGAATATATTGCTATTGGCGAAAATTTGGCCCTTGGTAATTTTGAAAACGACGAAGTCCTTGTGCAGGCATGGATGGATAGTCCCGGGCACCGCGAAAACATTTTAAATGCTCAATATCAAGAAATCGGAGTGGCTGTGGTGAAAGGCATATTTAACGGGCAATCTACTTGGCTTGCGGTTCAGCATTTTGGATTGCCATTATCTGCCTGTCCCCAGCCAGATAAAATACTTAGTACAGAAATTGAGAAAAATCAAAATCAAATTGAAGCACTAAGAAAAACCTTGGAAACGCTGCAAATTGAGATTCAAGGCATGAGGCCAAAACGCAGCTCCGTATATAACCAAAAAATAGAGGAGTATAACAACCTTGTTTCCGAATATAATGGTCTTATTCAAAAAACCAAAATCTTGGTTGAAAAATATAATGCTCAAGCTGCATTGTTTAATGAATGTGTTTCTGTAGGAGAATAAAAAATAGTCAAAAACTTTTTATAAAATAAATAACTTACAAGGAGTCCGGGTCTCGTTGAAGAAATCGCTTACGCCAGCTGACGGATTGGCGACTTTTTATTTATTTTAACTCTTTTGACTTGACCAGGTTGCATAAATATGGTATAATATGATTATATCAGGAAAAAAGGAGGATTCCTCATGAAGCTCTTTCTCAGAATCGTTGGTGGTCTGGGACTGGCGATTGTCTCGGCCATTCTGGTGGGCGAACTGTTCGTCAGGATCAAGGGGATTGATCTTGGACCGTTTCAGCCATTGATGGTCATTCAGGCTGTGATCAAACTGGTCCAAGTCGGGACGAACCAAGAGGCCCTCATAGTGCTCAATGTGAGATTTGCCCCGGTGCTGATTCCCTTGGTCTGGCCCCTTTGGGTTCTTGCCTTGAAGTAGGAGGCGAGGCCCTCGAAATGCAATGCCCTGCTGTTTTCAGTAGGGCATTTTGTTTATGAGAATCTATAAATACTTTTTATATGGACAAAACACCAAATCGCCTTTTTGGCGATTTTTTGTTAAAATAATATAATGAGCGCAAATTCTTCTCCAAATGATGCGAGAATAGACACATCTCAAGAAAGAGAATTGGAATTCTGGGAAGATTACGCCATTTTTATGGCAACCAGAGAACGAAAGGTTTATTTAAACTCTCCTCTTTACAGAGAAGAATTTAAAACAATCAGTGAATTCATTTTGCCAAGAAAAGGAGAAAAATGGCTGGATTTAGGATGCGGGGCCCTGCCTGCCGCAGAACTAATTTACAATATGTCCGGAGAAAAGGCAGAAGTTTGGGGAGGAGATATTTATTTATGTGCCGCACAAAAAAGATTAAGAGAATTGGATTATCCGCCGATTAAACTAAAACAAATTGATTTGACCAAAAGATTGCTGTTTCTGGATAATTACTTTGATGGAATCGTGGCAAGTAAAGTTTTGAATTATATTATTGAATCCCAGGGAGAAACAGGAAAAAGCGCCCTAATAAAAATTTTTCTTGAGCTTTTCAGGATTTTAAAACCTGGAGGAGTATTGGTATGGAGTTCTTTTGGAAAAGAAATCAATCGCCAAAAAGCAGCAAAAGTTTATTTTAAGTATCTTTTAAATCCTGTTGAATGGATAAAGGCGAGATATTTTTTGCCAATTTTTGCAGTAAAGATTTTTAGATGGGCAAAGCCTTTTGAAGAAAAAATAAAAGGGGGAGTGTACCATTCTCTTTCAGAACAGGAGTACGATGAATTATTGCTTTTGGCTGGCTTTGAAAATTCTGAATGGAAAAGAACTTTTGCAAACCAGCTTTTAGTAAATAAAGTTAACAAGCCCTTATAAAATGGAAAAAATTTTCGTCATCAAAAACAAAGGCGAAAGAGAGCCTTTTTCCTGGAGAAAAATTTATTTGAGCGCCCAGAGGGTAGGCGCTTCAAAACATCTGGCAAGAAAAATCTCCACTCAAATAAAAAATGAGGTCTATGATAACATTACCACCAAAGAAATTTTTGGAAGGATTCAGCAAGTTTTACTTCAAGAAGAAAAAGGGATAGGAATCCGTTTTAATCTAAAAGAGGCAATTAGAAGATTGGGACCAAGCGGTTTTCCCTTTGAAAAATACGTGGGTGCAATTTTTGAAGCACAAGGGTTTACTGTTCAATTAAACCAAATGATTCCCGGAAGATGTGTTACTCATGAAATAGATTTTTTAGCTAAAAAAGGAAAGCAAGTATTAATCGCCGAGTGCAAGTTTCACCAGATGGCAGGTTCAAGAGTGGATTTGAAAGTGGCATTGTCAACCTACGCCTGTTTTTTAGATTTAAAATCCGGAAACTTTTTTCAAAAAGCAGGTCTGAAAAATTTAGAACTTAAACCCTTTATTATAACTAACGCAAAATTTACGAGCCAGGTTGTCCAGTATGCAAATTGTATGGGAATTTCACTTTTGGGATGGCGGCATCCCGATAACCAGGGATTAGAGTATATGATTGAATCGCAAAAACTTTACCCCATTACTATTTTGCCTTCGTTAAGAGATCATCTTTTGGAAACTTTTGCAAAAGAGAAAATGATGCTGGCTAAAAATTTATTGGCGACAGAACTCTCAAAATTTGCAAGAAGATTAGACATCCCCGAGCAAAAATTAAAAATTCTAAGAGACGAAGCAGATTTATTACTGCAAGAATAATGAAATTTACTCTTGGAAAACCAAAAGATAATATTGTGACCTTGGCAAGAGCATTAGGATATATTCCCCTAAAAGTTTTTGGAGAAGAATTTGATTTAGTAAGGCCTCTTTCAGGAAGAGGATACCCAAGATTTCATCTTTATGTGGGAAAAGACAAAATAAAAAACGAACTTTTATTCAATTTGCATTTAGATCAGAAAAAGCCGTCTTATAAGGGTAGTTCGGCCCATTCTGGAGAATATGAAGGAGAATTAATTGAAAATGAGGCAGGAAGAATAAAGAAAATTATTGAGAATTTAAGAAAATAAGACTTAATTTAAAAGAGAAAGGCCGATCCCACCCAATGGATCGGCCTTTGACGCTGAACTGACTAGTCCTAGCCAAGCTTTTCGAGCTCTTGAGGCAAAACCCTTAATACAAGAGGATTCTTGAAGGTTGCAGAATCTGCCCCTGCTTTCAGGGCTGCCTTGAGGAGTTCCTCGTCGCCAATCTCTGATGTCCAGAATACAATTCTGGCTCTGGGATTGGCTTTCCGGATTTCCCCTACGAGCTCTATGCCACTCATCAGTCCTTCGAGATTGTTGTCAATCAGGAAGAACGACGCTTTGACGAGGGCATCGCTGACAAGCAGTGTCTCGCCGCTGGAAAAAGATTCTACCGTAAAGACCCCTCCCCGCGAGAAGCATTACTGCTATATCGAGCCAGTTTTCAGCGTCTTCGACTACCACCGCTAAGGTGGCATTGCCATGTACCCCACCATTGTTCATCCTCCTTTCTCAGACGTTTACCAGAAGCATTCTGGCTTATTAAAGATACTACAATACTTTTTTAGATTTTTCAAATAGATTGACATTTTTGAGGTTTTATTTCAGAGTAAAGAAAGATTAATGTCGAGAGTTGTCCCAGATTCCTGCGAAAGGAGGTAAAACAGGAATGGAAGGGATGCTACGGTGGTTGGGTTATTTCCTCATCGGCTTGGGAGTCAGGCTGGTGAGGATGTCCGACCGTATCGGAAGACAAAGCCTGAAGAACCGTTCCATTATTGGTTACAGGAGGGCGCCGCTTGCCGAAAAGGTGCATCTGGTGGTTCCGATGAACCCTTCAGATGGCAAGTGGCAGAGGTCGCTTTGCCGCAGGGTGACTGTAGATACTGTAGTTCCAGTCCATATACGATTGAGCCACCCAGCCGTGTGCGGCGCTTGCAGGGAGAAATTGATGATGTATCCTCACTTTAGACATTCTCTCCGCAAACAAAAGGGCCTGCTGTAAGCAGGCCCTTTCTCTTTTATTATATTTGTTTTCTTTGACAGATCCATTGTTTTTATGTTATATTGCATAGATCTTGCGCAACGATAACCATAAAGAATACTGGAAAGGAGGTGAACAGAGATGGCAAGAGTTGCGCTTGTAAACGTTGCCCCAGATTGGGGGGAGGCATTTGCTCTTGCGGCAAAACAAGAAGGGATTGAGGTTGTGGATACCGAGAGTCCCGACAGCGAAGGCGCTTTGATTGTCGCAAGCGCCTTTGAGCAAGACCAATTTCCGAGAGGGAGAACGTGGATTGCTCTTGTCTGCGGGAATTCAAGCAAGCAGGCAAGAGAGACAAGGAATGCTCTCATTGCGGGTGCGCGAGAGGTCCATACGCAGCCCTTTTCTATCGTGGGCATGCGCAAGTTTCTCTGCGCGCTCAGAGAAGGCGGACTCTTGTCATTATGAGCGAGTTCGTTCGAGAATAAGTCCCAGCCATACAGCTGGGACTTACCTTTTTTATTTTTGTGATAAAATGAAGTTAATGAAGACAAAAAAAGGACCGTGGATAATTACCAATACAAAAGTTGTTTATGAAAATCCCTGGATAAAAGTAAGGGAAGATAAGGTTATCAGGCCAGATGGCAAGAAGGGAATTTTTGGTGTAGTTTCAATGGTGTCAGGAGTTTCAGTGTTGCCAATGGACAAAAAAGGCAATGTATATTTGACCAGAGAGTATCATTACGGGGTTGAAAGAATAACAATTGAAGCAATAAGCGGCGCCATAGCCAAAAACGAAACAAAGCTTTGCGCAGCAAAAAGGGAATTAAAAGAAGAAACAGGACTTATTGCTAAAAAATGGACATATCTTGGCTTTGTTGACCCGTTTACAACTGCAGTTGTGTCTCCAAATCATATGTATCTTGCTCAAGACTTAATTCAGTCCGAAGACGAGCAAGAGGGGACAGAAGAAATAAGAGTGATTAAAATTCCATTTGAAAAAGCAGTGGAAAAGGTAATGAAAAGCGAAATTACCCATTCAGCAACCGCAACGCTAATATTAAAAGCTAAAAATTATTTCAAGAAATAATTCAGAACTTCTACCAACGAGGTCCAATCTCGTTGATAAGTTTTGCTTGATTGATATTGTATTTTGGAAAATTGAGTGTTATATAAATATAAGAGGTAGTGGAGAATAGTCAATTATCAGAGATAAGACAAGGAGGGAGGCATGTTTGTTGTACTTGAGGGTGGTGCCGGAGGAGGCAAAACCACCCAGATAGACCTTCTCGTGAAAGCCCTCAGCGAGATGGGTTGCAGAGTCAAGAGGGTAAGTGTACTTGATGACACCGAAGTGGGAAGGCAGGTGAGACAGATTACCAAGGTGGTTCCTCATGGCAAGTTGGGGCATCGGGCAGAGGCATTGCTGTACCTCGCCGCAATTGGCAGTGCCGAAGATTGCCTTATTTCTCCAGCTCTTGCCGAGGGGTTCATTGTGGTGGGGGACCGGTACATCTCCTCAACCACGGCTTATCAGGGCTATGGCGGAAAGTTGCCACTCAGATGGCTAAAGAGGATTGGAATCCTGGCCGTCGAAGGCGTGCTTCCTAATCTGACCGTATACCTTGATGTGCCGGTTGAGGAAGGTCTTGCCCGTCGCAAAGACGATCCTCACTTTGCCCAACTTCCGTTTCGTCGGCGCGTGAGGAACGGCTATCTCAGAATGGCAAAGCGCGACCCAAACTGGTTAGTAGTGGATGCTACCCAGTCTGCCGAAAAAGTCCACGAAGCCATTCTTGCAGCCGTAGTTGCCCGCCTCTAGAGCTCTGTCTTTCAAGAGAAACA
>Ga0315277_10006408_pt1 | contig 15411 bp, 8 predicted proteins | sample YL17G05_15_MG_FD_203695 | JGI IMG/M metagenome (GOLD analysis project Ga0315277, IMG submission 203695) | Sediment microbial communities from Yellowstone Lake, YNP, Wyoming, USA - YL17G05_15 | ecosystem: Environmental > Aquatic > Freshwater > Lake > Sediment | place: USA: Wyoming | collected...
GGCGTCCGGGGCGGGTTTGTAAGACGGCACGGGACGCCTGGGCTGGGTCTGCACCAGGCGGACGCTGTTGATCTTCAGGCCGCTGGAGGCGCCGGCCAGCGGCGCCGGCGCGGGCGGAGCGGACATGGCGGAGGCGGCGGCTGCGGGTACGGTCGAACTAAGGTGAATGAAACGGCGGCGGTCCATAGGATTCCTCCCGGTTTCTAAGGTGACTAGCCCGTCATTATTTGGGAAATTCTGCCGAATGTCAAGCTGAGCGTGAAGTGTCGGAGTTCTCAAACCTCGTGTGGGGACAGGAGCGCGTGAAATGACTCGCCTAGTGGCCATTGCCGGAATCCCTTTGTGGGTGGTTTCTTTGTGGGCGCAAGAGCAGACGATAGTCAGCACCCGGGTGTCCACGACGCCATCGGGGGCGCAGTACTACGTGGACGGAAAGGCGTATCTCTCGCCGCAGGTCTTCCTGTGGCCCACGGGCAGCAAGCACGTTCTGAGCGTCGAACCACCGGTGCAGACCGGTCTTTGGTTTGGCGAGCGTCGCACGTTCGTCAACTGGACGGATTCGACGGGACGTCTGACCGCCATTACCCCGACCATCGCCATAACCGCCCACCCGGAGATCGCATGGGTTACCGCGAATGTCACCCTGGAGTACCAGGTCAAGGTCATGGTGGTGGACTGTCCGGAGACTGGAATCGTGCTGTGCGACTCGCCCGGGAGGGCCATCGTGAACGGAACGACTTTCGACCGGAATGGAACCTTGTACGTTACCCCGAACGCCGTTATCACGCTGGCGGCGCTGCCAAATCCCGGCTATGTGTTTGCCGGCTGGCAGCTCGGTGCCGGCTCGTCGGATGCCTTTGTTTCGAGCGTGACCGTGACAGGTCCGATGTCGGTTCAGCCGAGGTTCGAGCCGGCCAAAGCGGTCACCTTTCTCACCTCGCCGCCGGAACTCCATGTACTGGTGGACCGCCAGCCGCTATTGACGCCCGTGACAATGGATTGGGGGCAGGGCACGCGCCACGTAATTGGCGCGCCGTCGCCTCAGGACGACTTGTCGGGGCGCCCCTGGGTGTTCGATTCCTGGACCCATGGCGGCGGCCAGAACTCGCTTTACACGGTGGACCGGACGAACGTGCGCGAGACGCTGACGGCGACGTTCGTTCCCGGGGCGCGCATCCTCCTCCTCACCAGTCCGGCGGGGCTCAAGTTGAACATTGACGGCCGGTCCAACTGGATCTCCTACGCCTTCGTCTGGGGTGTCGGAACCACCCACGCGATCTCGGCGCTGGACGGGCAAACCGACGCCTCGGGCCGCCGGTACGTCTTCAAAGGCTGGTCGAACGGCGGCGCGGCCGCGCAGCAATACACGGTCCCGCAGGAGGCTGCCGCGGACGGCGTGCGCCTGACCGCCAATTTCGAGGCGTTGAGCCGCGTCACCGTTCAGTCGGTTCCGCCGGGATTGCCGCTTCCGGTCGACGGCGTCGAGTGCCGGACGCCCTGCACCCTCGAGCGCCGCAACGGCGCTTCGATCCGGGTCGCCGCTCCGCTCTCGATTCCGGCCGGCGACGGGACGCGCCTGGATTTCGAGAGCTGGGCCGACGGAGGCAGCCCCGACCGCTCCTGGACCGTCGAAGGCGACTCGCGCACGCTGGTGGCTCGCTACAAGACCATGCACCGGCTGGCGGCGCTGGTGGAACCGGAGGGCGGAGCTGGAATTCGGGTCGAGCCGCTTTCGGTTGACGCGTTCTATCCCGAAGGGACCGCGGTTCAAGTCGCCGCTGAACCTCGTCCCGGCTTCCGTTTCCGTGCCTGGGACGGCGATCTGAGCGGCCCGTACCGTTCTGGTGTGCTGTTGATGGCCGGGCCGAAAGCGGTGCGGGCGCTGCTCGACCGCGTGCCCTTTGTGGCTGAAACCGGCGTGCGCAACGCGGCCGGCGAGACTCCGGCGGTTGGAGTCGCCGCCGGTTCCCTGGTCTCGATCCTCGGCGCCAGCCTGGCGCCGGCCTATGAGGTTGGGCCTGCCAGCCCGTTGGCGCAATCGATCGCCGGCGTGACGGTTCGGGTCGACGGGCGACTTTTGCCGCTCCTGTTCGTGTCCCCGGAGCAGATCAACGCCCAATTGCCTTCCGATCTCGAGGAGGGCGAGCGCTCGTTGACGGTGCGATGGGAAGGTCAACCCGAGGCCACGGCAACCTTCACCGTGGTCCGCAACGCTCCGGGCCTGTTCGCGGTTGCCGCGCACGCCGACGGACGCCCTGTGACGGCGGAGAATCCGGCTCGCGCAGGCGAGACGCTTTCGGTTTTCGGCGCCGGCTTCGGTCCTTATCTGCGCCAACCGCCTTACGGGTTTGCGGTTCCCGACGCTCCAGCGTATCCGCTGGCCGACCCGGTCCAGGTGCTGGCCGGCGAAGCGGTCCTTGAGCCTGAGTTTTCTGGCGCGGCGCCCGGCCAGGTGGGTACGGTGGTGACGCGCTTCCGCCTGCCCGACTCGCTGCCGGGACCGGCTGTCGCCCTGCGGGTCCGAGTGAACGGCCAGGACAGCAACACCATCAACCTGCCGATTCAGTAAACGCCCGGAGGACGGGTTTCACCCCGCGCGGGGTAGAGTCGAGGATGGGTGCGGGTACTGGCGGAAAGCGCCGGACTCCTCGCGTGTGCCCGAGTGCGTCACTTTCTTTCCGTAATCCTGCGGAACACCCGCAGCAGATTTCCCCCCAGAAACTTCCGGATCCGCTCCTCCGGCCAGCCTCGTTCGAGCATCGCCTGGGTCAGCATCGGCAGATCGCGAATGTCGCGCATGCCCCTGGGCGGCGTGGGCCCTCCGTCGAAATCGGTGCCCAGCGCGACGTAATCCTCGCCTACCAGTTGAATCGCGCGCTCCACCACGTTCAGCCATTCCTTCGGCGTCAGCTTGATCTCCTCCGGAATGTTCACCCCCACCATGGGAAACTGCGGAGCGACCTTGCGGTCGATCTCCTCGATGGTCATGGGCGTGGCGCGGCGCGCGATTTCCGAGGTGTCCCAAAACGGCTTGCCCGCGTTCCTGGTGCGCCACTCGAACGCCTTCACGTTGTGAAACTCATTGCCGATCTGAAACCCGATCACGCCGCCTCTTGCCGCCAGCTTCTTAAGCAGGTTGTCGGGCATGTTGCGCGGAATGTTGTTGAAACTGCGCAAACCGTGGTGCGTTGCCACCACCGGGTCCGCGCTCAAATCGATGGTCTGTTCCATGGCCTCGTCGGAGGCATGCGACACGTTGATGACCATGCCGAGCCGGTTCATCTCCCGCACCACGGCGCGCCCGCGGTCGTTCAGTCCGTGGAACTTCGGCGGAGAGCAGCAGGAATCCGCGAAATTGTTGGCCCAGTTGTGCGCCGAAAGCTGCGCCGACCGCAGTCCGAGCCGGTAGAGAACCCGCAGCACTCCCGGATCGCCATCCAGATCGAAGCCGCCCTCCAGGTCCAGAACCGCCGCAATCCTGCCCGTGCGGTGGATTCGCTCGATGTCGGACGCGTTGCGCGCCAGCTCAATCTTGTCGCGGTTCTTCTCCAGTTGCGTGAGCGCCAGGTCGATCAGGCGCAGCGTCTGCTTGGTTTCAAGCCGCTGCGGGTAATACTCCTCGGTAACGAAGACGGAGAAGAACATGGCGCCAACGCCGCCCTCTTTGGCGCGCGGCAGATCGAACTGGCCATCGCTCACGCGCTCGCCGATATCGCCGCCGTGATAGAGTTGCCAGTCGATCACGTGCACGTGCCCGTCGAACACCAGCGCGCGATCGTGCAGATTGCGCGCCTTGTCGGAAACCTGCGCGCACAGCGTGCCCGCCGCCACAACCGCCATCATCCAGCGCATCGCAAACTCCTGTACCTTGATTCTATGCGAATCTCCCGAAGGCAATTGCTGGCCGGAGCGGGCGCGGCGCCGCTTGCGCGCGCGGCGGGACGGCCCAAAATCGCCGCCCTGGTGACCGAATACCGCAAATTCTCCCACGGGCAGCACATCGTGGACCGCTTTCTGGAGGGATACGGCTGGAACGGCGCGCACCACCACCCTCCCATGGACCTGGTTTCGCTTTACGTCGATCAGCATCCGAGTGGCGACCTGACTCCCGACCGGGCCGCGCGTTTTCCCTCCATGAAGGTGTATCCGTCGATCGCCGAGGCGCTCACCCTCGGCGCGAGCAAACTGGCGGTGGATGGCGTGATGCTGGTGGGCGAACACGGCCGCTATCCGCGCAATGAAAAGGGCCAGACCAAGTACCCGCGCTACGAGTTCTTCCAGCAGATCGTGAAGGTTTACGAGTCCAGCGGGCGCGCCGTCCCGATCTTCAACGACAAGCACCTCTCCTGGAATTGGGACTGGGCGCGCGAGATGGTCGACACCGCGCGCCGCATGAACTTCGCGTTCATGGCCGGCTCGAGCCTGCCCGTGACGTGGCGCACGCCTTCGCTCGAAATGCCCCTTGGCGCGCGCGTTCGGGAAGCCATGTGCATCTGCTACGGGGGCGTGGACAGCTACGATTTCCACGGTCTGGAAACCATCCAGTGCATGGTGGAACGCCGCGGGGGAGGGGAAAACGGCGTCGAGTGGGTCGAGGCGTACCGAGGCGAGAATTTCTGGAAGGCGCACAAAGAGGGCGTCTGGCCCGCCGATCTGGTGGAAGCCGCGCTCTGCCGCAGCCATACGCTGACGCCCGCGCGAGAGGGCTTCAATCACGTTTTCCCGACGGTTGACGACATGCGCCGGCTGGTCCGGAACCCGGTGGCGTATCGTTACCGGCACGCCGGAGGCCTGATGTGCACCATGCTGCTCATGAGCGGACTGGTGAGGGATTTCAACTTTTCAGCCCGCCTGGAGGGGCGGAGCGAGCTTTTCTCCACCCAGATGTACCTGCCCATGCCGGACGGCCGCACCACGCTCGCGAACTTCTTCAGCCCTCTGGTCAACAACGCGGAGAAGATGTTCCTGACCGGCAAGCCCACTTATCCCGTCGAACGCACGCTGCTCACGACGGGTCTCACGGCGGCCGGCGTCGAGAGCCTGTTCCGCGAGCAACGGCGCTGCGACACGCCGCACCTTGCGATCCGCTATCAACCAGCCAAAGAGTCCACTTACTGGAGGAGTTAGATGAAACGCATCGCCATCCTCACGACCATTTACCGGTACCTTTCGCACGCGCAGCACATTGGAGACCGTTTCCTGGTAGGTTATCCGCGCAACGGCCGCTGGCATAGCCCGAACATGAAGGTGGTCTCGCTGTATGTGGATCAGAAGCCGGAGGGCGATCAAAGCGAGGCCCGCGCCCGGGAGTTCGGCTTCAAGGTCTATCCCACCATCGCCGAGACTCTGCGCTGCGGCGGGGACCGTCTCGCCGTGGACGCCGTATTGTCGATCGTCGAGCACGGCGAGTATCCGCGCAACGCAATGGGCCAGGTCCTCTATCCGCGCCATGAGTTCTTCAGGCAATGCGTCGAGGTGTTCGAAAAGGACGGGCGCGCCGTGCCGGTCTACAACGACAAGCACCTCTCCTACAGCTTCGAGAAGGCCAGGTGGATGGTGGATCAATCGCGCCGCCTGAAGTTCCCCCTGCTTGCCGGATCGTCGCTGCCGGTTACATGGCGCCTGCCCGAGATCGAGTTGCCGCTGGGCTGCGAAATCCAGGACGCCTTGATGGTGGGGGTGGGCGGCTCCGACGCGATGGATTATCACGCGCTGGAAGCCATGCAATGCATGATCGAGCGGCGCAAAGGCGGAGAGACCGGCGTGCGCGCGGTCGAGATGATCCAGGGCGAGGCGGTATGGAAAGCCGGCGAGGAAGGGCGCTGGTCGAAGCATTTACTTACCGCCGCGCTGTCCCGCAGCGACACGCCGCAGGGCCTCACCGTGACGGATGGCCGCACGCAGGACCTGGTCGCCAGCGGCGAGCTGCCGAAACTGGCTCAGAACCCGGCGGCGTATTTCATCGAGCACAGGGACGGGCTCAAGACCACGCTGCTGATGCTGAACGGCGCGGTGCAGGATTTCAACTTCGCCGCGCGCGTCAGGGGCCTCGGCATCCAGTCGGCGCAGTTCCTGCTCACGCCGACTCCCAATGTGACCTATTCGGCGTGCCTGGCGAGCAAGATCGAAGAGATGATCGAGACCGGCCGGGCGCCCTATCCGGTGGAGCGCACGCTGATCGTGAGCGGAATCCTGGAAAGCTGTCTGACTTCGAAAGTGCAGGGCGGTAAGCGCATCGAGACGCCGCACCTTGCGGTCCGCTACAAAGCGCGTTAGTTACGCGCGACAGGCTACGTAACAGGTGCGGGCAGTCTGGATGTTCCAGGTCGTGGTGACGCCGGCCCGCCCCTTCCCGCTCGACGCTCGCCGATTACGCCAAGGCGCCGCGGAGTCCCGAGCCGCATTCCTACGAGAGCGGCTTCGCGCCCAAGTGGATCATAGCCGACCAGATCGCCGGATACCTGGAGTACAACTACGACCCTGCCCGCGGCCGCCTGCGTTTTCCCTGGGTGGCCTGGGGGCCGTATCTATTTCGACCAGATCGCCGCGCGGCTGCAGCAGGCTGCGATGGTCTCGCAACCAGCGGTGATTCGGCAGTCGCCGGTTGAGTGGCCGCAGATCCCCGCACTTTTGCGGGCACTTGCGGGGGCGTGCGAGGCTGGGCGTTCTGGTTGGCCTCTTCGATTCGCTTCCGGATGTCCTGCTCCCACTTCTCCCGAACACCCTTGCTGTAGTTCAGGCAGAGCATGACGAAGAGCGGGTATGGCGAAGAGTAGGTGATCGGGGCGGTGAAGCAGATGGAGGCGGGGCGGACGGCGCGGGAGATCGCGCGGGAGCTGGGAGTCGGCGAAGAGCTTCGCTGGGCCTTGACTCCCCTCCGCTCCGCAAAAGACTGGCCTCTGCGACGGCGAAAGGGCTGGGTGAAGTGCTACTGTGGAGTTTCTCTAGTTATGACTGGTGGAACGGAGGAGGGCAGGCCATATGCACCGCAACAACAACCATCGCAAATCGACGTCTGCCTCCGAGTGTTCAGTTCAGAGTACTTTCGGCGCTCAATCCACCCCTTGGCCTGTCGCCGCGGACGAAGACTGCAAGGAGGACGGCTCTCGGATTCGGCAATGAGAGGAAGAACGAGAAGCTACTCGACTGCTGTTGCGGATTGCGTTTGGATCGCTGCGTGAAGTCGTTGACGGTAGTTATCCCGGTCTACAACACCGCGGAGGAACTGTCGGAGTGTTTGCCGGCGATCGGGCGTTCGCACCGGACGCCCGATGAAGTGATCGTGGTCGACGACGGCTCGCCCCCGGATGTCGCCCGCCGAATCGCCGGGATTGCGGCCGCGCACGGAGCCCGCTTGATCTATCAGGCCCACGCGGGGACGGCCGCGGCCCGCAATCGTGGCGCGCGGGAAGCGGCCGGCGCGATCATCGCGTTCATTGATGCCGATGTCCGTGTTCATGCCGAAACGCTGGGGCAATTGGCCGCCGCCCTGGACGATGCCGGTTTGGCCGCAGTCTTCGGCTCCTACGACGACCGTCCCGCCGCGGCCACGCTGGTAAGCGACTTCCGTAACCTTCTGCACCACTATGTGCACCAGGTGTCGCGGCGCGAGGCTGCGACGTTCTGGGCAGGCTGCGGTGCGGTCCGTCGTTCCGTGCTGGAGACAGTCAGCGGCTTGTCGGAGACGTTCCTGGGGGCCACGATCGAAGATGTTGAGCTGGGACTCCGTCTCACCGCGGAGGGCCATCGCATCGAGCTCCATGCCGAGATCCAGGCTACGCACCTCAAGCGTTGGACGCTGGGCTCGTTCCTGGCCACCGATCTGCTCCACCGCGCGATTCCGTGGGCGCGGCTGATGTTCGAACGCCGCGACGCTCTGAGGCCGGATCTGAACTTCGGCTGGTCGCAGCGCATCAGCGTCGGGCTCGCAATGCTGCTCGCTTTCTCGCTGTTTGTCGCCTTCCGGCTGCCCCTGCATGCCTGCGTGGGCGCTGTCTTCTCCATCGCGACCCTGGCCTTCCTGAACCGGCGGTTTCTGGGCTTCCTGGGCAGGCGCCGCGGACCGCTTTTCGCTCTCCTGTCGTTCCCGCTTCATATCGCGCACTTTCTGGCGGGCGGTCTGGGCTTTATCGCGGGCGCGCTACGGGCGTGGCAAGATCGCGACCCCCGAGCCTGGATCGCGGCCGTCGTCCTGATCGTCGCGGTTTTCGGATTGCAAGCCGCCAGCGGCGCCTATCAAGCCGGCTTCGACGGCTACCCCGACGAGCCGTCGCACTTTGTTACCGGCGTCATGGCCGCCGAGTTCATGCGACACCCTTCGCTCCGGCCGCTTCACTTTGCCGAGCAGTATTATCTGCACTACCCGAAAGTCGCCATCGGGCACTGGCCGCCATTCATGTACTTCGTCGAGGGCGCATGGTTCGTCTTGTTCGGCGGCGCCCGCACCACCGCCTTGTTGCTCGAAGGAGTGATCGCCTTCGCGCTCCTGCTCGCGGTCTATGTGCTGGTCCGCTTACACGCGTCGTTTGCCGCCGCACTGGCGGCCGCCCTGCTGATCCTGGCCACCAAGCCAATCCAGCAGGCGATCGGATGGGTGATGGCCGATTCGTTCACCGCCTTGCTGGTCCTCGGCGCGAGCGCGGCGTTCGGCCTCTACCTGAAGAGGCCCGGCTTTGCAGCGGGTCAATTTTTCGGTCTGCTCGCCGCTCTGGGGATGCTTACGAAAGGCAGCGCCGTCCCGGTCCTGGCTGTGCCGGCCCTGGCGGTATTGGTGTCCGGCCGCTATTCGCTCTTGCGCCGGAGGGACTTCTGGCTCTCAGGGTTGCCAGCGGCGGTCCTCGCTGTTCCCTGGTATTGGTTCGCCCTGCGTTTTCCCACCCCCAACCTCGGGTCGGTGGGCCGGGGAGACATCCGCCGTGTCCTGTGCTTTGCGGATTACGGCGCGGTGTTGCTCCTGCTTGCGGGAATCGGAGCCGTGGTTGTTCCCCGGCGCGATCCCTTCGTCGCAGCCATGTTGGCCTTGGTTCTGGCCTTTACGGTGGCGCCGCTGCTTGTGCCCGCCCTGAATGAAAGCCGCCATTACATGCCCAGCGCCGCCGCCTGTGCGGTTCTGGCCGGATGGGCCCTCGGCCGGACTCGCCGTCCGGCAGTGTTCGCCGCCCTGTGCTTTGCGGCCGCCCTGGCCGCGAACGGAGAGTTCGTGCGTCACGCACCTGCGCGTTTTCGTCCTTGGGTGGGCGAGCTTCGCGATGGCGGACCCATTCTCATTTCCGGTTCCGGCATGAGCGAAGGAGCCTTTGTCGCCGCTGTCGCGGAACAGTCCCCCCGGCCCAGGAGAATTGTTCTCCGTGCGTCGCGGGTCCTGGCGGACAGTTCATGGAACGGAAACCGGTATCGGCTTCTGGTGCGCAACGAAGCCGAAACCCGCGCCCGGCTTTCCGATCTCGGTGTGCACTGCGCCGTTCAGGTGTCTGGCGAACGATCGCCGCACGATGACCTGCTTACCCTCGCCATCCGCGATTGGCGCCCGGAAACCCGGCCCGGCGGAATCCGCATCGCCATCAACCCAGCTCCCCCATCGGGCCGGCGCGTGGTGATCGATCAACGCCGCCTGGGGCGATCTCTAGTGCAGGATCCCTGATGGTTGCACGAGCAAGTCGCGAACCACGAAAGGGACGAGAGATAATGATCGAGATGTCTGGTTGATTCGCCATGAAGCGGCACCGTGAATCGAGCACCCTTCCGCTGCTGGCGTTTCACTCCCTGGACTTTCGCCCCTCGCCGATATCGTTTCCGCCCGAGCTCTTCCGGCGCGGCCTGGAGAGCCTGCACGAAGCGGGCTATGGCTCGATCACGGCCGGCGCGGCGGCGAGCTTCCTGCGCGAAAGGAGGCCGTGGCCGGATCGCACGCTCGCGCTGTCGTTCGACGACGGCTACTTATCGGTCCTCGAAAACGGCTTCCCGGTGCTCGAAAAACTCGGCTACACCGCGACGATTTTTCTCACCGCCGGGAAAGGCCATGTTCACTGTCTCCCGCCCATGCAGGGGCGCCCACGGCTTGGTTGGGAGCAGGTGCGCCTCATGCACAGAGCCGGAATCGAGATCGGCGCTCACACCATGACACACCCGGATCTCACCCGCCTGGACGAGGCGCAAATCGAAGCCGAGATGGCGGGCTCGCGGGCCGCGATCGAAGACGCGATCGGCGCGCGCGTGACAAGCTTCTCCTATCCGTTTGGCTTTCACAACGCGCTCGCCCGCAAAATCGTGCGGCGTCATTTCGACTGCGCCTGTTCCGGCGACCTTGGACTGTTGACCGCGGAGAGCGATCCCTGCGCGCTCGAGCGGCTCGAGATGCACTACTTCCGGAATCCCGCCACCTTCCATTTGCTTTCCGGCCCGCTGCTGCCAAGCTACATCCGCCTGCGGAAACTCCCGCGGCTCATCCGCCAGACGGTTCTGCGGCGGTTGGGAGAACGTTCATAGTGGCCGGCACGTCGCATCGCCCGCTGCGTTTTTGCATGGTGACCACGTTCTACCCGCCTTACAGCTTCGGCGGAGACGCCGTCTTCGTCGAGCGGCTCTCCCATGAGCTGGCCAAGCGGGGTCATCAGGTGGACGTGGTCCATTGCGTGGACGCCTACCGAATGCTCGGCGGAAAGGAGCCCGGCGGCGCTGACCGGGATCATCCCGGGATCCGCGTCCACAGCTTGCGGAGTCCGGCCGGATGGTTGTGGCCGCTGACCATGCAACAGACCGGAGGACCGGCCTTTCACGCGGGCCGGCTCCGGGAATTGCTCGAGTCCGGCTTCGACGTGATCCACTATCACAACGTCTCCCTGATGGGCGGGCCGGATGTTCTCGCATACGGGCGCGCCATCAAACTGTACACCATGCATGAGTACTGGTTGGTATGCCCCACCCACCTCCTTTATCGGTTCCAGCGCGAACCCTGCGAGCGCCCGCATTGTTTCGCCTGCACGCTGGCGCACAAACGGCCTCCGCAGTTGTGGAGGTACACCGGCAAGCTCGACGCAGCCACCCGGCACGTCGACGCCTTTCTGGCTGCCAGTAACTTCTGCCTGGAGGCGCATCGCAGCCGCGGCCTGCGTGCAAATATAAAGCTATTGCCTCACTTTGTTCCGCCTGCCGAACCCAGCGTCCCGGCGTTCGTCCATCCGGGTCCGCCCTATTTCCTTTTTGTGGGCCGTCTCGAAACGATCAAAGGGCTTCACACTCTGCTTCCTCACTTCCAGCGGGAAACGGGCGCTGAGTTGTGGGTTGCCGGAGCCGGCAGCCAGGAAACCGAATTGCGCCGCCTTGCCGCCGGGAATCCGAGAATCCGGTTCCTGGGCCACGTCACGGAGCCGCGGTTGTCGGAGCTGTACCGGAACGCCATGGCGCTTGTTGTTCCATCGCTCTGCTACGAGATATTTCCGCTGGTGATCCTGGAAGCGTTTCGGCAGCGCACTCCGGTGATCGCGCGCCGGCTCGGCGGAATGAGGGAGACCGTTGAATCCTCGCAGGGCGGAATCACCTACATCGGGGCGAATGAGCTTTCCTCGGCAATGAAACTCCTTCTCGAACAGCCGGCCGTGCGTGATCGGATGGGCCAGCGCGGCTTGAGCGCGTTCTTGCAACAGTGGACTCCGGAGGCTCACTTGGACAGGTATTTCTCTCTCATCGATGAGATCGCCCAGACCCGCCCATGAAGACGATCCGGTTGTTGGCCTCCCTGGTCATGCCCGCTTCTTTTTCCGAGGCCCGGAATGTGCGGGCGACTGCATCCGGCATCCGCCGCGGCGAGGCCGGTGCAGTTGTCCGTGGTTCTTCGATCTTAATGGACCTATCTGTGCCGAGCGGTGGACTCGGCTGGCGCCAGCATCGATTTCCATCTGTCGCAGGAGCGGTCATGCCGAACTGGCATCGTTATTTCGTGACGGACCCTAAGTGCCCTGCGGCGCCTCGCGACGGCTCAAAAAGCCCACTTCAATGCCAACTGAATCTGCCTGGCCGGTGTGGAGGTGTCCGTGATCCTCCCCGCGCTGCCTACACGCGCGCCGGTACTGTCGAACAACGCCAGGCTTGACGGCTGCCGGAAGTTCGGATGGTTGGTCACGTTGAACGCTTCGAAGCGGAAGCTCAGGCTCCGCCGCTCCCCCTGCCAGAAGGTCTTGTGCAGGGCGGCGTCCAGCGCGAACAATCCCGGCCCGATCAGCGTGCCCCGCCCCAGCGTGCCGAAGTAGCCGGCGGCAGGCAGGCCGAAGGCCAGCGGGTCAAAGTACATCTGGGGGTCGCCGAGGATGAGGCGGCCGCCGGAGCTGCCCAGAAAATCGGGGCGCTGACCGAGGTCCGCGCGCGTGGTCTGCAACCGGACGCGGTCGAAGCCGACCGTGGGCGCGAACGGCTGGCCACTCTGGACCTTGGCCAGCGTGTGCATTTCCCAGCCGCGCAAGAGCCACGCCGCACTCCTGCCGCTCGCCGCTGGAATCCGCCAGGAGAGATTCAGGGCAAGTACGTGCCGCAGGTCGAAGTCCGACAGGCCGCGATTCGCCCGGTAGTTGTAGACCGTGGGCACGGAGTCGGTGGCCGTGAAGTCGTTGCTGATGGTCGAGGAAGAGTTGTCGATGGACTTGCTCCACTGATAGCTGCCCTGGAAACCGAGCCCGTCCCGCCACCGCCGCTCGACCCTGACCGTCAACCCGTGGAACACCGAATCGAACTGCGTGCGCCGCATGGCGATCTGGGAGAAAGCCGGGTTCAGCCGCGGGGCATCCGCGGCGAGGAAAACGCGCCCGTCGGCGAGGTACTGCGGGCGGGTCGCGTTGACGTTGCCCACGAAGCTCATCAGGTGGACCCCACGCGAGCCGGCATAGCCCAGGCTCACCAGAAGCCCTCCCGCCAATTGCCGCTCCAGAGTGAGCTGAATCTGCGCGACGTAGGGTTGTACGAGGTTGTAGTCGACGGTGTCGAGCGCATTGAGAGGAGTCGCGCCGCGCACCGCGCTCAGGAGGTCCGGAAAAGCGGGCCTGGTGAGCGAGGCGCGATTGAAGAACGGAGGCATGCGCCCGCCGGCTACGATGAGGTCGCGGATTCCCAACAAGTCGTAGAAAATCCCCGCGCCGGCGCGCACTACCGTCCGGCCGTCGCCCGCCGGATCGAAGGCAACCGACGCGCGCGGAGCGAAGTTCTTCCGCGAAGGATTGTGGAAAACCGGCCCTCCCACGGTGACCGCTGCGTCGCTGACGTAGTTCCTCAGCGAGGCAACCTTGCCGTGGATCTCATCGGGTGTGCCGGCGGACTCGTAACGGATTCCATAGGACACGCCCAACTCCGGCCGCACCTTCAATTCGTGTTGGAAGTAAGCGAATCCCTGTATCTGGCGCCAGGCGCGTTGAGAGTCCGACCCGGGAACCATCACCTCCGCGCTGCGCGCAACGCCCCCCAGGAAGTCGGCCAGGGAGCCGAACTGATAGTAGCCGGCTGCGCTGAAATCCGAGACCTGGTTGAATTGAACACGATCCAGTCCCGCCCCAACCTTGAGCGTGTGGCGGCCGCGGACCTGGACCAGGTCGTTGTTGAGCTGGTAGTCGTTCAGAATGTGCCGCCGGGGGCGCTGCCGTACGGGGGAGGGGCCGACGTCGGCCAGTCCCGTCACCGTGATGACCCCCAGCGGCTGGCCGGGCATGAAGGACATGGAGGTTGGAACGCCAGTCAGCAGTTCGGCAAGCTCGGAAGCCGGCACGCGGCTGAAGGCAGCGCGCAGCGTGTGGACCGTGCGGGCCGAGAGCAGGTGCTGCATCTCGACGCTCGCAAACTGGTTCCGGGTAGCGGTGAAAAACGACCAGATCGCCACGGGCTGCGGCTGGCGCTGCGTCCCATTGTCATAAGCGTAGCGACCCGCTAGGCGGAGAGACGGCGACAGCAGCAGGTCCAACTTGCCGCCGGCGTACTCCTCCCGCGTGCGGCGTACGGCTTGCTGGATGTACTCCCCCGTGCCGTCGCCGAAGTCCCGGCCGTTCGGCATGGGATAGAGGTTCAAGTACGGCTGGACCACCGGCGCGACCGTCACGACGCGCACGCCCCCGCCAGCCGCCGGAAGCCGGCCCTGCCTGGCCTGCGCGTTCGGAACGACCGGCCGAAGCGTGTTGGCAAGCGTTTCACGGATGCCCTCGAAGTTCCCGAGGAAGTAGAGCCGGTTGCGCCGCAGCGGGCCGCTCAGCAGGCCGCCGAACTGGCTGCGCCGGAAGGGCGGAGAGGCATTGGCCGGATCATCGAAGAAGTTGCGGGCATCCAGTGCGTCGTCGCGGAAGTACTCGTAGGCGCTGCCGTGATACTGGTTGCCGCCCGATTTCGTCACTGCGGTGAAGACCGCTCCCGCCGAGCGCCCATATTCCGCGCTGAAAGGACTGGTGACGATCACGACCTCGCGCATGGACTCCAGGCCCAGAGTGACCTGCGCGGCGCTGGCTCCCACCGAACCGGCCGAATCGTTCATGGGGATGCCGTCCAGCAGGTAGCCGTTCTGCGTGGGCCGAACGCCGTGCACGGAGTACTTCAGGCCCTCCCCGCGCGTGACGTTCTGGTCCGTGTTCCGCAGGAGCAGCACCCCGGGCTGCTGCGCGGCCAATTCGAAGACGTCGCGGCCCACCAGCGGTAGGTCTTCAAGCTGCTGCTGCCGGACGGTGCCGGCCGAACCGGCCGGGCTGGCATCCACCAGGATCGCCTCCGCCGACACCACCACCTGGTCACGCGCCTCGCCCAACGCCAGGTGAAAGTCCACCTGCACGGTGGCTCCCGCTTCGACCCGAATCCCGCTCTGAACCTGGTCGCGAAAGCCGGCGCGGGCGACAGTGATCTCATAGGCGCCCGGCTCCAGGCGTGGCGCCAGGTAGCGGCCGGTCCCGTCGGTCTCGGCCGAACGTGTCGCGGCCGTACCGGTCTCGAGAATGCGCAGCCGCGCTCCCGGCACGACCGCGCCGCTCGGGTCGCGCACGGTTCCCTCCAGCGCACCCGTTGTCTGGCCTTGCAGCAGGGCCGCCGCTAGCAACGAGAAAACCACCCCGCGCAAGATCACCGTCCGCCTCCACGCTCCGCCAATCGATATGCCTCTTCCACGCGCGTGTTGTCGACCAGTTGGGACATATCGGGGGCCTTCTCGCAGAGCCCGTTTGCAACCGCCCAATCCACGACCCGCTTGACGTCGGCGATCTCCACGCGGCCATCCCGGGAAAGGCCGGCGCGGCAGGCGGTCCGCGCCGCCGTCAAGTCGGAGTGTCCAGCCTCCGCCAGTTTCTGGAATGCGCGAGGGTCCTTTCCCGCTTGAAAGTCCCACAAGCCGCGCAGGTAGGCCGCCAGGAAGTCCACGCCCACCTTTCGGTCCGCCTCCAGCATCGACCTGCCGAACAGGAT
>Ga0315277_10006409_pt1 | contig 15408 bp, 18 predicted proteins | sample YL17G05_15_MG_FD_203695 | JGI IMG/M metagenome (GOLD analysis project Ga0315277, IMG submission 203695) | Sediment microbial communities from Yellowstone Lake, YNP, Wyoming, USA - YL17G05_15 | ecosystem: Environmental > Aquatic > Freshwater > Lake > Sediment | place: USA: Wyoming | collected...
TGGTTGAACCAGACAACCTTTAATGTTTCAGTCCCGTCATTGATCAGCGCTTCGGTGATGGCCATCCGCCGGTGATGAGCGCGCCGGTTTTCAATCAATTCAATCTGCCCGACGACATTGGCCGCGACACCCGCCTGTAAATCTTTTATTTTTACTGTTTTAGTGAAATCGTCATAGCGGAAGGGGAAATATAAAAGCAGATCTTTAACCGTGTTAAGACCGATGATTACAAGGCGTTTGCCGATAGTTTCGCCAACGCCCCGGAGAGAAGTTAGAGGAGTATTTAAATCCATAAAACTATTTGTAATCTTACCTTTTTTTGCCCATTTTTTCAAATAAAAAAACTGTTTTCGACAGGAAATCGAATCGTCGCTGACGCTCCTCTTTGGAAGGGGTTTCCCTGCCTACCGGCAGGCAGGCACCCCTTCCAATGCCATTCCCCGAAAACGGTGGGGAACTATCGTTCCCCAAACCCCTTCCGTTCGCTTCCTGCCGGAGCTAGACAAATTTAAAACGGGCTATAAGCCCGTTTTAAATTTGTGCTCTCGACAGGAATCGAACCTGTATCACAGGCTTCGGAGGCCTGCGTCCTATCCGTTGAACGACGAGAGCTTACCTTAAATTATCAATTAAGAACTAAGAGTTGTCAATTAAGATAAAATAGACCTTTCAACTTATTTTCCGTGAGGAAATCGAATCGTCGCTGGCGCTCCTCTTTGGAAGGGGTTTCCCTGCCTACCGGCAGGCAGGCACCCCTTCCAATACCATCCCCCGAAAACAGTGGGGAACTGCCGTTCCCCAAACCCCTCTCGTTCGATTCCTCACGGGACCCTGACAAAATTAAAACAGGCTATAAGCCTGTTTTAATTTTGTGCGCCCGTGAGGAATCGAACCTCAATTACAAGCTCCGCAAGCTTGTGTCCTATCCGTTGAACGACGGGTGCTTTTTTTAAAATACCCCTCCTTTATAAGGAGGGGGTTGGGGGAGGTCTGCCTTACCGCATGTCTATCTTGCTATAAATTGAATAGCTTTGTCAACTGTTCGGAAAGAGGGATGTTTGTTTTTTCCAAATTTTCTTTAAGATATTTAAGCAAATTACGGCGGATAATAATCGGATTCATATCTAACAAGGGGATGGAAAGGCGGGTGCGGGCAAAATTAATAAGCCATAAAAGCCATTCGTAGCGGACCGGTTCACCAGTTGGCAGGGCGGGCCGGACGAATCTTTTGAATTCCAAATAGAGATTTTTTGTGTCCTCTCCCGGCTTATAAATAATGAAAAAATTATCTATCTGATCATATTCATAAAATTCTTTTCCAACCAGAATACCTTTGTCGGACAGAATTACTTTTAGCAAGCTCGGCTCGTTGCCATCAAGCATGACAACAAGAATCGAAACAAAAATTATAATAATGCCAAAGATCAGATTTTGCGAATAAATGGCATAAGCCAAAAGAGCCAGGGCGATTAAACCGGCGATAAGATACCATCTTTTTGTTTTTTGTTCGCCCTGATATTCGGGAATTTCCCAGGCAATAACATCATCTTCTGTCTTTATATCTTCGGTTTTATTGTCTTCTTTCATATGTTTGACAGTAAAAATTTTATCTTATATTATGATTATATCATATTTAAAAAGGATAGACAAAGTCTTCAAAAGATATCCTAAATTTGTCTGCCAATAGGCAGGCAGTATTCGTAAAAAGGAGAGGTGGCTGAGCGGCTGAAAGCAGCACACTGCTAATGTGTTAACCTAGTGATAGGTTCATGGGTTCGAATCCCATCCTCTCCGCAGAGACAATAAAGTATCGGATAGACCCCGAGAGCCCAGTATTAAGGCGGACATTCGGCAAAAGTTTCAAAGGCAAGTTCGCGGATTATTTACAGATCAATAAATATGGAACAAATAAATATTCGGCAAAAATTATTCGGCTTGCTTGGAAAATATTGGTGGGTTCTTCTGATTTTAGTTGGTGTTCTCGCCTTTACTACTAATGTACCGATTTTCCAGTGGGTGCTTTGGGGCGTTGGAATAATTTTTGCCTTGATGATTTTTGCTCCATTCCTATTTCAGCTTTTCGCACCTGCCTTTTTTCTTATAGCTTCTCTTACAGAGCATTTTAACGAGTCAAAAGGTCAATCTGCTGGCAAGAGATACATCTTTATTCCCGCCGCTTTACTTGCATCAATTGGATTTGTAATGGCTCAATCCATTTTATCTATCTGGGTTTTTATTATAAGTTTTCTTATTTGGTCCAGTGCAATAGGTTTTTTCTTTACCTTTATTGCTACATTCTTTTTTGGTCTTGCACCGTTAACAATTTTTACTGCTCCATTTGTAGTATGGTATAAAGCTGGTTTTGCGGAATTTTTGGCAATAGCAATTTTTTTCTTAATAACTGCATTTTGGTTCGGATTTTCCAAACTTGCTTTTTCAGAGAATTATCGGAAGCACACCCCAGAAGATTTTTTAGGATATTCTCCTCAAACTTTTCTACTTGGCGCTTTATCATTTCAAATAATTGCACTGCCTTTTTATCGTTTTGGATTGTTCGGCACAGGCAACATTATTTCCGATGCTGGCGGTGCAATATTTCTTTTACTCGCTCTCATATCCGCTTTTAAATGGCGAGCCATTAAAAAGAAATTGTCAGAAGAAGAAAAAGGAAATTTGTATAAACCATCGGTTTGGGTTTATATTTTTGGTTTTCTCTTGACTAATCTTCTTTATCTTGAATTTCAACAAACTTATGGCGCACCAACGGCGGTACTTTTCTGGCTTAATAGTTTTTTTCTCGTAGCGCTGATAGGAAGATTTTTTGGAATTTTTAAACGTAAAAAGTCTAAAACTCCACAAATTGAAAGTAAAATATGAACAAAAAAGAATACATAACAAAATTGGCTAACCGTATACGAATATCATTTTATATTCTTTTACTGGTTACTATTTACGAGGCGTGGTATTTGTTGGGGCATGGTAGCGGATTATCTTTTGTTTTGGTTTTGCTGTCCGGTGCAGTAACATATTTTGCTTATACATTAATGCGATTTTTTGACGACATAAAAAATAACATTAGCTAGTTGAAATTTTAATTTTTATTTATGGCAAGCAACGAACACCAAAATTTAGTTGACGCCTTAGTAAAAGCATTTATTAATGAAGGTTATATTATTGAGAATGCTGACTCTGGCGTTTATTCACGCCCGACAACAATTGGGCGGCACGAACCAGACATTATAGCCAAAACTTCTAATGGCCTAATTATTATCGGTGAGGCGAAAACAAGAGAAGATTTAAACGGTGAAACTTCTAAAGAGCAATTTATTGACTTTTCAAGTAGAGTAATGGCAGATGGTTTATTAAAAGGTCAGGCTGTTCCTTTTCATATAGTTGTGAAAAAAGAGGTGGCTGACGACTTGAGGCTTATTTTGGCTTCTCTGGGTTTAAGCAATAAAATAGGTAATATTATTACGATATGGACACTATAGATAATTTAGACAAAAAAATAAAAAAAGAGCCACTTCTTTTGCAAGATGTTTTAAAAGAAGTAGGTATTGCCGCTCAAGAATCAGACAGAGTTAAGTCCGAAATTATTTTAAAGCATAAAATTCTGATTCCCCAATACGAGAAAGAAGAAAATAGAAAATTAATAGTTTATATAGCAAAGATAGGTAATCAGAAATCTGCAATAAACCCAGACGATATTGCACCAATAGGTAGCATGCTCGCAAATTGTGGTTGTGTTGAAAATTTAGACTTGATGATTCATAGTCCCGGCGGTTCGGGAGTTACTGCTGAAAAAATTGTAGAAATGTGCAGAAGTTATACAAAAAAAGAATTTAGAGTAATTGTTCCCAATATGGCAAAAAGTGCCGCTACAATAATTTCTCTTGGGGCAGATAAAATAGTTATGGGGTATTGCTCTGAACTTGGACCGATTGACGCACAGAAATTTATAAATATTGGTGGAATAACACAACAATTATCAGCCCAATCTTTTATCAGCGCCAGAGATAATTTAATTAAGAAATTAAACGAAGCAAAAGCCAAAGGCGAAGAATATATTGGTTATCTTCAACAATTATCTTCATCAACCGTTGAGCCTGCGTTTATTGAGGAATGCAAGAGAGAATTAAATTTTGCGATTGATTTAGTCAAAAAATGGCTCCCTCAATATATGTTGAAATTAAAAAATCCAGCAGCAACTATTAAAGAATTAGAACAAAAAGCTGTTACAATTGCTGAAAATTTATCATCCGCCGATGTCCGATTTGCCCACGGAAGAATGATTGGACCAACAGAGTGTGAATCTTTAGGATTGAATATTTCAATATTACAAAAAGAAGATCCATCATGGAATCTTCTTTGGGAAATTTATTTGAGAGCGGAAATATTCCTAATGATAAATAGTAATCCTCAACAGCAAGCGTCAAAAGTATTTTATGATAATCAGAATTTTTTGATGGCGTTTTAAAGCTTATAGTAATTTATCTCCGTTGAAGGATTGACGCTTGGAACTTTTGTGCTTTGCTCTTTTTTTATCATATCCTGGATAATTTTAATCTCCCGAGTTTCTTTTTCAAAACTCTCAAATTCTTTTTTTGAAGACAAGAAAATAGTACTATTGGTCTTTTGCAGTTGGTTAGGCTTCATACTATAATCATAGTATATCATTTTAAGAAAAAGGTCAAAAGGCGGCGTGCCAGCTTTGCTAGCACAAAATTTGGCCTCGGCGGAAAAAATTGGAATCGGAAAGCGAGAGCGGGCAAAAAGGAAGGGGGTTGGGGGGAAAGAAATTTTTGCCCGCCCTCGCCGCGCCAGCGGCGCGATTTTTTTTGGGGGGGCTCATCCAGCCTTCGGCCGGATTAATTTTTTTCTTCTTTCCTTTTATTAAAATCCGGCGTCCGGATTTTTTTCAAAAAAAGTTCGGATTTCGTCCAAAAGGCACCGCTTAAAATAGACGGCATCAAGCCGTCTATTTTATTTTAAGTAGATATGGAAATGGGATTCGAACAAGGCAGGTGCGAATAATCGAGCGACGCCAGACGCGACCCAAAGGAGCGTTTGGCGGCAACCCTGGGCAAGGGAGACCGCCGATTTCCGACGGCGGTCGACCGCGGAAATCCCATCCTCTCCGCTAAGTTGTGCTAGTATAAAATGGTATAAAAGTACCCCGATTAGGGGCATTTTTGTTTAAAAACCATATTACAAAATAATTGATTTTCCTATGATTAAATGATAAAATAATCTTATGACTATAAAAAACTCAAATAATAAGAAAATACTATCAACTATAAAAAAGAGGCCTTATTTTGTTTCTAATAATTTTGTTTTATATAATGAAAATAGTATAAATTTATTGAATGAATTGCCGGAAAATTCAGTTGATATGATTTTTGCTGATCCGCCCTATTTGCTTTCAAATGGTGGTTTTTCGGTTCATGCTGGCCGCATGGTAAGCGTTAATAAAGGTCAATGGGATGTTAGTAATGGACTAAAAAAAGATTTTGAATTCCACTTAGAATGGATTAAGGCTTGCCATAGAGTATTAAAGCCGGGAGGAACGATTTGGATTAGTGGTACTTATCACTCAATTTATCAATGCGGTTTTGCTTTGCAGGTTAGTAAATTTCACATCCTTAATGACATTGCCTGGTTTAAGCCAAATGCTTCACCAAATTTAAGTTGTAGATTTTTTACTGCTAGTCATGAAACTTTAATTTGGGCCAGAAAAAATTTAGTTCATCCCAAAACTGGTAAAGAAGTTAACACTAAACACAAATTTAATTATGATTTGATGAAAAACGGTAATTGGCCAGAAGACTTTTTAAAGAAGCCCAATTTACAAATGCGCAGTGTTTGGTCTATGGGCACTCCAAAACCGTCTGAAAAGAAGTTTGGAAAGCACCCAACTCAAAAACCAATTGATTTATTAGTTCGTATAGTTATGGCTAGTACTAATAAGGGCGATTTGATTATTGATCCATTTACTGGTTCTTCAACAACCGGCTTAGCTTGTGTCCTTAATGATAGGAAATTTATAGGCATTGATTTAGAAAAAAAATATTTAGATTTATCAATAAAAAGATATAAGGACATGGGGATTAAGTAAAAATATGGAAAAAATTAAAAAAAGTAAAAAAAATATTTATAGCCATGCAATAAATCTTTCGCCATTAACTATAAAAAATGAGCCGAGAGAAGAATTTCGTAAAAAGTTAGAACGTATAGAGTATGAAGGATATGAGGTTGAAAAATTGTCAGACGGCCGAAAAATAATAATCACAAAGCCAGGCGGAAAAAGGATTTATGGTGCAGCAAAAAGAGAAGACTTTATGGTTTGGGTTTATGATAAAAATGGTAATAGTCTATGGTTGATTTCTCATAAAGATATTTTTGAAGACCTAGAAGAAAAGGCTAAAATAAACAAAAAAGAAACCTTGAAAATAATCAAAGCCTTGGAAAATGTTTATAGTGGAGAAGATCCAGACGATATTTTAAAGAACAGTAGTTTAAAAAATCCTTGTGGAGAATCGCCGGAACTATTATTAAAAGCTTACAAATGGATATGGGGGCAGGAGGATTGTAATTATCCCACTGGCAAAGGTCGAGATATGTCAATGGAATATATAAAAAAAATAAAAGAAAAATTATGATAAGAGGCGGTATTGGAGGAGCAAACACAAAAACCGGTCTATATTTTGAAGAAGAGGCTGATTTTTTAAATTTAATCAAAAAGCAAAAGGGTTATAAAGTCGAAAATAATATGGTTTTTTATAACGGCAAAAAAGTCGCCATGACTTTTAGGAAATATGAACTCTACAAATATTTAGAAGAAAAGGGAATTGATTATAAAAAATTTATCTCCAAGAAAATTTTACCCGATGACGCAATTTTTGTAATTACTAATAACACTTTATTTATTATTGAAGTTAAATTCCAAAAAGTTGTCGGATCAACCGATGAAAAATTGCAAACTTGCGATTTTAAGATTAAACAATATAAAAAATTATTATCTCAACTAAACGTTGAAGTTCAATATATTTATGTTTTAAATAAATGGTTTGAAAAGCCGGAATATAAAGACGTTTTGGATTACATTATTTCTATAAATGGCTGTTCGTATTATTTTTACTATTTGCCATTACAAAAAATAGGATTGCCTGTTCCAGAATAAGCCATCTGAAAATTAGAAGATAACCATTCTTTTATGAACAAGAAAGAGTTGGTAGATTTCATGTCTATCAATAAAAAAACCATAAAACCATTGGCCGTTTTTCCTATAAACGGAAGCTTTATTTTAGGTGTATACAAGGGGGCATTTAGTAAATACGATATTTTAATAAAATACAAACAAAAACATGGCAATAGTTGGTCAAGGATTAGAACGCCAAAACATATACATTGGGCAGTTGATGTTTTAATGAAAATGAATGCGGAAAGAAAAAAAACTCAAAACTTCCTTGATTTTTTAATTGAAGCATGGGAAAATACGAAACCAATAAAAAATAAAAGAGACAGGAAGAATTTCTTAAAAATTAAAAACCTGCTTAAAATTAATAGAAATAAAATTAAGGATTATAAAAAAATAAGCAAACAAGGCGAGTATAGTATAAATTTTTTAATTTTATTGGCCAAGCTTTTAATGATTCAAGAAAAAACAAACCTAGAATCAGCATACATGTTTAAAAATTTATTGAAAGCATTGAGAGAAGGGGAGGATATATTTAAAATAGTTTCTTGCGCAACACATAATCGTAGGTAAATATAAGTTTCAGTAACGAAAAACCTGGTAACCAAAACAATTATGTCAGAATATTATAAACCAAAACGAACAAAGAACATATTTGACTCAGAATCGACTGAACCGTTCAAGCTTAGCCGGTCTAAGCTGGATTTGTTTTTGAATTGCCCCCGTTGTTTTTATTTGGATCGCCGCCTGGGCGTCGGTCAACCGCCAGGATTTCCCTTTAATTTAAATTCAGCGGTCGATGCCTTGCTAAAAAAGGAGTTTGACATTCACCGCGCTGGAAACACAACTCATCCACTGATGAAAGCCTATGGATTGGACTTGGTGCCGTTGCAGCATGAGATGATGAATGAATGGCGGGAAAATTTCAAAGGCGTCCAGTTTTTGCATAAGCCGACTAATTTAATAATCACTGGAGCGGTTGACGATCTCTGGGTTGATAAAAAAGGTTTAATCCACGTCGTAGACTATAAATCGACCAGCAAGACCAGTGAAGTAAACCTGGATGCTGATTGGCAAATCGGTTACAAAAGACAGATGGAAATATATCAATGGTTGATGTGGCAAAACGGCTTTAAAGTATCCGATACCGGCTACTTTGTTTATTGCAACGGCAAGACAGACCGTAAGGCCTTTGATGGCAAGCTGGACTTTGATATAACCATAATTTCTTACAAAGGTGATGATTCCTGGGTAGAAAAAACGATTATTGAAGCCCATAAATGTTTAATGAGCAGCAAGATTCCGCCGGCCAGCGAAAATTGCGATTATTGTAATTATGTTAAAGCCAGAAAAGAGGCAGAAAAGTAAAGTTAAAAATTTATAATAATTTATTAACTTACTGCGAACTTGATACTTTAGTGATGGTAAAGATATTAGAAGAATTAAGAAAATTATTATGAAAGTAATAACGTGGAACCTTCATGGAGCAAATAAAGAAAGTCTTGTTTGGCAACTATTGTTAGAATGGGAACCTGACATAGTGCTGCTTCAAGAAGTCGGAAGTATGCCTGATAAAATTAAAGAGTCGTTTGATGTTCTTACTAAAATTGCAATTTATAAAACAGGCAGGCCCCAAAGATTCAGTACAGCAGTTCTTGTTAAAGGAAAAATAATTAAAGAGATTAACTTAAAATCTAACTACGAATGGGTTAATGTTGAACTCAATTTCTTTAAAGGAAATTTTATTGCTTGTACAGCAGAGCTTCAAAACCATGAAAAATTTAATGTAGTTTCTGTCTATAGCCCTGCGTGGCCCGTTGATAAGAACAGGATAAAAGGTATCGATGTTTCCGAAGTTAAATTAACAAAGAACCCTGAAGTTTGGGCGACTGAAATTATTTGGTCTGCATTAAAAAATACAATTTCTAAAAATGAACAATGGATAATTGGTGGAGATTATAACAGCTCAGAAACATTTGATAGAGACTACCAATTAGAACATGGGATAAGGGGTGGTCTTGTTGGTGCGGGAAATAAGGAAATTCGCGACAGAATGTATGCTTTAGGATTTAAAGAATGCCTCCTTGAATATAGTGGTAAACTTATTCCAACATTTAAGAATACAAATAAAAAAATTATGCACCAACTAGATCATTTGTATGTGTCAGATAAAATATTTTCGAGAATTGAGAAATGTACAGTAGGAGAACAATCATTGATATTCGATAAATTACTAAGCGACCACCTTCCGATTATTGCTGATTTTAAAGAATAATAAAAAAGATTTTGCCTCTATGAAAAAATCTAATCGAGTAGCCATTTTTGATATCGATGGAACGATTTTTCGTTCCAGCCTCTTAATCGAATTAGTAGAATCTCTGGTGAAAGAGAACGTGTTGCCGGAGAAGGTGAGAGCCATATATGCCAAATCGTATAAGAAGTGGGCCGATCGCAAAGGTTCTTATGAAAAATACATTCATTCCGTGGTGGTGGCTTTTGAGAAAAATATCAAAGGCGTTGATTATGATGCGTTTATAAAAATAGCCGAACAAGTTATTGCTGATAATAAAGATCGAGTCTATCGTTATACTCGCGATTTAGTTAAAGAATTAAAGAGGAAAAATTATTATCTCTTGGCCATATCCCATTCGCCCAAGGAAATAGTGCAGGGGTTTTGTAAGAAACTGGGATTCGATAAGGTTTATGGGCGAGTTTACGAGGTAAGTAAAAACAACAAATTCACCGGTAAAACTCTTTATCCGGATCTCATACCTGATAAAGCTAAAATATTGAAGCGCGTTCTGAAGAAAGAAAATTTGATTCTCGCCGATTCCATTGGCGTGGGCGACTCGGAAAGCGATATTGCCTTTTTAAAGCTAGTAGAGCAACCAATTTGTTTTAATCCTAATAATAAACTTTACGCAAAAGCTAAACGTTTTGGCTGGCAAGTAGTAGTGGAGAGAAAAGACGTGGTCTATAACAAGAAGTACGTTTTATAGGATAATCAAAATTTTCATGCCAAACAAATACGGCATTCCCGAGGATGCTCTCAATAAGATTAGGGCAAGAGATAAAACTTGCGTCTATTGTCATAAAGAAATGATTAATCCTGGTGCTAGCGGCCGGCGTGGCGATTGGGCGACAATAGAGCATTTAAATCATCTACCACCGTGGAATAATCCAGCTACTGTTGCAATCTGCTGCTGGAGCTGCAATGCTAGCAGGGGCAACAAGAAGCTGTTGGATTGGTTTAAAACAGCATATTGTATGGAGAGAAAGATAAATGAAGACACTATAGCAGTGCCAGTTAGGGAATATACCCAATACTGTAAACCAAAACGAGTCTAAATTGCGATTATTGCAATTACGTTAAAGCAAGAAAAGAGGTAGAAAAATAAAAAAATAAATACTTATAAGACATTATTGTGGCAGATCCAGCTTTAACAAATGTGTTAAATAGTTTTCTTTTTGGAATTGTAAAGGCATTCTTTGAACTTTGGTGGCTTTGGCTTTTGATTTTAGCACTTTATCTTGTTATGGAATTTTTAAATTCCATACTTTATAAAGTAGATAAGTATAAAAAACATTCATTGATTAATAAATTATATTTTAAAAGGGGCGGATCTAAAAAATGTCCGCAATGTGGAGGTAATTTAGTTAAAAGAACTGGTAAATACGGAGATTTTTATGGATGCCAAAATTATCCAAAATGTCGATTTACTGAAAAAATAGGTTAAATTAATTTAAAATTGTTTCAACTACGCCCCGTGCTCTTCAGAGATAATAATTAACTAAAAATATGAAAAAGGCGACTGAGCAAGAAATAAAATTATATAATGCCCTCAAAAAAAGAGGGGTAGAATGTATTTTAAATTATAACGATGGTAAAAAAACAGTAGATATTGCAATTAAAAAATCAAAGATTAATATTGAAGTTGATGGTTTATACCATTATTTAAGAGCCAAGCAATTAGTAACTGACATAAAAAGAAGCCGTTATTCATCTATGAACGGTATCAGTACGATTCATATATTTAATTCAATAATTGACGATCATCTAGAGGGTATTGCTGAAGCTATTTCTAAAGTAGCCAAAGCAAATATTAAGAATTAATAATAGGAATTTTGTATTATAATCGTTCTAACTTCATCCCATCCTCTCCGCATTCAAGCATTATGAACTATTATGTTAGATAAAAAATAAAAATATAGAATATGGAACCAAATACAAAAAGAGGGATATACGAATTCCATTTTGAAGTTACTGGTAATTGCAACCTACGTTGTGTTTATTGCTATAATTCTGAATATAGAAAAAATAAACATCTTAAAGAAGAACTAACTTTATCTGAAATTAAAAAATTAGTAAAAGAAACTAAAAAATACGGCACCAAATTGTATACGCTAACGGGCGGAGAACCATTCACAAGAAAAGATTTTTTCGGAATAATTAATGAAATGAAGGGCCGTTCTGTTGCAATTTTGACAAACGGGAAAGCTATTAACGAAGAGTTAATAGAATGTTTTAAAAAATATCCCCAAATTAAAGAATTTAAGATAAGTTGGGATGGTTTTTCATCTCATAATAAATTAAGAAATGGAAGCGACTGGAGACAGGTTAGAGAGGCAATAAAAAAACTAAAGAATAATAATTATAAGGTTGTTGTGAACACTGTTGTTTTAAAAGATAACCAGAAAGATTTATATAAGCTATATTTAATGTTAAAAAAATTAAAGGTTAACAGATGGCGGGTTGATATGCCATTTCTTTCTGGCAGGTATATACAAAATAATAATAAATTTTTTCCTCCCAATCCAGAGTATTTTACAAGAATATTCAAAAAAATTATTATAGATAATAATAGATGCAAAAATAGAATTATTCTAGAGATTTTTAATTTATATAAATCTCAATTTGTCCCGACGAACACCGTTTGTTTTAATGATGATGTGCATCCTTGTGAATACAAGAGAGAGTTATTATCCATGAAGCCAAATGGAGATATTATTTTTTGTCCTAGTTTAAGTTTTCCCATGGCAAATTATAGAAAAGAAGGAAGTTTAGATAGAGCGCTATTAAGGGAGTCAAAGCATCCATTTTATAATCTTAAAATAAAAGACTTAATTCATTGTCGGGGTTGCAGATATTTAAAATTGTGCGGAGGCGGATGCAGGGCAAATGCCATTTATGAGTTTAACGATTATTACGAAAGAGATTTAACCGCATGCACAACATTCCCAAAGTGGGAGAAAATCATATTACCGATACTTAAAAAATCACATAAAAAATATTTTGAAAAATTAATCAATAAAAACGGAAAATCGCCACAAGAAATTGCACTTGACATAAAATAGGAATGTGATATGCTACAGCAGTAATAAAGATCGAGTTAATAAGTATTTTTTCTAAGCTTAGAAAAAATTTAATAATATGAAAAAAGCACCAATTGTATTAAAAGGACATTGTTCCGATTAATACCGATCCACCAAAAGTAGCCCTTAAGGGCTACTTTTGTTTTTCAGGGATATTATTTCTCAATTTAAAGTATCTTATCGGTTCCTGTTTTTCCTCGTTTGTGTCATTTTTTTTGCCGTTTTCCGGCTTGTTTTATTGATAAATTTATGTTAGAATACAGTTAATGTTAAAAACTATTTTGAAAAAGTTTTTTTTCTGCGCGCTCGGCGCTTTTGTTTTTCTGATAATCGCCGGATTGCCGGATTTTGCGTTGGCTTCGAGCGATGTCGCTTTAACCGTTCCTTATATTCCGGAAGTTCCGGCCGGCACTTCGGGCCGCATTTGGAATAATGCTTGTGAAGAAGCGAGTTTTACGATGCTGGAAAAATATTATACCGGAAAGAAAATCATGAATATAACCGAAGGCAAAATCTTCATGACCATGCTTTTCAGCAAACAAAATATTCTTTATGGTTCGAACGTTAATTCCGATACGGCGCAAAGCAAATATCTAATCAATACTTACACGGATTATAATGCGAAAATAATTGACAAGCCGACAATCGCCCAGATTAAAAGTGAAATCGATGGCGGTCGGCCGGTGATCATACCGCATTACGGCTTTGACTTGCATAACCCAAATATTCCATTTCTACGCACCGGCACCTATTATCACATGACGGTTGTCATCGGCTATAATGATGCTGCCAGACAATTTATCGTTAATGATCCCGGCGATAAGATTGACGGCCAGAGTTATCGCTATGATTATGATGTATACATGAATTCCATTCATGATTATAATTATAAAACAGGGAAGGCCAATGGTCCGGCCCGGGCGGTGTTTACCTATCCTAAACTGGTCAGGGCGGCGGGCAGTTCCAGAATTTTTTATCTGCACGACAATATCCGCCAATACGTAACCAACCCAACAGCTTTCAATAACCATGGCTGGAAGTGGGAAGCGGTGAATACGGTTAGCGTCGCTTGGTTTAATACTTTTACAGAAGGTTCGGCGATAAATAAGTAAAATTAAATATTTTTGGAGGCGTGCGTGAGCGGTTGAAACGGACAGTCTTGAAAACTGTTAGGCCAGCAATGGTCTCAGAGGTTCGAATCCTCTCGCCTCCGCATAAAATTCAAAATGACTTTTTGTCATTTTGGATTTTATCTGAGATGAAAAAGGATTCGAACAGGAGGGGTTTGGGGAACGGCAGTTCCCCACCGTTTCCGGGGGATGGTATTGGAAGGGGTGGAAACCCCTTCCAAAGAGGAGCGTCAGCGACGATTCGAATTCCTCTCGCCTCCGCATAATTTTTAAAAAAAATAATATGAAAATCGCAACAATTTTATTCATCGTTGGTTTAATAATGTCTCCACTTATCGGACTGGCACAAACCGCAAGTACTCAAACTTCGCCAGCCACAACCGTTAATTCTGTCCAGGTTTCACCGGTCACAACTGTTAATTCTGTTCAAGCTTCACCAACTACAGCCGTTACTTCTGTCCAGGTTTCACCAGCCACAGCCGTTACTTCTGCTCAAGGTTCAATAATTTCGCCAGCCACAGCCGTTACTTCTCCGCAAACAATCTCCACAACTGTTACTTCTCCGCAAACAACCTCCGTAACCGTTACTTCTCCGCAAACAACCTCCGTCTCATCGTCGCTCATAAAATGCGGAGTGAATACTTTTAAGGTTTATGACGAGTGCGGCGTTGGCGCATACAAAAATGTCTATGCCCAATGTTACGACGGTTATGAGACTAATTTAGGAGCAGGGGAAACTTCCTGTAAATCTGCTGACACCTGGAATCAATATGCAAAAGAGGCCTGCGCAAATCGTTGTTCAACAGAGGAAGGGTCGAATATTGTTTCAAAACCTCTGTCAACGTCAGTATCGGCTTCGGCGCCTACTCTTATTTCTACCCCTACTTCTGATCAGGCCACCACTCAGGCTACTACCAAGGCTATTACTTCGACTTCCGTTCCAACCTCTGTTGCCGGAAGTAGCGGCGGAGGAGCGGCTTCTGTATCGTCAACACCAACACTGATCCCTTTGTGCTATATCAACGATGATCTAATGCAGCAGTACGATCTGCTTATTGTTGAGTTGCAAAAATCAGAATCCGATCAGACAAAGGCGGAAGAGATAACCAAGCAAATAACCGCGCTGAAGCAGGAGATTGCCAAACAACAAACAGAATGCGCCAATACGACTTCGCAGCCAACTTCAACCACGGTTTCGGAGCCGGTGCCAATGCTCTTGGCCTTGCCGATAGCGACAGAAAATAAACCGGTTGCCGTCTCGATAGATCGCTGTAATGAAGTCACACAGTGGGAAAATAAAATCGCCTATTATAAAAAATTAAGCGGTTCAAGCGATGCCGATTTAACGAACAGCGGTTTTTCGCGGGAAGAAATTGATAAAATTTTGCAAGAACTTTCGCTTGGTCTTGACCAGGTAAGGGCGCAGTGTGGTAATCAAAACGGGACAATCGCCGTGCCGGCAACCGCAACAACGGCCTTGGCGCCTATCGCAGAAACAGTAAAGCCGGTGGTTGTTGAATCGGGGCAAGAGATAATCGCTTACTATAAAGCCGAACTTGAAAAAGTCGCTTCCGCAAAAGGGGCAGAAAAACAAATAGAAGAACTTAAAACATTGAGAGATGAAATAGACGGGCTTATTGCCAATCTCATAAAAAGCAGAACAGAGGTGGAAGCAGCCGAACTCAATACTTTGGTAAAAGAAGTAATAGT
>Ga0315277_10006410_pt1 | contig 15407 bp, 10 predicted proteins | sample YL17G05_15_MG_FD_203695 | JGI IMG/M metagenome (GOLD analysis project Ga0315277, IMG submission 203695) | Sediment microbial communities from Yellowstone Lake, YNP, Wyoming, USA - YL17G05_15 | ecosystem: Environmental > Aquatic > Freshwater > Lake > Sediment | place: USA: Wyoming | collected...
AACCTTTGGTTTTCTAGAGATAGGTTTTGAAAAGGCTGATACAATGAGGATTCGAGACCGAGAAAACACTAATTATATCAACAGCTTAAACGATCCAACCGTCGTTTGACGCCGTAGGATTTTCTTGTTAGTAGTACAGAGGGCACAGAGAACACAAAGAAATAGGATTCCTGTTGAGCCCCGAGATCTGTCATGCGCTTCTGGGCGGCTGTTCCACCGTCGGCAGAGCTGCAAAGGGCCGAATGAGATTGAGGGGAATCCCGCAGCAAACCGGACTTGAGAATCAGCCTCAGGATGTGGGAAGATGCGGCGTGCGCATCCTGCCCGGGATGCGGCGTGGCGAGGAAATGCAGATCATGACCGAAAACTCAGAATCCGGGGAGCTGCCGAAAACACTCATTTCATCCGAGGGGATGCCATCCGAGGAGTTCGTCCGCAATCTGCCGAAGGTGGAGCTGCACTGCCACCTGGACGGATCGTTGCGGCTGGCAACGATCTGGGATCTGGCCCAAAGCCGGGGCGTCCAATTTCCGGCCAATTCCCTCGAAGAGCTGGGCGCCCTGTTCAGCGTGCCGAAAAAAGCCGCCCGCAGCCTGGTCGATTACCTCAAGCGATTCGATTACACGCTGGCGGTCCTCCAGGATGCGGAAGCGCTGAGCCGCGCAGCCTACGAACTCGCGGTGGACAACGCCGCGGAGAACGTCCTTTACCTGGAAGTGCGTTATTCGCCGATCCTGCACACGAAGAAAAGCATGAAGCTGATCCAGGTGATGGATTCGGTGCTCGACGGGCTGGAGCGGGCGCAACGGGAAACCGGGATCAAAACGGGTGTGATCGTATGTGGACTGCGCAACATTTCGCCGCAGACATCGCTGCGGCTCGCCGAAATGACTGTGGCCTACAAATACCAGGGGGTAGTCGGGTTCGACCTCGCCGGGTTTGAAGACAAGTATCCGGCCAAGGATCACAGCGAGGCCTTCTACCTGATTCGCAAGAACAACATCAATTGTACGGTCCATGCCGGCGAGGCTTACGGGCCCGATTCGATCAAACAGGCATTGCACAACCTGAACACGCATCGCATCGGGCACGGGACCAGGCTCAAGGAGGACGGCGACCTTCTCAATTATGTCAACGATCACCGCATCCCGCTCGAGATATGCCTCACCTCGAATGTGCAGACCGGCGCCGTCAGGTCCCTGGAGGAGCATCCGCTGCGCCTGTATTACGACCGGGGGCTGCGCGTTACCTTGAACACCGACAACCGGCTGATGTCCGACACCACGCTCACCAAGGAATATTTGATCGCGTGCCGCACCTTTGGACTTACGGAGCAGGATCTGAAAAACATCACCATCATGGGATTCAAGAGCGCGTTCCTGTCTCACAAGGAAAAGGTCCAGCTGCTCGACCGTGTGTTGAAGATCCTGAACAAGAAACAGACGCCTTTCTGAGAGCACCCCAATTCCGATCGTGACAAGAAAGGGTGGTGGAGAGTGAAATACAGAGTTTGGTTGGCTGCCATTTTCGTGTTGGCGTTGATCCTGGGCGCAGCTGCTCAGAATCCCCCTCCTCAGCAGAAAAAGAAAGTTCTTATGGTCTGGGGCGGGGACATGCATGAACCGAGGCAGTGCGTGGAGGTGTTGGCTCCCCTGCTGGCGGCGGAAGGATTCGAGGTCGAGATCTCTCCGACCCTCGACCCGTATGTCGATTCGGAAAAAATGAAATCTCTCTCCTTGATCGTGCAGTCCATTACTCTGGGGAAAATCACTTCCCAGCAGGAACGCGGACTCCTCGAGGCTGTCCGCAGCGGCGTCGGAATGGCAGGCTGGCACGGTGGCCTGGCCGACTCTTTCCGCGGCAATACCGGATATGAATTCATGGTGGGCGGCATCTGGGTGGCGCATCCGGGAAATGTGTTTGACTATGATGTGAACATCACGAATCGGACGGATCCGATCACCAAAGGGCTGACGGATTTCAGGATGCGCTCTGAGCAGTACTACCTGCTGGTCGATCCCAATTCCGAAGTCCTGGCGACCACAACTTTCCCGGGGAAGCCCGATGCTCCATGGACGAAGGACACCGTCATGCCCGTCGTATGGAAGAAGATGTACGGCAAGGGGCGGATCTTTTATTTTTCGGTGGGGCACTCGGCGGCGGATTTCAGCGTGCCGCAGGCGCGCGAGATCATGAAGCGGGGAATGCTCTGGGCCGCACGGGCGCCGGGCGCCGGCGACGATCCCAAGCCTACCAATCCCTATAAGAGCAGGTAGGGTGGCGCGACTCGCGAACGGTATTTGTTTAGCCGACAGTACAAATGGTTGTCAAACGAACCTCCTCAGTCCGAATTCGGACCACAAAGACCGCTAAGGATTTTTTCTTTGCGGCCTTCAAGGTCTTTGCGGTTCAGCTTTTCGGGCTTGGCTAAACAGTTACCGCGAACGTTTCAGCATGAGGGCTTTGGCCGACCAGACATAGCCGCGCGCGGCTCCGAAACGGCGCCGAGTCGTCTATGCTAACCTGATTTTACATTCACGCGCTATTTTACCGGGACTCCATAAACCTCCACTTCGACATAGTGGTTCAGGTCATTGGATGTGTTGCCGTTGGAGTACAGACGGATATAGCGTCCCCTGATTCCCTTGGGATCTATCAGGCGCCCCTCGCTCACCTCGATGTATTCCTTCTCCCTGCCGATGCCCAGGCCTGACGAGTTGTCGTGATCGTTGTTGAACACGGTGGTGACGCCCTTGAGGAAGTCCTTGTCTTCGGAGATCTGCACCACCACGTCATGGTATACGCGGGGCTGACTGTGGTAATGCCAGACAAGAATGGCATATAGGAAACCCGGCGCCCTCAGGTCGATCTGGATCCACTGTTTGCCCGGGCCGAGTTCGACGAAGTAGCCGTCGCCGCCGGATTTCTCGCCATCGGTGGCGAAGCTCATTTCGCCGATGACGGGCTGCATGTCGCTCGACGTTACGAGCCTGTTTGAGGAAAGCAGCCTGGTCCCTTTGGGGACCAGGAACGGACCCCTCGACTTGCCGGTGATCGGCTCCAGGTTGGGGCTCTTGATATTGCTCGGCGTTCCCATGAACATCGGTTTCGGAAGCTGCAGCTTAAGTTCTTCTCTGCCCGGATCCTGGGCTGCCGCCACGCCCAGCAAGACTGCCATACCTAACATGATTCTCTTCATGGGATTCTCTCGGTCAATCCGCGAAACATGCGAAAAACACGAAAAGGTGCCCGTGTATTGCGTGATTCCGCTATTTTTTCATGTCTCTATCGAAAGCGATGCCCGAGGGCGCAAAGTTCACGTTGCGCACGAAGGCGAGCGCCTCCTTTGCGCCGAATTCGCGGTCCATGCCGTTGTCCTCCCATTCAACCGAGAGCGGACCGCCGTAACCGATTGCGTTCAATGCGCGCACGATCTCATCAAAGTCGACATCCCCATGTCCCAGCGAGCGGAAGTTCCAGCCGCGCCGCAGATCGCCGAACGGAAGATGGGATCCCAGAATTCCGGATCGGCCGTCCAGGGTTACGGCGGCATCTTTCATGTGGACGTGATAGATCTTTTGGGGGAACTCGCGTAGGAACAGATGCGGCTGTAGGCCCTGCCAGAGGAGGTGGCTCGGATCGAAGTTAAATCCCAGGGTCGGCCGGTCTTTGAACTTGGCCAGCAGGCGGGCGGCGGTGTAGAGGTCAAATGCAATTTCCGTGGGATGGACCTCCAGGGCGAACCTGACTCCGCATCGATCGAACTCGTCCAGAATCGGAGTCCACAATTCGACGATTCTGTCGAATCCCGCTTCGATCATCTCTTCGGAGGCGGGCGGAAACGCGTACCAGGCTTTCCAGATGGGCGAGCCCATGAAACCATTGACCACCTTGCATCCCATGGCCCTGGCAGCCTGGGCTGATGCCTTCATTTCCTCCACAGCCCATGCGCGCAGTTGATCCGGCTTTCCCTTGACCCCGGCCGGAGCAAATGCTTCCAACCGCTCGTCATAGGAGTCGCCGACGCATTGGCCTGCAAGGTGCGCGCCCAGCGCCCAGCATCCCAGTTTGTGCTTCTTCAGGATCAGTTTTTTCTTTCTCGCATACGACGGATCTCCGGCCGCTTTGCGGACATCCATATGATCGCCCCAGCAGGCGATCTCGAGCCCGTCATAACCCCATGCGGAAGCCATCCCGCATATTTTTTCAAACGGCAAATCTGCCCATTGCCCCGTAAAAAGTGTTACCGGTCTTCCCATTTTTTGCTCCTCGTATAAATTGTTTCTGTCTCCTGTCTACTGTCTCCTGTCTCCTGTTTTCGGTTTCAGCTTGTCGATTGCCGCCTGGGCTTCCGCCTTCACCGACGAGTCACCCAGAAAGATTGCCGCCAATTCAAGTGCTTCCGGACAAGCGAAGTTCGGCAGGGCGCCCAGAATCAGCCTTTTTTCCTCCGGCCGGACTGCCAGCGCATAGGCCTGCCGAAGGTCGGCGACGGCGGCTTCAGGCTTGCGATATCGGTCGGCGCGGATCATGCGCAGCAGAGCCTGCAAGGCAAGCAGGCGATGGGTCTCGTTTTTCGACTTCTGCGCCAACTGAAGAACGTCATCGCGAGCGGCAGGCGTGGGCCAGCCCATGATGGCCCGCGCGGCGGCATCCGCCACCTCCTCATTCGTGCCGGACAGTTCGGCACGCAATGCGGCAAGGGAACTGTCGTCGCCGATCCTGCCAAGCACACGCAGGAGCTTGATACGCGCCTTCGGATCCTTCTCGCGCCGAAGCATGTCCTTCACCATATTGGAACGGCCGTCCGGATTGTTGATCTTCTGGGCCAGAGCGGCGATCGTGTTGATCGCTTCTCCCTGAGTGACATCCTCTTCGCTGCCGATCAGAAAAGCGGCGATCGCCGGCATGTCGGACGGCGTGCCTATGACCCGCAACGTTCTCAGCGCCTGCACGCGCACTCGGGAGGCGTTCGACTGCAGACATTGGGAAACCAGGCCCTTCGCGGCAAAAATGCGGCGTTCCGACACGGCCTGCAGGAGTTCTCCCTGGATTTCCTCGGCCGGGTCCTGACCCAGCCAGGCAAGCAGGGAATCGTCGACCGGGCGTCCCTTCAGGAGCGCAATCGCGTTGCGCGCGGCGCTCTGCTCGGCACCGCGGGTTTTGGAGGCCGCTTCCACCAGCATCTTCAGCGCAGCAACATCCCCCACTGATTCGAGCGCCTGGTAAGCGGCCATCCGGACAGATTCCGCACTACTGCCCGCAGCCCTGAGCACAGCAGGGAGCACCCGCAGTTTGGGATATCCGGCCAGCACCGCCAGGAGTTTCACCTGGGTGCTGTCCGACAGGTCCGGCACCAGGCTGCAAACTGTCGCGATACCCTCGGGCTTGACGGTTTCCTTCAGCTTGAGGATCGCAACCTCCTGCATGGCGGGATCTTTCCCTTTGATCTGCTCGATCACGACCGCCGCGGCACGATCTCCCGAGACGGCAATCCTGCCCAGCATGGCAGCCTGGCGTACGGGCATCGGCAAAGAGGTGTCCGCCAGCAGTTTTTCATAGATGGCTGAGGCAGCCCGTTCATTTTTGGCCGCAACATGCCCTTCGGCACATTTCAGCAGCGATGAAGCCGCGACCGGTTTGACGGCGGCATCCAGCCCGGCCATCGAGGCGGTCAGCGTGTTTGCGGCAGCGTCCCCCCCGATTTCTCCCAGGGCGAGTGCGGCGGCGACCGTGAAATCCCCCTTGGGCTTGAGCAGGGAAGAGAGAACCGGGATCGCCGCGGCGCTCTTTCGATCCCCCAACGCAGCGATGATCGCGGTCTTCATGGGGCCTTCCGCCTTCGCCAAGGCTTGGAGGAGCGCCTGGTCGACCACGGCGCCGGGAATCTTCTGCAAAACATACAGCGCCCTATCCGAGGCCGCGGGATCGAGGAGCATAGGCGCAAGGACCGCGACCGAGCGATCGCCGCCGATGAGACGAAGCTGGCGGCAGACGGCCATTTTCGCCACCGGTGTCGCTTTTGTGGACAGGAATTCCAGGAGCCGGGCTTCGCATTCGGAGCGCGACTGGGTAGAGCCCACGGCGCCTTTGACATAGTCGCGCAGCTTCCAGAGCGGACCGGAGTCGATGCCGCCGTCATAAGCCGAAATCTCTTTGAGAATCTGGTCGAGGGAGGCGGTTTGGGCGTTGAGCCAGAGAGCGGCCGCGGCGATCATGGCCAGGCCAAGGATCAATCTTCTTGCCAGATTGGTGCGTCGCATGTTCGCTCCTTTCCTCAAGCCGGAAGCTGCCACGGTTTCCGGTAGGAACGGCTGAGCAGCCGCTCCGCATCGGGATCGCCGACGATGGCCTCGGAGGCCGGATTCCATTTGATTTTGCGGCCGGTCTCGATAGCGATGACGCCGAGATGGCCGACGCTGGCCGACCGGTGAGCTACCTCGGCCGGTGCGCTGGTCAGCGCGCGGCTGCGCACGCAATCCAGGAAGTTCTGATAGTGGTCGCGGCTGTGATAGAGCTTGATTTCGTCGGGGCCGATGACTTCGTCGGTCAAGTGTGCCGGCTGGCTTTCGAATCCGCCGCGGTCCACCCAGATCCAACCGTATTCGCCGATCCATTTCGTGCCGCTCTGAATCTCCGGATAGCCGCCGGCAATAGTGACCGGGGTGCCGTCGGCATACAGGGTGTCGACCCAATAACGGGGCGGGCTGTTGTAGATGCCGGTTTTGGGGAAATCGGCTTTTCCCGACACCTCGACCGGGCCGGCGAGATCAAAGCCCAGCCCCCAATGGGCGATGTCGAGGTGATGGCCGATCCAGTCCATCAGCTGGCCGCCGCCGTAATCCATGTTCCAGCGCCAGTTCATGTGGACACGGGCTTTACAGTATGGCGCCGCAGGTGCGGGGCCAAGCCAGGTTTCATAGTCGAACTCCGGGGGAGGAGTCTCAATCTTCTCCTGCCCGAACGTGCCGGCAAAATCGGTGTGGCCGGACGGCAGCCCCACCTCCACGCGCAAGATCTTGCCGATGCGCCCGTTACGCACCAGTTCGCAGGCGCGATAGAAGTTCTCCGTTGAGCGCTGCCAGCTTCCGGTCTGCCACACGCGGCCATACCTTTTTACGGCGTTGCAGAGCGCCCGTCCCTCGCGCAGGCTGTGCGTCAGAGGCTTCTCGCCGTAGACATCCAATCCGGCGCGCAAGGCGCTGATCGACAGGATGGCATGCCAGTGGTCGGGAATGGCCAGGGAGACAGCTTCCAGGTCGGTGCGCGCAAAAAGCTGACGATAGTCCTTGTAGGTAGCGCAGTCCTTGTTGCCATACCTTTTGTTTACGGTATCCCGGGCCTCGGCCAGGTGGGTTTCATCCAGATCGCAGACGGCTACCCATTGCACGCCGTTCTTGCCGAGGAAATTCCGCATGTTGCCGGGACCCTGCATGCCGTACCCGACTCCGGCCATCACGATGCGGTCGCTGGCCGGAACGGCGCCGTCGAGCCCGAGGGCGGACGCCTTGACAATGTCGGGGAATGCCGCAACGCCGGCTACCGCCAGCGGGACTTTGGTCAGGAAATCGCGGCGGCGCATCGCACCTTGCGTCTTCATAGTACCCTTCCTTTGAATTGCCAATTGCTGATGATCTTTGTTCCCCACGCCTCACTACAATTCCTGCCGATTATAACGTCAAATCGACATTCTCATCGCGTTTTTCGTCATATTTCGATTATGATGAAATCCGACCGTAAACTCAGTCGGAGGGCAGATCAACACCAGACGTCGGAGGCCTCATGGAATTCACATCGAATCGAAGACAGTTTCTCAAAAACGCCGCCTTTTCCTCGGCGGGTTTCATGATCATTCCGAGGCATGTGCTTGGGGGAACAGGCTACACGCCGCCGAGCGATCAGCTGACCAAGGCGATCATCGGTGTGGGCGGCATGGGCCGGGGCCATGTTCCCTATGAGGGCACTCGCGTGCTCGCCATCTGTGATGTGGATAAAAACCATCTCAACGATGTGCTAAAAATCGCTGGCAAGGATGCAAAGGGCTATGCGGACTATCGCGAGGTTTTGCAGCGCAAGGACGTGGACGTGATCCATATCGCCACCCCTCCGCACTGGCACGCATTGATGTCGGTCGAAGCCGCCCGGGCAGGGAAGGATATCTGGTGTGAGAAGCCGATGACGCGCACGATTGGCGAAGGCATCCGGGTTATCGATGAAGTGAACAAGTATGGACGCATGTTCCGCATCAATACCTGGTTCCGCTTCAAAGACACGTTTTACGGTCTGGGAACCGACGTGAAACCGCTGAAAAAGGTCATTCAGAGCGGCGTTTTGGGGTGGCCGCTGAAAGTCACCGTCAGCGGCGTGACCGGGTACGACTGGAAGTTCTATTGGAGCGGGCGGACCGACCTCGCTCCCATGACCGTTCCCCCGGAACTCGATTACGAAATGTGGCTCGGCCCCGCGCCCTACAAGCCTTACCACCCGGACCGCGTGCACTCGAAATTCCGCGGATATTGGGACTACGACGGCGGCGGCCTGGGCGATATGGGGCAGCATTACCTCGATCCGGTCCAGTACCTCCTCGACAAGGACGATACCAGCCCGATCCGCGTCGACATCGACGCCCCGCAGCAGCACTACGATGCGGCCGGCTCATGGCGGCGCATCGAATACACCTATGCGGATGGCTGCAAGATCATCCTGGACGGAGAAAACCGCGACACCGACGCCGCGTATATCGAGGGGCCGAACGGAAAAATTTATCGCGGATTCCGGTCCGACATTCCGGACCTGCAGCGGCTGCTCGAGACCTTGCCGGATCCCGAGCCGCAGATCGGCACTTTTTCCGAGTCGGTGCGCACGCGCAGGAAATTCGCCTTGAACGAATTGAATGCCCATCGTTCGTGCACGCTGGTGAATCTGGGGGTCATCGCGGCGCGGCTCGGCCGCACGCTGCATTACGATCCGGCGGCGCAGCGCTTCCGGGACGACGAAACGGCTAACGGATTTATTCACCAACCCATGCGCGCTCCATGGGTGCTGTAGATAACGGATCGGAGCATGGCGACAAAAGGCGTTTGGAGTGCGGCGACTTGTCGCCGCTCTGGAAATCCTGTTCTGGCCAGGCAACGGCAGCTTGCTGCCGTTTTCAGGAGAGACCCATGCCTGGCTACAGGCGCACCGTGGCAATCCCGGCAGCAAGCTGCCGGTGTGGGGCAGCACCAGGCTGTGGAAAGCGGCGACCAGTCGCCGCGCTCCAAATGCACCATGATCGCCATGCGGCAAGAACTATGCGGCATTGGGCAGGAGGATCGCGCTCCCGCGGCAGCCACAGGGGTGATGAAACGAGGAATACTCATATGAATAAATCAAAGACAAAGATCACTTCTCTCGCGATTCTGCTTCTTCTGCTTTCCGCGATGGCTGTTTCAGGCCAGGACACGCGCCTGCAGGCGACGAAAGTCGCCGATGTCCTTGCCCAGTTTCCCGCGACCAGTTCGGCGCACCGGAATCGCCTGGCGGAAGAGATCCTGAATCTCGGTGAAACCGGCATTGCCGAAATCGCCAGGCAGCTGGTTCCGGCGGGTTCGGGCAACGACACGGCGGCGCGTTATGCCCTCAATGCCGTCGCGGCCTATGCAAGCCAGTTCGGGATGGAATCCAGTCGGGCACTGGCGGAAAAGGCGTTGATTCCCGCCCTGGCCGCGGCTTCCAATGGGGAAGTGAAGACGTTCCTGCTCAGCCAGCTCCGGCTCGTGGGCCGCGAAGAAGCGGTGAAGGCAGCTGAACCTTATCTGCTGGACCCATCGCTATGCGAGCCCGCCACACAACTGATGCTTTCCGTCGCGCGCCCGGACGCGCGCCAGGCGCTGGCACGAGCTCTGCCCAAAGCCAGGGAAGGGAATCAGATCACCATCGCGAAAGCGCTTGGGGAGTTGAAGGCGGAGGAAGCGAACAATGCAATTATGGCGCTGGCGGCTTCTCCAAACACCGCGATGCGGAAGACCGCGCTGGCGGCGCTGGCAAACATGGCCAGCCCGAGATCCTACTCCACGATGACGGCGGCGGCGCGCAAGGCCGATTTTCAATATGATCCGGCGAACGCCGCCGGCGCCCTGCTCGCCTATGCCCGCAATCTGGGCGAAAAAGGAGACCTGGCGAACTGCGAAAAGGTCTGCCGTCTGATCCTGAAAACCTGCGTCGATGCGGAACGCCTGGCGATCCGCTCCGCTGCGCTGGGGATCCTGGTGGATTATCGCGGCCATGACATGCTTCCGGAACTGCTGCGCGCGGTTGACAGCAAAGACAAGGCCTACCGCAACGCAGCCCTGAGCCATGCGGAAAAAATTGCCGGGGTTTCTTCGACTCGCCAGTGGGTGGCCAAAGCGCAGAGTGCCAGCCCGGAATTGAGAGCCGAAATCATCGGCATGCTTGGACGCCAGGGGGATGCGCGCGCGTTGCCTTTTTTGCGGAGTTCGCTGGCTGCAGCCGAGTCTGAAGTTTGTCTTGCCGCGGCGGAGGCTGTGGCACATGTGAAGAAGGCCGATGCGGCGGAGGATCTGCTGCCGTTGCTGAAAACCCGTGCGGGCGAGGATGCGCGCCGCATCGCAGGCATTCTCCAGTGGACGCTCGACGAACGCCACCTCGATCCGCTGGCAGCCATGTTGGACGGCCTGGCGCCGGCGGCAAAGGCAGGGGCTGTCGAGGTCATCGGCGCCAAGGCAGGGAAGCGCTATTTTGACAAGATCCTTGCCCTGACCGCAGACTCCGATGCTGGGATCAAGGCTGCGGCCTTTGGCGCGGTGAAAAACCTGGCGAGTGCCAAAGACCTTCCGGCCCTGTTGCGCCTGCTCGAGGCGACGGATGATGCGGCGCTCGTCAGCCAGGCACAGCAGGCTGTGGTCAAAGCCGCCAACCAGACAGAGCCGGCCCAGACCAGAGCCCGGCCCCTGCTCGAGGCGATGAAGATCTCCGCGCACCCGGAACGGATCCTGACAATTCTGCCTGATGTCGGCGGTGCGGAGGCCCTTCGGGCCGTGATCGAGCAGTTCGACCAGGGAAAGCCCGACCTGCAAACCGCGGCATTCCGCACACTGGTCCGCTGGCGTGATCCGGAAGCGGCGCAGCGGCTGTACCAGATCGCTGCAGCCGGCGATGCCAGGTTCCGCGATGAGGCATTTAGCGGCTTTGTGCGCCAGATTTCGGCTTCCTCGCTGCCGGCGGAGCAGAGGCTGCTGCAGTACAGGAAGATTCTGGCCCTCGCCAAAAGAGCCGCCGAACGTCGTTCCATCATCAGGGTGCTGGACCGGGTAAAAACGTTTCAAAGCTTCATGGTGGCGGCGTCCTATATTGACGATCCCGAGATCGGCAATGACGCCGCCGCGGTCGCCATGCGGATCGCGCTGCCATCCCCGGGCGCCCGCGATGGCTTGAGCGGTGCGCTGGTGCGCGACGTTCTCAACAAGGTCATCCAGGTGCTGCGCGGCGCGGAGAGCGATTACGACAAGGAGAATATCCGCGGCTATCTTGCCGCCATGCCCAAGGATTCCGGCTTTGTCCCGCTGTTCAACGGCAAGGATCTGACCGGCTGGAAGGGCTTGGTTGAAAACCCGGTTGCGCGCGCCAAAATGACTGTCCAGGAACTCGCCGCTAAGCAGGCGGAAGCCGACAAGAAAGCGCGCGGCAACTGGAGCGTGCGCGACGGGACGATCGTCTTCAACGGCAGCGGCGACAACCTCTGCACGGTGAAAGACTATGGTGATTTCGAAATGCTGGTGGACTGGCGCATCACCAAAGACGGCGACAGCGGGGTCTACCTGCGCGGGTCTCCTCAGGTGCAGATCTGGGATCCTGCGCGCGTCGATGTCGGCGCCCAGGTCGGGTCGGGCGGCCTTTACAACAATCAGAAGAATCCCGCCAAGCCGCTCGTGAAGGCCGACAATCCCGTGGGTGAGTGGAACACCTTCCGCATCATCATGATCGGAGAAAAGGTGACCGTGTTCCTGAACGGGACCAAAGTCGTCGATAATGTGACGATGGAAAATTACTGGGACCGCAACCAGCCCATTTTCCCCACAGGAGCGATCGAGCTGCAGGCCCACGGCGCCGATCTGGCGTTCCGCGATCTGTTTGTGCGCGAGATTTCCGAAAGCGAATACCGCCTGACCGATGAGGAAAGGGCGGATGGTTTCGTTTCACTGTTCAACGGGCGCGACCTGACCGGCTGGGTCGGGAATCTGAACGGGTATAAAGTGGAAGACGGCGCAATGAGCTTTCACCCGGAATTGGGGGCGCGCGGCAATCTTTATACCGCCAAGGAATATGGGGATTTTCAGTTCCGGTTCGAGTTTCAGCTCACTCCGGCGGCGAACAGCGGAGTGGGCATTCGCGCGCCGCTCGAGGGGGATGCGGCCTATGTCGGGATGGAAATCCAGGTGCTGGACGATCCCGCCCCGGTTTATGCGGCGCTGCAGCCTTATCAATACCACGGTTCGGTATATGGGGTCATACCTGCGAAGCGCGGTTTCCTGAAGCCGACCGGCGAATGGAACAGCGAGGAGATTATCGCCCGGGGGACGCGTATCCGCGTGATCCTGAACGGCACGGTGATTGTGGATGGGGATATTGCCGAGGCGAGCAAAAACGGCACGATCGATCACCAGAAGCATCCTGGCCTGGAGCGTACCGCCGGCCGCATCGGCTGGCTGAGCCATGATTCGGTCGTGCGCTTCCGCAACATTCGAATTAAAGATTTGGCGCCGCGGAAATAGGAAATGGTGTAACCGTTCCACAGGCGGTTACGAACTCAGTTCCGGCGCATGTTTTTGAAGACCTTTCCGCCCTTCATGACGAAGGCCACGCGGCGCAGCGCGGTGATGTCCTTCAGCGGATCGCCTTCGACGGCGACGATATCCGCTTCCATGCCGGCAGCGATCGTGCCGATCTTGCCGCCGAGGTTCAGCGATTGAGCCGCGAGCGAGGTCATGGAGACAACGGCGGCGTTGGGATCCAAGCCGCCTTTCTGCACGCGATAGATCGCCTCTTCCGCGTTATGCCCGTGGGCGCCGGCGACGGCATCGGTGCCGAAAACGATCCTGAGATTTTTGACCTTTAGGGCCTGCCGGAACATGGCGAGGTCAGTGCCGATCGCTTTCTCCATGGCAGCGAATCCCTCATCATTGTAATTGCCGATGCCCTGATAGTGCTCCCGGTTTTCCAGGTAGTTTTGCTTGACCAGGCCGATGTTGGGATCGAACCATATGCCGCGCTCGGCCATCAACTGCAGGATCTCGGCGCTCACCAGCGTGCCGTGCTCGATGGCGGTGCATCCTGCCAGGACGGAAGCCTTGATGGCGTCGTCGCCGTATGCGTGCACCAGGGTGCGCAGTCCCAATTTGGCCGCCTCGCCGCAGGCTGTCTGAATCTGCTCGGCGCTCAGGGTCTGGCCACCGCCGTCCCGAATGCTTCTCGAGGCAAAGATCTTAATCAGGTCCGCGCCGTTGGAGGCCGTCCGCTTGACGTACTCGCGGATCTGATCCATGGTCATGGCGGCGTTGGTCAACGCCGCCAGAGAGGTCAGGATTCTCGGGCCTGGCAAGACGCCGCGCGCAATGACGTCGCGCAGCTCCTTGTCGATGTTGGCTCCGACACTTTGCACGGTCGTGAAACCCGCCATCAGGGTGGCGTAAGCATTTTCGGCCGCGCAGGCCATCGTCAGCGAAGCGGAATCCCTGGTCGCGTAGCGCCCGTCCAGGCCGAAGTGCCAGTCCAGGTGCACGTGGGTGTCGATCCACCCGGGCAGCACGGTCAGGCCCTTCAGGTTGTAGGTCGTACCGGCGCCCGCCGATGCGCCGGGCCCGACCGCGGCGATGCGCGTACCTTCGACCCGGATGACGGCGTTGCGGACAACACCGCCTTGGCCGTCCAGCAGTGTGCCGGCCTGAATCACGATCGGCTTGTCCTGAGCCGCGGACAGGGAAGCTGCCGCCAGCATGCAACAGAAAAACCACAGTGCGAATTTCATTTTCCCCCATCCTTTGCATTGGGATCGCTGCCGCGATCGAGTCCTTGTGGTCCCGGCAGCGGCTCTCAGTCCATGAAAACCTATAGAAGAGAAAGTACCAAGGGGTCTCGTTCCCGGCTCAACCGCGAGCCGGAAGCCAGAATCCGGTGGTTCGGAAAACCTGAGCCCTGTCGGCGATCGACTTCATGGCTGCCGCGCTCAATGAGGTGAATCCGGAAATGTCCCGGATCACAGCATCCAGGGTCTGCAACGAGTCGATGCCGATGACCACCGTCGACACCGGCAGCGTCAGCGCGTAATGGATATACTCCCGCGCCGTGGGCAAGCCCTCCTTTTCGAACACGCCGGGCGGCGGGCCATACTGGTCGATGCGGTCCGGCTTGGTGAAATTGTGCGGCAGGAAATACCCTTTGCCGCACGATTTCATGACGATGACCGCGATACCGCGCGCTTTTGCGAGCGGCAGCACCTCGGTTTCCACGTCGGGCACCCGAGTGGCATTGGCGATGAGCTGTATGGCCTGGGGTTCAATCCGCTGGATACCGTCCAGCAACAACTGGGGGGAGTGGCATGAGAAGCCGCGGAAGCGGACCACCTTCTGATCGACCATGCGACGGATCGCCTTGTCGGCGCCTCGGTCGGACAGCAATTGATCGATCTCCGCCTTCCGCGCAAGGTTGTGGTGAAGCATGAGGTCGATCCGATCGGTTTGCAGCAGCTTGAGGCTGCGCTCCATCTCGCGCATGGCGCCGTCGTAATCGCGCGCATCCACTTTGGTCTCCAGGAAGACTCGGGACCGGTGAGTTTTCATGGCCAGGCCAATCCGCCTCTCGCTTTCGTCGTCGGCGCCGTAGTTTGCGGCGGTTTCGATGAAGCGGATGCCGCGCTCGATCGCCCTCCGCACCAGCTCCGCGCCCTGCTCATCGTCCGGGACCGGCAGGAAAAACCGGCTGCCGCCGCCGAATCCCACCATGGTGGCCGTTTCGCCGGTATTGCCAAACGGCCGGCGCGGAATTACCGCGGCCGCGGCAGCAGCGGGCGCCTGATCCGACGGCCGCGCCAGCAGGCCGGCTCCGGCGAGTGCGGCGGTGTTGGCGACAAAGGTGCGTCTCGAGATTCGGCTCATGATCCCCTCCCCTGATAGATCCTGTGGTTACATTGCATGGTTGGGTGGCTCCAAGATAAGAGCTTCCCGGAAACGATGCAACGAAAAACCTCGGGCATTGCGGGCATTGGGACTGACAAAGCTAATTAGTTTGTAATTGTTTACCGGGATAGCGGGCAGACACCTTACCCATATCGGCGATACGCGGTTGGATGCGGAATCAGAGTTGGCATGCAGGAGGTTTTCTGCAGAATCACGGCGACTGGGATGCCGGGA
>Ga0315277_10006412_pt1 | contig 15404 bp, 7 predicted proteins | sample YL17G05_15_MG_FD_203695 | JGI IMG/M metagenome (GOLD analysis project Ga0315277, IMG submission 203695) | Sediment microbial communities from Yellowstone Lake, YNP, Wyoming, USA - YL17G05_15 | ecosystem: Environmental > Aquatic > Freshwater > Lake > Sediment | place: USA: Wyoming | collected...
CTTCTGCGAAGCAGTGGCACACTGCGGCGGCCCGGCCCATGAATAATCCGGGCCCAGCGGTCGACCACGGCACGGGCGATCTTGTTATACCCCTGGCTACCTATACGCACAACCGGCACTGATGCGGCCGAGATCGCTGGGAGAGGTTTTGAGCCTGTCGGGGAATTATACGGAACGCTCTGGGTGGCCGGGGTCGAGCGTAGCGAGCCCCCGGAATCATGCGGCTGGGGGCGGCCGCCGGCCGACCGCCAGCCACCCCGATTATCGGTTCTGGGATAAGCCCTTTGTCTGAACCAGCGAGGCAGGCTGTCCACGCACGCGGCGCGCGGCAGAGATAACACGGCTTAACGTGCTTCGTCGCAAGGACTTGCGGTAACCTGTCATGCCGTTGACACGCGGGAGCCGGCTGCTATGATGCGCAACGAGTCGTGGTTCGGCAGGCACCCGGTGAGAAAAGCGAATGCGACTTGCCCGTGGACGGATCGTGGCACCGCTGGCCGACGTCGGCCCGAGTCGGCAGTTTGCAGTCGGCAGTGGGCAGTCGGCGTCACCTCTCCCTTCTCCCTTCTCTCCTCTCCCCTCTTCCCGTTCGTCGGTCCATGCGCTGATGGCCCTCCTTGTCTGCGGCGTGTTGCTGGGGGGATGCGCGGAAAGCGTACCGCCCCAGCCCAAGCCGGACGCCTCCGGCAAGACGGCGGCCGTCAGCGAGAGTCCTCCGCCGGCTGTCGTGGCCTTCCCCTTCAAGACGGTGGCGGAGTTCAACCGTGGCGCGGCCCTGATGGAACAGTACAGGTACACCGAGGCGGCCAAAGCGTTTGAGAGCGTGCTCGATGTCGCGCCCGATTGGCTTGCCGCCCGCTTCAACCTGGGGCTGGCGTATTTCAACATGCACGGGATGCAGGAGTCGGACAAGCCCGGCGCCGCCAGGCCCGAGTATCTGAAGCAGGCCAAGACGGCGTTCGAGGCGGTGCTGCAGTCCGAGCCGGATCACTTACATGCCCTGTTCTGCCTAGGGCTATACCACGAGTACGCCGGCGATAACGCCAAGGCGCTGGAATGCTTTGCGAAGGTGCACCAAGGGGACCCCCAGGATCCCTATGCTGGCTACAAGTACGGGGCGACGCTGCTGGGCCTCGGCCGCGCCGCAGAGGGAACCAAGGCGCTGGAAGAAGTCGTTGCCCTCGATCCCGGTTTCATCTCGGGCGTATACCGGTTGGGGCTGCAATACATGCGTAACAAACAGCCCGAGAAGGCGACCCCGCTGTTTGAGCGTTTCCGGCAATTGAAGACGACCGAGGTGACCGGCGGAAGCTTTACGGTGGACAAGGCCTACGGGGCGGCCGGCAAGTACATGCTGGCGTTGGGCGCCGACAGCCTGCCGCTGCCCCGGCCCGAGGTCACCCAGGTCCGGCGGGTGGTTTTTTCCCCGCGGACCAGGCCCCTGGCTGCCCGGGCGCGCCCCTGGAAGTGGGCGGCCGGGGCGGTGAATCTGCCGGGCGTCGCCGTCGGCGACGTCGACGGCGACGGTGACCTCGACCTTTGTCTGACCGGGCTGGGCCCCTCGGGAGAGACATCGCTGTGGCTGGGGGACGGTTCGGGCGGTTTTTCGGCGGGCCCGTCGCTCGCTACGCAAGGCGTTTCGCCCTGCTTCGGCGACGTGGACAACGACGGCGACCTCGACCTCTGGCTGGGCCGCGCAGGTCCCGACCTGCTCCTGGAGAACGACGGGAAGGGCAGCTTCAGCAAGCGGGATTCCTCCGCACTGGCCGGTCCCGACCTGCTGACCAACTCTGCCCGCCTGCTGGACATCGACAGCGACGGCGACCTGGATCTACTCGCGCTGCGACTGGCCGCCGGCGACGTCCCGGCGACCGGCACGTGCAAGCCGGCGGCCTGTAGCCTCTACATTAACAACCGGGATGGAACCTTCACCGACCTTGCGCCGCAACTAGGGCTGGCGCTGGCCGACCTGCCCGTGGCCGCGGTCGTCTACGACGATTTCGATAACGACCGGGACTTGGACCTGGTGATCTTCCCCGCCCACCACCCAGAGGGTACCCGGCCGCCGGTGGTGTTGGTCAACGACCGCCTGGGCAAGTTCAGGACGCTGGACGCCGCAGCGACCCACCTTGCGGTCGAGGGCGCAGTAAGTGCCACTTCCGGCGACCCCGACAAGGACGGGGATCGGGACCTGCTCGTGTTCACCGGCAAGAGTGTCCACCTGTACGTCAATCGCGGCGGTTTTCGCTTCCAGGAGGACCAGGGCTTTCGAGACCGCTGCAGTCATTTTGGCGGCACCGGAGGCCAGTTCGCCGACATGGACAACGACGGCGACCTGGATATTGTGATCGCTGACGCGCATCGCCGCGACGGCAGCCGCGGGCCGGTCCTATTACTTAACGACTGGCCCCGCGACCGCTTTCTGGACGCAGCCGAGGTTGATCCCGGCAACCTCCTGGCTGCCATCCGCACCACGGGCGACGCCAGTTGCGTAGTGGCCGACTTCACCGGCCACGGCCGCTGCGACGTCCTGCTGGTGCCGACGGATGAGCCGCCGCTGTTGATCGAGAACGTCACCCCGGGCGGCCACTGGATTGAGTTGGATCTCCGCGGCACCCGCCCGCAGGACAAGAAGTCTCGCTCGAACAACTCGGCCATCGGCGCCCGGGTCGAGGTCAAGGCCGGGACGGTTTTCCAGCAGTACGTTGTGGGCGTGCCTTCCGGGCCGGTGGCCATGCCGCCGCTGCGGATCCACGCCGGCCTGGGGGACCGGCCCGAGGTCGAATGGTTGCGGATCATCTGGCCCGACGCCGTGCTGCAGGCGGAGCTGGAGATCGCTGCCGACCAGCGGATGACGATCAGCGAGCTGCAACGCAAGACTTCGTCCTGCCCGTACCTGTTTGCCTGGGACGGCTCGCGTTTCCGGTTCGTGGCGGATTTCGGCGGCGTGGGCGGCCTGGGATACCTGGTCGCGCCGGGGAGCTACGCGCGGCCGGACCCCACGGAGTATATCCGCATCCCACAATTGGAGCCGCGCGGTGGCCAATACGTCCTCCAGGCGCTGACGCCCTTGGAGGAAGTGACCTACTTCGACGAGGCCAAGCTGATCGCGGTGGACCACACCGAAGGGACGGAGGTCTATCCGCACGAGATGATGGCCGTCGGCGTGCCGCCGCCCCCCTTCGAGGTCTTCTGCTTCAGGCAACCAATCGACCCGGTCCGTGCGGTTGACCACCGCGGCGTGGACGTCACCGAGCAGGTGCTGCGCATCGACCGTCGCTACGCAGGCGCTACGCGGCCGGACGAGCGTTTCACGGGGCTTGCCGAAGAACACTCCGTCGAGCTTGATTTCGGCGATCGGTTGAAGACCGTCGGCCGCGACCGCCGACTGATCCTCTTCCTCTACGGCTGGGTGGAGTATCCCTACTCGTCCACGAGTTTTGCCGCCAGCCAGGCGGGAGTTCGGGCCCGGGCCCCTAGCGTCCACGTGCTCCGCGACGGCCGGTGGATCGAGTTGTTTCGAGAAGTCGGCTATCCGGCAGGGCTGGAGCACATGATGACGCTGGAGGTGACCGGGAAGATCCTGCCCAGCGACCGCCGCATCCGCATCTCGAGCAATATGGAACTCTACTGGGACCGGATCTTCATTGCCGAACCTCTCGCCGCGGAAACACTCTCGCTGAAGGAAGTCGGGGCCACCGGCGCCGACCTCCACTACCTGGGCTACCCCCGCGAATACTCTCCCGACGGCCGGCGCCCCAACCTGTACGATTACGACAACCTCGACACGGCGGCGGCATGGAAGCTGATGGCCGGAGATTACACCCGCTTCGGAGAGGTGGCCCCGCTGCTGGAAGAGGCCGATGACTGCTACGTCATCATGGGCCGCGGCGAGGAACTCACGCTGCGGTTCCCGGCCGATGCGTTCGGCCCAGTGCCCCAGGGCCGGCGCCGCACGTTCATCCTCAAGACCGACAGCTTCTGCAAAGACATGGACCTCCACACGGCCCATCCCGACAGCGTGGAGCCGCTGCCGTTCCACGCCATGAGCGGGTATCCCTACGGCCCCGACGAGCACTACCCGGAGAGCACGAAGACCAGACAGTACCGCCGCCAATACAACACGCGGCAGATTCGGGTCGGTGCGGGGCAGCCCGCCCCGCTGCCGCATAAGGACGGTTCCTAAGTGGACTGGCACAGGGCCGTAGGCGGCACACTCCGTGTGCCGCATCCCCGCACACGGAGTGTGCGGACTACTTTCCTCGTTCCCCCGGTCCTCCGTGGGAAAGCACCGTCCGTGACGCTCCGCGGTCGCCGCCCCTGAAGAAGGGCGTCGGGAGAAGTGGATTCCCACTCGGCGCGTGGGAACTAGGTGCCCAATGTCGATCCTTAGGTCTGCTTTTTTTTGTGGCAAGTTTTCCTGGCAACTCGGTGCTCGGGGTGGCTGGGGTCGAGTGCAGCGAGCCCCCAGATAAACCTGCTGGGGGCAGCCTGCGGCTGACCACCAGCCACCCACGCGTCCGCCAGGAAAACTTGGCACACACCTTTTTTTCTGCCAGTTGACTTTCCGGGGGACATCCGCTACACTACCTTCGGAGTGTGTCCTGCCGGAACGGAGGGGAGGGAACTGGTTAGGAAGCTCGCAACTCTGGAAACGAACCATGGTCGGGCGCCGAAAGCTCGGGAGGTACGGTCGGCAGACCTCATCTCCTTGGCGAGGGTTCTCCCAGTTCGTGCGGCGGCCGACCACGTGGCTTCCGGGGCTGATTGTCTTGGCGGTGATCGCCGCAGTGTGCGTCTGGGCAGTGCCCTGGCGGGCGGGTTGGAGAGCGGAGAAGGGGGCGAGCGGGGACCGGGCTTCCGAACAGCCGACTTCTCCGGCAGGCACCGCCGCCGACCCCACGGCGATGTCGTCGCCGCCTGAGTCAGCACTTGTCGAGCCGGTGGCGGTGCCTCCCGAGTCGTCGGCCTTGTCGCCTAAACCGCCGGTCTTGCCGCCTGACCCGTCGATCTTGCCGCCCGAACCATCGGCCTCGTCGTCCGAGCCAAAGCCCCTAGGCAGCGGACCCTCGCCGCCGCTGCGTGAGCCAATACCTCTGCCGCCTGGGACCACGGCGCCGCCGGGGAAGCCAAGCGGGCAGCACCCGGAGCCGGGGCATTCGCAGTCCGTGCCCGAGCATCCGCGGTCCGAGCCGGAATCCCGGTCTTCTGGGCCCCCGACGGCGGCAAGCGAGGTGGCCGGCTCGACGGCCGAGAGGGAGGCCGCGGCGCGGGAGCAGGTCAAGGGCCTGAGAGAGGAGGCGGCCGAGGTTGCCGCGGGCCTGTTGCACGACTTCCCGAACAATGCCGGGGCGCTGATTATCGTGGGGAACGTGCATTTGGCGCTGGGCAACTCGGCCGCGGCGTTGCAGTCCTGGAAAAAGAGCCTGGAACTCGATCCTAACCGGGCTGACGTTTACCAGGGGATGGGTGAGGTCGCCCTGACTAAAGGGGAATTCGACGAGGCCCTTGCGCTCTGGCGCAAGGCCGAACAGATCGACCCCAAGATGGCCGGCGTTCATTGCTCCTTGGCAAGAGCGCTGATGAACCTAAGAAGGCTGCAAGAGGCCATTGTCGAGCTGGAGAAAGAGACGGAGATCTCCCCGGGGTTGGGCTTGTCCTATTACCTGCTCGGCCAAGCGTATCTGCAGGCGGAAGAGTACGAGAAGGCAAGGCGGAACTACGAGCAGGCGATCGCAGTCCAACCGGACCTGTGGAATGCATACTACGGACTGGCCACCGCCTATGCCCGGCTGGGGCAAGCAGACAAGTCGCAAGAATACCGGGAGAGGTTCAAGAAGCTGAAGGCCGAGGAGCTGAAGGTGACGCACGACCGCTCGGTGGCCTACGACGATCTGCAGGTGGTGCGCCGGGACGTAGTGGTGTTCTACCTGGAGATTGGCCGGCTTTACCAGCAGGGGAAGGATCCTGCCGCGGCTGAGCGACCTTGGCTGAGGGCGGCCGCGATTGATGCGAAGAATGCCCGCTGCCGAGAGTACCTGGCGGAGTTGTACCAGTCGAGCGGCCGGGAGTCGGAGGCCCTGGAGATCTACCGGCAGCTCAGGGAGATCGATCCCAAGAATCCCTTCTACTGCGCGAGCCTGGGAGTCGTTCATACCCGCTTGAAGCGATTCGAGGAGGCCGAAAAGGCGTTCGTCGAGGCCCAGCAGCTTGCCCCGCAGCACTCTTTGGGCTACCGCGCGCTGGCGCAGTTGTACTTGCACATGAACAAGAATCTCGCCGAGGCCAGGGCCCTTTCCCGGAAAGCAGTCGAACTGGAGCCGCTGGCCCTGAACTACTCGGTGCTCAGCGAAGCGTACGACAAGAGCGGCGACCGCCCTAGCGCGCTTGACGCGATGCGGCAGGCCGTGCAATTGGACCCCAACAACCAGAGATACCGGCGGATCTATGAGCAGCTTCAAAGAGAATGACCTGCCGCAAGGGGCGGGCCTCCGGCGAGGCCGCCTGATCTTCGCAACCAGCACTTGACCAGGAACAAGCTCGTGTTCTTGCGTTTGCCTATAGCCCCGCCCGGGAGGGCGGGGTCCCCGGAATACCGACGCCTCCGCCCCCGCCCTTCCGGGCGGGGCTATCGTACAAAAGTGCGGAGTTGTTTCTGGACAACTACCGGTGCTGCGGCGGGTCTGGCCGGGATCTGCTTGTGCTCCACGGTGTTCGCCGCCACGCCCTTTCAATTGCGGGAAGTGACTCGGCAGACGGGGATCACTTTCCGGCACACGGACGGTAGCTGCGGCAACCGCTACATCGTGGAGACGGTGAGTGCCGGATTGGCGCTGTTCGACTACGACGGGGACGGTGACATCGACATCTTCTTTCTCAACGGGGCGCCGCTGAAAGGATGCAAGGCCGACGTGCCGCCAATCCCCGCCCTGTACCGCAACGACGGGAACTGGAAGTTCACCGACGTCACGCGCCAGGCCGGCTTGGCGGACACGAGCTACGGGCTGGGCGTGGCCGTCGGCGATTACGACAACGACGGCGACTTGGATCTGTACCTGAACAACTACGGCCCCAACCTCATGTACCGCAACAACGGCGACGGGACGTTTACCAACGTGACCAAGGAGACGGGAACGGGTAACGGCGACAGGGTGGGGGCGGGGGCGAATTTCCTCGACGCGGATGGGGACGGCGATCTCGACCTGTACGTGGCCAACTACTTGAAATTCTCCTATGAGACGCACGTCGGCGCCACCTGCAAGGGGTTCCCCATCTACGCCGGCCCGACGCATTACCCGCGGGACCCCGGCACCTTCTATCGAAACAACGGCGACGGCACGTTTACGGACGTCAGCCTGGAGTCGGGCATCGACCGCTACCCGGGATACGGAATGGGAACGGTCTGCGCCGATTACGACAACGACGGCGACACCGACATCTTCGTGGCCAACGATTTCTGCGAAAACTTCCTCTTCCAAAACGACGGCACCGGGAAGTTCGAAGAGGTGGGACTGATCGCCGGCGTCGCCTACGACGCGCACGGCGACGAACAGGGGAGCATGGGCGTGGATTGCGGCGACTACAACAACGACGGCCTGCTGGATTTCTACCAGACCTCCTACCAGGGCCAGTTGGCCCTGCTCTACAAGAACCTGGGGGACGGCAGCTTTGAAGACGTAACGCTGGCCACCGGCGCCGGCGAAGGCACCATCCCGCACGTGACCTGGGGATGCGGCTTCGTGGATTTCGACAACGACGGCAATCGCGACATCTTCGTCGCCTGCGGCCATTTGCAGGACAACGTCGAACTGTTCGACGATACCACCTCGTACCTGGCCCGAAACATCGTGCTGATGAACACCGGCGACGGGAAATTCGCCAACGTCTCCGACCAGTGCGGCGACGGGCTGGCGGTGAAGCTCAGCAGCCGCGGGGCGGCGTTCGACGACCTGGACAACGACGGCGACGTCGACGTGGTGATCCTCAACTCCCGCTGCGAGCCGACCATCCTCCGCAACGACTCGCCCCGGGGAAATCACTGGCTCCAGGTCCGGTTGCGGGGGACCAAGACCAACCGCGACGGCGTCGGCGCCCGGGTGAAGGTTACTGCCGGCGACTTGACCCAGATCGACGAGGTGCACAGCGGCCGCGGCTATCAGAGTCACTACGGCACGCGGCTGAATTTCGGCCTGGGGAAGCGCGATCGGGTGGACCGCGTCGAGGTCCGCTGGATCGGCGGCGGAGTGGACGTGCTGGAGAACGTCGGCGTGGACCGGCTGGTAACCGTCACGGAAGGCGGTACGACGGCCGGCAAGCCACGTCAAGGCGGGACGCGATGAGCAGGCGCAGGAAGCCCGGGCGGCAAGGGCAAGACGCCGGTCCTTCCCGGAGCATTTGGCGCTTTGCTCGGGCGCGAAGACTCTGGCTGCTGCTAATGGCCATAGCCTTGGGCGCGGGGATCGGAGGATTCTGCCTGGCCAAGCGGTTTTGGCCGGCAGATTCGCAGCCGCCCCTTGCCGCTCCGTCAACCTCGTTGCAGCCGGAGATCAGTGCGCTCCGGGAAGAGGCGGTCCAGGTAGTCGATAGCCTCCGCACAGACTTCCCCGACAGTTCAGACCCGCTGGTACTGATGGGGAATCTGCACGATAGTCTCGGCAATTCAGCCGAGGCGATGGACTGCTGGCAGAAGTGTCTGGAAATGGATCCCCGGCGGGCCGACGCCTACCGTGGCCTGGGATCGCTTGCCATGCGGAAGGGACAGTACGAGAAGGCCCTGGAACTTTGGGGCAAGGCGCTGGAGATCCGACCCGAAATGGCCGACGTCCGCACCCTTTCCGCGCGTGCCCTGATGGCCTTGGGGAGGCCGCGGGAGGCCGTCGCCGCCTTGCAGCGGGAAATCCAGATCTCGCCGCGCGCCAGCACGAGTTACTTCGAGCTGGGCCAGGCTTACCTCCAGTTGAAGGAATTCCAAAAGGCGAAGGAAAACTACCAGGCAGCCGTCCAGATCCAACCCGGTTACACCAACGCCTACTACGGCCTGGCCCGGGCCTGCGAGAGGCTGGGGCAGAAAGCTGAGTCCGCGGCGTACATGGAGAGGTTCACCAAGCTGAAGGCCGAGAACCGGCGGGGCGAGAGGGATCAACGAAGCACGTATGACGATCTCAGCTTGGTGCGTCAGAGCGTGGCACAAACGCATACCGAAGCCGGCCAGGTCTACTACGGCCACGGCAATGTTCGGAAGGCCGAGCAGCTCTGGCAGAGGGCCGCCTGGCTGGATCCGAAAAACACCGCTTGCCGAATGCAACTGGTGAAGGTGTATACGCAAGCAGGCAGAGACCAGGAGGCGCTGCGGATCTGCGAAGAACTCCGGCAGATCGAGCCGGAAAACGCCACCACCTATCTGAATATCGGCGTGCTCAGCGCCCGGCTGAATCGCCTCGACGCCGCGCTCTCCGCCATAGACCGGGCCATCGAGCTGGACCCCAAGAATCCCCAGTTCCAGCAGGCCCGCCAACTGATTCAGGAGCGAAAACGACGTGGCGGTTTCCAGTAGTCCCAAGTCCGGCTGCCGCGATTTCGGGTGGCCGGGGTCGAGCGCCAGCGAGCCCCCGGAAAGCCCGGGCTCTGGGGGCTCACCGACCAACGCTCCGCGTCGGTGCCCGTCGACCCCAGCCACCCGCCGCGGTAGTCGGGCAGGTGTGCGGTGGCGCGGCGCCACGGCGGTAGCCTGCTGCTGCGCTCTCTCGGCAGCATGTTCAAGGCAGCCGGGGAAGTCGCCGGCGCCACCCTCACGCGGGCCGATCGAGCTGCACGACGTGACGGAGCAGACGGGGATCACCTTCCGGCACACCGACGGCGGCTCGGGGAGGTACTACATCGTAGAGTACGTCAGCGCGGGTTTGGCCCTGTTCGACTACGACGGCGACGGCGACATCGATATCTACTTCCTCAACGGGGCGCCGCTGAAGGGGACCAAGGTGGACGTACCGCCCAGAAACGCGCTCTATCGCAACGACGGCGGACTGAAGTTCACCGACGTCACCCAGCAGGCCGGCGTGGGCGATACCGGCCACGGCCTGGGTGTGACCGTGGGCGACTACGACAACGACGGCGACCTCGATTTGTTCCTGAACAACTTCGGACGGAACGTCCTCTACCGCAACAACGGCGACGGCACCTTCACCGACGTGACCAAGCAGGCCGGGTTGGACGACGGCCAGCGGGTAGGGGCGGGGGCCAATTTCCTCGACATCGACCAGGACGGCGACCTGGATCTGTTCGTCGCCCACTACGTCAAGTTCTCCTATGACCTGCACGTCCCTCATACCAGAAACGGATTGCCCATCTATCCCAGCCCTAGGGAATATGAGCCCGATCCCGATTCACTCTATCGCAACAACGGCGACGGAACCTTCACCGACATCAGCCTGGAGTCGGGAATAGCCACTCATGCGGGACCCGGGATGGGCACCGTCTGCGCCGACTATGACCAAGACGGCGACACCGACATCTTCGTCGCCAACGACGTCGCCGCGAACTTCCTCTACCGCAATGACGGAACCGGGAAGTTCGAGGAAGTGGGCCTGACGGCTGGGATTGCCTACGACATCCGCGGCAGCGAGCAGGGGAGCATGGGCATGGAGATCGGCGACTACGACAACGACGGCTGGCTCGACCTGCACCAGACTTCGTACCAGGACGAGCTGGCCCTGCTCTACAAAAACCTCGGCAACGGCACCTTTGAAGACGTAACCTTGCTGACCGGTGCCGGGGCCGGCACCTTCGCCCAGGTCACCTGGGGCAACGGCCTGGTCGATTTCGACAACGACGGGGATCGCGACCTGTTTATCGCCTGCGGGCATCTGTACGACAACGTAGAGCAATTCGACGACGCCACCTCGTACCGGGCCCAAAACATCTTGCTGACGAACACCGGCGACGGGAAGTTCGTCGACGTCTCGAACCAATCCGGCGACGGGCTGTTGGTGAAGCAGAGCAGCCGCGGGGCGGGGTTCGACGACCTGGACAACGACGGCGACGTCGACGTGGTGATCCTCAACTCGCGCAGCGAACCGACGATCCTCAGGAACGATTCACCGCGGGGAAACCACTGGCTCCAGATCCGGCTGCAAGGCGCCAAGACCAACCGCGACGGGGTCGGAGCCCAAGTCAAGGTCGTCGCCGGCGACCTGGCGCAGGTCGATGAAGTACACAGCGGCCGCGGATATCAGAGTCACTTCGGCATGCGACTGCACTTCGGCCTGGGCAAGCACGACCGGGTCGAGCGCGTCGAGGTCCGCTGGATCGGCGGCGGTGCGGAGGTCTTCGAGGACGTGGGCGTCGATCAGCTCCTCACGATCAAGGAGGGCACCGGAAAGCCCATCCCGCGAGATTCATCCGCGAAACGGCCAGACGGCACGCGCCGTGAATAATCCGGGCTTAGCGGGAGAGGGGAGCTGTTGCGCCGGAGGCAATCGCTGCGTGCTGAACTTCCGCCGCAGACGTCACACAGCCGTCGCGGATTGTGCCCAGGGTAACGGCGCGCGTGTTGGCCCCCAGACGGTCCCACCGCACGCTTCCCGTGGTCCCTTCCCAGGGCGAGAGCTGCTCGAGGGCGTCGCGGATCCGGGCGCGGTTCAGCCCGGACTGGCCGATCGCGCCCAGCAGAAGTCGGACTGCGTCGTAGGTATGGGCGGCGGCGTAGTCGGGGAGCCAACCGGACTGTCGCTCGAACGTGTGGGCGAATTCTCGTGACTGCTCCCCGGGCCGGTAGAGGAGCGGGAAGAGGACTCCCTCGGCCGCGGCGCCGGCTTCCTGGAGGAACGCCCGTCGCCCCATGGCCGGACCGCCGAACACGAGGCCGCCGAATCCTCCGCTGCGCAGCGCTGTGAGCAGCCGCGCACTGTCGTCGGCCGCCGCCACGAGCACCACGGCGTCCACGTTGGCTGCCATGATCTGTGCCGTCAGGGCGGGTGGCACCGGCGTCTCGCCAGTGGCAGGATCGCGAGTGGCCCGCTTGCACTGAATCTGGAACCGCGGCGCCATGCGGCGTCTGGCGAGCGACTTGCCAAGCTCGTCGGCAAACAAGTGGGCGTCGTGATCGTCGGTGGAGACAATGAAGAAAGGCCCCTTGCCCACCCGCCCTTCGATCTCCGCGGCCAGCAGCGGGGCCTGAAGATGATCGCCCGGCAAACAGGAGAACATCCAGGGTACGTTGGCCAGGTTGACCGTTTTGTCCGAACTGGCCGGGCTGAGCAACGTCAGGCGGGCCTTGGCGACCACCTGCTCGGCGAGGTGCGTGGACGGGCCGTCGATTCCGCCGATGATGGCCCAAACCCGATCCCGGTAGACCGTGCGGGCCAATTGCGACACGCCTGTGCCCCAGGGATTCCCGGACCATACGGGGACCAGCCGGAAGGGTTTGCCGTGGTAGCCGCCGCCGGCGTTGGCCTCTTGCACGGCCATCTCTGCGGCCCGCCACATGTCGCCGCCGCGCGGATCGGCCGGATCGCTCGGCCCGAAATAGCCGATCAGCACCTCGTCGACTGCCGCCGGCGGCGGGAGCTCCCGCTCGGGCCCCGCGTATTCGGTCTGCTGCGCTCTGGCGTCGAAGAACGGCTTGCCAGCAGCATCTGTAACCGGCGTTTGGATCGTCCGATCGCGCGGCTGCACGGGCCCCCTGGGCATGCCCAGGTCCTGACGCGAATAGTAATTCCACCTGCCGTTTTCGCGCCGGACGAGGAAGACGTCTCCCAGGTCGTCCAGGCAGGCGCTTAAGGGGATCTCTCCGGTGACGCCCTCCCAGGGCCTGGTGCGGTAGGCCAGCACGTCGCGGATCTTCGCCCGGTTCAGCCCGGCCAACTGGATGGCCCAGATCAGCATGTTCATCCCGTCGTAGGCGTGTGCCGCGTAGGTCTCCGCCTCCTCACCGAAGCGCTGGCGGAAGGCGGCCCGGAACGCCTCCAGCTTGGGGTCTTTGCGGGTGGGGTCCCAGGGAAAGGTGCAAACGACTCCCTCGGCGTTCTTTCCGGCGATCTCGACGAACTCATCGCAGACGCAGCGGTCGCAGCAGAAATAGGGCTGCTGCATCCCCTTGGCCCGCATCTGGTTGAGAATGCGGGCGCCGTCGGCGGCGTCGCCCCAGTGGACGATGGCGTCGAGGTTTTCGCCCTTGAGGCGGTCGAGCTGCAGGCCGAAATCGTTGACGCCCAGCGGGTAAGCCATCTCCAGGATGATGGGTCTTTCCAGGCGTCGGCTGTCGTCCTGGATCTCGCGCACGCCGAAACGGCCGTAGCGATTGCTGGCCCGGATGATCCCCACCCGCTTCAGGTCCAGCTTGCGGTACAGGTAGTCGACCAGCAGGTATCCCTGCTGGCGGTCATCGCCGATGCAGCGGACCACCCAGGGGATGTTCGTCTCGATGAAGGTCGGATCGGTATCGCCGGAGGCCATCATCACCAGTTCGGCCTTCAGGGCCACGCGGATGGCGATGTGCGTGTTGGCGCCGTCGATCGTGCCCAGGATCGCCCAAACCTTCTGCTTGTAAGCCAGCTTGATGATCTCATTGCCCGACGCGCCCCAAAGGCCGTTGTCGTTGGTCACCACCAGCTCGAAGGGAACCTGGCGTCGCAGATACCCGCCTTTGGCGTTGGCCTGTTCGACGGCAAGCTTGGCGCCCTGGAGCATTTTGATCCCCAGGGTCTCCTCGTGGCTTTTCCCGCCGGTGGCCACGGAGACGGTAGACATGATCGGGCCGATGAAACCGATTTTGACCGTGTCCACGTGGTCCGGCTCCGGCTTGGCGCGTCCGGGGCCCGCGTATTCCAGTTGCAGGAGGAAGTGCTGCTTGAACGGCGCGACGTAGCCAAACGGCTGCACGTCGCTGGGTGTATGGGCGTAGTTCTGGTCCGTTCTCAGCCCCAGGTCGGGGAGCTGGTAGGCGCCCACCGAGTTGATCTTTCGCAGCACCTCGAGGGTCTCGGCGTCGACCTCGAACGGGGGCATCCAATCCGGCTTGGGCGGGTTTTGATTCTCGCCTGCAAAGGCCACCGACCCGATCGAAACCACGGCGAACCACGTGAGAACGCGGTGGTACACGGCGCACCTCACTTCCGGTACAAGGACTTGTTGGATGACTTGGATTTCCGGAGGCCGGGATAGTATCCTTCGCCGATCGCCCAACCCAGCCCCTTGCCGGTGGCGACCCAGGTGTCCTGTCCGTCGTGGTCGATGTTGATAATGAAGCTGTGCGGGACGGCCTTTTCCATGTCCACGGTCCGCAGCAGCTTTCCGCGGCGGAAGACTTCCGCCTTGCCCCGCAAGGTACGTGGATCGCGGGTGTACGCGATCACGGTCTCGGTGGGGAAGTCCGCCACGACCCCCAGCCCCTTGTCGAGTGCAAACCAGCACTCGTTGGCACTGCGGGCCTTCACGTTATTGGCGAAATCGCTGGGCAGCCCGGTCTCGTGGGCGTAGAACCCCCGCCAATAGCGGCCGTCATAGCGGCTCATCCCGAAGTACGTCGACACCCAGAGGACGCCTTCGACGTAGCTTGTGCCGGTGGTGATTACGTGCACGATGCCGTCGTCGCGATACAGATCGATCTCCATCTCCCCGTCGGGATCGAGGTAGTCTTTCCATCGTTCGGTGGCCACGTCGAATTCGAGCACCCCGCTTCCCCAGACGGCCAGATGGACCTTGCCCTCGTTGTAGGACACGCCGTAATTCCAGATTTCCTCCATGGGGGCGTTCTTCTCATTGTAGATGGTCCACTTCTTGGTGACCGTATTATAGCGGCTGGCCCCGGCGGTGGTGGCCGCCCAGACGTTGTCGTGCTCCACGGCCACGCCGTAGACGACGTCGTTGACCAGGCCGCTGTTGAGCTGGTGGAAGTGATCGAAGCGACCGCCGCTCAGCCGGGCCAGTCCGCCGCCGAACAGCCCCAGCCACACGTCGCCCGTCTTCTTGTCCACGTCGATGGCCGTTACAGCCTGGAAAGGCAAACCGTCTTTCTCCCGCCAACTCCGCACCACCTTCCCCGATCGCTTGTCGATCAAGGCCAGCCCGTCCTCCGTCCCGACCCAGACCCGCGCCCCATCGGCCTTGACGGCGAAGATGTGATCGTCGGGCAGTCCGTCTTCCACAGTGAAGTGCCTCCACCGCGTGTAGACGTAGGGAAGCTCATCGGCGGCGGCCGGCAGTGCGGCTGGCCCGGGCGGAGGAGCCGGCGGAGACGGAGCCACGGCCGCGGGGGCCGGCGCAGCAGGCGCGGCTGCCCGTTGGCCGCCCACTGCCGGGCAGGTCAGCCATATTGCCGCCAGGCCGATGGCAAACGCAGGTCGCAGATTCATGCACGATCCTCCCTCGGGCACGACAGCGTTCAGTCAAGGACGGACTTCGCATCG
>Ga0315277_10006415_pt1 | contig 15398 bp, 19 predicted proteins | sample YL17G05_15_MG_FD_203695 | JGI IMG/M metagenome (GOLD analysis project Ga0315277, IMG submission 203695) | Sediment microbial communities from Yellowstone Lake, YNP, Wyoming, USA - YL17G05_15 | ecosystem: Environmental > Aquatic > Freshwater > Lake > Sediment | place: USA: Wyoming | collected...
CAGCAGGGCCGACATGAACGCTCAGGATCGCACGTTACAAACCGTTACCGGAGCGCGATTCTGCCTCGGACGGAGTTTTTGCGGACGACAGGTGCAGAGAGGAGCCAGCATTCATGAACCCAGAATCGAAAAGCGAGCGCGAGCTGGTTGCGGTCTCAACGCGCCGTAGTTTTTTCGGCGCGTCAGTAGCCGCGGCCGTTCCGGCCGGGGCGGCGGTCGTCCAGAAACCGCTGAAGCCCACGGTCAGCGCCAGGTCGGCCGCGCGAGTCGTCGGCGCCAACGACCGGATCAACACCGGGCACATTGGCGTCGGCGGCATGGGCTATGGTCACTTGCGGGATTTCGTCCGGCAGGGCGAGGCGCAGAAAGACATCCAGGTCGTTGCAATCTGCGACATCTACAAGCGGCGCAAGGAGAGGGCCAGGGACACGGCTAAGCTCTCCGACAAGGATGTCCATCACGATTACCACGACTTACTGGCGCGTAACGACGTCGATGTCGTCGTCGTCGCCACGCCGGATCATACCCACGGCCAGATCGCTCTCGATGTAGTCGCCTCCGGCAGGGACATCTATCTCCAAAAGCCGATGACCCACACCATCGAAGAGGCGCGCGCGGTGACGGAGGCGGTCAAGAAGAACGGCAGAATTCTGCAAATCGGAAGCCAGACCGTTTCCGACCCCCGCGTCGAAGTCGCGCGGCAATTGATCCAGGGTGGCGAGATCGGCGAACTGCTCTGGGCCACCTCTTCGTCCAGCCGCAACTCGATCGTCGGCGAGTGGAACTACTACGTCGACGCCGAGGCGACGGCAGAGACGATTGACTGGAATCGCTGGCTGGGCACGGCGCCCAAACGGCCCTTCAGCGCCGAACGCTACTTCCGCTGGAGAAAGTACTGGGATTACTCCGGCGGCATCGCCACCGATCTGTACTTCCACCGGATGGGACCGATGCTCTGCCCGATCGGCCCGCAGTTTCCCGTGTCCGTCATGGCCACCGGCGGGATCTACGTTTTCAAAGACCGCGAAGTCCCGGACACGTACGCGACCACCATCGAGTATCCGACGTTCTATGTCGACCTCTCCGGTTCGATGGCCAACGGGGCGGGCGTGAAGTATTTCACGACCGCCTACTACGGACACAAGGGCACCGTGGTCTTTGAGAACCGCAGGGTGCTGCTCGTGCCGGAGCGCCTCGAGCCCCGTTCGAGCGAAACCGCAGCAAGACCGCCCGACAATTCCAAGGCCTTCGACGTTCCGATGGTCGCCAATCTGCACAGGAAGCACACTGACAATTTCTTCGCCTCGGTGCGCTCGCGGAAGCCGCCCATCAACAACGAGGACTTCGGCTTCCGATCGCTGGTCGCCGTGAGACTGGGCGTCGAATCCTTCCGGCAAGGCAAAGTGATGTTCTTCGACCCGAAAACGCAGCAGGTGGTCGACAAACCGCCGCGCCGGATGACCTACGAGGGCGACGGTAAGAATCACGAAGACGGCTACCGTCAAAGGGTCTGAGCGTTCTCAATGAAACTGCTAACTGTACTTACTGCCTCCGTGCTCGTCGCGGGCCTCTCACCCGCGCCGGCGCAGGACTTCGTTTCGCTGTTCAATGGCAAGGATTTCAGCGGCTGGAAAACGCGGTCTCCGGATCACCGCTGGGTAATCGAAAACGGCGTCATCGACCTCAAAGCTCCGGGCGACGGGAAGGGAAACTACGCCTTCATGCTCTTCACCGAGCGGACCTACGGCGATTTCATCCTCAACTTAGAGTTCAAGGTGCCCGACGACGTTCCGGCGAACAGCGGCGTTTTCCTGCGCACCTCGGACCTGATGGATCCGGTCCAGAACGCAATCGAAGTGAATGTGACGAACTACAAGCCCGGCGGCCCTTTGACCAGGACCAGCCTGGGCAGCCTGTTCGATCTCGCCGCGCCAACGCAAGTCCCCTACAAAGCGGCCGCCTGGAACCGGATGGTCATCACCTGCCGCGGCAGCGGGATCGCGGTCGCACTGAACGGAGAGACCGTGACCGACGTGGATCTGGACCAATGGAGGGAAGCGCGCAAGAATCCCGATGGGACCCCCAACAAATTCCGAAAGCCGCTGAAGGAGTTTGCGCGGACGGGCAACATCGGCCTTCAAGACCACGGCAGAATCGTGTCCTATCGAAACATACGGATTCGGCTGCTCCCGAGTGTAGTTTCGTCGGGGTTGTAATAGACCAGCCGGAGGTCGCAAAGTGTCTACCGCATCAGGGCACTGCCCTTCCGTTTCCGCATGCCATTCGCCTGAAGGGCAGCAAAGGTATCGCGTTTATGGGCATGCATTGCCACGGCGGCGGATTCCCCTTCGACTACTCGGTGCTCGATGCCGACTCGGGCACGTTGAGCCTGAACCGGGAGTTCGCGCTCCTGACCCTAGACTAGGAAGGTTTATGAGCAACCGCTGGTCGCCTGTTGTCACCCCCAGGGTCGGCCCCGTGCGTCCCCGTGTGGAAGTGCCGCGCGCGGCGGAGCCGGTTTTTCAGTATCTTAACCGCTGCTTGATTGTGAGACACTGGCATCTGATGATTCCGTTCATGCTCGTTGTAGCTAGGTTGGCCTTTGCGGCAGTTATTCCTGCGGCATCGGCACAACAACCAGCGCCGGTCCGGCCGTTCGCGCACCCCGGTATCCTGCAGACCCGGCAGGACCTGGAACTCATGAAGGCTAAGATCGCGGCCGGGCAACAGCCCTGGAAGCAGGCCTGGGAGAACCTTCGCAGCCAGACCTACTCGGCCCTCGATTTTCAGCCGAAGCCCGTAGTACACATCGCGCGGGGATCGTACGGCCGGTCGAGCAGCGGCGACCGGGAATTGTCCGAGAGCGCCAATGCAGCTTACAGCCATGCGCTTCAGTGGTATATAAGTGGCGACAAAGCACATGCCAGGAAGGCAATCGAGATCATAGATGCCTGGTCAAACACGTTGTGGGACTTCCAGGGCAACGATGCAAAGCTGCTCGCAGGCTGGACGGGCGGCCCGTTCTCGAACGCGGCCGAAATCCTTCGCTACACCGATTCGGGATGGCAGGCGGAGAGCATCGGGCGGTTCAAGTGCATGCTGCTCACCGTCTACTATCCGTTGCTGAAGAACTTCTTCCCCGAGGCGAACGGCAACTGGGACGCGGCGATCATCGATAGCATGCTTTCGATCGGAATCTTCTGCGACGACCGGGCGATTTTCGACCGCGCCGTGGATCATTTTCTTCGCGGCGCGGGGAACGGTGGAATCACAAAGTATGTGTATCCCAGCGGTCAATGCGATGAGAACACCCGCGACCAGGGACACACGCAACTCGGCCTCGGCTATTTCGCCAAGGCCGCCCAAGTGGCTTGGAACCAGGGCGTGGACCTCTGGGGCGCCGCCGACAACCGGCTCGCGCTGGGATTCGAATACACGGCGAAGTACATGCTCGGCGAAGAGGTGCTGGCGTTCGGCGCGATCTCGACAATCGGCCGCGGCCGATTCAGCGACATCTACGAACCCGTCTACCAGCACTATCAGTTCGTGAAGGGTCTGGAAATGCCGTACACCGCTCGGGCGGTCGAGCAGACGCGCGGCCGCGGATGGACGGCGCTGACGATGTTCAAAGGGGCGCCTGCCGGAGCGGCGCGGCGGCCCGCGGTTACTCCGGCGCCCAGCGGGCAGAGCGCAAAGGCGGGCGCCCTGGCGGAACGCACGCTCCAGCCGCCGGCCGATGCCGTCAGCGTGGCGCCGGGGCAATCCATCCAGGCCGCGCTTGATTCTCGCGCCCGGTCAGGCGGCGGTTGGGTCGTCATGGCGAAAGGCCTGCACACCATATCCGCCAGCCTGCGCATTCCAAGCGGGGTGACGCTTGCGGGCCAGGGCAGGGACACGATCGTCTATTTCGATCCCAAAGTGCCGGCCGGCAATACCGCCATTGCGATCGTCAACGCAACGGATGATCTGCACGACGTCACGCTCCGCGATTTCGTGGTGGAGGGATCTACCCTGAGCAGCCCTCCCGGAGACCCCAACCAGGATCACAGGATGCGCTCCTATCAGCACGCACCCAGCCGTGCGGGCATCCTGTTTGCGGCGCAGCGTCCCGGCCAGATGCGCAATCTTCGCTTCGAGCACCTCACCGTCCGAAACTGCACGCACAATGGACTGGCGATTCGCGGTGCGGCGCAGGTGACCATCGTGGCTTCCGATTTCAGCGACAGCGGCTCCAGCGGCGTGCCCGGTCCCGGTCTCGAGCATAACCTGCTTCTGACTCGGGTGATCGGCGCCGAGGTGGGCGATAGCCGTATGGACGACTCTCCATGGGGCGGTGGCCTCGACGTGACTCACAGCCGCGACATCACGATTTTGAATAACGAAGCAGCGCGCAACGCGCTTTACGGCATCCGGGTGAGCGAGAGCCAAAACGTCCGGGTCCACGGGAATCTGGCGGAAGGCAATGACGGGGGAGGCATCATATTCGATGTCCTGCTGCAGGGGTCGCGCGATATCGTGGTGTGGAATAACGTGTCGCGCAACAACGGCGGGTACGGCATCGAGATCGCCGGCGCGAGCGGAAGCGACGTTCAAGCCAATTCCGTGTCGGACAACGCGCGAACCACGCCGAGATACGGGGCGCGCCAGAACGGACGTAAGTAAATATAGCGCACCAGTAGCGGCGGCAGCAAGATGCAGGACTGTCATCGATTGGATTGCCGGAGGACTTATGAATCGCAGAAACTTCGTTCTCGGGACGGTTGGCGCCGCGGCATTGAGCGGTGCACGGAACCTCGGAAACCGGGCGACGAATCCGAATACGCTGGTTGTGGACGCCAGTGGAACTCCGTCCGCTCCCGTCATCAGCCGCTTGATATATGGCCATTTCGCGGAGCATCTCGGCCGCCTGATGTACGACGGCATCTGGGTGGGCGAAGGCTCTCCCATTCCGAACACCCGCGGCATGCGCACGGATATCATCGAGGCGCTGCGCGCGATAAGGGTCCCGGTAGTGCGATGGCCCGGAGGCTGTTACGCCGATAAGTACCACTGGAAGGACGGTGTCGGCCCGCGGCCGAACCGGCCGGAATACCGGCGTGGCTTTGTCGATACCAACCATTTCGGCACGCACGAGTTCATGGACTTTTGCGAACTGGTGGGTTGCGAGCCTTTTCTGTGCGGCAATGTCGGATCCGGCGATGTCCGGGAATCGGTGGAATGGGTGGAATATGTTACCGCCTCCGACAAGCGGCCCATGGCTGATATGCGGCGAAAGAACGGGCGAGAGGAGCCGTGGAAGCTGAAGTACCTCGCCATCGGGAATGAGAACTGGGGCTGCGGCGGTAACATGACCGCCGAGTATTACTCCGACCTTTATAACCAGTTCGCGACATTCCTCCCGGGAAACCTGTACAAGGTTGCCTGCGGCCTGGAGAACTCGGTCTGGATGGAGACCCTGCTGAAGAAGTGCGCGCGGCGGATGCAGGGCATTAGCCTTCACCACTACATCACCGCGGGCACCTGGCGTGAGAAGGGCTCGGCCACGGAGTTCGACGAACAGGGCTGGTTCACGGTGGTGAAACGCGCGGCGGACATGGACGGCGTTGTTAGGAAATACGCCGCTATCATGGATGAAGCGGATCCCCAAAAACGGATCGGCATCGTATATGACGAATGGGGCACATGGTTCGACCCCGGCCCGGGCGCGCGGCAAGGGAGCCTGTACCAGCAGAACACGATCCGTGATGCGGTTCTGGCGGGCGTGGTCCTGAACGTTTTCAACTGGCACTGCGACCGGATATCGATGGCCAATATCGCGCAGGTCGTCAATGTCTTGCAGGCGATGATCCTGACCGATGGGCCGCGAATGGTGCTGACCCCGACCTACCATGTCTTTGAGATGTACAAGGTGCATCACGACGCGAGACTGCTCCCGTGTACTTTGAAATGCGGCTCTTACAGCATGGGGCAGGAAACCACGTCGGCCCTGCACGTCTCGGCCTCGCGCGACGAGGCGGGCAGGATCCACCTGTCGGTCTGCAATCTGGACCATAGCCAGCCGCAGCCGATCTTCGTGGAATTTGCCGGAGCGCGGGTGAGTTCTGTTTCAGGCCGCGTTCTCACGGCCGCCGCGATCAACGCGCACAACACCTTTGACAGCCCCGACGTGGTGAAGCCGATGCCCTTCACCAACGCGGCCATCTCGAACGGAACCTTGAAAGCGGAGTTTCCGGCCAAATCGGTGACGGTGCTGGACATCGGCTGACGGACCCGCAGGCGGGTCCCCTCGATGTATTCGAACTGTGATTGACATCATTGTCGAACGTGAGCCATCCCGAACGAGCCGTTGGTTGCACTTGGTTGCACTTACAGGCCGGTTTTTCGGCCTGTTGGACTAGTTAAGTTACTGAAACCAGGGTGGATAACTTTGGCGGTTCGCAGCCCTGAAAAGGCTGGTCTCGGCCGTTGGACACTTCCGGAACCCGGTCAGGGTGAGAATGGCTCCCGTCAGCGATCCCATTATCTTATCCGTGCTTGGCCGTGAGAGTCCCTTCCTTTTCGGCGCAAGTACTTTTGGAACGCTCCTTTCTGTTGTCGCCGGTGAGAAACGGTGCCGGCAAAATGTGGAATCTCACGATATAGGCACTAAAGAACGGCAAGGCCCGGCCGATCTGGTAACCAGAGAGGCGCCTCTTGAGCCGGCAACAATCAGCGCAGAAAATCGACGCCGCATTCCGCGGAGCGCCACAGCGCGGCGGCGGGGAGACCGGCGCGTCCACGGTGGTCCCATTCGACTTCCGGCGCCTGGACCTGATTCCGAACTCCCAACTCGGCGCCATCCGGCTCCTGTACGAGAACTTCGCCCGAAACTTCGCCTCCAGCCTGTCTGCCTACCTGCGCACCTACCTCGCGGTCACCCTTGTCAGCGTGGAGCAACTCTCGTACGCCGAATTTCTCGAAGGCCGGGCGTCTCCCACCTGTCTTGCCTGCCTCGGGCTGCAACCTTATGAGGGCATTGCGGTTCTGGAGTTGGACCCCAACATGACGTTCCCGATTCTGGAATTCCTGCTGGGAGGGAAAGGCAAGAACTCGGGCGCACTCAGCCGGAAGATCACGGAAATTGAACGCAACCTAATCGATGGATTGCTGACCATTGTCCTTCGGGATTTGAAAGAGGCCTGGGAAGCCATCGCCACGATCAACTTCACGGTGGAGTCCTTTGAGACCGACCCCCAACTGCTCCAGGTTCCCGATCCAGGCAAGGCCTATGTAGCCACTGGCATCGAGGTGCGGATCGGCGAAGCCGCCGGAATGCTGAACCTGGCCATCCCTTCGCTCCTCGTCAAGATGATGAGGAACAACTTCAGCCACCACGCTTCCGGGCGCAAGAACCGCTCCACCGAGGCCGACCAGTCCCGAATACTCGGGCTGGTCAAGCTGTCGTCCCTGGAACTGGATGTCAGGCTGCGGGGCTCCACGTTGCGGCTCGACGATCTCCTGTGCCTGGAATGTGGGGACGTGTTACCGTTCGACTTCCCGGTTCGCAAGCCTTTGGACGGTTTGGTGAACGGCAATCTGAAGTTTTGCGGCCAGGTAGTCAGCGCCGGCAACAAGAGGGCGTTCCTTGTCGAGGACTCGCCCGTTGGCGTCGTCCAGCCCGTTTGACGCTTGCCGTGGCAGGCTCGCGCGAGCCGCTCGCGGCCAAGTGTTTGAGGAGGCGGATCCCCGCCTCGGCGCTGCCCGGCCCTGTGAGCGGGTCCGCCCCGCGCAGATTCTCGACGATGCACTGGAAAAGCTCCCAACGCTCCAATTCGAAGCTGGACAACTCCGGCCCAGGCTCGAGCGACCAGCGTACGCGGTCGAGCTTCCACTCCAGGCAGACGCCATCGTTTCGGGCGAGAAGCCTCAGAAGCCGCCTTGCGCGCCGCGTTGTGTCGGGACAGGGTGTGGTTTGAGTCATGAGCCTCTCCTGCTTACCTTATCCGCGGGCGTTGGGGGAGTTTGAACCTATTCTCGCCTGCTCAAGGTTCTCATTCTTTTGCCGATATGAACCTCGGGGTGGTCCAGATGATCCGGCTCACACGGCTCAATCACGCGCCGACGGTGTTGAACTCGGATCTCATTGTGCACATCGAGGTCACGCCGGACACGGTGATCTCGCTCACGACCGGGGAAACGATGATGGTCCTGGAGACCTCCGAGGAGGTGGTCGAGAAGATCCTGGAATTCCGCCGTTCCGTCTTCAAAGGCATTTTCGATTGTCCTCTGCGGGAGCCTGTTCCCGGGAACGAGAGGACGTGATCCCGAACCATGGCGGACAAAGCACCGGCAAAGGACAAAGCACCGGGAAAGAAGAAGGGACCGGGCGGCAAACCGGACATTGCCACGTGCTGTGGCCTCGTCCTGGCTGTCTTAGCCATCGTCGGCGGGCTGGTCCTGGAGGGTGGGAGCCTCAAGGACATTTCCCAGGTGACGGCCGCGTTGATCGTGCTGGGCGGGACGCTGGGCGCGGTCATGGTGACCACTCCGGTCTCCGTCCTGATCGGTGCGGTCAAGAAGTTGCCCCAGGTGTTCGTCGACAACGCCCAGAGCGTGGACGCCGCGCTCGAGGAGATCATCCAGTACGCGACCAAGGCGCGCAAAAGCGGGATCGTCTCACTGGAGCAGGATGCCGACGGGATCAAGGACCCGTTTCTCAAGAAGGCGCTGAACCTGGCCATCGACGGCATGGAGCTGAAGGAACTCCGCAAAATGATGGAGTTGGAGATCAGCGTCGAGGAGCAGCGCACCGCCGCGGAATACAAAGTCTACGAGGCCGCGGGCGGCTATGCGCCCACCATTGGCATCATTGGAGCCGTGCTGGGGCTCATCCAGGTGATGAAGAATCTGGCGGACATCGCAGAGGTCGGACGCGGCATCGGGGTGGCTTTTGTGGCCACGGTGTACGGCATCGCTGTGGCGAACATATTCTTCCTGCCCGCCGGCGCCAAGATCAAGGCCCGCATGCAACGGTCGATCCAAATGCAGGAACTGATACTGGAAGGGGTGAGCGCCATCGTCGAGGGACTCAATCCCAAGCTGCTCCGGAGCAAGCTCGAAGTCTACGCCCGCCATGAGGCGGGCGCCAAAGCCGCCAAGCCAGCCAAGGCGAAGACAGCGGCGGCGGCGCCCAAACCCGCTCCGGCGAAGAGCTGAAGGAGACCGCGTGGCGAGAAAGAAACAACCCGAGGAACACCAAAACCACGAGCGGTGGCTGATATCCTACGCGGATTTTGTCACCCTGCTGTTCGCATTCTTCGTGGTGATGTTCGCCTCCTCCAACATGGACAAGGAAAAGGCCAGGCAGGTTTCCGAGTCCGTGGTAAACGCGATCAACGAGAGTCACGTCGCCGCGGCGGTCGCCGCGGCGCTGGGGGGGGGCAACGTTAGACGGGCGGGGAAGAGTGACACAAAGGCGCCGAAGCCGGCCGAGGCGGCCCCGGCGGCGGTGGTGGAACTGCTTCCGTCGCTCGAGTTCCTGACGCGGGAGCTCGAAGCGGAGATCCGCGCCGGCAAGCTGAAGTTGAGCCTGGAGTCGCGCGGGCTTGTGGTCAGCCTCCTGCAAGCCACCTACTTCCCCTCCGGGCAGGATACGATCGACACGGCGACATATCCGAGCCTGGCCAAAATCGCCGATGTCGTCCGAGAACTGCCGAATCCGGTCCGCCTGGAGGGACACACCGACTCGGTGCCCATCAGCAACTCCCGCTTCCGGAGCAATTGGGAACTATCCGCCGCGCGCAGCGTCGCGATGATGGAGCTGTTGAAGACCCGATTTGAAATTCCCGAGAAGCGGCTGGCGATCGCCGGTTACGCGGACAACGTCCCGGCGGGCTCGAACGAAACCGAGGCGGGCCGCGCCCAGAACCGGCGTGTGGACCTCGTCATCCTGGGCAGTAAGGGTCTCGCGTCCGAGCCGGCCGCCGCACCCCGGCAACCTGGGGCGGCCGGTGCGTCACACGGCAAGTAGCGTCGCGCGGCGTTTTGGCCACAAAACTGCTTGCCACAGGGCGGCGGCTGTCGCGCGTCCAAGGAGGTCCCCTCAACATTCCCATGCCGGAATTTCAAACCAGGTATTTCGGGGAAGTCACGTACCTGCCGGAGTCGGTGATCGAATTCCCGCTAGGACTTCCGGGATTCGAGAACGAGCGCCGCTTCCTGCTCATCGAGCAGGAACTCAACAAGCCTATCGTCTTTCTGCAAAGCCTTTCGCGTCCCGAGTTGTGCTTCATCACCGTGCCGGTCCAGGGGATCCTTCCGGGCTACGAACTCACTCTGACCGCCGAAGAGCTTCACTCGCTGGATTTCGCCGAGGACCGGCAGCCGGTAGCCGGCGAGGATACCATCTGTTTGGCCGTCGTCTCGCTGGCGGAGCAGCGCCCGCCTACGGCTAATTTGCTCGCGCCGATCGTCATCAATTGGCGGAAGTGTCTGGCCGTTCAGTCGGTTCAGGCGGATTCGTCCTACTCCCACCAGCACCCCTTGCTTGCCCGGAACCTGGAGGCGCAATGCTCGTGATTCGCCGCCGGGCCGGGCAGTCGGTCCTTATTGGCGACGGCGTCGAAATCGAGATCCTCGACGCCGGCCCCGGCAAGGTGAAGCTCGGCATTACGGCCCCCAGAGAGATTCTGGTGCTGCGCAAGGAGATCAGGTTCACCCGCGAGGAGAACCTGATGGCCGCCCAAGGAGTCACTCCGGAAGCGGTCCGGAGTCTCGTGGAGCGGATCCGGTCCCGGGCGTATCCGGTCCGGGGTCCGGGCCTGAGCGGCAACAAACTGGCGGTCGGCAAAACCTTGCCGGAGTCCGGCCCATGAACTCCAACAACAGCCGAGCGCGCGAGGCCACCAGCCTGGGCGTCGTCGCGGCGTGGCTCAAGACCTCCGGCGGGCTGGAGAATAGCATTCCATTGCCCGCGGACGCCCACCCGGAAGTCTTCCCGGCGGCCCGGAGCCGTGGCCGTGCTTCCGATGAGGCCAGCCGGTCCGGAACGATGCCGCGATGCGATCCGGTCCAGGCCCGCGTTCGCCCCAGCCGTTTGGGCATTTGTTTCTGCGAGGGTGCGGAAATGAGCCCGGGTGTTTCCCAGCGAGACGTGTTTCCCGCCGGCGAGGGTAACAACTTCCTTGACCGGCACGCGGAGACTTACGATTCGGACCTTCCTCCACTCTTGCGGAAACCGCTCGAGTTCTCTTGCCGCTGTCTGAAACCCGATCACAGAGTCCTCGAGACCGGATGTTCTTCGGGTCGCAACCTACATTATCTCCAGACGCGGAGGAGTCTCATTTGAGTCACACGGGGGCCCGTTGCCCTATCTGCCATTCGTCGGATCCCAGGACGGTACAAAGAGGGGTATGGGACACCCCGGCGAGGAATGTTCTCGCCTGCACGGCGTGTGGAGTACAGTTTCTGCATCCCATGATGGCCCCCGCCGAAGCCGCCCTGTTCTATGACTCCTACGAAGATTACGAGCGGAAGCGCGAGCCCAGCGCGGCGGAATTCGGCCGCAAAGAGGAAAAGGAGCGCCAGTCCGCCGTCCGCCAACTGGCGCTCGTCGAAGAGTATCTCAGACCCGGGGATACGCTCTGCGACGTCGGCGCCTCCTACGGGCGCTTCCTCCGGCTCGCCCGGTCCAAGGTGTCCGGCCTGGTGGCCGTTGAGCCGAATCCACGGGCCCGCTCCGCCCTGACGCAGCTCGGGGTGCGCGCCTACAGTTGGCTCGAAGAGTTGGCGCCGGACGGTGTCCGGGTGGACGCCGTCTCGATGTTTCACACCTTTGAGCATCTCCTCGAGCCACTCGCTTTTCTGGCGGCCCTGAGGGGCGTGCTGAACCCTCAGGCACGGCTTTTCATCGAGGTCCCCAACGCCCAGGACGCACTGCTCACCCTCTATTCCCTGGAAGCCTTCCGGCGATTCTACTATCAGTCCATGCATTGCTATTACTACGATGCCGCTTCCTTGACATACGTTTTGGGGCGCTCCGGCTTTTCTCCACTGGCCGTGAAGCACATACAGCGCTACTCTCTCGGAAACCATCTGCAATGGCTGGCCCAGGGCACGCCTGGCGGAAACCGCGAATTCGACGGCATCTTCCAGGAACTCGACGTCCCCTATCGAACCCTGCTGTGCCAGCAGCGGAAGAGTGACACATTACTTGCGGCATTCGAACTCACTCCAGGAGTCAGCCCGTGACAAATCCGAACCACGATCCGAAGCTCGCATCTTTCATCACCCTCCGGACAGCATCTTCCGGTTTGCCGCCGAAGGCTCTCTTGAAGCGTAAGCGAAGGACCGTTTCGGAGCACTTGATCGAGAGGGTGAAGTCCGTTCGACACCCCGTCCAAATCGCGGTCCGCGCCACCACCCGGGACGAAGACGACGTCATACGGGGCATCGCGGAAAGAAAGGCCGCGGCCTGTTATCGCGGCCCATCGGCGGACAAGCTGGTCAGGCGGTCTGCCGGGTACGGCGCCTGGCCGTCGACTCTTTTGTCATGGAAGACCATGGATCGCCAGAAAAGGAGCAACAGCCGTGCGTAACATTCAGCATCCTATGTTCGAACTAGTCCAGGAGGAACCTTGGCCGATCTCGAAACACGTACTAATGATCGGCGAGATTGGAATCAATCACAACGGAGACGTTGAAGTGGCAAAGCGGGTGATCGACATGGCCAAGGACGCCGGATGCGACGCGGTTAAGTTTCAGAAGCGCACCATCGACGTGGTGTACACGAAGGAGCGGTTGGACTCGCCGCGCGAGAGTCCCTGGGGTCACACCACGCGGGCCCAGAAGGAAGGGCTCGAGTTCGGCACGGAGGAGTACGATACGATTAACTCCTACTGCAAGCATGCCGGTATCGAGTGGTTCGCATCCGCGTGGGACTTGAACAGCCAGATGTTTCTCCGGCAGTACGATCTGCCGTACAACAAGATCGCCTCGGCGATGATCCGCCACGAAGAGCTGCTGAATGCGGTTGCCGAAGAGCGGAAGCTGACGTTCATCTCCACCGGGATGTCGCACTACGACGACATAGACCACGCCGTCGACATCTTCAAGCGCCACGATTGTCCGTTTGTGCTGATGCACTGCATCGCGCAATACCCCGCGCCCGAAGCCGCTTTGACCTTGCGGTGCATCGTAACGCTGCGCCGGCGTTACAACTGCCCAGTGGGTTACAGCGGCCACGAGGCGACAATGATTCCCGGTCTGATGGCCGCGATGATGGGCGCCGTCGCGATCGAGCGCCACATCACGCTGGACCGCGCCATGTACGGAAGCGACCAGGCGGCATCCCTGGAAAAGCGGGGCCTGGATCTCCTGGTCAGCTATGTTCGGACGATCCCCCGGGTGGTGGGCGACGGCGTCAAGCGCATTAGTCCCGGTGAGGAAGCGGTGGCGAAAAGGCTCCAATACTGCGCGACCGCCCTGCATGCCTCGTGAGGGCGGCGCCCTTTGCGGGATCGGGTTGATGATGCAGCGCCCTGGAGAAAGCGGCGGCGCCTAGAAGAGATTGGGTGAGTTATGGTCTACTGTTTCGATATGGATGGCACGCTGTGCTCCAATACCGACGGGAAGTACGAGGACGCCGTGCCCAACCTGGCCGTGATCTCCCGCGTAAATGCGCTCTATGACCGCGGCGAGCCGATCATTATCAACACCGCCCGAGGCTCTACGACGGGCATCGACTGGCGGGAACTGACCGAACGGCAACTGGAGAACTGGGGAGTTCGCTACCACAACCTCTTCATGGGTAAGCCCCACGCGGACGTATACGTGGACGACAAGGCGGTGAACCTGCGGGAGTGGCTATCCGCGGACCGCACACTTGAAGGTTGCCATGCCGAATGACAACAGCCTTTGCAGGAACGCACGGTACCTGAAGGTCACCTACGATCCCCGGCGCTGTCCACTTAACGAGTATCCCTATCTTCTGGCGCAGTACCTTGCCCGCAGCGCCTTCGGCCCGCCCGGAAGGCTCCTGGATCTGGGATGCGGCCGCGGGGACCACCTGGCGGCGTTTGCCGCCCACGGATTCGATGTCGTCGGCGTCGACCTGTCCGTCTCCGACCTCGGGTACAGGACGATCGTGGCCGATCTGGAGGAGGACGAGATTTCCCGCGAATCGGGGGAGGTGGATTACGTGTTCAGCAAGTCGGTGATTGAACATCTGCGGAATCCACACCGACTTCTGGAGTCGGCGTTCAAGACGCTCCGTCCCGGAGGCCGTGCCGTCATTATGACACCGAGTTGGGAACACAATTACTGGGGACCGTTTTACGTCGACCACACTCATGTCACGCCGTTCACGGCGTGTTCGCTTGCCACGGCGCTGGAGATCGCGGGCTTCGAGGGCATACAGGTAACCTACTTTCATCAGTTGCCGTTCGTGTGGAAGTATCCCGTTCTGGCAGTCATCCCCGCCCTGCTGCGCCGGTTGCCTGTGCCGTACCGTCCATTCAGACCGGCGCCGTGGCCTGAAGCAGTCAACAAGCTCATCCGGTTTTCGAAGGAAGTGATGCTGCTGGGCACGGCGGTGAAACCGCTCGGTGGAGTGGGAGAGGGCAGTTCGGCGCGCGCAGTCCCGGCTAACTCAGATATCTAACTTATGCACTCATCCACGGCCATATTTGCAATCATCCCGGCACGCGGGGGATCCAAGGGCGTTCTAGGGAAGAACATCCGGCGGCTCACCGGGCACCCGCTGATTGCATATAGTATCGCGGCCTCGAAAGCGACGGCGAACATTTCCAGGACCATCGTCTCCACGGACTCCGAGGAGATTGCGGAGATCGCTCGTGGCTACGGCGCGGAGACTCCCTTTGTGCGGCCGAGGGCGCTTGCGGCGGACGACTCGCCGGACCGGGATTTCGTCGTGCACGCGCTGAATTGGTTTCGGGAGAACGAAGGAGTCGAGCCGGACTTCCTGGTCCACCTCAGGCCGACGACACCCATACGCGAGCCGCGGCTGATCGCTCAAGCGGTCGACCTGTTCATCTCCCGTCCGGATGCCACCTCTCTGCGCTCAGGTCATCCCGCGCCGGAGTCGCCCTTCAAGTGGTTCCGGATCGGGGAGAGCGGCTTCTTTCTGCCCTTTGCGGCGACCTCGGAGGCGGCCAACCGGCCGCGACAGGAGTTCGCGCAAGTCTACATTCCAGACGGATATGTGGATGTGCTCCGGACCTCATTCGTCAGGTCCGGGACCGAGTTGCACGGGAGTCGCAGCCTCCCGTTCGCCACACCGGCATGCATCGAGGTCGACACGCCGGAGGACTTCGAGTACCTCGAATTCTGGTTAGGCAAACACGGCAGCCCCCTGTTGGATTTGCTGAATGCTGCGTTAGTGCGGTAGGAGCGCCTATGGC
>Ga0315277_10006418_pt1 | contig 15393 bp, 9 predicted proteins | sample YL17G05_15_MG_FD_203695 | JGI IMG/M metagenome (GOLD analysis project Ga0315277, IMG submission 203695) | Sediment microbial communities from Yellowstone Lake, YNP, Wyoming, USA - YL17G05_15 | ecosystem: Environmental > Aquatic > Freshwater > Lake > Sediment | place: USA: Wyoming | collected...
ATCGGGCCACTGGTCGAGAGGGGAGGCGTCGCGGTTGCCCATCCGGAATGTCTTCCGGCCCCAGTCCGTGGGGATCTCAAAATAAAGCGGATATCCGTCTCCGGGCCTGGTGTTCCGGCTGGCGCTGCGATTGAACTGGGGAATAATGATCAGAGATCCTTTTTCGACGACCGCGTTTTCGACCATCAGGAGGGTAGCCAGCAGGCCCTCCGGCTCGTTGGCATGGGTGTTCGACAGGAGGATGGCCTTGCCCCCGGGCTCTGTCCCTTCCAGGAAGTAGACCAGAGTGTCGGCCATCGTTCCTTTGAGACCCGGGCCGAAATCGCTGAGGCGCGCGACCCGGGTGACTCCCGGGCCGGCTACCACCGGGACGTCGAAATGGCGGTGGCGGTAAAGCCGGAGGCCGCCCTGGATGAGAAAGATGAGAAACAGGAATATCAGAACGGTTTTGACGAGGCCGGGCCGCTTCATGGCAGTTTTTCCTCCTCTCTATTTTAGGCGCAGGATCCTCAGCACAAGGGGGATAAGCACCAAAAGATACAAGGCCATGTCTTCGGTCTTCTTCTTTTCCCGAATGAAATTCCAGGCCAAGAGGAAGACCAGATACGCCGTGATGAGATAATAGAGAATCATGATGAACGGCATGACACCCCCTTTTCTACATGCTCCATCGCACCAAGAAGGAGAGCTTGGCGCTGTAGACGACCATGAGAATACCCACGATGGTGATGAACAGCCAGGGCAGCCACGTAGTCCTGAGGAACTCCCAGTAAGAACCCTTGTACTCCGAGACCATGACGCTGAGCCGTCCGATCAGGGCTGTGGGCGGAAGACCGTCACCCAACGGCCAGAGCAGGGTCAGTCCGGCGATGGCCACGGTCGCGTGAAAGCCGATGGAATCCAAGTACCAGATGAGCGGAATCCCCAAGACCGCGGCGGCTCCGTAGGTCAGGACACCCTCGGAGACGGGAATGATGATCGCCAGGGAAACGAGCAGGAAGACAAGCGGGATACTGATCACGGCATAAGACAGCAGGCCGCGGACGCCGGTGGCCGTCATGATCTGCTGGAGCATCCCGACAATGACGACGGTGGAGATGAGCGGCAAAAGGCGTTTTACAGTATCCCTGCACAGAGACGGGATCTTTATCTTGTGGGGGCTGACCAGCCAGGCGACCAAAGCGGACATGGTGAATTGTAATGGCAGTCCGAGGATCGGCGTCCGGAATGGAAAGATGCGATAAGCGGCCACCGACCCGAAAAAGACCAGAAAGGGAAGGAGAACCCTCCACCAGGTCATTTTGGCCGGCACTTTGGGCATCTCCTGGAGGGCGGTGGCCAGGTCGATGGACCGCTCCTTCCTCCAGCCCAGCACGAGCATAGTGAATACTCCGCATATTAGAACCGGCACGGCGAGGGGAAGCTCAAACCCGACATAGGGAATGGCCGTCCCGGCGCAGAGGATCATAGCCCAGATGTTGACGGGCGGAGCAGCAGCGCTCAGCCCGGCGATGATAAACAGGATGGCGGCGGCGCGTTTCGGAGAAATCCCGAGCAGCTTCAGGGCCATCGCGACCGGCGCGCCGACGACGAGAAGAGAGATGCTCCCCGCTCCCGTCAGGGCGCCGGGGATGAGCACGATGATCATCAGGACGATTAGGGCGGCCAACCTCTTGTTGTGGAAGGCCCGTATGGTCGCCCGGACTACATAGTTCACCCCTCCCGATTCGTTGACGATGGCCATGAAGATCGTGGCCGTAGAGAAGACCAGGATGACGTCCAAGTAGGTGGCGGATCCCTCGATAAGGTGCCGGATGAGCTCTCCGGCCGGAGGGGTACGGAAAATGATGCCGGCCAGGCCGCCTGCCAGCGCGGCCAGGAACATGCTGATCTCCACTGTCAGCCGTCTGGCTTTGGCGACGGCATAGGCAAGGACCATGATTCCCAGGATGATGCCGATCTGTGCAGACATGGCAATGAACTCCCGGCCATATTATCGTCGCCAAAAAAGGATGTCAAGAAGAGACGGCGTCCCCTCACAGAAAAAGAAAGGAGTTGAATTTTGTCGGGAATTGGGTTAAAAAAGAAAGGCCATGTTCTGGAAAAAACGGAAGAAAAAGGGAAACGGGACCGACCTCGACCGCCGCCGGGAGCCGCGCCGCGAGGATGGCTGCACGATCACCCTGACGCCGCGGGACAAAACCGGCCGCCGCGGGGAAAAGGTCCTTTATTATGGCCGAACCAAAGATGCCTCCCCGAGCGGCCTGAAGATCTATTCTGATGTGTCCTTTCCGGTGGGGACCGTAGTCTCCATCAAGCTGCAATCACCCAAGACCCGCCGGCTCATCCAGGCGGCGGGCGAAGTGAAATGGGTCACTCCGATCGACGAGGGCCAGAGTTTTGAGATCGGGCTCGAGTTCGTCGAGACGCCGATCGGGAGCATCATGGACCTCCTGGACCACATCTACAAAGCCTGAGACCCCTCCGGCTTGACAGCCTTCTGGAATTTCAGTAAACAATACCAAACACCCAGAGGAGAATTGCCAATGAGCGTCCGTTTTCGCCTCGGCGTCATGATGTTCCTGCAATACGCCATTTGGGGCGCTTGGGCCCCGGTCCTTTCCGATTACCTCAAGAACACCCTCGGGTTCAGCGGTGCCCAGTTCAGCCTGATCTACAGCCTGCTCCCCCTGGCCACGATCATCGCCCCGTTCATCGGCGGCCAGGTCGCCGACCGCTATTTGGCCAGCCAGAAAGTCGTGGCCGGGCTTCAGCTCGCGGGAGGAATATTCCTCGTCCTGATCGCCACGACCACCGCCTACGGAACGATGGTCTGGCTGATGCTCGGCTACTGCCTTCTCTATGCTCCGACTCTGGCTCTGACCAATTCCATCGCCTTCATCAACCTCCAGAACTCGGAGAAGGAGTTCGGCAAGATCCGAGTTTGGGGCACGATCGGCTGGATCGCCGCCGGGTATCTTCTGACTCTGTGGCGGATCGGCGCCCAATCGGCGAGCGGCCTCGCCTTCAAGGGCGACATGCTCCTGCTGGCGGGAATCTTTTCCCTGATCATGGGAATCCAGGCGTTCTCCTTGCCCTCTACTCCGCCCCGAAAAGAGGGCGTGAAACCCTGGGCCTTCCTCGAAGCCCTGAAAATGATGAAGGACAGAAATTTTCTGGTCTTCATCATCATTGCTTTTGTCGTCGCCACGGAGCTGATGTTTTACTATATTCTCACCGCGCCTTTCCTGACTTCGCCGAAGATCGGAGTCTCGAGCACGATTTTGCCCTGGGTGATGACCATCGCCCAAGTGGCGGAGATCTTCGTCCTCGCGTTTCTGCTGCCGTATCTCATCGCCCGGATCGGCATCCGCAAAATCTTGACCCTGGGCATTCTCGCCTGGCCGGTGCGCTACATCATCTTCGCCATCGGGCAGCCCTCCTGGCTGGTCATTGCCTCGTTGGCCCTGCATGGGTTCTGTTTCGTCTTTTTCTTTGCCGCGGCCTTTATCTACGTAGACACCATCGCGCCGCGGGATATCCGGCACTCCGCCCAGAGTTTGATCACCCTGGTCACCTACGGAGTCGGCAACTACATCGGGAGTCTGTTTGCCGGCTGGGTGCATGATCTGTTCACCCAGAATGAAGTCACCAACTGGACAAATGTCTTTCTCGTGCCCTGCTTCCTGACAGTCCTCTGCGCTTTCGTTTTCCTTTTTTTCTTTAGGGAGAGACGAGCCGCTCAAGAGGTGCAGAGGTAATCCCTAAGATCTGCCGGACGACTCCGGCCCTGACCGGACGCCGGAAGGAGGAGAGAAAATGAAAAGAAATCGGCAGGTTCTTCTAGGCCTGATTTTCTTGGGTTCGGCTTTCGCCCCGGCCCGGCCGTTCGGGACGGCGGTGGAAGATGACCTGAGCCAGGTACGGGTCAAGAAATTCCCGGTGGCGATGCAGTGCTGGACTTACCGGAGATACAGCTTTTTTGAGGCCGTCGAGAAGACCAAGGCTCTGGGGATTAAATACCTCCAGGCCTATTCCGGCCAGCCGCTCTCGGCCGAGGACAAGGCAGCCGTCTTCAGCCACCTAATGACCGACCCTCAGATCGACTTGGTCCGTAAGAAGCTGGCCGAGGCCGGAATGGAAGTCGTCGGTTATGGAGTCGTGGACATCGGACGAACCGAACCGGAGATGCGCAAGGCGTTCGAGTTCGCCCGGAAGATAGGGATCCAGGTCATCGCCACAGAACCCGAAGACGCCGATTTCCCGGTCCTCGACAAATTGGTCAAGGAATACGACATCCGGATCGCCGTCCACAACCATCCTGAACCGGCCAAATATGCTAAGCCCCAGACCGTGGTGGATCGTATCAAAGGGCTGGATGACCGCATAGGCGCCTGCGCAGATCCCGGACATTGGATGAGAGGCGGCATCCGTCCGCTGGATGCCCTGAGCCTCCTGAAGGGAAGGACGATCGACGTCCACCTCAAAGACCGGAGCGATTTCGGGACGGACAAGAAAGTCGACGACGTCGCCATCGGAGAGGGCAAGGCGGGCCTACGCGACATGCTGGCGGAGTTAACCCGGCAGGACTACGCCGGCTATCTGACGATTGAATACGAGAATGAAAAAGAGGCCCTGACTCCCGAGCCGGCCACTCGTCAAGGTCTCGAGAACATCAAGGCCCTAACCTACTACCAGGACTATACCGGGCTCCTGCCGAGATCCAACCTGCGCTACTCGAAACACGGCTGGAACCATTACGGCCCTGGGTATTTCGAGCTGGACGAGAAAACGGGTGTGCTGAAATCCCAGGGGGGGATGGGGCTCCTCTGGTACAGCGTTAAGAAATGGCGGGACTTCGTCCTCGACTTCGAATTCAAGTGCGCCCAGAAAAACACCAATTCGGGAATATTCTTCCGGATCCCTGAGCTGCCGACGAGCGACGACTACATCTATCATTCCTTCGAGATCCAGATCTACGACGCCGGCGACGGCATTCACAAGACGGGCGCCATCTATGACGCCGAGGCTCCGATCATGGATGCCTCGAAACCGACAGGCGAATGGAACCACATGACGATCACCTGCCAGGGAAAACGCGTCCGTATCGAACTGAACGGGGTCCAGGTGGTCGATTGGGTGATGGAACCGCGGGGCAAGATCAAAGATTTCGCGGCCGAAGGCTACATCGGACTCCAGAACCACGACAGCATCTCGCCGGTCTATTTCCGGAACATATTCGCTAAAGAGATATAGGGCCCACCGAGCGACGGCCCGGAAAAGCCACGGATAGGAGGACCTTATGAACCGCCGAAAATCGTCACGCTTTCTTCTGGCCATCTTCTGCCTGGCCTCTGTTCTTGCCCTGGGCGAGGTCGCCTGCAAGAAGGCCGAGCCCGGGCCACGGCCGCCGGTTGCCGAGAGGATTAAAAAAGAATTCCAGGAATTCGGGAAAACCCGGGTTGACAACTACTACTGGCTCAAGGAGCGCGAGAACCCCAAGGTCGTCGAATACCTCAAGGCCGAAAACGAGTATCTGGAAGCCGCGCTGAAACCGACCGAGACCCTCCAGGAAAAACTCTACCAGGAGATCGTCGGCCGGATCAAGCAGTCCGACATGTCGGTCCCTTATCGCGATAACGGATACTATTACTACACACGCTATGAGGAGGGGAAGGAGTATCCGGTTTACTGCCGGAAGAAGGGGAGCCTTAATGCTCCAGAAGAGGTTATGCTGAACGGCAATCAGATGGCCGAAGGACAGCCGTTCTTTTCCCTGATGGGACTGGAAGTCAGTCCCGATAACACTCTTCTGGCCTACGCCGTGGACACGGTCAGCCGCCGGCTTTATGGGCAGCGTTTCAAAAACCTGGCCAGCGGCGAGGTCCTCTCCGACGAAATCCCGGACACCCTTGGGATGGCCGCTTGGGCCAGCGACAACAAGACTGTTTTCTATGTCCTGAAGGATCCGACGACTCTCCGGTCCTACAGGGTTATGAGGCACCTGCTCGGGACTCCCGCTGCCCAGGACCAGGAAGTTTTCGTCGAACCCGACGAGACATTCAACACGGCGGTCTTCAAGTCCAAGTCCAAGAAGTACCTGATCATAGCCTCGGAAAGCACTCTGTCCACGGAATACCGGATCCTTGAGACCGACCGTCCCGGTGGTCAGTTCAGGGTGGTCCAGCCGCGCGAGCGCGACCTGGAATATCAGATCGAACAGTTCCGCGACAAACTCTACATAAGGACGAACTACCTGGCCAAGAATTTCCGGCTGATGGTGGCGCCTCTGGACAAGACCACCAAAGAAAATTGGATGGAGCTCATCCCGCACCGGGACGATGTCCTGCTCGAAGGCTTTGAGGTTTTCAACGACTACCTGGTCGTCGAGGAGCGGAAATCCGGCCTGACCCGGATCCGGACTATCAGCTGGAAGGACAAGGCCGAGCACAGCCTTGATTTCGGGGAGGCGACCTACGCCGCCTCGATCGGTCAAAACCCCGAGTTCGACACCGACTGGCTTCGCTATGATTATTCCTCTTTGACAACGCCGAATTCGGTCTATGATTATAACCTGAGGACCCGGGAGAAGAAGCTCTTGAAACAGCAAGAGGTCTTGGGCGGCTTCAGCCCGGAAAATTACCAGGCCGAAAGGCTCTATGCAACGGCCCAGGACGGCGTCAGAATCCCGATTTCCCTGGTCTACCGCAAGGGTTTAGAGAAGAATGGGGACAACCCGCTGCTCGAGTACGGCTACGGATCCTACGGCGCAAGCGAAGATCCGTATTTCGATTCCTCCATTCTCAGTCTTCTCGACCGCGGGTTTATCTACGCCATCGGCCATATCAGGGGCGGCTCAGAGATGGGACGGGCCTGGTACGAGAACGGAAAACTCCTCAAGAAAAAAAACACGTTCACCGATTTCATCGCCTGCGCCGAATACCTGATCACTGAAAAATACACCCGGCCGGAGAAGCTCTTCGCCGCGGGGGGGAGCGCAGGCGGGTTGCTCATGGGCGCCGTGGTAAACATGAGGCCCGACCTTTACAAGGGCGTGATTGCCGGCGTCCCCTATGTGGATGTCATAACAACGATGCTCGACCCGAGCATTCCCCTGACGGCGGCAGAGTACGATGAGTGGGGAAACCCCAACACTAAAGAGTATTATGATTACATGCTTTCTTATTCCCCCTACGACAACGTCGAGGCCAAGCGCTATCCGGCCATGCTGGTCACGACAGGCCTTCACGACTCCCAGGTCCAATACTGGGAGCCGGCCAAGTGGGTGGCCAAGCTGCGGTCCCTAAAAACGGATAATAACCGGCTGCTTCTGCGTACCAACATGGATGCCGGTCATGGCGGGCAGTCCGGCCGCTTCCGGCGCTACCGGGAAACAGCCCTGGAATTCGCCTTCCTGCTCGACCTCGCCGGCAGCACAGAGTAGCGGCTTTGTGACCTGAGCAGGACAGCTGAATTTCCCAAGCAGTCGACTTGGTTCATCACGTGATCTGAAATACTGGCTAATCCCGAGGTGAATTTGACAGCTTCGGGATTTTTTTCTATAGTCGGTTTTTCCGACCGGCGCCCGCGCCAAAGGAGGCTCGATGAAACGGCTGTCATTTCCCCTTCTGGGCTTGATCCCAGTCTTCCTCTTCGGCCAGCTCTATCTTCAGGAGAAGCCGCTCGACGTCCCCTATGTTCCCAGCAAGCCCGAAGTTGTCGCGACGATGCTCCGCATGGCCAAGGTCACCAAGGACGACCTGCTCTACGACCTCGGATGCGGAGACGGGCGCATCGTCATCACCGCCGCGGAGCTCTATGGCACGCGCGGAGTGGGCATCGATATCGACCCGGACCGCATCCAGGAAAGCAAGGAAAACGCGACCAAGGCCAACGTCGGTCACCTCGTTAAGTTCCAGGAGCAGGACATCTTCCAAGCGGACTTTCACGAGGCCACTGTCGTCTCCCTCTATCTTCTGACCTCGGTCAACCTGCGCCTGCGGCCGAACCTGCTGGCCCAGCTCCGGCCGGGCACCAGAATCGTTTCCCACAACTATGCCATGGACACCTGGAAATCCGATGACTCAGCGCTCGTCATGATCAACGAGACGACGCACAACGTCTATCTCTGGATCGTGCCGGCCAATGTTTCCGGAGCGTGGGAGGGAGCCTGGACCGATGGCAGCCGGAAAACGGCTTTCGGGCTGGAGCTCGAACAGCACTTCCAGTGGCCGAGCGGCAAAATCAAGCTGGGAGGATCAGAAATGCTCTTGGCTGATATCCGCCTTGTCGGAGACACGCTGGAATTTACGGCCGAAGCCGAAGACGACTCCAAGATCCCCAAAATGGTCTTTACTGGGCGGGTCGCCGGCAACGAGATGCAAGGGACCGTCGAAGTCAAGACAAAAGACGGCCGGGGCAGCCAGAGGCAATGGAAGGCCAAGCGCAACCCGCTGTCCATGAAATCGCTCAGCGTCGAGCAGCGATGACCCAAGCCCGGATTAATAAAAATACCCGGCCCAGTTGGCTTCATCTCCTGGCGCTATGGGCACTTCTCGGCGGAGCATCCTCGGGATTGGAGGCGGCGCCCAAGGATTACTATTTCCCAGAGGTCACGATCTCGGTCAGCCTCGAACGCGACGGCTCCTTTGTCGTCGACGAGAAGCGGACCTTCGATTTCGAGGGCAGCTTTTCGGCGGCGTGGTACACCCTGCCTCTGTCCGTAGAGAGAAAGGGCTATCACTATGACATCGCCCTCGAGGAGTTCGAGGTCAGGGATGAGAATGGACAGAAGTTGCCTTTTGAGGCCTCGACCTCGGGCGGCGTTTATAAAGCCGAGTGGTCTTTCCGGGCGGCCGAGGAACAACGGACCTTCCGCATCCGCTATCGCATCCTGAGGGGAGTCTTCAGCTACCCGGACGTTTCCGAACTCTACTGGCAGATGATAGGCGTCGGATGGGACCGGCCGACCCGAAAAGTCGCCATCACTGTGACCTTGCCGGCGGAGGCGCTGCGCAAGGAGGATATCCTTGTCTTTGGACACGGACCGCTCTCCGGCTGGGCGGAAGTGGCTGATGCCCGGACCGCCCGCTTCACCGCGACAGACCTTCCGGCCGGCCAGTCTCTCGAGGTCCGGATGGTCTGGCCGGCGGGAATAGTGAATGGTGTCCCTTCGTCACGCCTTAGCCGCGAGTCCATCCAGAGGGAAGAGACGGGCTTCGTCCAAGAAACCATCGACCGGGCTCGAAATGAACAGGAGCGGTCGGCGCGACAGAAGAAGGCCTTCTGGATCGGAGCCTCCATCTGGGCGGTCTGGCTCGTGCTCGGGTCGCTCCTCTGGTTTCTGATCTACCATCATTACTGGGAAAGGATAGGCAAAGACTACCGCTTCCCCGACATCCCGGATTACTACCGCGAACTGCCCTCGGAACTTCGTCCGGCCTTGGTAGAGGTCCTTCTTCATGAGGGAGGTCCGATCACACCAAGGTCATTCACGGCCACACTCTTCGACCTGGCCCGGCGCGGCCTCCTCGAATTCGAGGACCGGAAGGTCGAGAAACATGGGATTCTGAGCAGCAAAGAGAAACTGGAAACAACGGTCACTCTGAAAAAGGTCTATGCCCAAGACCAAGAGCTGCTCCCTTACGAAAAGGGTTTGCTGGATCTGTTGTTCAACACGATTATCAGCCGGAGCCATGACCAGGGAGCGCAGCTCGATATTGAGGAATTAAGGGGCTATTTAAAGAAAAACGCGCGCGAGTTCCAAACCTGGTACCGGGCCTGGGCGAAGGGCATCCGGAAAGAGGCCGCCAAGCTCCAGTTTATTGAACCCGAGAGCCTGAAGGCCCGCAACATTTTCCTGGCCGTTTCGCTGCCGCTGGGCGTTCTGACGCTCAACCCCCTCTTGGTTCTGCTGGCCGGAATCTTCAGTCCCCAGCTCAAACGGAGGGCTCTGCCTTGGGCCAGAGAGAACGAACTCTGGAAAGGGCTGGACCGTTTCCTGGACGATTTCTCCAGTTTTGAAGAGGTTCCGCCCGAAGCCTATAAGCTCTGGGAACATTACCTCGTTTTCGGTATCATCTTCGGGAACGCTAAGAAGATCCTCAAAATGCTCCCCATCATCCTCAAGGACGAGCGGTCGGCGGTACCCATTTGGTACTACGGCTATGACCGGGCGTCATTCGCCGGGATGGGACGCATCGCCGGTATGGTCCACAGCATCGAGACCATGGCGACCTCGATCCAGCAGGCCAGCACCTCGGCCGCGCACTATTCCTCAGGGGGTGGGGGAGGGTTCAGCGGCGGGGGCGGAGGAGGCGGCGGGGGTAGCGGCGGAGGGGCCCGCTAGTCTTTCTCTTCCTTCATCCAGTCCCGGATGGTCTCCGGGTCATCGAGAAGCGGCGATTCCTGGAGCGCTTTCCAGTTGAATTTTTCGTCGATCGGGTCGAGGGCCTTTTGGGGGTTGAATATCCGGGGATCAGCAGCCAGCGCAGAATACGGGGTAAAGTCCGGCTGGTCGGAGAACATGTCCGCCAGGTCGGCCGCTCCGCCGTCATACTGGTTGAGGTAGGGAAGCCCGAGGATATGCCAGGCCGTCTTGATGATGCTTCCGAAGCTGGAATGGACATGGCTGACCCCGCCCATTTTGGCCCAAGGTGAGATGACCATCAGCAGGCTGCGATGTGCGTCGACGTGGTCCACCCCGTTTTGCGGGTCGTCCTCGGTCACAAAGACGGCCATGTTCCTCCAAAATGCCGTCCGGGACAGAAATTCCACCAGCCGACCCAGAGCCAGGTCGTTATCGGCCATGTAGCTCTCTCGGAAGGGATAGCCGTCCTCCGGCCGTTCCCAGGCTCCATGATCATTGGGCAGATAGATAGTAACGAATGAAGGGAATTTCTTGCCCTCTCCCGCCCATCGCTCCGTGTACTCCTTAATGAACATGTCGACGCGGAACTGGTCGGGGATGCTGGTGTTGTAGGTGGCGAAGAGGCGCGATGTGTGTTCGGCCAGTTCTGCGGGCGTGGGGTAGTTGATGACGTGGGTTGTCCCTGTGTATTTGAAGCGCCGGTCGTCCTCGACCGGGGTGGCGAATTGGATGCTCAGCCCGAAATTGAAGTAATCGACGCTGTGGCGGGCGAAGTGATCCCAGATGGAGCCGGCCTCGTTATAATCCTCCGGGTAGATGGCCGCCGAAGCCCCGACGAAGGCCAGGGCGCCGGGCGCTCGGGAGGCGAATTTCATATCCCGGCCGCCGCCGTAGCTTTCGGCCACATTGACTTCCACCCATTCATTGGGGTAGACACCGACGAGCCAGCGGTGGCCGTCGGCCGAGACATCGCTGTCGCAGTAGAAGTTGTCGGAGATCGCATAGCGCCGGGCCAGGGCTAGGTGGTTGGGCATGACGGTCGCCTTTTCCACCGTCCGGCTTCCGTCCTTGTTGGAAAAAGTGACATCCGCGCCGTAGCGGGCCAGAGAGGCAACGCCGTCCGCTCCAGGCACCTGTCCAAAGACCTCATCAAAGGTGCGGTTTTCCTTGACCACAAAAACAATATATTGGAGGGGCGATTTTTTTTCTCCCGGATAGAGAGGTATGGGGTTGGCCTGTCGCCCGCTAACTTCCTCCCCGCTCGGCTTCTCAAACCGGAAGTTGTTGGCAATAACCTGGGCCGTCTCCTTGGGGAGGTCGCTGTCTCTGGGGATGGGCATGATGGAAACGGTCCCCTTCATCAGGTTGCCGATGTAGGTTCCATCAGGTCCGGCCAGGAAGTCCGGTCCCCCGTTCGGGCCGCTGCCGAAGCCCTTGGCGTTGCCTACGAAAAGAGACCGGCCGTCTCGGCCGACCACCACCTTTGAAGGGAACCAGCCGGCCGGGAGATGCCCCCGGACCCGTCCGTTATGGGTGTCAATGACGGCCACGGCGTTGACCCCCGCCTCGGCCACAAAGAGTCTTTTTTGGTCGGGCGAAAGCGCCAGACCGAACGGGATTGTCCCACGCAGGTTCCTGAGTCTTTTGTCGAGAGTCAGCCGGATCGTTTGGACGACAGCGTCTTTCGCTGTGTCGATGACCGAGATCGTATCGTTATTCCCGTTGCTGACGAAAACCCGGGTGTCCGTTGCGGCGACTGAGTTCGGGCTGGCTCCGCCGACAGCGGGGATCCCTTCGACCATTTCCCCGACCAGCACACCGGTTTTTATTTTTGCCGTCACCCGAGGGTTGGCCGGGTCGGCTACATCCACTTCCCAGACCGAGAAGGACTCCGTAACATTGGGGTCGCCCAGGCCGGGAATCCGGTATCCTTCTTTCTCCAAACCCTCTCTCGCTTCCTTGGATTGGAAAGCGAAGGGCGGCTGGAGAAGCCCCTGGCGTTCGGGATTGTCTAGGTCGACGCCCTCGATGCGGCTGTACTCGAACATCCCCACATTGGCGGCATAAACACGTTGTCCATCCGGCGAGAGCGCCAGGCCGAAGGGATAACGCCCCAGCGGGACGCTGGACTGGAGCCGGCGATCTTCTGTGCTGGCGATGAGCAACCGAAAATTAGCCTGGTCCAGGGCATAAAGCGTTCGGCCGTCCCGACTCAACGCCAGGTCGCCGATGTAGCTGTCCTCGTAGGACCGGCCGGCGAATAGGCCATTGGCGTTAATCTCAGACGTACGGGCATCGCTGGCGAGGTCGAAGATCACAATCTTTCCCTCTTGTCCTCCGCCCACGTATAAAGTGGAATTATCCGGGGATACGGCTAGCCCCATGTAAACCGAGGCCAATACGCCCTCATCGGTGTCGAAACCCTTCGGAATCTGGCGGACCGACGGATTATTGCTTTGGACATCGGTAATGACAGACACTGAGAACGGCTGAATGCCGCAGTTGGCCGTGACGGCTATGGACCCGTCCGGGCTCAACACCAGGCCATAGGGATGGGGGGCCACATCGACCTGGCGTCCACGCGGGGTGATTATCCGTCCGTTAGGGAGGACGGTCCGCCCCGACCGATCGATCTTGGCCTGCTCGAATGAAGCCGGCGGCGTGATGATCCAGTCGCCGTCCTTCGCTTTTTGGCGGCAGCCGGCTATCGAAAAAGCGAGGAGAAGAATTGCGCCCACCTTGATGGCTATTCTTATTTTCAATTCTGGACCGCGCGCCTTTTTATTTAAGCTTGTCCTCTGGGATCACAGGGAGCAGGATATGCGAGGGATGCTTCTGGTCATGGAGGATGGTCTGTTCCGCCTTGACGAAGCGTGTTTCTTTTTCGTTGTGGCCGCCGGTATTCAGGTTCCGGGAGAAGAGAGGGAATGAGGCGGAAGCCACTTCGACACGAATCGCATCGCCCGCCGGGATGGTGATCCCCGTCTGCCATAGGTCGAGGGCGTACTCATAGACTTCGCCGGATTTAAGCGGCTCCGGGTTCTTCATCGATTTCCGGAACCGGGCCCGGATCTTGCCTTCGCCGAGCGGGAAAACCTTGCCGTCCTTCTTGATCCAAACCAGCCGCATAAACCAGTCGGTATCCTTGGCGGAGGAGGAGGCATACAGGACCGCCGAGACCGGGCCGGCAAAGGTGAGGGGCTTTCCCAGGGCTTTGGTTTGATAAACTAGAATGTCGGAGCGGCTGGAGGTCACTTTCTCGTGATGGGCCTCGGCTTCCTGCCGCTTTTCCTCGACCGGACGGACTTTCTTCTCATTTTCCTCGGACTCTTCGTAGAAATCTGGGTTGGGTGTCGGGTCTCCCGGGTCATACACATATGTGTCCGGAGCAGAAGTCGTCGCTGGAGGCTCCGGGCTCAGCATTCCGTCTCCCTTAGAGGTGTTGGCCTTGCCGCCGCTCCCCAGGTGCCATTTCTGCATCTGGGTGTAGGGCAACGGATAGGAGTCTCCCTCCAGCCATTTGTTCGTACCCATGACAAAAATCTTCACCAGGGGCTCTTTGACGATGCCGTTTTCAACGCCCTTCAGCCAGTAATCAAACCAACGGAGGTAAAGTTTGGGGAGGTCGAGGAGGGCTTGGGAGCCGAAATCGAGGTCGCCGACTTGCCGGGTCGCTTTGTCCTGATGACCCCACGGCCCGAGAATCAGCTTCTGGCTGGGATGCCCGGCGGCTTTCATCGCCAGGTAATTCAACTTGGACCCGATCCCGTCCCCGTCAAACCAGCCCGACTGATGGAAGGCGGGGATATTTGTCTCTCTCAGGCGCTCCAGGAAATTGGCCCGTTCCCAATAGGCGTCGTTGGTCGGGTGCTCGATCCACTTCCTCCAGTAAGGATTCTCCTTGCCGAGAATTGCCTTGTCGAGGTCGATGACAGGGAGGCTGCGCAGCAGCTTTCCGTATTTTTTCTCCCCGATCCGGCCCATAGCCGCCCCGGAGATGTCGGCCGTGGCCTCGCTCTCCAGGATGTCGGCCCACCAGATCGCCCCCAGGATGAAGAACACGCCGTATTCATAAGGAATGTTATAAAAAGGATCGGGAGGGGAGACATTGGGAATGATGGTAACGAGGTGGCCCGGTTTCTCGCGCACCGCCCACCACTGAACCCAGCCGACATAGGAGCCGCCGATCATCCCGACCTTCCCGGTCGACCAGGGCTGGACGGCCAGCCACTCGATCGTATCGTAGCCGTCCTGCGGCTCGTTGACGAATGGCTCCCACGTCCCCTCCGAAGAAAAACGGCCCCGGCAGTCCTGAACCGCGCAGACATACCCGCGCCTGGCGAAATAGCGGCCCTCGAGCTCGGCCATTTCCTTTTTATAGGGCGTCCGGATGAAAATGACCGGCGCCTTGGACTCGTCCTTAGGACGAAAGACGTCCGTGGCCAGCTTCACCTTGTCGCGCATCGGGACCATGACGTTCCGCTCTTCAACCACTTCGTACTTAGCCCTGGACAGGAGCGGGTCGGTCAGCGGAGCCTTCATCAGGTCCTCGTAGCCTTCGCGGACATAATGCGCACCCTGGGCGGGCACGGAAGCCAGAAAGACCTTTCCGGCCTCATCCGTCCAGACGGTGAGGTCAACCCCGCCCAATTCATAGAGATATTTCCAGAACTTCTTGTCCTGGCCGGAGATCGTCCGGTCCTCCCGCTCTTTTTTCTCGAGGGAAGCTTCTACCTGGGCCCCGGGCAGGATAAAGATCTGGAACTTCTGCTTGCCGCCCTTCCCGCTGTCGTACAGCCGAATCATCTGGCTCAGCAGCGCCGGCCCATAGTTATCGAAGAGGACGACGCCGGGCTTGAGCTCGATCGTATCCTTGATCTCTTTGGCGGTCGCGGTGACTATGGTGCGCGAGACGGTCCCGGCCGTGCGAATCAACTCGGCCTTGCCTTGAGCCGAGTTTTGGAGGATCCGCGTCCAGAGGCCTTTGGCGTCGGCCTCTATCTTCGTCTCCACGGTCACCGACT
>Ga0315277_10006419_pt1 | contig 15392 bp, 12 predicted proteins | sample YL17G05_15_MG_FD_203695 | JGI IMG/M metagenome (GOLD analysis project Ga0315277, IMG submission 203695) | Sediment microbial communities from Yellowstone Lake, YNP, Wyoming, USA - YL17G05_15 | ecosystem: Environmental > Aquatic > Freshwater > Lake > Sediment | place: USA: Wyoming | collected...
TGGACGGGTCCCGCCGTCTGGCCCAGCAAGGGCAACGGAATCGAAAACACCGCCAACAGCAGTGCTGCATAGCAGCCGACGCAGGTCAATCTGAACAAGTGTCCCCTCCGGGTTTTCACGGCCGTGCCTCCTCTTACCAGCCCGAGCGGAGACCGCCGTCGAACCAGTCCCACAATAGATAAAACATCACTTGCACCGGGCGTGAGCCGAAATCATTCGCCGGCAACCTGACGCCGACGTTTGCCCGGATATGCTGGCGCCTGCTGAGCGTGACCTGGAGTTGAGGCAGGAGATCCCAGTTTGTCTTTTCGCCTGTAGCCAGTTCTCGATCCGCCAGCAGTTCGACCATGGGGGTCCACATGCGTCCGAGACCCATTCGTTGGTTCAAGCTCTTGCCAAAGAGGGTTCGCCAGTAGACAGCCCTGTTGGCTCTTGACGTGTCCGCAGGCAGCTCAACACCGCTTTGGAACTGGAGAAAGCTCTTCCTCGGCAGGAGCTGTCCATATGAGGCAAAGGTTTCAAAAATCGTGACGCCGGTTCCGAAACCCCTTGCCCGATTGCCCGTAGGCAGGATGGCCTCGCCTTGAACGCTCAGGATGGAGCCGGTTCGCAGACTGCTGAAGATCAAGCGCTTATAACCCAAGGCGATGTCGCCAATGCCGCCGAACCAGCTGCCCGTGTCCTGATGCTTGAAGCTGAACGGAACCGAAACTTCCATCTGATTTCCTGCGCCAAAACGCCGCTCGTAGGTGATCGTGTGGTCAGTTCCGGGTGCCCCTTTCGCGTTGATCGCAGTGGTTAGGACGGTCTCGTCCTCGGGGAATGCCTTCTCGGCTATCAGCGCACGCGGCAGATTCAGCTCGCCTCGCGGCCACGCAAGTTCGCGGCAAAAGTCGCGCAGGTATTGAATCACCATGTCGATCTGTTCCGGTGTCAGGGCTTCGCCGAAGGCGGGCATGATCTCGGAGAATCCTCGGGCCGGGCCTCCGTAAGTGATGATGGCCTTATAGTCGAGATTGGGTTCGCGCCTGGTCGCCTTGCAGTCGGTGAAGTCTGGAAACGTTGAGGGTGGTTCAAATCCGAGGGTCGACTCGGGCGTTCCCTTGCCGTCCGGTCCATGACAGGTGATGCATCCTTTTAAGAAGATCTCTTTGCCGGTGTTTAGTTTCAACCCGCCGCTGCTTGCGGACTGGCCCAAGAGCACGGCTCCGAATGCCAAAATCGTAATGGCAAGAGCTAATGTCCTTCCCGGAGAAACGGAAATGGGCCAAGCCGATCCCGACCACCGCTGCCGCGCATGTCCCTGTGTCGCCAGTACGTCTCGATTGGTCCAAAGCCTCGCGCATCTTTGATTTTTCTTCATACAAGTAAAAAAGATCTCGACATTGTTGAGAGTAACTTCACTCTTCACTTCTGGCCCGAGAATACCACGTGGGCCAGCGAGGCGTATCTGCAGATGTGAATCTTGCAGAAAAACCTCCTTTCAGAAAAGGTGAAAAACAGGCAAAGAAACTCGCTCTATACAACAAACAGGTAAAACTCTGCTGCTTTGACAGAGTTTTTGTGCGGCCATTATTGCGGCCGTTGCCTCATCAACAAGTATTCAGAGCCGCGACCGGCAGGGAGCGGGGATGTGACACAATAGTGTTCATCATCCCCGCTTGTTTCGCGCGCGGCTCTGAACGATCCATCACGGGACCGCGCAGCCATTGTTGGAAATACATCCAGCTGAGGGCTGATAGCTGAAGGCTGACCGCTCAGCGCGGCCGGCTCGGGGGCTAAACCGCCCTCTTTGGTTGCGGCTGTCGGCCGCGCTGCGATCGATTTCAACAAACGATGCCCATCACATGCCGAGATTCATGACGCCGCTGCGATCCTCAAACTGACGCAAAAGCATCCGGCGTCTCGGCAAGCCCGGCGTTGCAGAATCCGTTCACTCAGCAAGAAAACGCAATGCTTCCGACCGGCGCATGCGCGCGGAGCTGAATCCACGCGGCCCGCTCCCTTGCTGTCTACGCTTCTCTCCCCTCGGTCGCCCGGCGGGACGCAAGACTCGCAACCGGCCTGCCCGCTGCGGCTTTGGCCGGGCTGGACTTGCATCTATGGGAGATATCGGGAGAGAGGTTTTCTACAACTGGCTGGCTGCGGGTCCAATCGTGGTCTTCGGAGCGCCGCTGGGGACCTATCTGGTAAGCATTATCCCGCGTATACGCACCCTCTATTTCGTTTCAATCCTCTGCGTTATTCAGTTTGTTTGGACCTTGAGCCAAGTGGTTCCCAGGTTTGGAGAGTGGCTATTCGTAGTTGCCAGCATCCTGGCCGCAAACACCATCTTCCATCTCCTCTACAAGCTGGGAAAATCAAAAGCCCCACTCCGATAGGTCGACATAACAACCACAACGCGGAGGATGAGGAGACGCGGTGGCCGGACTTCGACCTCAAATGCGGCTTATTACTATCAGCACGACACATAACGGCTCAGCCGGTAAGCGCACGGGATTCCTACGGCCATGAACGTCCTTCCCGACCTGCGCGCACAGCGCTCCGGCAGGAAGCAGAGTGGCCGAGAAGTACACCTTGCGTCACTTTATTTCCGAATCTAATGTGATCTCGTCACCCCGCCGATAGATATTGGGGAGAAAATCCGTTCAACACGTGAGGCTACGCGCGGAACGCGCACTGGACGGTGGATAATCTGCCATGTCAATTTCACCGATCGGCGGCTCAAGCACTTGGATCACGAACTTCACGAATCGATCCCTTGAGCGCGCATCTGGAGCAGCAGAATCGGACCTACTAAGAAGAGCGACTGAAGGGTGCGAGACCTGACGCAAGCGAACCTATAAGGATCGGTCTGATGATCCGACAGTCTCTTTTCAAACTCCAACGCACATCTCCCCTGAAGCTGCGCCCGCTGCGGTCGCAGCTCACGAGCAGCAACATGTCAGCCACGAACAAGCGAAGGCAGCGCAAGAGGGTACCCGGGTCGTATCACAGACAGTCTCGCTGCAGTACAGCGTGTGCCCCGAGTGAGGGCGCAGTTATGTCTCCGGGGGAGAGACACGGACCATAACCGAGGCCGGTGACAATAGCGAGGACGCTTTCGGACTGCCTCTGAAGGGTCGCCTCCTGAATCTGCTGGCCTGACCCATATCTGCTCTATTGGGCAAACTGGTAGCGGAGAGTCAAATCCCGAAAACCTGATCTTCCCTTCCCTTCAATCGCTTGGTAAAGTACCGGAAGCAGCCACGAATTCCACCAATAACACGAATCAAAAACAGCCACCAATTGCACGAATTGCACGAAATTGCAGGCAATAGCTCAGGTTTTGTGCAATTCGTGAAATTGGTGGAGGCCTCTTTCGTGCAGTTTCACTTGGCTGGCGTAAGCATGCCGATGCGCCACGGGAACTGCCCGTAACCTCTGCCGCTTTTGTCCTCCTCCAGCATGCCCTGGAAGCCGAAACGCAGGTCGGCCGGATCGACCGTCATCGTCTGGTCGATGCCCTCGCGAACGAGTTCGCCGTGGCTAACGTTGTCGGTCCAAGGCTCAACTCCCTTGGCCGGACGAATATTGATCCATCCGGCGAATGGCTTTTCTGCCTTATCAGCCAGCGGCGTCCAATTGCCGTCCAGAGCATCGGCCAAATAGGCCTTGTAATAACGCCTGCCGTTTTCCTCGACAATGGTCAGGTATTTGTCCACCCCCTTGAGCTTGTAAGTATGACTGGCTTCGAAGAACGACCCCTGGAGCGCCAGCTGAACGTGGCCCATGCCCTTGGGAAAAACCTCTACGGCTGTCCACGCTCGCCAGAGTTTGCCGTTCAAGCTGGTAAAGAACAGGTAGGCCCGCTTGTCGTCGCAGATAATCCAGTAGTCCAGGCCGCCTTCAGGACGCGGGTCCTTGTCGCTACCATCGAGGATCGGCTGCGCCGGCGTCCATGAAGCGGGATCGGCGATGTTTGCCGTCGTTGAGTAAGCCACCCACATTTTGTTCAGGCCCGGCATACCCACCTGATAGACCAGATACCACTTCTTCTGCGGAAAGTGAAGTAAAACACCTGCGGCGCGCAGTAGTATTTGCTCTCGGCTAGCCTGAGGATGGTACGCGGGGCCGCATCTGCATTCTCCCACCTATCAAACGAACAATACTCCATGGCAGTGCGATCCTGGAGTTTGATAGTCATGAACACGTGCCACTTCCCCTCGAAAAAAACCAAGCTGGGGTCCTTCTGGGCGACGCTTTGATCCTGCTCTCGCTTCTCGGGTGAGATGAGCGGCGCAGTGTACTCCCACATGGCCGGCACCTTGACCACGGCACTGGCCCGCTGCGTGGAGGATTCAGGCGCTTCGTGGGTGAGCAGTAACGATGCGCCGGCTGCATTCGCGATAAAGAGGACAAATAAGATGGACCCTTTCTTCATCTGTCTCCTCCCTGCATTGGCAGCCTCCTGCACACGCTATTGTCAGGCGAGTTCCCAGTGCGCGCTTGCCGGTTCAGATACCTGTGCCTGCCGAGATTCCCTCCAGGTTCACAATATTGGCAATCATCTTCGGACTCCTCGATGATCGCAGCCGAATCATTCCTTATCTCGAAGCCGGTTTCGGTGAAACCGAGCACCGGTTCCTTGCTGTCTTTCACAATGCGATCGCCCGCCGTGGCACCCCGCGCCGCTTGCTTCTGGATAATCACGCCAGCTTCACAGGTCATGATCTGCGCGTACTGTGTGCCAAGCTCGATATCCACATCGTGCACAGCCGCCCCGGAGACGCGCCCACAAAAGGGAAAATTTAAAGGGCGTGGAGGACCCTTCGGGACCACGTCATAGACCGCCTGGATTTACAAAAGGTCACAACGATCGACGAACTCAATCTCCGCGTGTGGAGCTATGTGGAAGGAGAATACCATTGCCGGCCCCACGCGTCCCTTTCGGGCAAGACCCCGCTTGAAGTTTGGGAAAGCGATGCGGAGAACATCCGCTGGGTTTCAGACCATGGTCAGCTGGAGCAATCTTTCTACGCCGAAGTCGAGCGCCTGGCTCGTAACGACTCCACCGTTCAGTGGCGTGGAATCTACTACGAAGTGCCGCGCTACTTGCGCGGCCGGAAGGTGAAACTCCGTTACTCGTTACTTGATGCCGGCCGAGTCAGCCTGCTGGATGCCAATGTCGAGATCCCCTTGCGCGTGGTCAATGCCGTAGCCAACGCGCATCGTTCCCGGAGCGCTTCGACCCCCGCATCCTCCGATGAAAAGCCCAAAACCGGCCTCAATGCCCCCGAACTTCTACTGGACAACATGATCCGCCCTGACTCCTCCCGTCCACGGAATCCACCCGTGGTCGAAGAGCCGGACCAGGAGACATCGGAAGGAGACGACCATGAATAGGGTGCTTTCCACCTATGGCTTGACTCGTCCTCCATTCACCAAGGACATCCAGCCCTCGGAGATGTTCCAGACCGAACAGTTTCAGGAGGCTCTCCAATCGCTCAAAGCTGCCCTTGAAGGTTACAGTTCGGGAGCGGTCACCGGCGACTCCGGCTGCGGCAAAACCTGCCTGTTGCGCGCCCTGGAGGAGGATCTCCCACAGGGACGCTATCGCTTGCACTACCTTCACAACGCCACTGTCAACCGCCGCGACTTCTATCGCCAGCTCTCGATCGCCATGGGATTGGAACCTCACTCGAGCTTCGCAGCTCTTCACGCAACCGTCAGCCAGCATATCGAGGAAATGGCCAGCCAGCACAAGCTCCGCATCATCTTGGTTTGCGACGAGGCACACCTGCTGGCCATCCAAGTCCTGGAGCAGCTCCATATATTGATGAACTTCAGAAAGGATTCAAAACCCTGGCTGTCGATCATCCTGATTGGCCTGCCCGATTTGCGCGAAACTCTCAGACGCAATGTTCTGGCTTCTCTCACCGCACGCATCCCCATCCGAATCCAGATCCCACCGCTGGACGCGGAACAGGTCAAACTCTACATCCGTCACCGCATGAACACAGCTGGATGCCGGCGAGAAGTCTTCAGTGACGACGCATTGCTGCCGATGTCGAAGGCCACCGGCGGCATCATGCGCCGCCTGGACGTCCTCGGCGAACAGTGTCTGGTCATAGCCCTGAAGACCAAGTCCAACCTCGTCGACGCCGTTGTCGTGCAGAAAGCCATTCAGTCTTGCGGGGATGCACTCCTATGAGCACCGCCGGCATCACTGAACCGAATCAAGGCGACACCGATCTCTGGAGCGGGATCTTGACCCGCGTGGCAAAAAACGTCAATGAGACATGCATCGACACCTGGTTTCGTCCGATCCTCTTTGCCGGTTGCGACGAATCCACGCTGCGATTGACCGTTCCAAACGATAACTTCAGAAAGTGTCTTCTGGAAAACTACTCCGATGTTCTGCGTCACGCCGTCAACGAGGTGGTCGGAGCCTCAACTCAACTCCAAGTTTCGGTTGAAGCCCCTGCCGAACGTACATGTCTCCCCGACGGAGCATCTTCCCCGGAACCCCCGCCGCTGCCGGTAACTCGGGCATCGGAACTCGAAGTTGCCAGTGATCGCCAGCCCTGGCTCGTTAAACGACTTTGGACTGCCGAAGCCGTGGGCGTGGGGGCATGCCGAAGTGCGGAAAGACCACCTTGGCGCTTGATATGGCCGTGTCCGTGGCATCCGGTTCTCCTTGCCTGGGAACTTTCCCGGTTCACCGTCCCGGCCCTGTTTTGCTCTATGCGGCCGAGGATTCCACAGCCGCACTGCGTGCTCCGCTCGAGACGCTCGCCCAAAACCGCAGCCTGGATTTCCAGCGTCTCGACGTCCGCGTTATTACTGCGGACTCTCTCCGCCTGGACCTTTCCACAGACCAAAACCGCCTCGATGCCACCGTCACACTTCACCGCCCAGTCCTGCTCGTGCTCGATCCCCTCATCCGTGTTCACATGTTGGATGAGAATGTCTCAGGTCAAGTGGCTGCACTGCTCGGCTACTTCAGATCTTTGCAGCGCAGAATGGGCGTGGCCATTGCGTTGGTTCATCATGCTCGCAAGAACGTCTCCCCTGCAGCCGGCGCAGGTTACAGCCTTCGAGGGTCGTCAGACCTTTATGCCTGGCTTGATTCCTTCCTCTACCTCAGAAACAATGACGATCACCTCACCTTGTCGGCAGAGCATCGGTCGGCCCCGGCGCTCGGTCCGCTGCATCTTGAACTGGCAGACTCATGCTCTCCTAATGATGGCATTCACCTTAAACTGGCTGACCCGGCCAGAGCAGACCACTCTCCACCGGAGGACCCGTTGAGATCCCGCATCCTGGAGCTGCTTGCCAACTGCGACCAACCCTGTACAGCCAATGACCTCCGCTCAAGACTGCAAGTGCGAAATCAGCGGGTCGTTGAAGCCCTTCGACAACTCTCTTCTCAAGGCAAGGTCCAACGCTTGGCTCGCGGATATGCCCTTTCAATCGAACAACTCTTGCCCGTTCAGCACCAGTAACAAAAGCATCCTGCAATCCTTGCCTTCCCGCTCCATAGGCAAAAACGGGAAGGGAAGGGTGTTGCTCCCTGGTTTCCTTGATCGTGACTTTTTCGTCGGGTGACTGGAGAAAAAGAACCCCTAAGATACTTCTACCAACTTTGCGAGTTACGGTATGAGCGAGAGCAATGCCGTAATCGAAACTCGCCTCTGGCGAGGCTTTCAGTAAGTCTCCGGATTTTTGCGGCTGTATACTATACAGTAACGCAGCAGTTCAGATGAGGATCTAACCCTGGAGCAATTTGTAGTCTTACCCCTGTATCAGTGAGCCGCATAACACCACCGACGGAATTACACGTGGGCTGAATTGATGAAAAGAGTTTTTGAGTTGGACGTTTTGGAGTGCGATCGTTGTGGTGGCCGCATGAGGATTTTAGCTGCAATCCATCAGCCCGAGGCGATCAGAAAGATTCTCGAGTGCCTCGGCCTACCTTCCAGGCCTCCTCCTATTTCCCCCGCCTCACCGGATCGCGACATAGACAAACAGGTGTTTTTCTGAGCTGCCGGCACCCTCCGATCATGCCGAATGTCGAAAGTATGCGAGAATTACAATCTTTTCGGCTCGTCCTGGAGTAATATAGCTCGTCCGGATCCATTATGGGTCTCGGGATCAATCGCGGGAAGTTAACATATCACCACTTCTCACAAGTTGGGGAGAAGTCGTATCTGGCTCTGGATTCCAAAGGGCCGCTTATTTCACCTATACCCAACGGTTGCAGAGAGCGAAGATGGTTGAATGCCGTTTTGAGTGCGCAGCTGTAGACATTCGATCCCCTCCTTCGGTGCCACAGGCAAGCGGTTTGCGCGGTGCCAGGATCCCGGGATATCAACTCTCTTGAAGCGAACAAACGAGCATCTATTTGTCCATGGTGGTCTCCTTGGCAGCTTCGGGCGTGCAGGCTTGGTGACCTCTTTCTTTGCTTTTCGCTTTGATATTGCTAAATTGCTTGCATAACAAACACTTGTTCACACATAGCCAATCTCTCATAACCTAGGCAGCTTGAGTTATCCTCTTCGAGGGGAAGATAAGTCCAGACTGATAGCGCATTTTTGAACTATAGATTGACAGCATCGCAGATGTGGTCGCGCTTTTTTCGCATTAACTGAAGGTCTGTAAATCTCACAGAAAGCTACGAGGAAATTATCATGCCATGGGATAAATGGCCGTTTTATCCGTTGACATTGACGCAAGCCTTTGATCCAGATGAGACAAAAGCTCGCAATCTCCTTCGCCTCATCATCTCTGGTTCAAGCGAGCGGATTCAAAAGGCTATGACTATCGTCGAACCACATTATACTCAGGATGGCAAATTAAGAGAGGCAACGACCCGCGTTGATCATGTAAATCCCAGGGAACATTTCACACTGTTCTGCGGAAAACTACGCGAGATTAAATCGTTCAACGAGGAATGCATAAAATGCGATAATGGAGTTACCCTGAAATTGATCAAGGGACTTTTATTTACCATGGGGTTGGAGTTCCAACGTGATTTAGACAATGTTGCCATCTCGGAAGGTTTGCGGCGGGAGTTTAAGAATAACGGGATTTTACTTTCTCATAACCCTACCGTTTCGATTAAAGAGAAAGACAGTAAATGGCTGATAACTGATAATCAGCAATCATACGCTGTCAGGAAAGAAGAGAATAAGCTAAGCGTTTACAACAAAAGGCAACTGGAATTAGTTCATCGTTATAAATGTATTCACAAGTTAATAGACTATGCCTGCCCTGTGACTGTTTATGGTAGAATTGTGGCTGTAGCGTTTACTGGGCAGTTCCTCCCTGAACGTAATGAGCAAATCATTGAACAACTTACTAATGTGGGGTTACAGAATCCATTTGTGGCCGGCAAATATGATCAAAGCACCGTAAAAGAATTCGTAGGGAAACTTAAAACAGAGAAAGAATGCTTTGAAGAATACGGAGTATGGGCTAAAGAAAATAACATTGATATACCAGCAAGATGGGATAACGTATTCGAGTTCAAGATGTTCAATGACGACAAATACGAAGTATGGGAGGAAAGAAATCAAATCGATCTACCAATAGAGGGTGAACAAGGCCATATTGGCTCCAGCGTATCAATTTTTGGTGCCACAATCAAACACTTAGGGCGTATCGCTGAAGCGCAGTTTCGGCTACACAAGCGAAACCTAGAACGTGAGTTTTTTGAAGGGTTACGTGAACTTTTTCCAAATTATGCTTTATCATCGCGCAATGCTGTAAAAGAGATTGCAAATAGAGCATTGGCGAACATAAAAGAGTACTGGGGTGTTGACTGGATTGCTTTATTCTGCAGCCCACGCCAGCTAATCAGCGTCCCCGCAAATCCACATTTGCTGGAGGTTTTTGCATCAATCGGGGTATCCCAGGAAACACGGGAGGGAATCATGCACTTCAATTGGCGCAAGGCTGGATTTCCTACCGGAATAGATGAAGAGAAACCAAAAGCACTGCAACCTTTGATAATTGGAACTTTTGACGAAAGCAAGCATCAACTCGAGCGTGGATTGCGCGGGCCAAAGAGGGAGTCTCTGTTCAACGCAGCACTGTTATTTCCGACATTTTTATCCGAAAATTATCGCGCTATTGTTTTAGTAGGTACTTTTGCCGAAGACAGATATGTCCAAATCAGTACTGAGAGTATTGAGATTGATTGGCTGCAAGAGATTGCGAACTTCGTCGCAAGCAGGACGCTCAGCCAGTTGGAGATGATTGATTTTGATGATGACTACAGAAAATGGAGAAATATTTCAACGAACCTGATGCACACATCTCGTCGAGCAATTCAACCTATTGGCGTAGGGCGCGAAATCATCCAAAGCTACTTCGATATTAAAGGCGTATACAATAATGACGATGTTAAGGAGGTTCTAAGTAGTCTCCGTACAGCAACCGAGATTATGGCCACTGACGTTCGCCGGCCTATTGAAGTCATCGCGGCTTGGGTGGAAGGAAAATACAACTTCCAGCGGGCAAGTTTGGCGGAAATCGCTGAAGAGTGTGCAAAGGTGTATACCCCGCTTGCACGCGAGCGCAATGTCACTATCATCGTTGAAGAAAACATACGCAATCTGTCTGAAATCGAGATGGATGTAACGACAGTAAGAACCGCCATAGGTGATCTTTTAGACAATGCCATCAAATATTGCCATGAAGAAACTAAAATTTATATAGGGGGCAAGCGACGCGATAACTTTGTTGAAGTCTATGTTGATGATTTTGGTCTTGGAATTGATGATGAGGATTTAGACAGGATTTTCAACCTTGGTTTTCAAGGTGCCCGCAGCAGGAAAGCTCTTGGTAAAGAAGGAGACGGATTTGGGCTGTATCATGCGAAAACCGTTGTAACAGTGCATGAGGGCGACATTGGGGCTGATTGTCGCACTGGCCCGCGCAGCGGGCAATCCAGGCGTCTTGAGGGATATAGAGTGATTGTAACGATGAAGCTGCCCATAAGTCAACCAAAAAGGAGATAAGACTATGGAACGAAATAAATGTAGTATTTTATATGTGGAAGATGAAAACTGGCAAGTAGTAGGTACTTCAGTTACCGTGCTAAAAAGGCGCATTAATGCTGAGGTAACAAATGCTACTGATATTAGCAAAGCACGTAATTTCCTGGAAACTATTCATTTCGATGTCGTCATCATTGACATCATGATGGATCCGAATAGCCCATTAACCTTCGAGAAAAGCGCTCTTGTCATCGTCCAAGAATTGCTTGATGGGAAGTTCGAGCCAACAAATCCTAAGCACACACCAATACTCTTTGCCACAGCAGTATGGGATATGAATGCCACGAAGACAGAAGCATACGGTCGGCGGATTCAAAAAGCGATCCGCGATATGGTGAGAGAGATGGGGATTGAAGATCCGATATATCTTTTAAAACCCTTCACCGCCGATGAATTGGTAACCAAGGTTGAGGAGGCGCTTCGTCATGGAAGGTGAAGAACAGCTAGGAAATGTTGAAACATTAGCTGAGAAATGCGAGCGTCTGAGAGCGGAGATGGAAAATGCTGTTCGATGTGCTATCCAGTTCTATGATTTTCTTGCCTACCTTAGGCAAATCGCGCTGAAAGCTTATAAGCTAACCTTTGAACAAAAGCTATCAGTAGGCGATTTGCTGGGTTTTTTGCCTGATGTGCGTAAGGCTCTTGGGGCAAATGATGGTTGGATAATGTGTCGGAGAAGCGGACGCAAGCTACCGTACAAGATTATCGCTCAGTACATTGATGGAGCTGATGCAGAGCGCATAGGCAAGCTCAAACCATGGAGTGATGAAACCATCCAGAATATTACTTGGGTCGAGGAGTCGGAGACCAATTTGACTCGTCCAGTTTTGTTGCCACCAGAGGAAGCACAGCGGTTAACGAAGGACGTCCTTTTAACTGAGCACTATCTTATTATCGCCCAATTTCAACTCGGCGGCATGGATTATCTTCTAGTATTTTCTGCCCCTCGATTATCGGATGTACGTGCACCTTTTGACAGCTACCATCAAAGTTTTTTGATGACAACAGTTTGCCTTGTTAAAGCAGCGTATGCTATAGGGGAAGCAGACGGGGAAGCAAGTAAAGAGCGAGAAATTGCCGAGAAAAGGTGGCGGGAGGCGCGGGAAGGCGACTCACGGACAGCAATCGCCAAAGCCGCGCAGGCGAGATTGGATTTATGGCTGCGCCAAGAGGCGCCTTCTGATAACATTCCAGAGTTACCGTCGGAACTTGATGAGACGTGCGCAGATTATATCGAATACTGGCGGCAGAAGTTGGCGTTGCCAAGCTGGCGGCGTCGCGGCGTTGCTGGAGTTCTTTCAGACCGGGTGAAGGATATTGTCGAGACGATTGATTTTGAGCCATCTGAATCTGAAGATGAGACCAATATCAAGATCAACATTGACGTAGACATTGAAAACTCCGCCAGCCAAAAGGCATATGGCAACGGAGGAAAATGGCTTAGGGTGGGTAGGGAATGCCAACAGACTATAGGCGCGGTGGCTCGTGCGTTTTCTTGGGCGGAAGCATCGCTCAGGTATACCAGCAAAGATAAACAGGAAAAATACCAGGAATGGATTAAGAAAGGAAGGCATGTGCTATCTTCTTTCGCCAAGCAGAACGAAACATTACGGCGGATTTTTGAGGACATTTCAAATGACTGAAGAGCAACAGCGCTTAGCGTTCAAGAGATTAGACAATTTACGCACTCAATGGTTATGGTTAGTTTGCCGCAGTCGCATCCATCAAAGTCGCCCCGGAAGTCATCCAGGGGAAATGGAAAAAGATGTGGATAGGATGTCCCGCCGTTACGATGGACTCCGCAAAGAAACCGCAGATGAGCTCGAACAGAATCTATGGATAAACAAGGATGGTCAACCCGCTACACGAGGACAGCCCACTGACCTACGCATCAAGACGGAGTGGCTACGCCGCTGGTTTTGCATTCGCTTGTTGCGTAGCGACAAGGTTGCTACGGAATGTTCATGGCGAAGCGCCGAAGAACGGAAGAGTCCTTTCCGTGTGCTTGATTTGTTATTCTACATTTCCATCTTTGTTTTGGAACGGTTACACCATTTGCGGGAACAGGTGCGCAAATCCTCAGAACGGAGCGAGGAAAATGCCTTGGATTTGCCGTTCGCCGACGCAATTGAGCGACCAGATAGGGAAGCGTTGCGGGCTGAACTTGTCACAGTGACTGAATTTGCTCATTTGGAAATAGGTGTAGCCAGGGAGTTAAAGCTTTATCAGCTTTTATGGGATTTCTTGTCGCCTCAACTATTTTTGTACGGAGCGGAACAATCCTACCGCGACCATCTATTTCATGTCCTCGATGCATGTTTGTTCGGATATTTCTTGTTATGCTGCTACGTTAAGCGAAGATTCTTACGGGCGCCGCAGGAATTTGCCCAGTGGCTAAGCAGCTCAAGCTCTATCAAGCGAGAAAAACTGCTGCAAAACTGGTTTTTCGCTAGCTTGTTGCATGATTTGGGACACTCCCTCGATACCCTCACCACTGGGCAAGCTCATCTTGCCGAGTATAGCAAGTGTTTGTCGGAAGTTGTTGGCAACTTAAGAAAGAATTTCGAGCAAGAAGCCAAAAAACTGTCTGAGCACATAAGCAAAGAGAATCCGCCAGTAAAGATTGAGGCTTCGGCGAAATGGCTCGACCATGGCGTTTGCAGTTGGGTGATTCTTCGGGACATTATTCAAAGCACAGGACGGCAAGATTTGCTGGATACCTACCAACCTGGGCTTCTGGCATGTGCCAAGCATAATTTGCCAGAGGAAAAGATTGAGTTACTCACTGAGCCGGTCTCTTTTCTTCTCAAGCTCTGCGATATCATCCAAGATTGGGGACGTCCGCGTATCCCTCCCGAAGAGATGTCTGAAGAGTTTGCACTGGCTCTACGCCAGGAAGGACCTGCGCTCTTTACGATGCGAGAATCTACGCGGTGGCTTGAGATTCATGGTACACATTCATCGAATGGGCTCTTGATCTCTCCCCGCAGTTTGAAAATCACCCTATATCGTGAAAGTCCAGAACAAGGCATTTCCCAGCCAGCAATCGCTTGGATCCTTATTTGCAGAGACCTACAAAACTTAGATACGCGTGGGGTATTAGATTTGGAACTCACGATGGATAGCCCAGTATCCCACGCTTTGCGAGAATTACCCTGGGAAGCAAAGGAGATGGACGCCCTACAAGATTTCCTGCGCATTTCACCTGAAGGTTCTCTTCTAACCCGATGGTTAGAAGTAGTAGAACGCTCAGACAAAAACAATCCGGTGCAATACAAATATCTTCCGCAAAAACAACAGACCAAAGAGACATGCGCTACTTTGACACGAGAAGAATCCACTCGAGGTATCTCTCTTCAAGATAATGGAGCAAGAGAAAGGTTCACAGTCAGATTATCTAAGTTGAGCCGCTGTTCTCCGCCTCTAATCCGGCGTATTCCCGAAAATCTTTACGTGAAATTTGTTGAATGGAAATGGGAAAAACTCAGGGAGTTGCGGGCTAGTGCTCAGGCGGGAATTTGGCCAGAGAGACAATTCTAGAACTTCAGCCTTCGCGGAGCTGACAAGGTAATTGCTTAATTTTCTCCTAAGAAACTTGCCGGTGGATGAGTTTTGTATCTTTTGCTGTTTCATGGCGCGACGGAACGACACATGTGGCGTTGGAGCCGCTGGAGCTTGTGGAAAAGCTCGCAGCGTTAGTGCCGCCGCCCATGTCTAACCTTCTGAGATATCACGGTATCCTTGTGCCCGCGGCTCGCTGGAGACCATTCGTCGTTCCTTTCGACCCCGAAGCCACCAATTCCGTTCATCACTCTGGCTGTGGTGCGGGAAAACAGCTTGATCATCCCGAGAGTTCTCAAAAGCCACGCCGATGCCACCGACGGAATTACACGTGGGCTGAATTGATGAAAAGAGTTTTTGAGTTTGGATGTTTTGGAATGCGAACGTTGCGGCGGCCGCATGAGGATTTTAGCCGCAATCCATTCGCCCGAGGCGATCAGAAAGATTCTCGAGTGCCTCGGCCTCCCTTCCAGAGCACCTCCAATTGCCCGTGCACTGCCGGATCGCGAGATCGACGAGCTTAACTTTTCGTGAGCAGGAGAGACTAATCCGCCGTGTTGGTAGGAGAAGTGTGTGAAAATTCCATATCCTGCAGCCATCGTTTGGGTGTAAAATCCCGATTGTGATCGACCCTGGGCTCCGGGCAGTTGCGGCAGCCGGGGCGAAGTTAACATAACACAGAGGTGTCTTTCCGAAGTCTCGCGACAGGAAGCCGTCGTGTTAGGAGGACAACCCGATTCGCGAGACTTCGGAAAGGCGCTGTTGAACGAAACCGCTTGCCAGACT
>Ga0315277_10006420_pt1 | contig 15388 bp, 10 predicted proteins | sample YL17G05_15_MG_FD_203695 | JGI IMG/M metagenome (GOLD analysis project Ga0315277, IMG submission 203695) | Sediment microbial communities from Yellowstone Lake, YNP, Wyoming, USA - YL17G05_15 | ecosystem: Environmental > Aquatic > Freshwater > Lake > Sediment | place: USA: Wyoming | collected...
CCGCCGCGCCACCCGAAGCGTGCCTTTCACCGATATCCGCAGCCGCTATGGCGCCACCTCCACCATCCTCTTTGAATACCTCACCGAGGCGCGTGTCGAGATAGACGTCCAACTGGCCACCGCCCTTCTCTACGGCATCCGCTCCGACACCCAGGACCTCGGGCGCGAGGCGAGCCGGGCCGACGTGGACGCCGTGCTGGCCCTGTATCCCCGCGCCAGCAAGCGCACCCTGGGCGAGATTCAGAACAGCAAGACGCCCCGCTCCTATTTCCGCATGCTCGAAGCCGCCCTACGCAACGCCGACGTGTATGGCCCCTGCGTGATCTCCTGCCTGGGGCAGATAGACGTCCCCGACTTCGCGGGAGAAATCGCGGACCTCCTGCTGCGCGACGAGGAGTGTATGTGGACCCTCTGCTATGGCTTCTACCAGGACAAAATGCTTCTCTCCATCCGCACGGAGATACGCGAGGCAAACGCCGGCCGCATGATGCAGCGCGTCGTGAAGGGACTGGGAACCGGCGGCGGGCACAACGCCATGGCGGGCGGGCAGATACCCCTTGGGAACGTCACGATCCCCGAGCGCCGGGCCATCGAAGAACTCATCCGCAAGCGCTTCCTCCGGGCGCTTCGAGCCTCCAACCGGCACGTCGAAAGACTCATCGCAAGGCGCAAGCCGTCTTGTCCGGAAGAGCAATAGCCTCGCGATCCCTCGAAGCGCCCTCCTGACGTTTCTTTTACATGCTTCTTACCTTGCGCTGACCATTCTTCCCCCTCTCTGTCGCATAGTGACGCTATCAAACAGAAGCCCCCGAGAGTGGACCGGGCTTCTCATTCGATCAAACCACCAGACTCGAAAGGTGCTTCCTCTGAAGGCCCTGGACAACATGCCGGTGAAAGAGATCGCGATCTTCAAAGACAGCCATGCATTCCTCCTGCACCAGGAAGACATGCCGACCGACGAAACGTGGGCATATCCGCCAAGATTTCGCCTATCTGACCTCATCCTCTTCGCGCCAAGGGGATTCCATCCTCGATCGGTCAGAAAAGAAAACAATGTGTACACGAATTCCTCCCCTTTGACGTCCTATATTAATGAAGACCGGGAGAATGGGCAAAGCGGGCCGCTGTTGGCCGAAAAGCCCCCAAAACCCCGGCGCAAAGGTCCGGAACTGTGCGGCAGGAACTGGAAGAACTACAAGACAGGCTCCTCCTATCCCGCGGTTCTCCATTCTGCATTGCTTTTTCTGAAATCAGCGCACTGGGGAAAACCAATCGCGGATCCGGCATACTCTTTGCATCTGTCTTCTGGAGCAGGTAGGTGGAACACAATCGCGTTTCCGTTGTCAGAACACCACAGGGCGCCTGGACATCCAGGCAGGAGGGGGGAAGATGATGGGCACGATGAAGAGATGGTCACCTTTAACGCTGCTGATCGCGATTCTCTTTCTGACAATCGCTTTGGCCAATCTCGGCGCTACGCTGCATCAGGACGGCACAGGATCGGATGAATTCTGCCGCGCCCTGATTCGCTCGGATGCAACGAGCGTGAAAAGAATCCTGCGCGAATGCCCCGGACTGGCGAACCTGCCCGTTGCAAGAGGCGAAGCAGTACCGCTGGGATACGCGCCGAACCAGAGAATCGCGGAGATCCTCATCGCCTGCGGCGCCGACTTGAATCGGGCCAACCAGGCCGGAATCACGCCCTTGCACACGAGCATCTTCCTTAACAACATTCCCGTGGCGAAAATGCTCATTGATCGCGGCGCCTCGATCGAAGGCGCCAGCAAGAGCGGCGCCACGCCGCTGATGGCGGCAGCTTTGTGCGGCCGCGAGGAAATCGCGCGCTATCTTATCGAAAAAGGCGCCGATGTAAACGCTCGGAACAAGACAGGACTCACGCCTCTGCATTTCGCGGTGGATCAGTTCTACCCCGAACCCTCTATCGTGCGCATGCTGCTGGAGCGGGGAGCGGACGTGGAAGCCAGGGATTCGGTGGGCTTGACCCCGCTGGCAAGGGCCGAGCGCAACGGGAATAGGCTTGTTGTGGATTCGCTGCGGCGAACACTAGCGCTTCGGGTGGGAAAAGATGGCGCGGCTGTGCAACAGAAAGCCCTGTCCCGCAGCGCCGCGGGAGAGGATAACGCTGGATAAGCAAGGCGGGGCGAGTCATGGTTGCGATGCGGGGAATCGCCGCTCCGATCTCTCACTCAGCATCGTAGACGATGATCCGCTCCCAGAAAGACGAGAAATCGCGCACGAAATCCTTGTGCAGCGGATGAACCTCGACGGATTTCGGAGCGGTTTTTGGACTGGCCCTCACCCCTGCCCCTCTCCCACGGGGAGGGGGAGAGGACTTCATGCGGAATCACCCACGTCGGAGGGTCCGCCCCTCTCCTGCGGGGCATAAGCGTTAACCTAACGAAGCGCCCTCCAATACCTTCTGGATGATCTCTCCCGCGGGGAGAGGGAGAGGACTTGAGACTCTTATCATGGCCCGCACCGTGGAACCCCTCTCCCCGCGGGAGAGGGGCAGGGGTGAGGGCCGGCAGTCTTCGCGCCCGTGGTATTGGCTCTCAACTTGATGTATGGCGTGCAACACACACGCCGCAAGATTCCCCCGGAAAACCGCGAAGCCATGGCGAAACCCTGATTCATGTCGCACACCCGGTCCGAGGGGCGTATCTTGACTCCGCTACCAGACTCTGGGGACGGACAAAGTAGGGCGGGCGTCTCGCCTGCCGCTTTCAAACGCCCCCCGCCGACTTTACGTCGGTGGAGCGGTGATTTTGCTCCAGAGCACACGCGCTCCCCATACCGCCCCCGCTGACTTTATGTCGGTGGAGCGGTGGTTTTCTTTTCGTTTGTGAACCCTAGGCGGCGACAATGTGAGAGAGGGCGTGGATGAGTGCCGAAGAATTCATGGCGAGAAGCGACGGGGTTCAATCACCGCTCCACCGACGTAAAGTCGGCGGGGGCGATTTGGTAGCGGAGTCAAGATGCGCCCCGGTCCGCGCCCAATCGCCCATCGCAGTTGACTTTCCTTCTGTTCTATCCTAAACTTCTCATGCCTTTCCGCTCCTGAGAAGGGGCAAGGAGGGGTGGCGCGAACCCGCGGAAAACGCACGGGGAAGAAAAGGCAAGGTATGTCCACGGTACATGCGGAGCCCAGTCCGCTCCAAATCTACAGCACCCTCACGCGCCGCAAGGAAGCGTTCGAGCCGCTCGAGCCCGGCAAGGTGCGCATGTACAACTGCGGCCCGACCGTTTACGATTACTTTCACGTGGGCAACGCCCGCAATTTCGTGGTGGCCGACATGATCCGCCGCTACCTCGAGTATCGCGGATACCACGTGACCTTTGTTCAGAACATCACCGATATCGAGGACAAGATCATCGCCCGCGCCCGCGAGGAAGAATGCACCGCGGAGGAGATCGCCGAGAAGTATACCAAAGTCTTCTTTGACTCGGCGGCGCGGCTCGGAGTGCGCAAGGCCGATCACCACCCCCGCGCCACCGAGTACGTGGGGAAGATGGTCGCTCTCATCAAGAAACTCGAATCGAAGGGCTTCGCCTACGCGGTGGACGGGGACGTTTACTTCCGCGTCTCGAAGTTCGAAGAATACGGGAAACTCTCGGGCCGCAAGCTCGAAGACCTTTTGAGCGGCGCGCGCGTCGAAGTCTCCGAGAAGAAGGAGAGTCCCGGCGACTTCGCGCTTTGGAAAGCCGCCAAGGAGGGCGAACCGTCATGGCCCAGCCCCTGGGGAAATGGCCGCCCGGGTTGGCACATCGAGTGCTCCGTCATGGCGATGGATTTGCTTGGCGAGACCTTCGACATCCACATGGGCGGCAACGATCTGATCTTCCCGCACCATGAGAACGAGATCGCCCAGAGCGAAGCGGCCACCGGCAAGCCTTTCGCCCGCTTCTGGGTGCACAACGGCTTTCTGAACATCAACGGCGAGAAAATGTCGAAATCGCTGGGCAATTTCTTCACGATCAACGAGGTCCTGGAGAAATTCGAGGCGCCCGTTGTCCGCTACTTCCTCCTCAGCGCCCATTACCGCGGGCCGTTGGATTTCTCCGATTCCGCGTTGCACGAAGCCAAGACCGCCCTCACCCGCCTGCGGACGGCGCGGGCGGCTGCGCATTACATGGGGGACGGCGCTGAACCTGACTTCGAGAACCCCCTTATTGTCTCTCAGATCAGCGAAATCCGCCGCGCGTTTGAGGACGCCATGGACGACGATTTCAACACCCCCCGTGCGCTAAGCGCGCTCTTTACATGCGCCGGGCAGATCAACAGGATGGAATCCCAGAGCGCAGGCAAGCCCCTTACCGATGAGAGCCGTCGCAGCGCCGCTTCTCTGTGTGCACTCATGGACGAACTCGCGGCGGACGTACTGGGCTTGGATACCAAGAAGCAACGCCATGTTGCCACTGGAACCTTGACCGGAACGGGAGCCGCCCTTGTGGGAACTGGCTCTGTGTCCGAAAAAGTCTCTGGTGCAGCCGTGAAAATCCCTTCCGAAGCGGCGCCGTTGGTAAAGCTGATAGAGAAGTTGGGCGAAAAGCCCTTGGGGTGTACGGAGGAATCGTGCCTGGACCAGCTGGTGGATATTCGAGCCAAGGCACGCAAACAGAGGAACTTTGCACTCGGCGACCAAATCCGTACCGGCCTGGCGGAGTTGGGCTTTGAACTGCTCGACCGTCCCGGCGGCGTCACGGAATGGAAAAAGAAGTGAATACCTTGAAGGGAGGTGGACTAAGATGAATGAGATCTGCAGCAACGTTGCGACTGGCCGTTGTCGCGGGAGAAGATTACTTTCGGGACTCGCTGTTTTTGCGAGTTCTCTGGCGGTGCTCGTCTGCGCCGGATGCGCCGAAATCAGAATCGGGACCTCCAAAGAGCCCATATTTGAGATGGAAGGGCTCGGAACAGCTTACGTGACCGCCACGGGAGTCCCTGAGTATGACGGGACAATCCTGCGAGCCAATATCCTTCGAGGGGGCGCCCACACGGGCGAGATTGCCTCGGCGTCGGTCTGGCCATTGGCGGAGCTGGGGATTGGGGTGCTGGGGATACGAGCGCGTGTCGTTATGCTTGAGGCTGCTGTTGGGACCCTACTCTATCAGCCGCGGTCCTCGGACGTGTCGAAATCCGCCGCAAAGGAACACAAAGAGCCCAAGCCGAAGAAGAGTGAGCCCGCACCAGTGGAAGATAAGGACAAAGAGGATCTCTGATTTCCGAAGCCGCATTTTTGAGCCTGAAGCACCTTTAGTCCCTTACGGGCGAAATTGAGCTCAAAATGGCCACAATGTTCTCAGACGGCCCAAAACGTAGGGTGCTGGTGAGCGTAGCGAACCGCACCATTCCTAGTTCCGCCATACGGTTCTGGTGCGGTTCGCTACGCTCACCAGCACCCTACGGAACCTCGTGTAGTTGTGACCTGACAATTCACCCCCACCTGTTTGGTTCCGGCTTGACCGGGTTAGGAAGGAGTGGGCGTTATGGGGACCATTGAGCTTACAGACAACTATCAAGACCTGAGCACCGACAAGGGCTTTCAGTTCAAGTTCTGTTGCGAGCGCTGCGGCAACGGCTACATGTCCACCCACAAGAGAAGAAAGTAAATGTCTCAGGAAGGGGGACTCACGTGGAGAAAACTTGTCGTTGCGGTATGCGAGGTCATTTACCCCGCAAGAGGTCGCTTTCCGGGCTCACAGCTTTGGCGGGTCTTCTGACAGTGGTCCTTTGCGCCGGATGCGCTGGAGTTCGGATAGGAACCGATTCCGCAACCCCCATTGCCATGAAAATTGAGAGGTCTAGGCCGTTTATTCCGGTTCTCCTGAATGGAAAAGGGCCGTATTGGTTTGCTGTTGACACGGGTTGCCAGGAAGCGGGGGATATCTCTCCACGGGTTGAAAGGGATCTGAAACTCCGCAGGGATAAAGATCGAATTGTCCTCCTGGACTCATTCGCAGTGGGTGAGATGGTCTTTAAGAACTTTGATGTCTTTGTAGACGACAATCCCAAACTCTGGGATTTGCTTGGGAACAAAACAGATGGAATGATCGGCATGGGTTTTCTGAAGTATTTTGAGGTCACGATCAACTATCCCCGATCCACTATGTCCTTCGTGCCCGCGTTCAGTTTCATTGGAAAACATCAGAAGCCAAAGCCCACTTTCTCGTATGTGAGAATCAAGTATTCCAATCACTATATCGTAGTTCCCACGTATGTAAATGGCGCCGGACCGTACTCCTTCGTGCTGGATACTGGGTCAAGCAAATGTATTATCTCAACTGAGATAGCGGACAGATTGAGCCTGGCGAGAAGCAACCCCCATCCTGCCCGTGGCGCAGTGGATGACATAGCCTGTTGGGATTCCAGTGTTGAGTCTCTAAAGGTTGGAAACAAGGCAGTCCCCAACCTTCAGGTGGGGGTAATGGATTGCGCCGACGTCAGCAAGATGGCGGAGTGCAAGATAGATGGATACATAGGATGCAATTTCCTCAAGCATTGCGCGGTAACATTCAGCGTACTTGATTTGTATATCGGTATAGGTACGGAGTAATCTGCTCTATCAACTAATGCGGCGTGTTCGCGTCTGAAGCGCCTACGGGAAGGAGTTGCCACCATGGGCACAATCGAGTTTACCGACAACTACCAGGACCTCAGCACCGACAAGGGCTTTCAGTTCAAGTTCTGTTGCGAGCGCTGCGGCAACGGCTACATGTCCACCTACAAGCTGAACAAGCTCGGCGTGGCGGGGGGACTCCTGGATGCGGCTTCCTCCATCTTCGGCGGGATTCTGGGACGCGCGGCCCACGGCGCTTATGACATCCAGCGCGCCGTCGGCGGAAAAGCGCACGACGAGGGGCTGCGCGAGGCCGTCGAGGAAATCCGCCCCAAGTTCATCCAGTGCCGCAAGTGCGGGCAATGGATCTGCCGCGAAATCTGCTTCAACGCCACCGCCAGCATGTGCAAACAGTGCGCTCCCATCGCGGAGGAAGTGGAGACGTCCATCCGCGCCGAGCACGTTCAGACGCAGGTGGCCAACGACCTGTTTCTGGAAGAGAACAAGCGGATGAGCGCGAAGGGGAAAGAGGTGGCCGCCAAGTGCGCCAAGTGCGGCGAACCCACCCTGGGAAAGAAGTTCTGCCCCAGCTGCGGCACTCCGGTTGCGGCCGGCGGCACCCAGTTTTGCCCATCGTGCGGCGCAAAGGCCGCCCCCGGCGCCAAGTTCTGCGGCGAATGCGGAGCGAAGATGAATCAATAGCCCGCTGGAAAAAGCCGCGTAAGATACTGGTTGGCGCCTCGACACTGGAAGAAGCGTTGCGCCTGCTGGGGCTTGTCCAGCGATAAGCAAAGACGATTTTTTGAACAGGGATATTCAGGATGTTCAGGATTCAGGATATCCTGTCTATCCTGAATATCCTTGTTCTTATTTCAGCTTCCTCAAAAGAATTCGTGGGTGGATTCCGGCTCGGGTAAATTGCCGAGCGTATGATACCACGCCACTTGCAGCATTTTGAACGTCTGAAATCCATACGTTTTCCTGGGGCCGGTTTCACTTCGTTGTTCTGTTCCCCCATACCGGGAAAAAGACCCCTCACCCTACCCTCTCCCCCAGGAGAGGAAATTCTCTCTCCCTTTGCTTTCTGGTCTTGCGCCGCCCTCACCTGAGAGATCGGCCTTCTTTTCCCTCTCCAGAGGGAGAGAGCAGGGTGAGGGGCACATCTCCTTGGCACGGGGGAGAGGCTGACCGAGCAACCGAAACCGGACCCGGAAAAACGCACGGATTTCGGACCTTCAAAATGCTGCAAGTAGCCTTGTATCATACGCTTGGGAATCTACCCGAGCCGGAATCCACCCGCAAATTCTTTTGAGGAGGCTCTTTTCCCTCTCCTGGGGGAGAGGGAAGGGTGAGGGGCCTTTTCCTCGGCATGGGGGAGGGACAGAACAACGAAGTGAAACCAGCCCCAGGAAAACGTATGGATTTCAAACGTTCAAAATGTTGCAAGTGGCGTTGTATCGTGCGCTCGGCAATCTACCCGAGTCCGAATTCACCCACGAATTCTCTTGAGGAAACCGAATTTAAGAACCAGGGTCGGACTTTCACGAGGTTTTCCTTGCTTTTCGTAAGCGGATTGGTTTATCCTCCCGAAAGGTGGTCAAAGGCTCACGACAAGGAGGCATATCATGTCTCGTATTCACCTGTCTCGGATTCACATGTCTCGCATTCCGGGTAGGACGAAAGTCTCAAAAACCGTAGGATGGGCCTTGGCCCATCAAATCCAATCCCTTTCGCTGGCGCTGAGGCTGCCGCTGAGGTTTGCGCTGAGCCTGCCGCTGAGGTTTGCGCTGAGCCTGCCGCTGAGGTTTGTGCTGTTTGCCGGGGTTGCCGTCTGCGCGCAACTCGCCGGACCGGCGTGGGCCGGGGTGATCTACGTCAAAGCCGACGCCACCGGGACCAAGACCGGCCTTTCGTGGGCCAACGCCTACACCGACCTCCAGGCGGGGCTGGCGGCGGCGGAGTGGGGCGACGAGATATGGGTCGCCCAAGGGACCTACAAACCGACCAGCTACGGCAACCAGTACGTCTTTTTCGCATTGGAGGCGGGCGTGGGTCTCTACGGTGGCTTTGCCGGCACCGAAACCGAGCGGGGACAGCGCAATTGGAAGACAAATGCGACAATCCTCAGCGGCGACATCAACACAGCGGGCAGCGCCACGGACAACTCCTACCAGGTGGTGGTAGGCGCGCACCTCGCCATCCTGGACGGGTTCACGATTACGGGAGGAAACGGCGGCGGCGGGATGTACAACGACAACAGCTCGCCGACCGTGACCAACTGCACATTCAGCGGCAATACTGCAGGCGGCGGGATGTATAACAACAGCAGTTCGCCGACCGTGTCCAACTGCACATTCAGCGGCAATACGGCAGGCAGCGGCGGTGGGATGTATAACACGAGCAGTTCGCCTGATGTGACCAACTGCACGTTCAGCGGCAACACGGCAGGTTCCTTCGGCGGCGGGATGTATAATGGCAACGGCAGTTCGCCGGGCGTGACCAACTGCACGTTCAGTGGCAACGCGACGGGACAGTACGACGGCGGCGGCGGCGGGATGTATAACACGAGCAGTTCGCCGACCGTGACCAACTGCACATTCAGCGGGAATACAGTAAGCTGGAGCGGCGGTGGGATGTATAACACGAGCAGTTCGCCTGATGTGACCAACTGCACGTTCAGCGGCAACACGGCAGGCGGCGGCGGCGGGATGTATAATGGCAACGGCAGTTCGCCGAGCGTGACCAACTGCGTATTCAACGGCAATACGGCAGGTGGCGATGGCGGAGGAATATCGAACTACGCCAGCAGTTCTCCAACGATAACCAACTGCACATTCAGTGGTAATACGGCACACTATGGACTCGGCGGCGGGATGTTTGGCTACCAGAGTTCACCAACCGTGGCTAACTGCATCTTTTGGGACAATACTGCTCCCACGGGCGCTGAGATATACAAAGGCAGCGGGACGGCCACTTTCCGCTACTGCGACATCAGGGGTAGCGGGGGGAGTGGCGCTTTATGGAATCCCGCGCTGGGCGCCGACGGCGGCGGAAACATCATGGGCAACCCGCGCTTCGTGGTCCCGGCCACCCCCGCGGGCCCCGATGGCCTTTGGCGAACACGCGATGACGGACTGCGGTTGCAGTCGAACTCGCCCTGCATTGGAGCAGCGGACCCCGCTCTCGCTCCACAAAAGGACATTCTCGGACTTGCGCGCGGAGCTGCCGCGGACATCGGAGCCTACGAGTATTTTCTCATGCCCCCGGCGAGCGCTGATTCTGCATGGCTGTTGTTCAAATGACAATAGCCCTATGGACAGGCACCGGATGACCACCTAATGCCGCAGGGAAAGGCGCTGTGCTCTTTCGAGGGCGTGGTGTTCTTCCTCTTCCCGACCTGCGAACGAATTCGGGATCTGGCCGGGACTCGGGGATTGTCCTGGATAGGTGCCGCGAAAACGATCCTACGGCTGGCGCTTGACGCCGGGAACGCGGCGCGGTAGGGTTGCAGCATGGCGGGCAACGGCCCGGGCAGGTCTCGGATCGGCCCGGCTCCTGACCCGTGCCCGCCATTATGCAAAACACAGGAGAGCAACTACCGGCTCAGGAGAGCCCGGCCATGAGCAAGGCAAAGAAGACAGAAAAACAAGTCTCTGTAGCGACAGGCAATTCTGACCCTTTTGAAAAGATTCTTGAGGAGGCCATCCGTGACGATCCAAGCATACGGCACGCATTGGAACTGTACAAATCCTTGAAGACGAAAGAGGAGAGGGACGTGTTCAAGCGATCTTTCCCAGAGTGGTATGAGGAAGATAAGCGAAGAAAAGAAAAAGAGATGAGTAGCTGTCTTGTACAAACATGTAAAGACGGCACCGAGCGACTTACGCCAAACACGCCTAGCGCCGCGGCTCGGTCGGATACCAGACCCTTGAAGTATGGCGAGTTTGGCATTTTTCGGGAACGGGATAGAGCGGTGCTGAGAGCCAATGAAGAGAAAGCCGCCAAACTGGCAGTCGAGAGGGCGGGGGGCGTCCCGCTTATCGAACACGTCCGGGTTGCGGGGAAGTCTGAAGAAGAGACACTCTCTCCAGAAAAGATTTCAAGGCTCTGTAACGAGGCCATCGAGTTCTGCAAGACGGCACATCCGCCAACAGGAGAAGGGCGTGTAGCATGGGAGCGTTTCCTTGCTAGAGCGGGTTTCTTCTCGGAGTGCACCGAGTGGGACCTCGCGGTTCTAGACGACCTCAAGACTTGCGACAGGCACGAGCCCAAGAAACGCAAAGAACGCATGTTGAGGTTGAGATATTTTCTTGCGCGGAAGCGGGATGTCCTTAAAGAGGGCGACCAGCTTCGGAGCCGGGAAGATATACAATCTGAATTGCAGAATCTATACGACGAGGAACTTCGAGACTCCTGGATCTCCGAAGACGGGAGTTGGGTTTACTGGAGGAGGCGCTGGGAGAATTTTTGCCGCCAGGTAAAGGATCTGCATGACCCGCTCTGCAATCCGGAAATCTCTCTTGTGGAGGAATTCTGGAAAGATCGTTGGAAGGAGATAGCGGAGACGTGGCGGGATTCCCGTGCGGCCTTGAAGAAATGGGACGGACAGGCTTTGCCACCGGGAAGCGAGAAGACTCAGGAGGCGAAAAGCGATGGCACTAAGCAGAGTGTGCCTGTAGGGGGGCGCGAGAATACCTCCGATCGGCAGCGCGATTTGGAGATGTTCGTCGAGTCGGCGCGCGGTGAGATGAGCACCCCGAGCCTTAGGAAATGGGCAGGAGGCAAGCTCGTTACGCTGGCTATCGTCTTCACGGATATACCTGACTCGACCGCGCTGGGTAAAGAACTCAGGGACGAACGCATGGGCAAAGTGCGGCAGGCGCACTTCGCGCAAAGCCGGAAGCTGAGCGACCAATTCGAGGGGCGCGAGATCAAAACCATCGGGGACAGCGTCATGGTGCTGTTCCACTCTGTGGATCAGGCGCTGGATTATGCCATGGCCCTGCATGCCAATCCCGGCCATGCGAGGGTGCAAATCCGCGCCGGGATTCACATCGGGCCGATGCAGGTGGAGGAGAATGACGTCTTCGGCACGGAGGTGGACTTTGCCGCGCGCGTCAAAGAGGCGTTCAAGGGAGCGGAGATCTGGCTGAGCGACCAGGCCAAGGGATATCTGGACAAAGGCGGGGCCGCGCAGTTCGACAGCTTGGTATGGGAACGGCATGACGGCGTGCCGATGAAGGGTTTCGCCGCCGCCGCTACCCTCTGGTCGCTGAGGAAGTAAGGCAAGACGGCCAGGAAAGCCGGAAGAAAGGGACAGGTCATTCAATCCCTTGCTTTCCTGCTTTCAGAGAACGCGGCCCGCTCGGACTGGATGCGGTGCACAGCATCGTCATCGAAAAAGCGCGCTCCGCAGGGCTGGCACTTGAAGCGCCGCAGCCGCCTGACGGACGGGACGTCGTCGAGCCGGCAATCCTCAAGAGCCAGGGTCAGACTTTCAATTTTCAATTTGCAGAGACACGGAATGATGTCCCCGAATGTGTCCGCCGAATGAGGAACACAGAGGCATACGGCGCCGGTTCAGCGGATCACGTGAACCTGATAAGTCCCGCGGAGCGTCTTGCTCTGAGGGTCCTCGCACGGCACCTCCACCACGGCGATGGCCGCGCCGTCCCCGCTGATCGCCGCCCGGAAAAAACTGAGTCCCTCCACCTGATAATAGTAAACAAACTTCGCCGCGCCTCCCCCGGACCGGGCTGTGTCGAAAAGCATGACGCCGGAGTCCCACCCCGCTGCGCCAAGCGTCCGCTGAACACTCGTGATCATCCATCGCCCATCCCCGCTGGTCCAGAAGTTCTGGTACTGATGGCCGCTATGGTACCGCCAGGCGACACGTCCGTCCCGCCCGACGGCGGTGATGCTATTGGCGTTGGGGTGGGGTCCGGGAGGCTGCCGCGATGCGTCCTCGCCCGCGCCGGAGGGCACGCTCGAATTGCCCGTCTGGAAATAGACCGCGCCCCCGGGTGCGATATGGGTATAGGTGGCAGTGGCGCACACGGGGATGCCGCTGATGAGAACGGGCGTCCCGAAGCGGAAGCTGAAATCGGGCTTCAGGGTATCGAGGTCGAAGATGTACGCCCGCCCGTCGTGTAGGCCGATCGCGGCTTTCTCGCCGCTGGGGCTCACGGAAACCGATTGCCAGAAAAGCACCTTGTCAAAGAAAGGCTTCAGCGGCTCGAAAACGTGAGTCCCCACAAGACGGCCGCTCGCCCCATCCAGGCAGCACATCGAGCCGGGGCGGAGAGCGGAGTCGGCGGGCGCGCCGCCGGCAACCTCTCCCGTGAGAACCACCACGCGCCGTCCCCCCGCATCGGCGTCCATGTAAGCGAACGTCATCGCGGCGGGTTTGTCCGCCGGAAACGCCCACAGGACCTTCCCATCGCGAGAGAAGCGATAGACTCGCGAGAGTCGCCGCATTCCGCCCGCCTTGCTCCAATCCCCCCAGGAGTGCACCCCAAGCGCAACCACCCCGCCGTCGGACGTCGGCACAAGACGATAGAACCCGGGCAGTTCATAGATGCCCCAGATGTTCCCTTTGGCGGGTGGCGCGCTGCTCTCGAGGTCTTTGGCGAGGCGGAACTTCCACAGCTCGTTTCCCGTGCGCGCGTCCGCGGCATACAGGAACCCGTCGGGACTCTGCTCGCCGTAGTACACAGCCGTGCCGTCGCGCGAGAACACCGCCTCTTTCACCATTCCTTCCGCGATCCGTTTCCTCCAGAGGGTCTTGCCGGAGTAAACATCCATCACCTGGACCTCGCCCAGAAGCGTCCCGATGGCGAGCAGGCGCGAGTCCGGCGAGAACTGGACGGATGTGTCCGCCTGAAGACCAGCCCTGGCATAGTAGCCCACGTCCCCGAGCGGGACTTTGCGGATCAGATAAGGCGCAAGTGCATGAGACGGCGCTACGAACCCATCGCCGTCCGGGTCGGAGGATTTGGAGTCGGGGGAGCGAACGGTATCGGGGAGAGATTTCACGTTTTCCGGCAAGGGCCAAGCCTCAGCCGCATTCATCATTGAAACAAAGAATCCACCACAGAGACACAGAGACACAGAGAAGAGAGAAATGATGAATGATGAATGATGAATGATGAACGCAAAGAAATGACGAATGATGGACAATAAACACAAAACAACAACTCGCCAGGTGAATCGCCACCCGCGCATTTCATCAAGGTATCTTATCCATAATTCATCATTCATCATTCTACATTCATCATTCCTTTCGATGATTCGTCATTCATCATTCTGCGTTCATCATTCCTTTTCCGTAGTTCATCATTCATCATTCTGCATTCATCATTCCTTTCCGTCATTCATCATTCTACATTCATCATTCCTTTCGATAATTCGTCATTCATCATTCTGCATTCATCATTCCTTTCCATCATTCATCATTCATCATTCTGCGTTCATCATTCCTTTTCCGTAGTTCATCATTCATCATTCTGCATTCATCATTCCTTTTCATCACAGCCACTCCCGCGCGATCCCGTACAGCCACCTCAGCGACGAAGCATAGTAGAACTCGTATTGATAGAGCCAGAAAAGAGCCTTGCAGACCGCCACGCTCAGTACAACCGCCGCCATCGCCGCCAGGAGCCCCCACGCACTCGCGGAAAGCCGCTCCTCCTTCAAGGAAGTTCTCAACTCTCCAACCGCAAATCCCCTGGTGACAATGGAAACGGCCACCTCCTCGGACCGCCGGATGGTTCCCGCCAGGATCGGCCGCAAACTCGCAATCTCGGTGCTCAGGGTGTCGCGCAGACCGTTCCGGAAAGGACGATATCCCTTCAACCGCATCGCCGTGCGCACCGCGGTAAACTCCTGCACCGCCACCGGAATGAACCGGATCGCCGTGACGGCCATGAAGGACAAGGCGAAGGGAATCCGCATGGCGATGAGGCCGCGGAAGAATTGATCCGGCTGCGTCGTGAAGCATATCGCATAGCCCGTGAGCACGACAGCGAGCATCCGGAGGGACTGCACCATGCCGTAGCGAAGTCCCTCGTAGTAGAGGTTGACGCCATCGGGCAGAAAGCCGTTTGGCCGCAGAATGTGAACCAGGATCGTGCGCGGGAACTGGTTGTAGAAGATCGCCTGGCTGAACATGAGGCCCCACACCAGCAGGATGCACGAGATGAGAATCATCCGGACTTGCGCGCGCCCCGGCTTGCTCAGGGCGCAGATCGCCGCGCCCCCCGCGGCCAGAACCAGCAGCGAAAAGCGGGAGTCGGCCAGGACCGAAAGAACCGACATGGTAAAACCAAGCGCCATCTTGAGACGGGCGTCAGCCCGGCCCAGGGGCGTATCGAGGTGTCGCGCGAAGATTTGGCTCATTTCAAAATCCCCACCAACTCCCCCACCCCGAGCGCATGCACACCCAGACGCGCGGCATACCGAAGGATGCTCGTCTGCCGGATCTTCGCGCGGCCCAATCCCGCCGCGTCGAAGAGGACTTCCCCGGGAGGCCCATCCAGAAGAACTCCGCCTTCCGCCAGCACAATCACCCGGTTGGAGTGCCGCGCCGCGGTGTCCACGTCGTGCGTGCAGAAGACCACGAGATCGAACCCCTCCGCAAGTCCGTCCATCATCCGCTCGATCTGCTCGCGGTCTTGTCCGGTGGTCGGCTCGTCCAGCAGCAGGACGCGCGGCCGCATCGAGAGGACGGACCCCACCGCGGCGCGAAGCCTCTGCCCGCGTGAAAGGGAAAAAGGCGCTTCGTCCGCCAACTCTGTCAACCCCATCCGTTC
>Ga0315277_10006421_pt1 | contig 15388 bp, 7 predicted proteins | sample YL17G05_15_MG_FD_203695 | JGI IMG/M metagenome (GOLD analysis project Ga0315277, IMG submission 203695) | Sediment microbial communities from Yellowstone Lake, YNP, Wyoming, USA - YL17G05_15 | ecosystem: Environmental > Aquatic > Freshwater > Lake > Sediment | place: USA: Wyoming | collected...
ACAGCTCATCCGGCGCGATGCTGGGGTAATCCGCCGATTGCCGTTTCGGCAGGACGCACAGCTCGAATGGAAACCGGGAGGCGAACGGGCAAAAAACGAGAAACCCGGCGTTCTCAAACACCACTCGGCGTCCATCGCGCTGCTCGTGCCGCAGGATGTCCTGAAACACCGAGCGCTCCTTGCGCGCGAAGTAATCGCGAGCCCCGGTGAGCTTGGCTTTGACACGATGCGGCGTGACTGGTGTGGCGATCATCTGGTAGTGCGAGTGACGCAGCGACGCGCCGGCGTCGCGGCCCACGTTCTTGAAGGCGAGGATGTAGCGGAACCGGTCATCGCGCTGGAGGTCGAGCATCCGTTCCTTGCATGCCGTCAGGGCCAGCGCGATGTCCGCGGCGGGTTGCTCCTCCAGCGCCAGGTTGTGTTCCGGCGTGTCAATGATCAGCTCGTGCGCGCCGATGCCATTCATCCGGTCGTAAATGCCCTCCGCCTCACGGTTCATCTCGCCCTCGATGCGGAGCGCCGGAAACTTGTTGGGAATCACGCGCACCTTCCACCCCGGCTGGTTCGCCCCGCCGCGCGCGCGCACGGCCCAAAGTTCCGGCGGTGTTTGACTCTCATTGCCCGGACAGAACGGGCACGTCGCGGAGTCAGCCTCACTGGGTTGCTGACTGAACTCATGCGGCCGTTTCGCCCGCTCGGTGGCGATGATCACCCAGCCTTCGGTGATGAGGTCTTTGCGGAGTTCAGGCATAACGCGTCTCCCGCCTTGGCGGGACAGGGTCAGATCAAATCCTGGTACGCCAGCCAGAGCGCGCGGAAATACCGCAGGACGCGCACCGGGTCCTTGCTCTCTGAAATTTCCGCCAGGCAATAACCGGCAAAACCGCTTTCGTTCAACCGCACCAGCAGTTTGCGGAACGGATACTCGTCCAGGCAAAGGTCGCGCATGTGGACGGAGAAAATCCGGCCCTTCAACAGGTCGAAGTTGTGATCAAACCCGTCTCCTTCGAGATCGGATTGGTTCGAGTTCCAGCAGGCGCCGACGTTCTTGTGATTGGCAACGTCCAAGATCGCCCGGCTGTTCGGCACCAGCGAGGTTTGCTGACCGTGGACCTCCAAGCGAATCTGCACGCCGTGACCCTCGGCGAATTCCCCCAACTCGCGCAGCGACCGGCCGATTTGCTCCAACGTCTTCTCCTTCGGCACTTCCTTGGGCAGGCCGTTGGGCCGCACCTTCACGCCCGCCGCGCCGACGTCCTGCGCGAGGACGATGTATTCCTTCGTGGCGTCAATGTCCTTGCGCAACTTGGCCTGGTCCGGCGTGTGGTAATCGAACGCGCTGCCCAGGCCCATCAACTCGACCGGCGAATCCTGAAACCGCTTTTTCACCTCCTCGCGCTGCGGCTTGGTCAACGAGACCTCGACGCCGTGCGCGTGCGACGTGCGGAGTTCGACGCCTTGGAACTTTGCCTCCGTGCAGTGCTTGATGATCGTCGGCACGTCCCAGTCCTTGGCGATGTTGTAGGTAACGATGCCCAGTTTCATCTTCGCGGGGCGCTGGATGAAGCTGGCGGGCTTGGCGGTTTCAGCGGCCAGCGTCCGGCTTCCCAGCCAGCCCGCCGCGCCCAAGCCCAGACCCGCGGCCTTCAGAAATTCCCGACGATGTGTCTTCATGGTGTGTTTCGCTGTTGCCGAAAAATCAGTCGCGTTCGTATGCAGGGCTCAAGCCTGCGGCACCAGAAAATTCAAATCCCCGCCCAAGTCCAGCGTATTCCATCTCGCGAGGCAATGCCTCAGTCAAGCTGAGGAGGAGTGCGGAATCCCCATTCGGCGCGGGTTGAGATGCGCTGTCCAAGGTACCGAATGCGGATTCGGCGTTCCAACCGCCATCGGATTTGACGGCGGCCTTGCATCCCCCAAGCCGTGACCATGCTGGAGAAAACCGAGGCCTCACATCCGGCCCAAAAGCCGGCAAAGACTGCCGCTTGGCGCCCCGCCTGCGGCTTGTCAGTATCGCACCATGATTGGGCGGAAAACCAATTCTCATTCACTCGCGCAACGCTGAGGACCTGCCGGGCGCCCAAGACCAAATCCCTGTCAATCATGAAAGCACATCGAACCTCCTGCCAAGCCAACATGAGGAACACGTTGCGGAATCGAAAGAGGGACGAGCTTTGCCACTGTTCCGGTGCCTTTCTGGATTTCGTCATTTTCCTGGCTTTCTTCGTTTCCGCACATTCCATCGCGACTACGGTTTCCACACCTTTCGGCACAAGCTACCAGGTCAACGTCAAGGCCTCCGGCGAGAACATCCCCGGCGACGCGGCCAATGAGCCTTCCCTCTGCCTGGACCCGACGCATCCGAACCGCATCGCCGTCGGCTGGCGGCAATTCAATAGCACCAACAACAACTTCCGGCAGGCCGGCTGGGGTTACTCGACCAACGGGGGCGTGACCTGGACTTTCGGCGGCACGCTCGAAACCAACGTCTTTCGCAGCGATCCCGTCCTGGCCTCGGATGCTGAGGGGCGGTTCTACTACCTGAGTTTGCTCACAAACCCGTACCGGTGCGACCTGTGGCGCTCGACGAACGGAGCGGTCACCTGGCAACGGCTTGGGTCGGCGGCCGGGGGCGACAAAGCCTGGATGGCAATTGACCAAACCGCCGGATCGGGGCACGGAAACATCTACCAGGCTTGGGACAGCGCGTCGGTCACGTCGAACCGCGACTTCAGCATCTCGTACGACGGCGGATTGACTTGGGCGAATCCATTCGTCATTCCGCAACAGCCTCAATGGGGCACGCTGGATGTGGGGCCCGAGGGCCAGGTTTACTTGCTGGCCTGGGTTTCCGGGAGCGACACGTTCTGGTTGAACCGCGCGACGAACGCGCCGAACCGGGCCGTGCCGTTCAAGTTTGACCTCACCGTTCCCGTGAACTTCGGCGGGGGCCTGCATTATTTCCTCGGCTATGGCCCAAACCCCGGCGGCCTCCTGGGCCAACCGTGGGTGGCGGTGGACCGCTCGACGAACCGAACCCGCGGAAATGTGTACGCCCTCTTTTCGACCGGAAGAACGACGCACAGTTGCGACGTTATGTTCGCGCGCAGCACCAACGGCGGCGCAAGCTGGAGCGCCCCCCAACAGCTCAACAGCGACGCGGGAAGCAACGCCTGGCACTGGTTCGGCACCCTTTCCGTCGCGCCGAATGGCCGCATGGACGCCTGCTGGTATGATACACGGCACGATCCCGGCCTGGACCCCAACAACATTTTCTCCGAGCTGTATTATTGCTACTCGCTCGATGGCGGTTTGTCCTGGGCGATCAATCGCGCCATCAGTCCACCGTTCAATTCGTTGATGGGCTGGCCGCAGCAGAACAAGCTGGGCGACTATATTGGCATGATCTCGCTCGATGACGCCGCCCGCATCGCCTACAGCGCGACCTTCAATGGGGAACAAGACATTTACTTCGTCCGTGTCGAACAACCCATCTTCGCCACGATTGCCCAGATGGGAGACTTGGTAACCGTCTCCTGGAACGCGGCCATCGGCAGAACCTATTGCCTCCAATACAAAGACAGCCTCGCCGCGCCCTGGCCCATCGCCACCAACCAGCTTTGCCAAGTGGCCAGCAACGTGGTGATGACGGTCAACGCCCCAGTGGCTCCTGGCGCGTCCCAACGGTTCTATCGCGTGCTCAAGCAGCCCTGACGGATCGCGTGCGCCAGCCGAAGACGTTTGGCGGCGACGCAAAGCGGTCCGTGTGACCCGTCGTTCAATCCAAGAGATACCAGAACGAATGCACCATGTTGCCCGCGCGATCAATCGCCCAGAGTTTCTTGAACGGCACCCACTCGACGTGCCCATCCATCAGCGTCACGTCGGCGCCCCGGTTGTGAACCGTGGGCCGGGCGTAGCTGTAGGCGTATTCGGGCTGGTTGCCGCAGGCGTCCAGGACGCCGTCGCCATCGGAGTCGCGCGTGAAGCGGTAGGTCGGGTCGCCCGGCGAATAGACGTAGAACGCCACGCAATCCATGAAGAGCATGGCGTCGGCGGGTTTCCGGACACGCGTGGCTTTCAGCGGCGGACTGTTGGCGCCGGTGAGCGTTTTGCCGCCGTAGAAGAACGGCGCGGCGAGCGGATAGATGCTGTTGTTGCCCATGCCGAAGTTCGCGCCGACCCAGCAGTTCCAGAGACTGTATTGCGCTGGCGTGAGTGTACAGAACGGTGGCGGGCCGTTGTTTCCCGCCGGGCACTTGAGGACCTTGTAGCTGAAATCGAGCGCCTCCACATCGCCCCAGCCAAAGTTGTTGTTCTGCCTCGCGATGTAAGGGGAGAGCTTGTTGTACCAAAACGGCATGTCGTAGGTCGGCGGGTAATCGTCGCAGAAAAGCGGAACCCTGTCCTCGTAGTCGCCCAAGTACATCACCGTGGCGAGGCCCCACTGTTTCATGTTGCTCGTGCAATGGACCTTCTTGGCCTTGTCTTTCGCCTTGGTCAGCGCCGGCAACAGCAGGGCGGCCAGAATGGCGATGATCGCAATCACGACGAGCAGCTCGATCAAGGTGAATGCCAGTCTCGCTGTGCCGTGCGGGAAGGCACGGCGCATTGCGCGTGCTGGACTGGCGGGCGGAGTACTGCTCATCGGAGGCCCGATGCCGGTTCAAGAATCCGCCCGCCCGCAAGGGATGTCAAATCTCGAGAAATGGAATGCAGAATGACCTGGGACCGGTGCGCTGCTCGATCTCGGGGCGCGGCTCAGTTGACGTTGGTGGGGGCATCGGCCCGGTCGTGAACGCCGCGGTGGCCGGTTTCTGCTGGTAGTTTTGATTGTGAGGAGGCCGCTACCCTCCGACCTGCTCGTGGAAACACCCAAGGCGCAGGCGATTCTCGCCGCCTGGCAAAGTTCAGGCAGTGTGCCCCGCCGGTCAGGCCGTATTCGCGGCGGTCGGCACATCCGCCTCGCGGCAAGCATCGCAGCGGGTGTCTTCACCGGGCGCGCCCGGATGGCTGGCGAGGTAGGCTTCGGTGGCGCGCTGCACGGTTTGCGGGTCGCGCGGGCGGCGACAATGCGGACAGAGGGCGAGGAGCGAGCGCACGCGCCGGATCTCGGCCCGCGCCGCCTGGAGGTCGGCGGAAAGCCCGTGACGTTGATCGAGAGTGGATTTGATCTTCGCAATGGTGAAGGCGTTGATGAAAAACGACGCAAAATGGACTCCGGTGTTCCAGGAAGCCACGAACGTGGAGGAATAACGATCGCCGGCCAAGCGGTCCGCGAGCCACCAAGTGATTGAGGCGGCCAGCGCCATGAAAACTCCGGGCCAGCGCCCCAGGTGCCAAGCCACCAAACCCACCGGGGCGGCGTAAGAAAACGAAGAACCCAAGCTCGTAGCCCGTCAGGTAATCCACCCAGCCCAGAACCGCCAACAGCAACAGGCAGCCCCCGAACAAGAGGCCTTTGCGCGGCGACTTCAAGGAGGGCATGGCGAACGCGGGGCGGCGGGCGCCCGATTCAGTGATACTCCTGCAGCGTCCGCACCTCGTAACCACGCTTTTGGAGCGCGGCGATTCCCAGCAGGGCAGCCTTCGCTCCGCTTAGCGTTGTCATGATCGGCGTGCCCGAATAGACGGCGGTCGTGCGGATGCGGATTTCGTCGGCGCGCGGAGTCTGGCCGGCGGGGGTGTTGATGACGAGCTGGAGCTCGCGGTTCTTGAGGAGGTCTTGTGAGTTGGGTCGGCCTTCGGAGAGTTTGAAAATGCGCTGCACTTTCAACCCGGCCTTCTCCAAGACCGTGGCCGTGCCGCCGGTTGCCACCAGTTCGAATCCCAAATCCACGAACCGCCTCGCCACCTCGGCCACTTGCGCCTTGTCGCGGTCGCTCACGCTGATGAACACCTTTCCCTTGAGGGGCAGCGGCGCACCCGCGGCCATCTGCGATTTCGCGTAAGCAATGCCCAGATCGGCGTCGAGGCCCATGACCTCGCCGGTGCTCCGCATTTCGGGCGAGAGCAAAATGTCCTGCCCGTGAAAGCGGTTGAAGGGGAAGACGGATTCCTTCACGGCCCAGTACTTTGGCCAGATTTCCTTCGTGAAGCCGAGTTCCTGGAGCGTCTTGCCCGCCATGACCTTCGCGGCGAGCTTCGCCAGCGGCACGCCGATGGCCTTGCTCACGAACGGCACGGTGCGCGACGCCCGCGGGTTCACCTCCAGCACATACACGGTCTCGTCCTTGACGGCGTATTGCACGTTCATGAGGCCGATAACCTTTAGCTCCCGCGCCATCTCGTGCGTGTAATCGCGGATGGTCTGGACGACACCCGGCGAGAGCGTGTGCGGTGGCAGCACCATCGCCGCGTCGCCGGAGTGAACACCCGCGAACTCGATGTGTTCCAAAATCCCGCCGATGACGATGGTTCCATCGTTCCGCGTTCCGGGTTCCGGGTTCCGCGTTTCCAAGTGCCCCACGTCCGCAATGCAATCCACGTCCACCTCGGTGGCGTCTTCGAGGAACTTGTCCACGAGCACCGGCCGCTCGGGCGAGGCCTCGACGGCGAAGCGCATGTAGTGCGTGAGTTCGGCGTCGGAATAGACGATCTGCATCGCGCGCCCGCCGAGGACGAAACTCGGGCGGACGAGGATCGGGTAGCCCAATCCCTTGGCCACGGCGAGCGCCTCGTGTTCGTTGGTGGCGATGCCGTTGGGCGGTTGCGGAATGTTCAGTTTGCGCAGCATCGCCGCGAAGAGCTTCCGGTCTTCCGCGATTTCGATTTCTTGCGGCGACGTGCCGATGATGTTGACGCCGTTCTTCTGGAGGCCGAGGGCGAGGTTCAGCGGCGTCTGCCCGCCGAACTGCGCGATCGCGCCCCAGCATTTCTCCCGCTCATAAATGTGCAGCACGTCTTCGAGCGTCAGCGGCTCGAAAAACAACCGGTCGCTCGTGTCGTAATCGGTGGAGACGGTTTCGGGATTGGAGTTGACCATGATCATCTCGAAGCCGTCCTCCTTGAGCGCAAACGCGGCGTGGACGCAGCAATAGTCAAACTCGATGCCCTGCCCGATGCGGTTCGGGCCGCCGCCGAGGATCATGACCTTCTTGCGGTCCGAGGCTTTCACCTCGTCGTCGCCGCGGTCGTAGGTCGAGTAGTAGTACGGCGTGTAGGCCTCGAACTCGGCGGCGCAGGTATCTACGAGCCGGTAGCTGGGAACGAGGCCGAGTTGCTTGCGGGCGGCGCGGATGTCGTCCTCGGTCTTGCCAGTCAAATGAGCGATCTGTCGGTCGGAGAAGCCGAGCGACTTGGCTTTGGCGAGCTGTTCCGGATTCATGCGCTGCAATCGGTCCAAATTCGGTTGGCGAAGTAAGCCGCAAACCGGGCGCGGCGTCGAGAACCGAATGTGCTCAGGGGTCAGACGCCGCCGCCGCACAGCCCCTCGCGGCTGGCCCGCGTCACGGATGCATGAGCCAGAAGAGCACGTTCGACTGGCTCTGGTTCGCCGGGATGACCATGCGGTTGGAGGTGGCCGACTCCGGCACCACGAACCACATGCCAGGCATACCCAGGCCAGCCGAGTTCGATTGCAACACCCAGCCTGGGCTGTTGGCTGGCCACGAGAGAACCAAGTTGAAACCCTCGAAGGTGAGCGGGGTGATTACAGACGGCCCCGTCCGCCGCTGCCACCGCTGGCCCACTCCTGCGGCAAGGTGGACGCCCACGAATCGAGTCGGCACCGAGCACGAGCCACGGCTGCGGCGTTTTGACTGTGGCGATGGAAGCGGCGTGACGGTGCGCCTAATCTCGGCTGCGCTGGTCCCGGTTCTCTCTGACCGGGAGCGAGCAGGAAGACGGTCGCTCGGCTGCGCCTGACAGCAGTTCAAAGGACGCTGACGCGAGCGATCCGCGCGCTGTGTCATGATCCACGGACACACCCGCTTCCACCTCGCCTCCTCAATTGAACGTGATGGGAGGAAGGTGAATTGGCGTGTCACATCACGATTCCCCCGGTGTCAACTGGGCCGCCAGCCGTGCAAACTGGGTGCCTGACAATCGAGCCACAACAGAGAACGTGCCGGCACCGTGTTCCAGAGAGCAGGTTGTGCCCTCTGAGCGGGAACGGTCGCTTCTCGGCCCTCTCCCGACGCCCGGCGCCAGCTCACTGGAACCTGAACGCGTTACCGAAGGTCCTGGTAGAGGTACCAGTAACCCAGGTACCGACTAGAGCCAGAAGTCCACGGCGTGTCCCAGTGTGCGGATGTCCAGCTCAGGATGCAGGCAGGCCCCCGCTCTCCCGATCCCGAGGTCAGAGGCAACGGGTTGAGGATCAACATCTCCTCCTTCAAGGTCGGGTCGCCAGCATCGAGCTTGCCGAAGAAGTACCGGTCGCCCGCCCTCATGTGGTAATGGCCGAGCTGACAGTTTGGCGGCATGGCAATGCCATTCTGCAACAAGCACCACCACCACTGTGAGTTCTGTGAGTTGTACGTAAACTGGTAGGCATTCCAATAAGCGTCGTTGGCGGCGATCAACTCGTCCAAACCATCGCCGTCCAGATCGGCGAAGAAGAAACTGTCCCTCGGGTCTCCAAGCCACCAGCAGCCGAAATTGCCAAAACACCCCCCGCACTGAACACTGCGAACGCCGGAATCGCTCCAGATCCAGTCCCACCTCAGGTTGGTAAAATCAAAATCCTGAACCACGACCCAACCGCCGAAGAGGCTGCGCAGGAGATTCACCGAGAAGAGGCTGTCCAGGGAACCCGGTTTGATGTGGGCAAACTCCAAGTGGTCGCCGAAGCGCATAACGGTTCCGCCGAGCCAGTGAATCTTCTGGGAATTACCCCATCGCTTGCGCCAAGCGTAATGGTTGGGTGAATCTTCTTCCAGCCAGAGCACGGCGGCTTCGGACAAGCCACTCTTGCCCGGATCGCTGCTCTCCCGCACTTCGTTACAGACGTAAGGATACGCCACCAACATCTGCTCGCTGTTAGTCCCGATCGTATCGCCAAACGCGTACAGGTCCGTCGGGCGGACAGGGACACTGCCGACAGGGCCACCGGCGTCGTCCAGCGTGCCGTCGCCGTTATTGTGCCAAAGTGTATGCCAGGAGTAGTTACCAGACTCATAGTAAAGCTCCTGCACCATGGCCCAAGAGGGGGCCGCCGCACTGAAACTGACCAACAACTTCTTGCCGCCGGTCAGGCTGGCCAGGAAGAACTTGTCGCCTTTGCTGATCGCCCAGCCACCAATCCAGCCGTTGTTCCTGGACCACAGCAGTTCCCACGGAGGATTATGGGTTGAGTTAAAGCGTTGGAGCATGGCATTTCGCGTAAACGTGTTAATGGTCAGCAACTCGTCGGTGCCGTCACCATCCAGATCGCCGATGAGATAATGTTCGTGCAGCGGCATCTTGGGCTTGGTGTCGAGCACCGACTCAGGCGAGAACCGCTCGTGCGAACTGAACTGGTCCAGTTCGTTGAACATGAACGCATCGGAACCCGGCGTTGGCTTCCCGTTCTTCTTTATGACGTGGTCTTCGTTGAGGTAGTGGTACCAGATAGCGGCAAAGGGAGAGTCGGTCTTGGTTGAGGGGGCGATAGACGCGCCGCCTTGTTCCGGGCCATACCAGTAATTCCACTTCGTCCGAGTGCCGGCGGGCTCCCTGGCCGCACCGCTCGCGTTGTCGGCCAGCCGTGCTATCCAATTCTCAGTCTCACCGTTGGGATTGGCCTTCGCCGGCGTGACGTAGAGAGCACTGAAAACGGGAATGTAGTTGTGCTTTCCGAAGTCGCTACCCAATGTGCAGAAGTCCGTATCACTGCACACCTCTTGGGCTCCGGTGTAGTAGTCCGTCACAGCCTCAGTCGCAGAGGGACGGAAACCACCGGGGCTAAAGTCCACCGGTCGCACCCCTTTCCGAATTCTCCACACCCACTCAGCGAAGCTCACCTGCTTCCACACCCCATTTAACCCACCCAGAATCGGTCCCCCTTTAGTCGTCACTTTGAAGAGCGGCGTGTCATTTTCGTTGCCTTGACTCTTGGTGGATGTGGAGTCTTCGGCCATGGCCTTGAGGTAGATGCTTCCCCAAAGATGGGTCTTGATGCCCAATACATGCGTGTTTGTGCGATCGAGGAGGTGCTTGCCGGTATCCTTGTAGAGAAAACGCGTGTCCCAACTGGTGGCGCCCACGAGACTGCCAGCCGTTGAGAAGCCCAGTCCGCTGCCGCTGGCAACGGCGACGTTCCGGACTTTTTGCGGCAACCCTTTGCCGCCGAGCAGCGCGTTAACCTCGTTGTAATACAAGTCGTAGGCCCTGTTCGGCCCGTAGTCCAGCCAGGCGTGAAGCATCTGCCTGGCGGCAGAACTCTTCAAGCCATCGAGAATCTTTACCGCACCGGATGAGTTTTTGACGTCAGCGAAGAACTTTATAAATCCTTGGAGCGACCAGGGGATATCGGCTCCGCGGAAGGGGCCATCCAGGTAAACGACCAAGCCGGTGTGATGATCCTTGCCCTCCTCCTCGGACTTGCATAAGGCATAGCGCGTGACCTGCGTGCCCATGGACCCACAGACCACCGCCACCTGGTTGTACGCATATTGGCTCTTCAGGTAGGTGGGGACTATCTCTTCCAACACATATTTGAGGGCATAACCATTGCGCTGGATGTTGTCGTTACCACAGGTATAGTCGAGCATCAAAACGTCATAGCCCTTATCGAGCATCTTCTGGATTCCCCAATGGAAGTCTTGCCAGATAGAGTTGAAGGTCCGTTCATTCGTAGTATCGAAACCATCTACCACCACAATAAGGTTTTCCGCCTCGCATCGGGTTGGGTCTGCCAACCGATGAGTGGCGGGGTAGTAGCGAAGATTCAGTCCGGCACGGACGCCATAGCAACGCGGCCCCCAAACAGTAGGATCCCTGTTCAGTTCATGGATGCCAAACTGCTCCCATCTAAGTTCGTTTGCCGAACACGAAAAACCATAAGTCGCATAGAGGGTCGGCCAGGGATAGAAGGGATCCCACCAAGTCGGTCTGTTCGGTTGCTCGAAGAAGTCCTTCGGGTGCGGCGGACGGTTGTTCCATTCCTGCAACGGCCAAAAGGTAGGTTTGCACGACGGATAGAAGTATTCCTTGACCACGTTGGGGCAGAACGAGTACGGCTTCCAGGCTGGCACATCTGGCCCGGTGGTATTATGCGCCCAGGAGTTAAGGGCGAACGAGCCGACAGCATCCAGAGGCTGCCCATCCAGCAGGGCACGCACGACGAAGGGGATTTGCGCCATGCCGTTCGTGTCAAGCGGGACGCCGGAAAAATCCCAAACGAACGGTTGTCCGGGAGTGATGGAAACGAACCCATCATATAGTCCATTGGTTTGGTCGTTGGTGTAGGAGATGGACATTCCCGGGAAGCGGATTTGCACTTCGTCCAGGTGGCCGCTGACGACGAGGAAATTGGTCGGCACCTGGAACTGCACCAGGCCCGGCTCAGAACAAAGCACGTCGCGGAAGAGGCCCGCCGCCACAAAGAGATTGGTGACCACGTATGAGCCCGGGGTTGGCCCTTCCACGACGAAGATGGGCAGATTGTCCTGCTGGTTGGTGGAGGCCGGGTCAATGGGATTCCCGTCCTTATCCTGTAGGGCGAGGCGCCCATCGTCGAGGGCGCCACCATCAAGGGCATTGTAAGGCACGATCACCAGCGCCAGGGCATAGATGTCCTGTTCGGCCAGGTATTGCTCCAGGCGCTGGGGCACCGCATCCTGCACGATACTGACTGAGGTGTGGTACAAATCCGGGAGAGTGGGTTTGCCATCCAAGGTGCTCCGGCGTAGCTGGTTGTAAGCGTCGAGGAAGCTCTCGGGCGTTAGGGCGCGCCCCGCAGGCACCGGGTCTCCTATGTTCAGGAGCGTGCCGTCGGCGCTCCACACCAGGGCGTTGGCCCAGCCGCCGATGTCCGCCAGCAAGCCCGTGTTGAAGTTCTCCTGCGGCAGGCGGGAAAATACGGTCCGGAGTTGGGCAGACTCGCCCGGCGGCTCCGTTTGCCGCGCGCGGAAGAATTTTGATCCCCCGCTGAAGCTGAACTCGAGGCGCGTGCTGCCGAAGCCGTTGGTTTCCGTGACCCAGGCCCCACTATTCAAGTCGGAGCAGCTTTGCAGTTCCCAGTATTCGACCGCCTCGGAGTTGACCAGCACATCGAGTAAAAAGCGGCCCTGGACGAGGTAAATCTTCAGAAGAATACCATCCGGCGTCGCTCCGGGCAGTACGGTCAAGCGAGCCACTTGACTGGTCACGGCCCCAAACCTGTTGGTCAGGATCACAAGATAGTTGCCAGCCTGAGCGGGTTGGACGTTCGTAAATAAGATAATGTCGAGGTCCTCGCCCGAGACAAAACACGCGTTATTGAAGTACCAATCATATTTCAACGGAGGAGCACCGGTAGCCTGGACGTCAAACGCAACCGATTCGCCCTGAATCACCGTGACGCTGAGTGGCTCAGAGGTGATCACCGGCGGGCTGATGTCCGAAACCACCGTCACCGTCTGGCTGCAAGCAGCCGTGTTGCTGTTGCACGTGGCTTGCCAAGTGCGGGTGTAGGACTGCGAGCAGCCGTTGGAGCTGCTGCTGATCACCGAACTGAGAATGGCAAGGTTCAGGTTCGAACAGCATCCGCCCGCTACGGTCGGCGGGTCGAAACTCCAGCCCCAATCAAGGCGGAAGACCGTCCCGCGATTGTCGCTGCCGCCCTCGGATGTGGTCCCGTACATTGTTCCACCGCTCCCAATCGCCAAGCCTGCGTACGGATAGCTGCCGTCATTCCCAAGGCCCGTGAAATCATACTCCACCGTGTAATTGCTGCCGTCTTTGTTCAGTTTGAAAACGGTACCGAGATTGCTGCTGCCACCCAGATAGGTCGTCCCATAAATCGCTCCATCGCAACCTTCCACCAAGGAGTCGCCGAATTGCGTATTCCACCCGTCGCCGCCGGCGCTAGAGAAACTGTGCAAAACCTTAAAGCCAGTGCCGCTTGTGCTCAGGGTGAACACCGCTCCACCAACCGACCAGTTGGTGCTGTTGCCACCCTGGGCCGTCGTTCCATACAACATCCCGTCGCTCCCGATCAGCAAACCGGCCAGCGGCTGCGCTCCGTCATTGCCATTGAAATTATGCAACAGCGTGAAGCCGGAGCCGTTCGTGCCCAACTTGTACACCGTTCCATACCCGCCGTAGCCATAAATCGTCGTTCCGTAGAGCATCCCGTCGCTCCCTTGCACCACACCGGCTTGGGGGCAGTAGCCGTCGCCGTTGGTGTTGGAGAAATGATGCAGGATCGTGTAGCCAGAACCGTTGGTACTCAGCTTGAATACGGTCCCAGCCCCATTGCTGCCGCCAAGATAGGTGGTGCCATACAGGAGTCCGTCGCTCCCGATCATCAAACTTCCAATCGGCGCCTGCCCATCAATTCCGTTAGTGAGGAAATGATGCACGTCCGCGTAGCCAGTGCCGTTCGTGCTCAGCGTGAACACCGTGCCCACGCCATTGCTGCCACCATTAACAGCCGTCCCATACAGCGCCCCGCTGTTACCCTGCACCAACCGTGCATAAGGATCGTACCCCGCGTTGGATTGTCCAGGGAGGCTGTAAAGCACCGAGTAGCCAGTGCCATCCGTGTTTAGCTTGAATACGGTTCCGTGGTTGCCGCCTCCGTGCGTCGTTCCATACAGCAACCCGTCGCTCGCGACCAACAAACCCGCCCAGGGCTTATTTCCATCACTGGACGGATATCTGAAATGATGCAGCACCGTTTCAACGGGCCGGTTGCTCCCCAACAAGGGACACGGCGGGAGACACAATGTCTTGTTGGAGGTGCAGATTAACTGGAAAGGCGTCGCGCACGTCACCCGAAGACTCCCGTCCACGGGCAGGTAGCTCATGTCCCACTCGATGCCGATGCCCGGCGTGGCGGGACTGATGGCGGCAAAGGAGCCGGAGTAGTTCCCCGCGTCGAAGAGCTTGAAGCTGTCTCCCGCCGCCAGCGTGCCGGCGAGGTTGGTCACCACCAGCGTGCCGCCGTACGTGACGGTCGTGAGGCCGACCACCGCGTCGTTGGTGCCGCCGGCCGTGTTCAAATCCATGGCCGTCGTGCCGGCCAGCGTCAGCGTGTTGCTTATGGCCATTCTACCACACCGATGCAACACTTCGAGTTCGATCCATCCGATGCCAATGCCCGGCGAGAGGGTCGCGCCGGACTGGACGATGACCGGCCCGGTGATGGCGCCCGTGCCGCCCAGCGTGGTGCCGCTTTGCACTGTCACCGCGCCGCCGCCGCCAAGTTTGCCGTTCACCAGCACGGTGCCCGCATTGACGGTGGTGGGGCCGGTGTAGGTGTTGGTGGCGCTCAGCAGGAGAGTGCCGGGGCCGCTTTTGGCCAAACCATTGGTGCCGGCCATGACAGCGCTGATGGTGGTCGTGGCGCTGCCGACGGTGATGATGGGCGAGCCGGCGCTGACCACCAGCGTGAGCGATCCGCCGGAGCCGGGTGTGAGCGCCCAGTTGTGTTTGGTGGAATTCTGGTCGTCGAAAAGCGATGTGCCGATGGTGCGATCGCCGTCGAGTGTCACGGTCACATCGTTGTCCAAGTTGAGCGTGGTGAAATCGGCGGCGGAGCCGGGACCGTCGGCGATGACGCTCCCCGCCCAATTGAGCGTGTTGGTCCAACTGCCGCCGCTCTTGTTCGTCCAAGTGCTGCTGACGGCGCGGGCGGACGCAGGCAGCAAGAGGTTGAGCAGGATTGCGAGCAGGCACAGGAGCAGCGGACTGGCGATGCTGCGACATCGGGTGAACGAATGGACGGAATCCGGGTTGCAGCAGTCGAATGTGGACGTCTTTGCTTTCATAACTTGGGCCTTTGCTTTCGTTTCGATTTTGTGTTGACGACTTTCCCTGCCAGTCGGGATCAACGAGGTGGGCGGTCGAAACAGCAATGGCCACGAACCAGGCTCTCCGCCCTCTCACGAGCGAAGAGAGACGGCTGGCTTCAATCCAACAACATTATTGCAGACCCCAAGATCGCAGGCAGTCAATTGCGAAATGCCACAAGGATAACGTAAAAGGATCCCGCATCTTGAGAAAAGGCGGAACTGCTTGAGGGTAAACCCGCGAATCGAAAATCGGGTGGCATCGTTGCATTCTGCCTTTGGGTCAGTTTTCGGGCGTGGCGGAGAAGGCGGGCCATTGCGGCGTCCTTCGTCACCCCGACAGGGTGCGGAATTACAAGTGAGAGCCGCCGCCCGGCAGGCGCACCCGGAGGAAGTTCATTCGCCGTTCCACCGGCAGCGCCAGCCGGCGCCGGATGAGATCCACGAGGGCAAGTTCGCTCTCTTTGCGT
>Ga0315277_10006423_pt1 | contig 15386 bp, 13 predicted proteins | sample YL17G05_15_MG_FD_203695 | JGI IMG/M metagenome (GOLD analysis project Ga0315277, IMG submission 203695) | Sediment microbial communities from Yellowstone Lake, YNP, Wyoming, USA - YL17G05_15 | ecosystem: Environmental > Aquatic > Freshwater > Lake > Sediment | place: USA: Wyoming | collected...
TTCTTGAAGGCATCCAGCAAGGTCACGACCTCGTCGTCGCTCACGTCATACCAATCCTCGTAGGCATTTGCAACGGCGAATTGCCAGGCGTGACTAATATCCGGGCACACGATTTCATCCGCAAGGTCGCGTATCTTGTCGAGCGAGCGAGCAGGGGCCGTGGGCACTGCCACGATCTTTCGCGCGGGATGCTGGTCTTGCAACGCCTTGAGCGAAACGAACATGCTAAAACCGCCCGCGATGCCATCATCAACGAGAATGACGTTCTTGCCTTTCACGTTTGGCATCCGATCTTGCACGCCGAGCAATGCCATCTTGCTCTGCACTTGGACCATCGTTTTTGCCTTTAATGTTTCGATCTCCGCCGGGCTGATGTGGTGTTCCCTTGCTAGTGCTTCGTCGATGAAATAATACCCGTTGGAGGTGATCGCGCCGAATCCCGATTCCGTCGTGAACGGGAAGTGAATCCGTTTGGTGATCAGCAACCCAAAATCGGCATACAATGCCTCCGCGATTGGAATGCCCACCGCCACGCCACCGTTTGGAATGGCCAGCACGATGGTCTCCGTGCACTTGTATCGTTCCAGCAATTTTGCGAGCGCGATGCCAGCTGCTTGGCGATTCTTGTACATGATGTCACGACATTTAATTCCTGAAAACTAGAATGCCAGACAAGTGAATTTGAACATTTCTCCTTTGAATAATGACGAGTCCCGCCCAAGCGACTCAAATTTTTACCTTTTCTTGCCGCGGGTTCGCTTCGCGTCGTCGATGATCTTGTACAAGGCATCGATGGGGAATGGCTTGGCGAGCACAGCGTCGAAATCCTGACGATCGAAATTCCCGTTGCCGGTCATCACCGCTACCTTGATACGCTTCCGGTATGCCTCACGCAGAGATTTGCACAAGGCATTCCCGTCGAGCCGAGGCATATGCATGTCGGTCAAGACCAGGTCAGGCGGAGCACCCTTTTTTATGATGGCGAGTGCTTCCATACCATCACGGGCGCTTTGAACGACGATCCCTGGATATCGCACTTTCACGACGCCCGCCACGAATTCGAGGAATTGCTCGTCATCGTCGACGATCAAAAGGCTGAATGTCATGGATGATCCTATAGCGCACCCTATACATTTAAAGGCTCCTCCGAGCCCGTGGTGAAAGAATCGAGGGAATCGTGAATGTTTATTCACCTCGTGTTACATTTACTTCAAAAACCTCCGCGTGGGAATTCCGTGCAATGCGCGGGGTAATCTCGCCCGAAATTTCGATTAACTTGCGCGAGTTGAAACCAAGGACGAGGTGAAGTCGAACGGTAAAAATGTCGATCATCAAGCCATATTAATGGTTAAAACATATTTTGTCAGATGCAAATGTCAAACAAATCTGATCAGACAGTAGCAAGTCTACAAGGGTCTAGTGATGTACAAAGCCCCTTTAAACGGCATCTCTGGCAATACATCTTCGCGTGGAGCTTGATCCTGGTATGGGCCGCGTTTTTCTGCGTCTACTTGGAAGGCAAGAGCAGTTATGATTTGGCATTCACGCTCTGGGACGATAACTTCGCGAGGGTCTTTATGGAACCCATGGGGCGGTTCATCTTGCCGGAGATGATATTCTACTCGTTTTTTTTCGTGGGAATGGCGGTGCTCGTCGCGATCTTCGTCAATTCACCGCATTTCAAGCAGTTCACGATAGTGCTGCTCGTGGCGGCTGGCGCGTTCTTGATTTTCTTCACGTTCGCGTTCGGGATCACCCAGCTCACGTTTGTCGGGGGCCGCCAAGGGCCGACGGGATGGGTGATACTGGAATGGCCGTGGGTCTCGCTGATTCTCTTCTGCCTCGTGGTTGCGCTCGGGCTTGTCGGGGTGTGGCTATTGATGGCCCAGGAGATCCCGAGGATCACGACGATTTCGAAAGGCAGCGCCATTATCAAGCAATGGCTGCTCACGATCATGACGTGGGCGTTGCGGATATTGTCCATCATCGGCATCATTATTGGTAGCGTCGCGCTGAATGCCGGGCTCATCCTTGCATTCAATCATATCAACGCCGCGCTGGTGGTCGCCGCTTGCGGTTGCGCCGCCGCTATGGTCATGGTATTCTTCAAGAAAGACGTTCTCAAGGCCGATTTCAAGCAAAAATCGCATGGCACGGCAAGTCCTGTGGAACGTATCCAAGCCGGGGCGCGAAATCTTCGTTTTTTCACCGCGGATCGCATCACAGACCAGGACGGAACCGAGTTTGCCCGCACCGTTGATTTCCTCGTAAATCCCAGGAACATCGCTTGGCGACCGTTGCGGAACTTTATGAACGGCGTCTTGACATCTGTGTGCATATTCCTGGTCACCGCAATGTGCTTCATGACCGTTCCGGACGAGTGGGGTTTCCAGCGGATGTTCGACCTGCTCCCGTGGATCACGATCGGGATTTTGGCCGGAACCTTCATCTTGTTCCTCGTGCCGGAACCCGCGATTTTCTACCCGTTCATTCTCGTGCATGTTGCTCAGACATACGCCCGCTTCCTCTCTGATTTCGGCCTGCCGTTCGAGGCTGGGTTCATCGAGCCGAATGGCATGATCCTCGGGTTCACCATCGCGATGGTCGTAGTGTACCAGTTTTTCGTCATCCGGGCAAAGTCCAAAGCGAAGAACTTTAGCATGACGATCTTTCTAACGCTGGCCTTCATGTTGGCGTGGTGGATCGTGGCTTTTGTTCCACGGTTTCAGCATGACGGGCAGATGGTGCAAAGACCAATCACCGACGTGATGAACGTCATCATGCCGCTTTTTACGTCGATCAGCCAGGTATTCCTAATCCTCTCGATCGCGTTTTGGATAGTCGACTTCGTCTACAGGATACTCCGGGGACGGACGAGAATCGCTCCGATCCGGCAACCAGCGGTTGCAAGCCTAGCTTCGACCAGCACGAGGCCGCGGAAGAACATCCATCTCCTGGAAACGCTAGCACGATTGCCCGAACGAAAGAAAAAAATGATCGCCCTGGTGGTCCTTGGAATCTTCATCGGCTCCTTCAGCCTGGTGCAGGGAACGATCGTCTATGCGAACCAAGTCCCTCCGATGCTGATTCGAAACGAGGATTTCGGTATTTGGACAGTGTCAGGAACTACCAAGGTGGAGAAGAGCTTCCCCGTCCAGATGCCTTCTGGCGGCCCAGCCGAGAACGAGATCAACGTCTCCGCGGCCCGCGGCGAGTGGGAAGGATTCCACGTGCTGATCTCGCCCCAACGGGGAAAATCCGCGACGCTCGAGCATGTTAACTGGACCAACTTCGTGCACGAATCGAATGTAACGTCCTTGAACGCGAGCATCATGGAAGTGTTTCTCGTCGCTTACCTCGTGGACGAGGAGCCGGACCAGCTCCTGGAACTTCCCGTCAACGTGACGCGGCAAGGTGGGGAGCACATCGACTTGTTCTACCGCTTGAAGGTCCCGCGGAACGCGACTGCGGGCTCGTATTCTTGCACGATCGAGCTGGGCATCAACACGGCCTCGTATCCGGTCAATCTCAGTCTCGAGGTGTTCAACTTCACAATCCCCAAGGACAACCACTTGCGAACCGCGTTCGGTGGCGGGTGGGAAACAGAAGCCTGGTTCGACGAGCTCGATTACCTCCGCATCTCGCAATACGACATGGGGATTCCCTTCCGCAACGGCTACGAATACACGTGGAACTCGGGGTCAAAGTACTTCGATTTCAACTGGACCGAGTACGATACGCAATTCCAAGACCGGCTCGATCACGGCATGACTGGCATTCGGCAAGGATATTGGCCGCCTCGGCCATCCGAGGTCACCAATGACACGGAATGGGCCCAGATAGAGGCGGATTTCCTGAGCGACGTGAGCGCACACCTGGAAAACATGACGTGGCTCGACGAGATCGGGACCAACCGCTCGTGGGTCGAAATCCCGTACTTGTACTGGATCGACGAGCCTCCGACGTCAGACTATCCGTACATCAGGAGCGTGAACAACCGCTACCACGCGGGAACGTCGCATCTGCGCACCTTGCTCACGGAGGAATACCATGCCCCCACGTGTAATTGGTGCATGCACATCCTCGACGAGTGCGTCGACATCTGGTGCCCCGTGATCGGCAATTTTGATCCCGCGGCGGTCGTCAATCGTCACGCGGTCAACCAGGAATACTGGTTCTATGTTTGTGTCGGTCCCGTCGCGCCATATCCTAACTTCCAGCTCTGGGAACCGGGCCACAATCCCCGGCTGAACCCGTACATTTGCGCGGGATTCAACGCTGACGGCTTTCTCTACTGGTCGATGACAGCGAGCAACGACACGTATCACGCAGGTTTCGATGGCAACGGGGATGGTCAGATTTGCTTCGTCGATCCGAATACGGGACGGCCATTACCGTCTTTGCGGCTGCTGAGTTTCTCCGCGGGCGTCGAGGATTACGAGTATATCTGGCTAATGCGCAAGACGGTGGAGAAGCAAGGCGAGATCGGGCCGATTCCTAGCGATTTACTGGCAAGGGCAAGTTCCATGGAGACGCGGCTGTCCCAAATCGTTGGAGCGAAGCCTCAATTCGTGAACCACGACGTGAACGTGCTCATGAACTTCCGGCAGGATCTCGCGGATCTCCTCGAGGACTTGTGGCCATACACGGAAAAATTGTACTAGACCTTCGTGATTTCCCTTTTTTTTCAGGATCCTGTTTTTTAGTTCCCCATGCTTTCCTGGTGCATGATCCAGCTCGCGTAGGAAAACTTCACGACCGCATGACCCTTCTTACGCTGCATGTACGCACCGGCACCGAAGCAGATCCCCAGCAGCGATGCCATTTCACCGAGCAACACGAGCAAGCCACGCGTGGAACGACCCGCGAGGAACACGTGGATGGTAGAATAGGTAGTCGAGATGTACAATCCCAACTGCCACGATAGCAGGTGGATGGCGAGCAGCATGGCGAGTCCCACTACAATTTTTACAGCACGACTATTCGTTTTCGGCATGGTTCCCACGTGGTAACATCGCGGTCGAGCATCCAAGAACCCATCTTCACCAATCCCGGCCGGCAATTGGCAGCATTTGGTGGATACCACCCCAAATATGCTCCCCGACAACATAGTATCATACCTACCAGGAAAAAAATCGAAGTCGAATGACGTGATTGGGATCGCGAAAATCCAGCCCGTTCTACCTGAAAGCAAGTTGACGCGCTTGAAAATGCCGAGCAAGTGCCCCACGTGCGGGAAACCCATCCGGGTCCGTGTGCCGGCAGCCTTGCTAGAGAATGCCACGCATTACCCGGTCTGCCACCTGGTCTTGCATGGCAAGCCCTTGCACGCGTGCATGGTATACATCGACGCGCACGGCATGGTCCGGGCGAGCGAATCGACGACCAGCATCCAGCTGGAGTGACCCCGGTCGAAAATCGCTGCCCGGAAAAAAAGTGTTTTCGTTGCGAGCTCCAACCTTCACTTGAAGATGATGGTCTTGTTGCCGTAGATGAAGACGCGGTCCTCGAACACGTATTTGAGCGCCTTGGCAAGCGTGATCACTTCCACGTCTTGCCCTGCTTGCCGCATGTCCTCCGGCGAGAACTTGTGGTCAATCTGGATCACTTCTTGCTCGATGATCGCCCCCTCATCGAGCTTTTCATTCACGAAATGCGCCGTCGCGCCGATGATCTTCACGCCACGATGGTAGGCTTGCTCGTACGGGTTGGCACCGATGAAGGCGGGCAAGAACGAGTGGTGGATGTTGATGATGTTGTCTTTATAGCGGTTCACGAACGCGGGTGTCAAGATCCGCATGTATTTCGCGAGCACGATATACTCGGGTTGGTATCGATCGATGAACTTCACGATTTCGGCCTCGTGGGCCTCCCGGGCTTTGTTCCCGTGGGGCACGTGGTGGAAGGGGAGCTGGAATTTCTCGACGAGCGGTTTCAAGTCGCCGTGGTTACTGATCACGGCCTGGATCGTGGCGTTCATCTTGCCAAACTCGTTGCGGATAAGCAAGTCCGCGAGGCAATGGTGCTCCGTCGTGGCCAAGACGACGATCTTTTTCTTGTGGGGCTTGTGCAAGGCCAAGTTGAACGTGGCCGGGAGCACTGCCTGGAGCTTTGCCAGCAGCGCCTCCCCGTTCACTGCGCCGGTAAATTCAGACCGCATGAAGAACCGGCTGGCTTCCGGGTCCACGAATTCGCTGTTGCTGATGATGTTCAAGCCAAGATCGAAGATGGCGCCCGTGATCTTGTAGATCAAGCCTTTCTGGTCGGGCCCGTCGATCAACAGCACGTGATAATTGTTCCTGTTTTCTTGTTCCATGATTACAATCCCGGGTTCAGCACGCGTGCTTCGATACGTGTTGCACAAGCGCAAGATGCTTGATAATATTTTTCCTTTGTTCGCTGGAACCCGGAAGGCGGACGGGTCGTCACGATAAAAAACCAGCGACGTCGAGGAAAACGCCAACGGCCTCCAGCACCCCGATGACGATGTAGGTGCATCCAAGGAGAACCAGCACGATCTTGATGGCCCCGGGCTGGCTAGCATAGTTCTCGCCGGTCGCGCGCCGCAGCCAAGCGGTAGGATTGAACATGGCCAGCGGGTTTTCCTTGTGCTTGAAGCCGCGGTAGATAAGGACCACGAGCAAGAACGGCGAGTAGAAAGCCCATTCGACGAGGGCGCGCAAAAGATAGACCGGGGGCATCGGGGCAATCAAGCAGTCGAGATGGAAGGACTGGTTCCACAACGGCCAAAAATACTGATGAGCCAGCGCCGTGCTGCAATCAGCGCCGTAATACGTGAAAATGTCGAGGGCGAGGTGGCTGATAACTCCGAGCAGCGCGAGCACGAGCAACTGCGAGAACGCATACCGTGCTTTTCTCAGGAACGGGAACCCGGCGAGGAACACCACCGCCGTGTAGGCGACCGCGAGCAGCGCTGCGATCACGAGCGTGTGCGTTGCCTGGGCATGGGGGATCCCGATGCTGCTGTCGATATCCGGGAGGATGGCCGCGAACGCGGTGAAGAGCACGGGAAACTCGTCGTGCGCGAAGCGTTGCTTGCCCGGGTTCCGACGGAATAACCGCGCAATGAAGTACCCGGTGACCATATGGGTGATGCCATTCATGATGCAAGGATGATCAATTTTCCCGGAACCATAAACCATAAACGGGATGTAGAAATTTTAATGGGATGTAGAAATTTTTAATGGCGATGAAGAAATTTTAATGGGCTGAGTTAAATTGACGATGATGAACCCGCTCACGCTGAGCCATTGCTTTCTCTAACAACCTTTTTTTCCCGGCTTGTCAATAGGACCTACAAGGCTTCATTTTAACGGATTGAGGCATGAAGGTGTTACCATGGATAAGGTAAAACTGATGGCTATGCTGCCGGGCATTCTTGGTCTTCTTGGCGTAGCCCTGCCAGCAAATATATCGACGAATACCGCTGATGCTTTCGTTTTTTGGATGTTCGGTTCTTTTATCAACGACGAAGGACTACAGTTTCTCAACATGAGTCATGCCCCGTACTTGTGGTTGTTTCCTGTGAGCGCGATCGTGCTCTTGGCGGGGACCATGCTCTTTTTCATCGCCGCAAAGGGTGTCGTGAAGTTTGGAAAGTGCACGTGGCTGCCCGGGCTGTTGATGGTCGCGGGCATAGCCTTGTACGTGATCATGGCAGGACCAGCGACGGAATGGGTGATATTAGGTACTCTCCCGATACCGTTTGGTCTTGCATGCGGGGTCTTAGGTGCTGTATGGGCACTCTACGTGGAGATCAAGGCAATTCGAAGCGTGAAGTGACGAATCCCCGCATTTTTCCCTTATTTATTTTATGTTCCACCCGGAATTGGAATTTTCATCGACTCCTTCAGCCATTGCTGGTGAATCTCACGGAAACTCATGCGCGTTCCGTGATGTAGTATTGCTTCCCGTAGCAATCTTTTTTTCCTGGGTTGTCGAGAGGAATTACAAGCATACAATTCAACGGGTTGAGGCATCGAGGTGTTGATATGGATAAAGTGAAACTTATGGTTTTGCTGCCGAGCATTCTTGGCGTCCTTGGCATAGCTCTCCCAGCAAATATACGAATCACTGGCGATGGATTTGTCTTATTCTGGATGATCGGGTTTTTTGTCGATGAAGAGAGAGCAGAATTCTTGAACATAGGTAAATTTCCCTACTTATCACTGTTCCTCGTGAGCGGGATCGTGCTCGCGGCGGGGGAGGTGCTTTTTTTCCTCGCTGCAAGGGGCACCTTAAAACTTGGGAAGATGACGTGGTTACCCGGAACGGTGATGGTCGCGGGTATGGCTTTATACATGATCATGGCTGGACCCGTTACACAAGGGGAAATATTGCTCTATGCTCCGATACCGGCTGGCCTCGCTTGCGGCATGCTGGGTGCCATCTGGACACTCTACGCGGAGATCAAGGCAATTCGCCAAGTGAAATGATGAATCCCGCATTTTTCCTTTATTTACTGTCATCTTCCTTGCTCATCCCGCTTTTGCAGCGTGATGGCACGTGCCGGGCATTTTTTGACGCATAAACCACACCCGAAACACATGTCTTGGTTGACTTGCAACTGCCGTGCACGATCGATCATTCTTGCATCGAAGGGACACGCCCCGACGCACGTCCCGCAATTTTTACAGCGATCCGCCGCCGTGTGCTCGATGAAATCCGACTTCACGATGCGCGGGGAGAGAAATCGCTTGTAATCGTGCAGCACCTCGCAACAACACGTGCAACAATTGCAAATGACGTAATAAAAATCGGGACTCGGAAAAAAGATGACCTGGTGCACCAAACCCTTGTCGTCGCAGTCCTTGAGCACGTTCAATATTTTTTCCTTCGACACCCGCGTGAACACCTTGGTGCGATAGGGGACCTCCCGCAGCGACCGGCCTGCTTTGCTCCCGAGCAAGATGCACGTGGCGGTCGGATTATCGCACCGGTGATGCTTGGTGCGGCAATAACACTTGCCGATCGCGAACACGCTTGACCGGCTCACGATCTCTGAGATTTCTTGCGTAGGTAAAAATTGAGTTTCCACGGGGATGTTGATATCGAGCGGAATGACCCGTGCCCCCCATCGATCCTTTAAAATGGTTCGCATGATGCGGATCTTGAAGTATTTCGAGATCCTGGCGTCGATGAAGTTGAAGACATCCAACATGTGGACCTCCACGGAGCTCATCGCCGTCGCGAGCACTTCTCCAATGCGGGGGTGGCGGTTCAAGAAGGCGTCGAGCTTCGAACGAGTATCTGGCAAAACTCTTTTCACGTATTTAGCTGCGTGCCAAATGTTAAAAATGATCGAGACGCAAATTTGTGATAACAAGTTAAATACATTTCGAAACGTTTATTAAGGAAAGATTTAAAAGTTTAGGCTTTGTCGATATATTAATTACAGTCGATACGAACCTAGATTTTTGAGATTTCACGTGCGGAGAGCGTGTAATTTTCTTGGACAAAAACGTTCAATCTGAGAGCGAAGAAATAGAATGCCCGGAATGCCATTCGCGGCAAATTACTGTCGATCCAACTCGTGGTGACAGGATTTGCGCTCAATGCGGGCTCGTCATCCAGGAAAAAGAGGTGGATCAAGGCCCGGAATGGCGTGCCTTCACGGCAGTCGAGGAAAAGTCGCGTTCACGAACGGGCAGCCCGTCAACGCTCACCGTGCATGACAAGGGCTTGTCAACCATGATCGATTGGCGTGACAGGGATGCCCACGGCAACAAGCTCGACCCGGCGATGCGGGCGAAGATTTACCGCATCCGGAAGTGGCAGATCCGCACCCGTGTCCATTCCTCGATCGATCGCAATCTCGCGCACGCCATGAGCGAGCTCGACCGCTTATCGTCGCAGCTGGTCATCCCGCGCGGCGTGAAAGAGGCCGCGGCCATGTTCTACCGCAAGGCCATCGATAAAAAACTCATTCGTGGCCGGTCCATCGAGGCCATGGTCGGCGCTTCCATCTACGCCGCGTGTCGCAGCCGGAAGATCCCTCGCACGCTCGACGAAATCGCCAAGTTTTCCCGCATCAAGAAGAAGGAACTCGGCCGCTGCTATCGCCTCATTTTGCGCGAGCTCGCCATCAAGATCCCGCTCGCCTCGCCAGTCGATTTCATCACGCGCTTCGGTGCCGAGCTACACGTTTCTGGCATCGCTCAGCGCAAGGCGATCGAGATCCTCGAAAATGCCAAGCACGGCGGCATCACGATCGGCAAGGATCCGACCGGGCTCGCTGCCGCGGCGCTCTACATCTCCACGCTCAAGGAGGGAGAACGCCGCACGCAGCGCGAGATCGCCGAGATCGCCCACGTCACCGAGGTCACGGTGCGCAATCGATACAAGGAGCTCGCCGAATACTTGAAGATCAACGTGCCCCTGTGAAGAATGTTGCATGAGGGATGCATGAACTTTTTCTCGTGGCGAATATGCTCGCCTCTATAACCAAGGAAGAATGAGAATGGATCTTGCTCAAAGGATGTTCTCGAGCGTGAACGAGATCCTGCCCAGCCGCTGTTGCAAGTCCTTGTATTTGCCGCTCACGGTGTAGATGAGCAAGTACAGCGTCTCGGCAAGCGATTCGACGCGCCGGATCATGATGGAATGGTCCTCGACCTCGATGACGGCGAATTCCTGGTCCTTCACCTTGTTGTGCTCGATGGTATTTTGCCAGTCCAGGAGCAGCAAGACGGACTTCGCCGCGATGCCGGCTATCTGGTCCATGTTCGCGTCCGCGACTTCCTTGAGCTTTTTCCCGAGGACGTTGCCCTTCTGGTCGAGCACGAGCGTGAGCCCGATTTCTTGGTTTTCCGCCACGAGATTATCAAGGAATGCTTGGATGCTCACCACCTTGGGAACGACGGTCACCCAGATGCTGTTGAACGCTGCAAACACGCCCCACTCGTCACTGATCGAGGTCTTGAAGATCTCAGTAACCTCGACACTATGCTTCTTGGCGGTTCTCTCGTATGAGTCCTTCAACTGGATGTATTCCAGCTGCACCCGGGTTTTCACGTCCTTGTACTCCTCGAGGTAATCGCCGTCGAACTTGTGGAGGAACACGTAAATCTTCGGTACCAGCTTTAGCTGACCAACTATGGACAGTGCCTTGTCGAAATAATCGAGGGCCACGTCGTACCGGTCCTTGTCTTGCAAATCCGTGACGAAAATCAGCACGTCCGTGCCTTCAAAGAACGTGTTGTTCTCGATATACTTCTGGCGATATTTTTTTTGCCCACCCAGGTCATGGATCACGATCTCTTGCCCGAGAATCTCGGTCTCGCTGCGATCCACGCCCTTTGTCGGCACCGTGGATATCGCACCAGTTTTATGCTTGAGTTTCTCGGTCTCGCTGCGATCCACGCTTTTTGTTGGTGCCGTGGATATGGCATCAGTCATCTTTTTAATCACGAGCTTGACGATGCTCGTTTTTCCCGCGTTGTCGAGCCCGAGCAAGAGAATCTTCTTCTTTTTCGGTTTTTCCTGGGTCATTTTTGCCATCTTTCAACCATGATCGCGGCGATCACTTGGTTAGGTATGACTCCCCGCTCTCAGTCTAAAATTGTTTCTATTGCAAGGCATAGCACGGGGTATCCCGGGTTTCACGGGTGAACGGGCGAATGAACAGCGCTGCGCGTGCCGGCGGGCAATATCCCCCGTGATCGTGGAAAATTTTGCCTTTCGCTTGGCAAGATCGAGAAAGAACGTGTTATGGATACCGCCGTATTGAAAGCGCTGCGATAATTTCTTATTGTCAAAATACCTATGTAAGATAGGTGGATGATATTGTCGCCCCAAGCCCGAGGCCATAATGGGTGGCCAGTGACGACCCCAGCGACGAATTGACACCGCTCTTCCCAATTTAACACCGCTATTCCCTTTCGGGCGGATACAATGACCGGACGCATCAACATAGGCACGTCAGGCTGGTCATACGATGAATGGATGGGACCGGTCTACCCGCCCGGCATGAAAAAAGCCAAGATGCTCGATTTCTTCGTCCAGCTCTTCAAGACCTGCGAGATCAACACGTCGTTTTACAACATGCCGAACGACATGGTGGTCCGTGCATGGGACAAGAAAGCGCCCGATGACTTCACGTTCGCCGCCAAGATCTACCAGGGCTTCACGCACGAGGCCAAGCTCGATTTCCGCAAGATTGGCAATGGCCTCAACGTGTTCATGGACCGGTTCAAGCCGCTGGATAAGAAGATACACTCGTACTTGCTGCAACTGCCGCCCTCCTTTTCACGGGCTACCCCAGAGCACCTGGCGAACCTGGAGAAGTTCGTGGCGTTCTGGGGCCGCAACTGGCCGCCCGAGAAGCTCGCCGTCGAGTTCCGGCACCTGTCGTGGATGGTGCCCGAGACCTTCGGCTTCCTCCGGGACCACGACGCGGCCTATTGCATCGTCATCGAGCCATTGCTGCCACCCGTCCAAGAGATAACTAGCCAGAAGCGCACCTATATCCGCTTCCACGGCTTTGGCAAGGATCCGTGGTTCAACTACAACTTCACCCAAGACCAGCTAAAGGAATGGACGGCGAACATCAAGAACCTTGCCAGCAAGGTCGACGATGTGCACGTGTATTTCAATAACCATTTTTCAGGCTATGCCGTGAAGAACGCGATGGACTTGATGGATTTCATCGACATGTCCCATACGAGCCTCACAAAAATCCAGAACGATTTTTCGCCGATGAAAGGGCAAACGCGCTTGTTGTGAAGAAAAAGGGAGAGCAGGACGCAATCGTGTTACGTGCCACCAGGTTGCGTGCTTTTAGGTGGCGAGTTTTCGATAAAGTTTTGAATGATGGCAATTTCCCTTGCCATGCCGTGCTCGACAGCAATGGCCTTGGCCAGCTCATAATAATGCTTTGCCTTGTCGTAAACTTGTGATTTCCAATAAATATGGCCCACGTTCACGTAGCCGAAAAGGATGTTGCCATGATTCTTGGCTCTTTCCGCCCATTTAATCATTTCCAGGAACGAGTTCTTAGCTTGCAGTGGCCATCTATCGAACTTTTGATAATCTAGGGCTTCCATGGCATGGATTTGAACCATTGCACTATATAATTGCAATCTCTCCCCTATCGCCTTGAGCTTTTTCGTCCATTCCCATGCATGGGGACTATCCTTGGCGAACAGCAGCTCCGCGACTTCAAGGCCTATCCTACAGAAGAGCTGGTCGTCGCCAAGTTGTTCCGCGATCTTGGCCGCAGCTTGAAACGTGGCCAGCGCCTTTTCCATATCCTTGCGAGCCTTCGTGAGCAAGCCAGCTTGGAGCATATGGAGGGCTTTTGATCGCAATTCGCCAGATTCTTCGTCGACCGCGATGCTACGCTCGCTCAAGCAAATTGCTTCGTCAAGATCGCCTTTATGTTGTGCAAGCATGCTCATTAAATGGAGAACGGTTGCCTCAATCTCTTTGTCGCCAATTTTACGGCTGATTTCTAGGGCACGACTTTCAAGCTCGGAAGCCAGGGCGAGGTCGCCACGGAGCTCGTTGGCGCGACCGAGTCGAGAAAGCATCAAACCGACGCCTTTCTCCAGGTGTAATTCCTCGAGGATCTGCAAGGCAGCCTGGTAAATCTCGATGGCTTTCTCGTGATTGCCTTTCCCCAAAGCATCATTGCCTTGAATATCCAGCGCGTAGGCTTTTTCTTCCTGGTTTGTTGATTGGACCGAGTCTGCCGTGATCGACCACAATAGATCGTATTCTCCAAAGATCATGAGCAATTCTGCCGCGATCTGGAACTTTTTCGCGCTGTCGACAGCCCGTCCCCTGCCATCGAACCAGGCCTTGAAGTTGGTTGGAAGCTTTGCAGGCGTGCTGCTTTGCGCCGGCACCGTGCTCTTGGTGAGAAGCATCGGCCACAGCGTGTCTTGAAGGAGCTTCGCCGTGCTTGCCCGGATCTTGATCACCTCCGAATTGGACTCTATCCAGACGAGCTCCAGCAAGTCGTCAACTCCTATGGCTTTTGACGAGGGATGCGTGTCCTTGTCAAAGGAGAAAATCTCCTCGGCGCCATCATCTTGCATGTGGTCTATCCAGATCAGCCGCTTGATCCCCAGGTCCGATCGCAATGCCGGCCCGATGTCGAAATCATCACGGCCCGAGTATCCCAACACGATGATGGTGCGTCCTTTCGCAAGGCTCTTGTACACGGGGAGCTTGAATGGCTCGAGGGCAAACGTCACGCCTTTTTCCTTGTTCTTGCCGAGCGCGGCGATCGTGGTGATCACGGAACCCGTCGTGTCTTCGCCCGTGATGATGTTGCGCTTCGATCCATGTATCTTGTACAAGAAAAGGTTCCCGTCGTTCGAAAGTGCAAGGGGGTCGCTGCATCGCTCGAAATCACCGCGAGTGATGACGGGCTTGATGCGCGCGTGCTGGTCGGTGGGAACTGCTTGCATCAAGGCCCGTTCGATCATGTAATCGAAATTCGTCGTGATCACGTGATGGCCCTCCATGATCGCGCTGGCCAGGAACTGATGGATGATGTTTGGTGTCTCGAACGTGTCAAAATAATTCAAGAAATCCAAATTTGCATCCGCGTTTTCCTGGATCGATTCCGCGAGGATCTCGTACCGCAAGTTCTGGAGGTTCAAGATGGCGCTCGCCGCTCGCGGCGGGATGAACGTGCCCACGAGATTCTTGACGAGTTCGCGCGCGGACGGGATGCAAGTCGGGGGCTGCAAGGAGATGCCCGCGCCCACGAGAAAGGTGCACTTCTCGCCAGATGTGAACACGTCACGTGCATGCTTATAGTACTGAATACCGGTGGGATTTTTCAGCATGACCCTCGCTTCATTTTTCATCCGAACGTGATCGACGTCCTTGATTTTTCGGCAAGGAGCGCCATCTTACCGATATCGTGAATGCTTGGGCATTCAAGAACATGACTCTTGAAGCATTCACATCAAAGCGAGTCGGCTTCGCTGCCGGGCGCTGATTTCTGGATGCCGTGGCGGATCTTGACCGCAACGCCGCGCTTGAAATACTGCATATCCCGCCCCGACAGTACGGCCTTGCCAACGGCGAGCAGGTTTCGCTGGCCGTCGCACACATACAGTTCTTGCGAAGGCCGGATCCACGACGGCGGGTCCCGCACGTGCTTCGCGAACACGTTTTTCCCGTTCTTGATAAACTCGGCGACGTCATCTTGCACGAAGATGCCGTTCACCATGCTGTCCCGCTCGATGTCGTTGAGGATCCTCGCGCCGGGTATCAGCAAGCTGAAGAAGCCTTCCTCGGGCCGAAGAACAAGAATGCGCTCGCCGCCGAGGTACACGAAACGAATCTTGTCCGTGTTCTTGGAACGCTCGATGCCGATTCGTGCCCGGTTTTCGTGCAAGAACGCGGCG
>Ga0315277_10006424_pt1 | contig 15385 bp, 10 predicted proteins | sample YL17G05_15_MG_FD_203695 | JGI IMG/M metagenome (GOLD analysis project Ga0315277, IMG submission 203695) | Sediment microbial communities from Yellowstone Lake, YNP, Wyoming, USA - YL17G05_15 | ecosystem: Environmental > Aquatic > Freshwater > Lake > Sediment | place: USA: Wyoming | collected...
GGCAACTGACCCGCTCCACCCAAGCCTACCAGGCCAGCGTGATGGGGGTTTACTCGACCCAGCCGGGCTTCGTGGGCGGCCAGGCAGCGGAGGGAGAAATCCCAGGCGCGATCCCGCTGGCTGTCGTCGGCGTGGTGCCGGTCAAGGTCTCGGCCGAGAACGGCCCGATCCGCCCCGGCGACTTGCTGGTGGCTTCCTCCACGCCGGGCCACGCCATGAAGGCCGGGCCCAATCCTTCCCAAGGTACGGTCATCGGCAAGGCGCTGGAGGGGCTGGATGAAGACACGGGCGTCATCAAGATGCTCGCGACGCTCCAGTAGGAGGAGGTGGGCGATGAAGATACGAGTGGCGATCCTGCTTGTTGTCGTCCTCCTGCTGGTGGGCAGCGTGGCCCTTCGGCAGGCTCAGGGCGGGCCCCTGCGCCAGGTTCAGGGTGTGGCACTGGCGCAGTCCGGGGGGCCGCCGCCACTGGCGGGGTATGCGGTCGAGAAGGGGGTGGCCTCCGGCGAGGGCTACCGGCTGACGAGCCTGGCGCACGCCTGGCAGGTGGGTGAGGTTGCGAGCGGGGGAGGGTATCGCCTGCTGAGGCCGGCCAGTCCGGGTGGGGGAAATCAGTGTTGCTGTACCTACCTGCCGTGCGTGGTGCGTAATCGGCAGTAGGAACAGAGAATGGACAGACAGAGACCGGGTTTCTCTCAGAAACCCGGTTTCTTATTCAATGAGGGACGGGCATAACGGTGTGGCCCGATGCGTGTTTCATGTGTAAGCAAGTGCTCACCCTCCCGCAGGTTTGAGCGCTTTCTCGGCAAACGCCGCTCCAAGCAACCTGCGGGAGGGTAGGCTGAGCAGTGGGGAGGAGATATGACGCAGGTACGCATCGTCACCGATAGTGCCGCTGACCTGGCAGCCGACACCATCGCCCGGCTGGGGATTACGGTGGTGCCGCTGGTGGTACGTTTTGGCGAGCAGGTCTATCTGGATGGGCAACTCTCGCAGGACGAGTTCTGGCACAAGACCGCGCAAGGGCCCCACCATCCAGGCACGTCCCAGCCTCCGGTGGGGGCGTTCGAGGAGGTGTTTGCCCGCCTGGTGGAGGCTGGCCACGCGGTGCTGTGCCCGACCATCACGAGCAAACACAGTGGGACGTTCAACTCTGCCTGGGCCGCTGCGCAGCGCTTTGGTGAGCGGGTCAGGGTGATAGACACGCTGTCGCTATCGCTGGGCCAGGGCTTCCAGGTGTTGGCGGCGGCCGAGGCGGCCACGAAGGGCTTGAGCCTGGACGAGGTGGCCGGGCTGGTGGAACGGGTGCGGGATCGTACTCACGTGCTGATCCTGCTGGACACCATCGAGTACATCCGGCGCGGCGGCCGGGTAGACGGCCTGATGCCGGTGCTGGGCCGGATGACGAAACTGCTCAGGATTAAGCCCATCCTGCGGTTGGTGGACGGGCAGTTGAGCATGCACGGCCTGGTGCGCTCCTACGAGCGGGGGTTGGCCCAGATCCAGCAGGAAGTGGCCCGCCTGAGGCCGGTGGAGCGGCTGGGCGTGCTCCACGTGCGCTACCCGGAGGGGGCAGAGAGGACGGCCCGGGCGCTGGCGGAGATGCTCGATTTTCCGCTGGAAGAGATCGCCGTGGCGGAGACGGGGCCGGCGCTATCTACCCACGGCGGCCCTCACGTCGTCGGTGTGGCGGTCTGCCAGCGGGCCGGATAAGAAACCGGGTTTTGAGGGACAGAAACCAGGTTTTTGGGGAAAACCTGGTTTCTCAGCAAGTGCGGGTAGCGGACGGTGCCTCGGAGGGTTCCGCCGCCCAGAACGCTCTTGTGGTACAAGCCCGGCCCCTGTTCCACGAGGGCGCAGGGTGACGTCTCCTGTCTCCTTGATGCTGACGATCTGCTCCCCTTTTCTGACCTCCACACGCTGTTCCTTCATGGCGACGGTGCTGCCACGGCGGCTCCGGCGAGCAAGAGGGCGCGCCTGTCGGGGTCGGTCTTGCGCGGGCCGGAGAGGTTCTCGGCGTCGTCGAAGGCGAGGGTGGCGCCGTATTCGGTCAGGTCGCGCAGGCTGGTGGGGGGCGGACGGTTGCGGAGAATGGCGATAGGAGTATACTCATCATGCAGAGTCGTTTCTGCCGGTGAGTTGCCATGATGGGAGGGGGGCATGTCGAACCACAGGTTCGCAGCGTTGAGCCTTACGGTGGCCCTGGCGCTGGCTGGGGTGGCGGTCCTGGTGGGGCTGGTGGGGGGATCAGCGGTGGCCGTGGCTAGCGCTGGCACCCGGTACGTGGCGACCACCGGGAATGACACCTTCAATCATTGTACGAACAGCGGTAGCCCGTGCCGCACCGTGCAGCACGCGGTGGACGTCGCCAACCCCGGTGACGCCATCCTGGTCGCGACGGGCGTCTACAGCGACATGCACGTCCGCCCGATCCCGGCCGGCTATCCAAACCCGCCGGACAGCGGCACGATCACGCAGGTGGTCTATATCAGCAAGACGGTCACCATCGCGGGCGGCTTTGATGTCAAGTTCACCTTTCCACCCAACCCCAAGAAGCACCTCACCACGCTATCCGCCGACCCGAAGACGAGGGGGCGTGTGGTGGTGGTCGTCGGACACATCAGCCCCACCATCTCCGGGCTGCGCATCACCAACGGCGACGCGACGGGACTGGGCGGCGTCGGCGGGCACGATGCCGGTGGTGGGGTGTACGTCTGTGATGCGGCGCCCACCATGAACGACAACCGGGTGTTCGAGAACTCCGCCGAAGACGGAGGCGGGCTGTGCCTGTACGATAGCGCCGCCACGCTGAGGAGGAACACGATCACGTCCAACACCGCCAGCCAGGACGGGGGCGGGCTGAGCCTATACGATGGCGGCGCTACGCTCAGCGCGAACACGGTCACGTCCAATACCGCCAACACCGGCGGCGGCCTGTTCGTGTGTTTCAGCGCTGCCACGTTGACTGGGAATACGGTCAGGTCCAACGCGGCGGACTATGGCGGCGGGGTGCACCTGCGCGGGAGTGACGCCACGCTGAGCGGGAACACCATCATTTCCAACACGGCCAGCAACGATGGGGGTGGGCTGTACCTGGATGGGGGCCTCCCCACGCTCAGCGGGAATGGGGTCACGTCGAATCGTGCCGGCGGGGTAGGCGGCGGGCTGTACCTGGGCGGGAGTGACGCCTCGTTGAGCGGGAATATCGTCACGTCCAACACTGCCGAATGGGGCGGCGGGCTGTACCTGGTCAACAGCGACCCCACGCTGACCAACACCGTGATCGCCGACAACCGGGCAGGCCGCGAGGGGAGTGGGTTGGCGCTGCGCGGTTCCTCGCCGCGGCTGCTGCACACCACCATCGCGCGCAACGGTGCGCGTGGGTTCAGCGCGGGTAGCAGTGGGGCCTACGTCAGCGACCGGTCGGGAGAGTATAGCACGGTGGCCCTGACTAACACCATCATGGTCAGCCACAGCGTGGGTATCACGGTGGCGGCCGGCAACACGGCCACCCTGGTGGGTACGCTGTGGTGCAGCAACACTGTGGATTGGGGCGAGGTGGGCGCCGTCGTGACCGGCACGCACAACTACTGGGGCGATCCGCGCTTCGAGGCGGACGGTTTCCACCTGATGGAGGGGTCGGCAGCGATAGACGTGGGAGTGGAGGCAGGGGTGCCGGGCGACGTGGACGGAGAGCGGCGGCCGCGGGGGTTGGCCCCTGATCTGGGCGCCGACGAGGGGGCCGGGACCAACATCTACCTGCCCGCAGTGTTGAGGAATTCCCCGTAGCCGGTTTTCTCAGGCAGACAACTCTTTCAGTAGCGCGCGGGCCTCTTGCAGGTCGGGAGTGTCGAAGCCTTCAGTGAACCAGGAGTACGTGCCTGCCAGCAGCGCGCGGGCCTCTTGGGGCTTGCCCTGCGTCTGCCAGAGGCGGCACAGACTCACGGCGGCCCGCAGTTCCCAGGATTTGGCCTGCTGGGCGCGGGCGACTGCCATGGCCTGCCGGTAGCACTGCTCTACCTCGGCCGCCTGTGCGCCCTGCATGCGCAGCAAGTCCCCCTTGAGGCGGTGAACTTGCGCCTCGAACAACCGCTCGCCGGTGCGGTCCACGGTGGCCAGGGCCTCGGCCAGGGCGGCCAGTCCCTCCTGTGCCTGCCCTGCTCTCCTGTATGCCTCGGCCAGCACGGCCAACTGCAGCACCCGCAACACTTCAGCCCCCGTGGTCTGGCTGGCAGCCAGGCCCTGGCGTATCTGTGCAATCCCCGTTTCGGCCTGCCCTTGCTCAGCCAGCGCCCAGCCACGACAGGCCAGTCCTCCAGCCAACCAGTACGGAATCCCGTATTCGGTTGACAGCCGGATGCATTCTTCTGCCAACTGTCGGACGGCTTGCCAGTCGCCGCAGAACGCATGGAGTGTACAGGCATAGATGTGGGCCAAAGCCAGGCTGGGCGGATGCGATGAGGCCTGGGCCAGGGCCAGGGCGCGCTGGCTGCGTGCCAGGGCCTGTTCGGGATACCCTAACACCCACAGCGCCCAGGACGTCGCCGACAGGCTCATGACGCCGGGGTCCAACCCATAGTGGAAGGCCAGGGGGTGGTGCTGCCGTGGTTCATAGAAAGCCACCATGTGCTCGAGGTGGGCTTGCGCCTGGGCCAACTGGCCGAGAAAAAGTCGTTCCACTCCCAGTTGCCAATGGGCCAGGGCGACGAGCAGCGGGTCTTGAGCCCGCTGCGCCAGGTCGAGGGCCTGCTCCCCGATCTCGCAGGCTGCCTGGTGCTCCCCCCGGGCACCATAGAAGGTCAGCAGCAGTCCCAACAGGGGTAAGAGTTGCGCTGCCTCCCCCACTTGCCCGCACAGTTCCCGCGCCCGGGCGTACGTGCGGCCGACTTCCGGGGCCGCGTAGCCCCTAGTGATCTGTAGAGATACCCCCAGGGCCAGTTGCAGGGCGAGTTCCTGCCGGGCGCACTCGCAGGTGTCCGGCAGGGTCTCGAGCAGTTCTAGCCCGCGGGTAAAGTGGGCGATGGCCTCCGGGTGGGCCGACAGCCGCGCCGCCCGCTCACCCGCCTGGCGCAAGGTATCCACCGCCTTGGCAGCGAGCCCCGCCTCCTGGAAGTGCCGCGCCAACTGGACGGCGATTTCTGGTGTGCCCTTCCCGTACAATGCCTCGAGCGCCGTGCCTACGGCCTGGTGCAGGTGCGCCCGTTCCACAGGGTCCAGATTGCTGTGCAGATATTTCTGGAACAGGATGTGGCGGAAGCGGTATTGGGACAGGCGCTGGCCGCCGGTCTGCAGGACCCTCTGGGCGCTCACCAGGCGATAGCGGCGGTCCAGGTCACCGCTCAGCCGTCGTAGCACGTCCCGCTCGCCGGCCGTCCTCACGCGGGCCAGCACCTCGGCGGTGAAGGTTTCACCCTCCACGCTGGCCATGGTCAAGGTCTCCTGCAGTTCCTGCGGCAGTTGGCCGATGCGCTCCGCGATGACCGCCTCCACGCGCGGCGGCAGCGTGTCCCAGTCCAGGGCCGGCCCCTCGACCCAGTGCCCCTCGCCGTCCTGGAATAGGTCCCCCCGCTCCTGCATGCCGCGCAGCAATTCGATCGTAAAGAGAGGGTGTCCCCTGGTCTGCCGGTAAAGCATCTCGCGGAAGGGGTGGCCCAGGCGGTTGGGCTCGCTGTCCAGGAAGGCCTCGACGAATTGCCAGCCCTCGACCCGTTCCAGGTCTATCTCGACGTCACCCAGGTAGCGCTTGAACTCGTTGACGACGGGCTCAAGGGGATGCCGTTCGCGCCCCCCCTCAATCCCCTTCGACAGGCTCAGGGCAGGCTCCCCCACAAGCCGGGAGGAGGCAGGGCGCCCCAGGGCCACCTCCTGCGGGCGGTAGGCTCCCACGATCAGGATGCGGCTGCCCGCCAGGTGTCTCCCCAGGTGGAACAGCAGGCTGGCGGAACCACTATCTGCCCACTGCAGATCGTCCAATAGCAGCAGCAATGGGCGTTGGCGTGCCAGCGCCTGCAGTACCTGGGTGTACTGCTCGAAAAGAGCGCGTTGCTGCGGGTGGGAGGTGCCGGGGCGGGCGGCCTGGCGCTCCACGAGCATCTTCAGTGGGGGCAGCCAGTCCGCCCCGGCTGGCGCAGAGGCGGTCGCACGCTCGGCCAGGACTAGGCCGGGCACGAAGAGATCAATCAGGTCTGGGCCGGTCTCCACGAGTGCCTGCGCCGCCAGGGGGAGGGCCTGCCACAGGCGGCGGGCCTGCTCCGCCGGGATAGCCCCGGCCGCGCGCCGGGTCTCGACGTCGCCGGTCAGCAGGCCCAGTATCTCGCGGAAGGGCAGGTACGGGTCGCCGATGCCCGTGTGGGCATTGCCGTTTCCGCCAGCGACGAGCAGGTCAGGCTGAGCGGCCTGGGCGCGGCGGGCGCATTCCTGGAGCAGCGCGGTTTTGCCCTGGCCGGCGTCACCGGTGACGAAAACCACCCGGCCCTGGCCGGCCAGCGCCCGGCTGAGAAAGCCCTCCAGTTGGGCCAGTTCGCGCTCGCGGGCGACGAAGGGAGTGGACGGGGAGAGGGGGAGCAGGGGAGAGGGGGAGAGGGGGAGAGGGGGAGCAGTGCTGAGCTCTCCCCTGCTCCCTTGCTCCCATGCTGCCTCGCTCAAGTTCCCGTCGCGGATTTGGTGGTAGAGCCTGGTGGTCTGGGCGACCGGCTCGACGCCCAGTTCGGCGGCCAGGACGCGGCGGCAAGTCTCATACTGGGCCAGGGCGGCCGTCCGCTGGCCGCTATAGGCCAGCAAGCGCATCACTTGCCGGTGCGTCTCTTCCCGCCAGGGTTCGAGCGCCAGCAGGCGGCGGGCAAAGTGTAGGCCCGGCCGGTACTCGCCACGCTGGCCATGGTGCGTGACCAGGTCCCCTAACACCCCGGCCACGCGCTGGCGCCAGCGCTCGCGCTCGCCCACGAGCCAGATTTCGAACTCGGCACAGGCGTGGAGGTAAAGCCCTTCCAGAAACTCCCCGCGGTAGAGCGCGACGGCGGCCGCCAGAGAGGTGGCTTGGTCCTGGGCTCGCAGTCCCTCAAAAGTGTCTGTGTCCAGCCAGTAAGAGTCTCCCCGGCGGAATTGGACGGAGTGGCGATCGGCCTCCAGGCAGCCGGGCAGCAGGGCGGAGATTTTGTGCAACACCCAACTGAGATTGGCCCGCCCGCGGGCTTCCGATTGATTCTCCCACAGCAGGTCTACCAGGTGCTCGCGGGGGATGGGATGGTCGTGGACGGCCAGGTAGCCCAGGAGCGCGAGCGCCTTGCGAGATCCAAAGCCGCGCACCGGCTGTCCGTCCTGCTCGACCTGGACGGTCCCCAAAAGCCGCAGACGAAAGGTGGGCTCCATGTTTCATTCTCCAAGTGACCAAAGAGTTGCCAAAGAGCGTTGGGCTAGACTGGGTGTGTAGGCTCAAACGGTCTACTTTCCAGGGTGTTCCCGAGCCATCTGTGGCTCGCGTCGTCTTGCGGATGTCCAGTGGGGTGGGCAGGTCGGGCTTCGATGGGAACTGCAAGCAGTGGTATTATAGCAGGTCGCGCACCTTGTGACAAAAGCGAACGCGAGAGTGAAAGCCAATGCAGGGAGAAAAGGACCATCTGTATCGCGCCTATCTTCTGCGTTGCTGGCGGGAAGGGGAAACAGCAGCAGGCGAAGAGCCCGCGTGGCGTTTTTCGGTGGAGGAGGTCTTGCACGAGCGACGCCGGCAGGGATGCAGCAGCCTGGAGGCACTGATCGCCTTCTTGCGGACCGAGTTGGCCGGTGGGGAGGAGGAGCCGTCCGATGATGAAAACTAAGGATTTGTGGTAACTGCCGGCGCCAGGGGCTGGATGCTGCGAACACGTTCTCGAAGGGAGGTGGTGCACGGGGAAGAAGCGAGGGAGCCGTGAATCATGCACGTACGAGTTCTCGCGTCAGGAGAAGTACAATGAAAACACGACAGTTGTTTCGATCCATTCGATCCATAATTCAAGCTCAAGGAGGTTCAAGATGAATACACACAAATGGTGGATCGCGAGTGGGACTGTGATCCTGGTCGTACTATTGTCACTCGGGACAATTGGCATCGTGGCGGGGCAGGAACCGGAGCCCCCTCTGCCAGAGCCAGAAGCCAGCACAGGCTCCCCAGAAGTGGGAGAAAGTGCCGGAATAGAAAGCGAGACCGGCATCATGGCTCGCCCCGCTAAAACGATGAACTACCAGGGCTACCTGACCGATGGCAGTGGCAGCCCTCTGGACGGCAGCTACAATATGGTGTTTAGCCTGTGGAACGCGCAGGCTGCAAGCACCGGCACCAAGGCATGGGGGGACGAAACCCACAATGCCGTGCCGGTTTCCAAAGGTCTTTTCAGCGTGGTGCTGGGCGAGACCGTGCCGATGGATCCCTGGACTGACTTTGACGAACAATTGTACCTGGAAATCACTGTCAATGGCACCACCCTGCCCCGCCAGATGCTGCGGGCCGTCCCCTACGCTATGGGCCTGACGATTGGTGCTGCGGCCATCGGCGCCACGGTCGGGAGCAGCGATTACGGCCTGTGGGTAGAAAACACCAATGGGCCCGGCCTATACGTCAACGGAAGCAAGACGTACGGCATCTTCAACCATGACGTCACTAACTCTGACAAAGGCTATGCCGGGCCGGACACCTACCTCTTCGTGTCACCCTTGAACGCCATCATGCCGTACAGCGCCAGTGGCGAACACCTGTCATCGGAGGAGGCCTATATGATGGTCGTAGCAGACAGTGCCGGAAGTGCATCGGTCCGTATACCGATACAGATCGAACGACCCTACGGGCGGGACTACCTCCTCCGCAGTGCCAGGGTCTACTATAAGACCTCTGAAGCCAGCATCACCTATGCAGCGATCAAGGGGATAAACCTCGCCGATGGAACCGTGCCCGTGATTGGCGGTGGTGCCACCACTGAGTCAAGCGCCACGTTTGACTATTTCGACATCGAGGCTACCCAGAACTACTCCGTGACCTCCACTATGGTACCCGCCAGCATAGTCCTTTCCATGAACATGAGCACCAACTTCGGCATCGTCTACCTGTACGGGGTGAGGCTGCAACTGGATAGCACCTACTAGGCCGAGGAGGGACGAAATGTTGAGAAGGAAGTTCATAGTCCTGCTGATCCTGTTGGTCTGCGGCCTGTCCCTGGTCGGGGGCGCGCTGGCCTCCAATGGTGTGGCCATCGGGCGCAGCGTGATCGCCGGTGGTGGCGAGCAAGTGACGGATGGGAGTCTATACGTCCTGAACGGCACCATCGGCGAGCCCATCGCCGGCGCCATCGCGCTGCAGGCCGGCTACGGCCTCGGCTCCGGGTTTTGGTGGCCGCCCGGATACAAGATCTACCTGCCGCTCGTCCTGAGAAACTCTCCATAGGAGGAGAAAGCGCCTGGCTGGGGTGAGGGTGAGCCCCACCCTCACCCTGCCCCTCCCTCAGAGGGAGGGGAGAGTCCGTGCTCCCTCTCCCTCTCAGGGAGAGGGTTGGGGTGAGGGTGAGGCTCACGACGGCGAACCTCCAGGAGGGCAAGATGAGAGCACAAAAACGTCTCGCATGGGTTTTTGCATTGGCGCTACTGGGGATGGCGCTGAGGGGGGTGGGGTGCGCTTTGTCCCGGCCCTCTACCGGTGAGACCGGCAGCCACACGGCAACGTTCGTCCCGCCGACGCCGCTGGGCGGTAGCGGCGACGTGCACCCGGTGGCCTCGGCCACGCCCCTGGTCCAGGTGACCGGCGACTTTGACGGCAACGCCACGCCTATCGGCTCCACCCCGGACGCAGGCGCTGACGAGTACAGCCCAACGCCTCCTCCATCCGGCGACCTCGTCCGGCCGGAAGACCTGGTCTACCAGGGGGCGTTCCGGCTGCCCGGCGGGGGTGAGCGGCCCCAGACCTTCGCCTATGGCGGCAACGCCATGACCTTCAACCCCGACGGCGACCCTGCCGGCCCGGATGACGGGTTTCCGGGCTCGTTGTTCGTCACCGGGCACGACCGCCTGCCTTACGGGGAACTGCCCGCTGGCAGCCAGGTGGCCGAGATCAGCATCCCGGCGCCGGTCGTGTCGGAGGACCTGGCGGATCTCCCTCAGGCTGCCTTTCTCCAGGGGTTTCAGAACGTGGCGGCAGGATTCTTCACCGAACTGGAAGAGATGCCGCGCATCGGCATGGAGGTTCTCGACACGCCGGCCACCGGCCCCAAGATCCACCTGGCGTGGGGGCAACATCTGCAGCCGGACCCGCCGGTGGCTTCCCACGCCTGGTTCGACCTGAACCTGTCGGCGCCCGCCATGCAGGGCACCTGGTTCATCGGGAATCAGTCCCTTTACAGCGTCAACGGATATATGTTCGAGATTCCGGCCGCCTGGGCGGACGAACACGCCGATGGCCGCTACCTGGGGACGGGACGTTTCCGGGATGGGGGCTGGTCGGGGATGGGGCCGGCGTTGTTTGCCTACCGCCCCTGGATAGATGAGGCCGGCACACCGGCAGCGTCGGGAACGCACCTGGCGGAGACGGTGCTGCTGCTCTACGCAAGTTCAGAGGACACCCCCGACATCGAGCGCTGTCTCGACGGCTATCAGCATGCGGACGAGTGGGAGGGCGGCGCCTGGATCGCGACCCACACGGGTCAAGCGGCCGTGCTGTTTGCGGGCACCAAGGGCACCGGAGCAAAATACTGGTACGGCTACGTCAATCCTGCCGGCCCCGAACATCCATGCGTGGCCGGGGAGTTTGTCGGCCAGTTTACCGTCTGCCGGCTGGCCAATGGCAGCCCCTGTCCGGCGGAGGACCTGAGCGAATGTGCAGGCCACAACGGCTATCGTGGCTGGTGGGGCAGCCGGTTCGACGCCCAATTGATCCTCTACGATCCGGCCGACCTGGCGCGGGTCGCGGCGGGCACCATTGCCTCCTGGGAGCCGCAGCCCTACGCCTGGCTGGACGTAGACGAAACCCTGTTTCTCAACCCGGCGGGGCTCGAAGAAGACATGTTGGGCACGGGGGTGCAGCGCCGATACAAGATCGGTGCGGTGGCCTACGACCGGAGCAACGGACACCTGTACGTTCTGGAGTTGTTTGCCGATCAGGCCAGACCGGTGGTGCACGTGTGGGAGGTGCGGTGAGTGAGAAGAAACCCGGTTCCGCCGCTGCGCGTCGCTGCGCTTAGGGAGAAACCGGGTCTCTTGTGGCAGAAATCAGGTTTTTAGGAAAGAACCTGGTTTCTCAGATTTTCATCCCCAGAAGACGGCGTCGAGTGCCGAGTCGGGCACGTCCCACACGACGTTGTGGGGCGGGAGTTTCTCGTACTTCATGAACTCCGGCATGCGGTCGTCGGCCTTGGTGAAGCCGGCCGCGCGGTTGAAGGCCAGTTCCCGGTCCATGATCTCCTTGCCCAGGCGGGCTCCGTCGGCTACTTTGAAGTCGGTGCCCAGGACACCGTTGACCTCGTCTATCACTCCCTCGAAGCCGCTGGCGATGTCCAGGATGGCGAAGGCGATGAACAGGCAGTGGCCGGTGGTGTCCACCATGTAAGCGGTGGTATGCTGGAAGGCGCGGGACAGGTCGCCCTTGTCCGTGGCGAACTGGTCTATCTTGCCGGTCACGCCGAGGATCTCCGGGCAGATCGTGTAGCCGGAGGTGTGGTCGGCGCCCATGGGGCTGGTAGCGTAGGTGATGCCGATGCCCTTGACGGCGCGCGGTTCGTAGGCGGGCATGTTCTGCCCCTTGCAACTGGGAACACGCGGCCAGCCGAAGGCCTTGCCGGTAAAGGTCGCGCCGTTGCCCAGGATGCGCCCGAGCGGAGTGGCCTGGCCGATTTCCTCCTGCACCAGGCGGATGGCGCCCTTGGCATCGCCGAAGGGCAGGAGCCCGGCATCCATGGCCACGGCGATGGTGCCGCCGGTCTCGATCGTGTCTATCCCCAAGTCATTGCAGTGCCAGATCAGTTCGGCGACGTCGTCGAGGTTGGGGATGCCGCAATCGGCTCCCAGGGCCCAGGTGGACTCGTACTCGACGCACGAGACGTGCTCGCTGCCGTCGGGCCTGTGCCAGGTATTGGAGCACTGGATGATGCAGCCGGGGCTGCAGGCGTGGTTATAGAGCTCCTTGCCCAGGCGCTGCTTGTTGCCCTCAAAGATGGCCTCGCCGGAGGTCGTGGCCGCGCCCTCGAAGCGGCCTTCGCGGAAGTTGCGGGTGGGGTAGCCGCCGGCCTCGTTCAGGATGTTGACCAGCACGGCCGTGCCGTAGGAGTTGAGGGCGCCCTTGGGCTTGGTGATGGCGTGGGTGTTGAGCGCCTCGATCAGCTTCTTGCGGCCCTGGTCGAACAGTTCCTTGTTGGCGATGGGCACGCCCGGCCCACCTTCGCCGTCTACGACGATGAGCTTGAGGTGCTTGGAACCCATCACGGCCCCGAGGCCACCGCGGCCGGAGTAGCGGCTGGGCCGGTTCGAGTTGTCGTTGTAGCAGATGCCGGCCATGGACATCCGTTGCTCGCCGCCTATGCCGATGGCAGCAATGGCGGCCTTTTTGCCGAAGCGGTCGAAGAGGCCGGGGAAGATGGCGTAGAGGCCCTGGCCGACGTATTCACCGGCGGGGAAGAACTTGGCGCCATCCTTGGTGACGTGCAGCCCCCACCAGCCATCGTCTTTGGGGTAGCCCTCGACGACGATGGCCTTGATGCCCAGGCGGGCGACGAGTTGTGGCCATTCGGTGCCGGCATTGGACTCCTTGATGCCGCCGGTGAGGGGGGACTTGGCCCCCGCCGAGACGCGGGCAGAAGTGGGCGCAGTGGTGCCGGTGAGGAGACCCGGGGCGAAGACGAGTTTGTTGTTGGGGCCGAGCGGGTGGCAGGCGGGGTCCACCTCGTCGTAGACGATGGTGGACGTCAGGCCGCGGCCGCCGAGGAGCTTGTACTTGTCGGGTACGTCCTCGTAGGTGGCGGTGCGGTCGGTCATGTTGACGCGCAAGATTTTGGCCATTTCTGTTTACCTCCTGAAGGTTTGGAAACTGCACAGCGGAAAACGAAAAGGAGGCTACCGGTGGCCATGGCGTCGAGCGCCAGGCCACGCAGTGCCTCCTTTGCAAACACGGCGGGCAGGGGGATTGCTCCCCACACCTTATCGCTCACCCGTCCCGGAGGGAGCGCGGTGAGTCGGAGGGAATGGAATACGCTGTTTGAGGTACCTGTTAATACTATAGCATAAGGCGGCCAATTGCACAAGTGCAGGGCGGGCGTGGGCAGGCAGTCGCCGGTGAGTACACCGGTAAAACCCCCCACTACGTGGGGGGCTTGTAGAGCCTCTACCAGGGGGCTGCGCTTGGCGGGCACCACCCTCCCCCTGCCCCTCCCTGGGAGGGAGGGGAGGCTTACGCTCTACCTCGGCTCTTCCCTGGGAGGGAGGGGAGAGCATCCTGCTCCCTCTCCCTGCCAGGGAGAGGGTTGGGGTGAGGGTGGGTGGTCCAATTACTCAGGTTTGGTCTCGTCTGGGGGCTTGCCGTAAGCGTGTTGGATACCCCCATCCTGGCGTTGTCGAAATTCGTCCTGCAGTTGGGGCGTCATGTTGACGCCAAAGCGATACTGGAACGGCCACATAGCCTGGCGGTGCGAGATGCCCACCCGGTCGCCGTCGTGCAGGACCAGGTCGCGGTCCGTGTCCAGGCCGGGCAGGGCGGCCAGTTGGCCATTGACGAAGGTGATGCCCTTCTCCTCGGCGGGCAGTTCCAGGCGGTCGAGCAGGTCGCGCATGGTGCTGCCGGCGGGCAGTTCCAGGTGTAACTGGGCGTGACTGCCCTGGCTTTGTTCCCCGGCATAGCGGGCGAGCGGCCCGTACAGCCACACTTCAACGATGATCATAGGTTTCGCCCTCCGTAGGTTCTAATGGCGGCGTCGCTGTCTCGTGCGCTGGTGGCGCGGTTCGGCAGAGGCAGGACCGTGAGCGGACTTGTCTGGCGGGTGCGTCCAATGGCCGCCAGCATCCACGATGAGCGGCTGGCCGCAGTCCGAGCAAAGTGGTTCGCCCCACACGGTATACCTGGCCCGGTGGAGGGTCCTGGATTCGTCGTAGAGCAGGCGGGGGTTGGCCGGGGCAGGGACGTTCAGAACCGCTGACGGGGCCTCCGGTGGCGGTGGTGCCTGGATGCCGAGCCGTTGCAACGCCCACCGGACGTACTCCAGGTCCACTCGATCGGCAGACCGATCCTCCAGCGCGGCCTGGATGAGCGGTGCGGCGCGGCGGTTAGCCAGGTCGCCCAAGGCCAGGGCCACCATGCGCCGGTTCCCTTTCCAACCGGCGGCTTCCCACGCCTGGCGCAGAAAGTCGAACGTGTTGGTGTTCTTCCGGCCAAGGTAGGCCAATACCTCTGCCAGGGAGGCCCGGGTCTCGACCTGGCTCCCGTAGCGGAAGTAGGCATGCACCGCAGGGAGAGCCTGGGAGCCGATGGCCATCAGGCTGAACAGGGCGGCATCGTGGATGACGTCCTCGGGGCGGGAACTGGCGACGGCGCGTACCAGGGCGTCGGCGGCCTGGGCGGCTCTGAGTTCGCCCAGCATACGCACGGCCAGGATGGGGGCCCATCCTCCTCCTGGGCTGTCTGCGGACCCATACTGATCCTCTTCCACGATGCGGATCAGGTAGGGGACAATGGCGGCACGCTGGTGGACGAAGCGGCGGCGCTGTTCGGGCGGGAGATAATCTTGATCCCGTTCCATGAGCAAGTCAAGCAGCACCGTGACGGCGGGTGACGGCTCGGCAGACCTGAGGTCCTTTAGCGATTCAAGCAGCGCGGCGGACACTGCCGCGGGATCCGCTGCGGATGAGGGACGTAGCGGGATGTGCCCGCTGCGTTCCAGAGGCTCGCGGAACCCGGCCAGGCCATCTACCCAGTTCGAGAGCGGAGGATCGGTCTCGCCGGGCCACAGGGGCCAGAAGGGACGGCCGTGGAGGACGAGAGCGCCGGCCTGTCCAAACAGGCGACGTTGTTCTGCTCCGTTGGGAGGAAGGGCGCGGGCGGCGGCCAGCAGTTGGTCCGGGTCATCGGCGATGTCGTAGTCTTCGCTGAGGTAGTATTGGAGCGCCAGAAGCGGTCCGGTGAGGTGCAATCTGAGGTCTGGGCCGGCACATGCGGCCAGGTGGGCGTAGGCTTTGCGAATCCGGGGGGTAAGCCCGCGGGTGGAGACGTCAAAGAGGAGCGCGTCCACAGCTTCGAGCAAGCCAGGTGCCAGGGATTTGAGTATCTCTGGCTGGGTGATGGCCGTTACAGCGACGAGGCTGTTCCATCTATCCTGTTGGATCGCGGTGTAAAAGTGAGCCAGGTTGTCTGGCTGTGCTTGCCAATCTGGCGGTACCATGTCGGCGAAGT
>Ga0315277_10006425_pt1 | contig 15382 bp, 13 predicted proteins | sample YL17G05_15_MG_FD_203695 | JGI IMG/M metagenome (GOLD analysis project Ga0315277, IMG submission 203695) | Sediment microbial communities from Yellowstone Lake, YNP, Wyoming, USA - YL17G05_15 | ecosystem: Environmental > Aquatic > Freshwater > Lake > Sediment | place: USA: Wyoming | collected...
TTTGCGATTTCTTTTGATGTAATTTGGTACGTTATTTTTAGCCGTTGTCCCATCATGAATCCTCCATATTGGGGTTTATGATGATATCATCGACAAACGGCTCTAATTAACTTGAATTATTATTATAGTCGATATACCAGTATTGCGACTGCTTGCGGATAGTTTTGCCGTTTTCGTCCTTTACTGTGTATTTTTGATGAAAAATGCTTGCCATAATTTCACCTTGCCTTTTTCTATTAACAATGAAACTCAAATTTTACGAGCAATTTTTTGTCCAAACAATTCTAAACTTATATCTTCAAATATCGCTTCAACTTTTGGTTCTCTACGAGCAGGATTCACCCACTTAGACAACCAATTTCTTGTTTCTTCTTTCAACCCAACTTGGTCTGAATCGAGTTCTTTAAGCAATTGTTCACAAACCATTTTCCCTCTTCTCAATTTAATAGGCTGGCAACAGAGTTGTTTTGCTCGTTCAGAGTTATAATTTTTTCTGAAGGGTATAATTCTAACCATTTGCTTTTCCTTAAAATTTGTTTTCTTAGTTTGTATCAGTTCAAGGCCAAGAGCCTTACATAAACGATTTGCAACCGGCAAAGTTATTGTCCGTCTTTTTGAGGGTTCGGTTTCTAAGAATAAGGAAAGCAAACCTTGGCTTACACCGCTTTTAGCAGCAAGCTCTACCTGAGTTAGTCCCGTTTCCTCAATAGCTTTCAGGATTGTTTTTTCAAACTCACACATTTCTTTCTGTCTTATTCCCATTATTTATAGATTATCATACTTCGTAGTATATTGCAACTGAAATTTTATAAAAAAGTATAATTTTTTTACCCCACTATCTAACTCACTATTGTTTGAGAAATCTCCGTATCGTTTTGCCCTGTATTTCCCTGATTGGCATTGTCAGATATAGTGAGTAGGATGGTAGGGTAGATTAGCATTTTCCTTTTATCAGTCGGGTCCGCCTCCTGCGTTATTAAACCGGCAGCCTCCAGCATCGGTATAATCTGCTGTCGCAGTTGCCAGTCAGGTATAAACCGTCCATAGACCTGATAATGCTTTTGGATTATATTCTGTCTGGTAAGACCAAGCACTCCGGTTGTTTCCACAACGGCTTCGGCCCTACCTTTGTTCTTTTCTGCATAAGCAGGTAAAAGCACCTCTTGAAAAAGCTGATAAATATAAGGTGGTAAGCCAAGCTCCTGACTGTCGCAGATTGCACCCCAGAGTTTGAACGCCTCGTTAATGTCCTGTTCATTAGCTATAATGGTCGAATCGTCCCTCTGCCTGAACCAAAGATTCAACAAAGCAAGGGCTTTCACCAGCGAAATCAGCCGTCCTATATCTCTTGAATGTCTGGGCTTGAGTACTTTGTTTTCTGCTAAAAACCTCTTCTCGATTATTTCCGGTGCACTTATTTTCACCTCATTTATGTTTTCTTGCTTTATCGCCCGCATCCTCTCTTTGAGAAGCTTTCTCTCTGGGTTATTGTCTAACCATTCCTGGTAAGCTTCACCATCGGTTTCTTTCCTTAATTTTTCATATACCGCTTCTCTGATTTTTTCTTGATTCGTCTCAGGGCTTAACAGAAGGAATCGCGTTGCCTCCTGCTCGTCAATTTTCAGTCCTGCGGTGCAGAAAATCACGGCAGGATAGCCCCTCAATAAAACATTTTTGGTCTTCAGTCCAAATTTTTGAGTCTTATCTGTAATTTTCAAACCGATTTCCTTTTTATCGTGTGAAAGTAGAGGTCGTAAGTGCTGCAATAGTAAAGTGTGTGGTTGGTCGAGGAAAATCAAAATCTTTCGGGACAAGTCCACGATATACGCCTTCAAAACCGCATTCCAAGAACCAACATCGTGAAAAAATGCGGTCGGGCTGCAATAACCAATTTCTATTACATCCTCTTGCGAAAACAGTTTGGCGATTTCGGTCGGGATATATGATTTTCCGGTTGATGATGGCGCATTGAAGCTGATATTGAATTGTGAGCTATCCGTATAGGCCGAAAGCTGGCACAAAAAGGTTATGAGCTTATTTTCGTTGTCCCGCTTAATCGTCAAGCCAAGCACATCAAGCAGTTCGTCCGATGACATCGGCTTAAATTTTGATACATCTATTCTGATTCCCACTTTCGGGTCAAACGGTGTCGCTTGGTCGATTAGCTGTATTAGTTCGGCTTTATCGTGTCCGGCATCAAGCCAGTCACTTACATCGCCCTTATCCGGCAGCCCTGGTAGCTCGACAATTTTTACCTCACCTGCTATGCCGTATAAGGAGTTCGCTACCTGTTCAGCGTGCTTACGACCTGGTTCGTCATTGTCCGGCAGGATAGCAACCAGCTTACCTTTGAAAAAATCATTATACTCTGGACGCCATTTTCCTGCCCCCATCGGGTTAGTCGTCGCGTCGAAACCAAGCTCAACCAGCCGGTCTACGTCTTTTTCGCCTTCGCAAATGTAAATCCAAACCTGCGTCGAAGCTGATAGAAGCTCCGGCAGGCGATACGGGACACGCCGAACACCATCCAGATTGTTAAGCCATTCGCCGTTACCATCCGGTCGCCGTTGCCTAAAGTCCTTCGGCTCGTATCGGCAAACCTGGTAAAGAAGCTGCCCCTTCTCATCTACATAGTCATAGGTTTTCACAAGCTGGCTCAATTCGTTGTTCATCGCTGCTGTCCTTCAATCGTTTCCCACGTCTTGCGGTCTGGCGCGCCAGCCGAAAGCCATTGTGAAATAGTACTCTCAGACCAGCGGACGCTCCCACCGATTCTCAGTGGTTTGGGGAGCTTGCCACAGCTATTGAGGCGAAAGATTTGGCGTTTCGATAGGTTCAGTTTTGCACCCAACTGTTTTGCTGAGAGCAGTTGAAGAGCTTGGTCTTTTACTTCATCCATGAGCTATCTCCTATATACTATATTTACTATTATAGGTATACATCATAAGCAAAAAAAATTTCTATACCTTTATATTCGCATCATTGCTTAAGGGGGCCAAACCAAGAACAGCTTGGTATCGACCAAAATCACCATAGTCATAACCATTAGTATCGATGGCAACTTCCAAAACCTGATAGGCCAAACTTTGGGCCGATAGCCCCCCAAAATAAAGCTGCATCTTCTTTGCAATTACCCAGGCCAGCTTAAGTGGTGAATGCACGTTCACCAGCGAAGATTTATCATTGAAAATAAGACTGTATTCACGAGCACCTTGGTATATAAGTTTCCGGTTCATCCCAAAAAGCTTCTTCCACATACACAGGACGTAAGTTCGTGGAGCAGCAACGTTCGCTGCGAACATATTCGCTTGCCACTCAAAGGTATTCATCTGCTTCCAGTCAAACCCATTTTCACTCAGACCGATACTTCTCTCTGTTGAGTACAGCTTGGGGTACTTACGGGCGTTTTTGCGCAGGAACGGTCCGTGCAAGATACCATGCCCAGTGGTCTCGTGATATTGCGTAAAGACCCTTCGCGGGTCAGCGGTTGCGAAAAGTTTTCTGTCCACCAAAGCGACATTTTCCTTTGGCAGAAACTTCCCCAGAATCGGCACTCCGTCGTCGTCGAGTCCGAGGTCTTCACTTTTATCGAATATAATCTCATACTTAGGATATATGACCGCGTCGTGCATCTCATCAAAAGATATTCCGTGACTAATGACATATTCTGGCCCTACTTCTCTGACATATTCCACCCATACTGTGTGCGCCCTGTCCTTTATCTCCTGTTCAGACATCGGCTCTATACGCGGCAATTCATACATCTTTTACGTACTCCCCTATTTCTTCCTGCTTTTCCGATACAGCACAACGGCATCGTCATATTTTTTGGTCACGTTCTTCACAAGCTCTGCACTCTTTTCCGCCTTGGCTATCTCTGCTAATTCTTCTGCGCTTGTCCCAAAGGCCTCAGCCAGTTTAACTATCATTTCAGGGCTGGGGATTTCACCGCGAGCCTCAATCTTCGAAACATATCCAGGAGTTTTATTTATTGCCTCAGCCAACTGGTAAACCGACCATTCTTTTTTATTTCTCAATTCCCGAATTTTTTGAGCAAACGTCATATCCATCCTTCACATCTCCCTTTCATTACCGTTTTTTAATACCGTTAACCATTTGTCGTAAGTATACGATATTTACTACACAATGCAAGTGGTCTTTCAGGAAAATTACGAAAAATTTTGTGATTTTCCTTAGCTCTTGTAAATACTGGGGTTATGGTATAATCTGATGCACCAAGTTAAAGAGATTATTTTATTGGCCAGCCAAAAGGGGTGTTGATGGTTTGGTCGAATTGTTGTCCTTATTTTTTACGTCCTGTCCGTCGGTAATCTGATAAAACAACTGCTCGCAATAATCAGAGATTTCTGCTGCAAGTTCCAATTCTTCCTCGGTCAGCGGCTCATTGTCTATGGGCGGGTTATAGCCAGGAACGCTGAACCATTGATGATAGACCCGATTAAAGACTTTTAAAAATTGTCTGGTCTTTTCTCGCATCAATAGCTACTCCTTTTCATACAACAAAAGCTCCGGGCAAGTCCGCCGTCAGGCCGTAAAGGCATTTGGCCAGCCGCCGTGGGCGGCGATTACCTCGTCAATCTCTCGTCTCGAGGAAATAGTGTAATTATGCGCAATGAAAAAAGATAGTGTCGGCAATGCAGTACTTATCTCGGCTGCAAATTGCATTGCGCCCCACATGAAAATGCCAGAGCAACATTGTCCTCCAAAAGTTTATTTAACTCCATAACTTTCCTATGTTCAAAATCACCTTCAACGTCGAGAAGTAAACTCATGATCTCTTTGACATGTTTTGCAATCTTATTCACCAATTCGGGTTCGACTTCTTTCGGATTGGGAAGCAGAAGTCTTTCAATCTTTGATTTCTTGACTTGCGCAAAAACTCTTCCTGCCTCTCCAGAATCGCGGCGATAGACGTCCGAGACAACATTGGAATTAAGAGCGGCCAGAAGAAACAATATCTCGTTTTCTGTTAAGCCTTCCTTTGGCAACATAGCAATGATACTACGGCCGAACCAGACTCCTTTCTCATCCAAGCAAGCTATGATTCGATCAGCAGTCTGACGCACAAGGATCTTTGGAATGGTTGAGAACACCTTTTTGTTCAAACACACAACTTCACCCTGTAATATAAAATCTTTGAAGTTTGGTCTGCACCACCTTGAGGTTTTTGGCTTCAGATAAAAGCGGTTTATGTCTGCACCCTTCCAATACATCTGGTCTGCTTTTGATTTCTGATTGCCTTCGTATAATAACCTTGCGCTTAAGTCGCTATTACCTTTGACTTTCATACCCACGTTAGTGCGCTGATAGTTGATTCCTGCATCCTTGATGTCAAAAAGAACCTTTCCCTCTTTCAGAAAACTATTTTGGGGCATTGAGGAAAGAAGGTTGATTCCGTATATGCAATTCCGAAACAATTTATCCCCAGAAACGGCAGTGAAAGGAATATCTGCTATGTCCATTGTCTTCCATCTTGGGTCTTTTACTTGGGATATATCCGCGCATAACGTCGTGAACTCGGTGGAAGTCTTCTTTAGCCCAATGGATATGATAACAGGAACTATACTCTCTTCAAAAATGTTCTCGCCAAGATTAAAGAAAACAGTTGGCCGCGTTTTAGAAAGCAGTGTTCTTATGTCCTCGTACCTAGGTTGTCGCACAAATGTATTTGGCGTGATGAGACTATATACCCCTTCCGCTCTCATAATTCTTAGCGATAAGTCAATGAAGTTTTTGTATGAGTCTTTGTGTTTCTGAGTTGATAACGGATAATATATGTGGATCAGTGAAGCCACATCGTCGAGGATGGCACCATAGGGTGGATTTTCAATTACAATATCGAATCCACCTTTTTCCCCGAACACTTCTGCAAAGTCCACCCGCCACATAAAGGTCGGATATTCCCCAGTGTGGAAATACTGGCGGCGAAGAGTGTCAATGTCGCCCCGGTTTACGGTCCCCTTTGAACGTATAAGTCGTTCAAGTTCATCCTTTGCTTTGGCAACCTTGGTCTTCAGTTCTGCTAGTTCTGTAACTCGCTGCTGATGATTTTCTTTGGCTTTACGGTCTTTGGCAGACATCCCCGCATCGCCAAAAATGTTGGTCTGATAGCCAGTTATGGCCGCCTGCTTGGCCTCAATCAATCTCTCGGCAAGGTCAGCCTGCTTGGCAAGGATTTTCAATTCGAGGCGGCGTTTTTCATCGGTATCGGCTTCTCTGAAATATGCCTGTTTATCGGCCTGAATCGACTCAATAAGTTGTTTGGTTTTGGCGTCCCTTGCCATAACGTCGAGTTGGATAACATGCCCAAAAAGGTGTTCCAAGAGACTATCTCCTCTGACAATACGATAAGATAGGTTTGGCAAACTGGGTATTTCTCTAATAGCCTTTTCAAATGGCTTGGTTGTGTCAATCTGATAATCGACTACCAGCGAAAGCCATAGACGCAGTTCGCACAACCTTACCGCCTGTTCCTGAATATCGACGCCATATAAACAGGATTCGATGATTTGTTTTTTCAAGTCATAATCATAATTGCGGCGGGCTAAAACCTCTCGCCCATAAAGTCGTAAATCGAGTCTTGCAACAGCAGCAACCATTTCATGAAGCATGCCTACTGGAAACGCACCAGAGCCAACTGCCGGGTCACACACGCGACAATCGAGCACTGCCTGACGGAGCATTTTGGCCTCCGCTTCTGTGAAAAGTTTCACAAGAGACTGTACTTGCTCGGCATTGAGTTGGTCTGCGGTAGGTAAAGCAAGAAGGTTGTCGATTTTTTCTCGTGCAGATTCGACCTTGGCTGCATCTTCCCCGACAAACTGAGTTACCAGATATTCCTTTAACGCTTGCTGACACATAAAATGCACGATAGGCCGAGGTGTGTAATAAGAGCCAGTAAGTTTGCGAATGTCCTTGCCCGGTTCTTTCTCCAACTGGAGGATAAGGCTCTCAAAAATTTTCCCCAGCATTTCTGGGTCGATGGCCACCTCCACGTCCAAAGGGGTGTCCTCCGTAACGGTGAAATTAAATCTTTCCAGCAGTTCATCAAAAATTGCTTTGAAGGTAGAGTTTTTTATATTTAAGCGTGCTTGATGAATTTGTTCAGTTTGAGAAAGATTAGCGTTCTCCTCAAAAAGTCCGCCGTTTAGAAAAGGCACAGCACCGAGACCGTCTATCTTGGCATTTACATCAGAAAGCATCAAAAAGAGCAGATATAAAAAACTGGTATAATAACTGTTACCGCTTGGGTCTTTTTTATAACAATCAAGAAAACGGGAATAAAGATAATCTTGTTTCTGATCGAGCCACCCTTTCCTTTGAATGAAATAGAGAAAGAGCATCCTATAAAGAATTAATTGAGCAAGCTTGTCTGCTTCTTCTTCCAATTCTCTAACTTCTTTTATATCTTCAACTACTTTATGATAGAGTTCCGCAAATATCCTGAAGAACTCCTTGGTCAAGGCTTCCTTATCAAAGGCTCCCTGCCACTTCTTTAACCACGCGGTAAAATCACCGGTATCCACCGGCCATTCCAGAGGAGGAAGGTTAAATTCACAAGCGGTGCGGCAGGGAATATCCGGCCCCCATCCGAACGTAATCAACGGAGCGGTCTGGCCCTTTTCTTTCGGTGCTTTGAAATAGGCAAAACGGAAGTGCTGATAATTGTGCGTGCAGATAAAGAGCAGGTTTTCTTTGTCCCATGTTGGATGATTTGCCTGTCTTCTGCGTTTGGGTACAAGACCGCGAAGCACTTTCCGTAATGGCCCAGTAAGACCACGACCTGTTGTAAAAACATTTTCATTCTGGAACTCAAGAATAAAAATTCCCCAGGGCTGATTTTCACTCATAGGACGTATTTGAAAAACTTGTCCATCCATGAGATGCTGGTTCAAATCATCAGCGCCAAGCTCTTCCTGAGTCCATCCGAAAAAAATATCTTCTATCTGTTCAATGCCTTGTGGTATTTGCCAGCCAAGTGTATTTACCAGAAGATTTTGAATAAAAGACTGCCGATTATTTACAGTCCCGATTGCCTGGTGTATTTGCTGCGACGTGGGCATTAACTAATCTCCATCCATGCCTTTAATGTCGGCTTGACACCTTGAGGGGCCTGAACCTGTTTGAGGTAACTATCTTTAATGTGTTTCTCAATCTTTTTGCGGATTTCAGACAATGTCTGGTCCGTCAAGTTACGCTGCCGGGGTGTTTGCGGTGTGCTGCGAATCAGGTTAATAATCTCTGTCGGCTCGTCAAGGATATTGTCCTTTTCGATGTCGTAGAGATACCATTTTGTGTAGCCCAACTCTTCCGACCAAAGCGACTGGTTTCCTGTATCCATATCAACTACTGGTGTCTTTTGAGCAGGCAGGGCATAACAGAAAAATACCGCCTTTGCGCCGGGGGTGATATGCTGCTTTCCGCTGAAGACCTTGCCGGGCAGGACGTTAAGTCGTTCGGCCAAGCCGGGATTATCCTTGAGCAACTGTTGAAACTCGATGTGCATCTGCTCAAGGGGTGTGATAGTGCCTTGATAGTTATGCAGAAAATCCTTAAGAGCTTCATAGTCATCTTCGGGCTTCAGTAGCTTTTTACCCTCGATGCCGAATACCTTTGAGATTCGCAGGGTCTTGTGGGCAACCTTGCCGTAGAGATGAAGCAGCCGGTCAAGCTCATCGGGCGGGAGGAAATTCCAAAAAGCAACCATTCCACGAATTTCTTTTCGCTCAGGGCAGTCGGCCAAAATCTGTTCCTCGATTGCTGGATTGAGACGTCTGTCCACACGGCCAATTCGCTGCATAAGCCGCACCGGGTTCCAGTGCAGGTCATAATTGATAAGCAAAGTAGCGTCTTGTAGGTTTAGACCTTCGGAAAGCACGTCAGTTGAAATCAGAATTCGCGTTTCTTTCTCAAGGCCCTCAAGAGGTCCGCTCTCAGCAGGACAGTTATAATAAGGGGCAAACTGGCGAATTATGTCGCTTCTATCGCGTTTTGTCGCGCTATCTATCTCGTCAACGTTGCTGAAGCCCGTCTCCTCCAGTTGTTCCCGTACATAACGTGCCGTGTTCATATACTCTGTGAAGATAAGCACTTTATGTTCTTTCAGCCGTGCGTCATTTTTCAGTAACTGCATCAGTGCCTGAAGCTTATCATCATGGGACGGTTTGAATTTTTTAAGTTCTCCGAGGAAATCAATAATCTGGTCGAGGTCAAGAAAGGTCTCTGACAGGATTTCGTCGATTTTGTACTGTTCGCGTGAAAGCTCCTCAATATCTTCGAGCAGTTCATCGTCAATAATGTCTTCGTCCTGAACCTGCGTGGATTCATCGCCAAATAGCTTGTGGAGGTCTTTATGTATGTCGTTAATAAGCTCCTCATGCTGTCTTTCCCATCGGTCTAATCTCTTTTTTTCGGCGTCCGTCTGGCTGTGCTTTGTTGCCCAGGCAAGCAGTTTAACCATAAGGTTTTCACAGGAGAACTCGAACGCTCTCGCTGAACTTTCAAAGCGTTTCAGAAATTGCACGCGAATCAAGCTGACCACTTGCTTTTGGCGGTTTTCCTGCCAAGCCCTTTCCTTCTTTTCCATATCCGGGCCTATGTAATAGGCCAAAGGGTAATAGACCGCCAAAGAAAATAAAGGTTTCTCCTTGTTGAAAGCATCCTCGACCTTCGCAAGCAGTCTGCCGTACGTTTTTCTCAGAGAGTAATCAACCACTTTTGGGTCTTCGCGTTTTGGGAAAATGGCCTGACTACCTCCGTGTTGCTCCTGACTTTTCTTGACGTATGCGCGGCTGCGTTGAATAACAATCTCGCGGAAAAGATTATCACTCCAGAGGACTTTTTCAGCTTCCGCCTGGTTCGTGGCAACATCCGGCTGGTCTTCTTGTTTCTCACCCGAAAGCATTTTCTCCAGTGCGTTTTCCAATTTGCGGAAATGACCAGGAAGTGAGTGAATCCCCAAGGGGGCCGCCTTGAATTGCGCCGGGTCCGGTTCTTTATTGGGTTTCCGAGGAGCGAACAGCTCTATCATGTGTTGTAGGTCTCTAAGGTGGTTATTCACCGGTGTTGCCGTCAACATAAACAGGGTCTTGCCTTCGGCTATATTATAAAGACGCCAGTAGCGCGACTCACCTTTCAGCCCTTTGTTTCTGAAATGATGCGCCTCATCGATGATTATGACGTCTGCCAGTTCTTTAACACGGTCAAGCCGATACTCAAAGTCACCTCCTCTGAGCAGGTCAGTATGGTTAAAAACAACGAGATTACTAAAATCTCCGCTTAAATGTCGCAGATACCTTCGCAAGTCCCGTCCCCATACATCCTCACGGGTTGCCTTTGGCACAAAGAGAGCAACTCGCTTACGGTCGTGCATAACCAGCCGTTCAATCAGCATAAGACCGACATAGGTCTTGCCAAGTCCTACACCGTCGCATAGAAACGCGCCGCCATGCTGAGCAGCAATTTTGAGAATCGCATGGTAGCCCTCTTTTTGATAGTGGTCGAGGACGGGATACATCTTGGACTCATTGCGTTCCCACTCCGTAGCGGTCATCTCATGGCCTCTGAAGAATTCCTGTAGCGCCTTAGCATAGACCTCGAAGGGCATGTATTCGCAAGTATGGCGTTCAATTACTTTAAGAATTTCCTCGGTAATCTCGTGCGCGTCGTTCCAGTGTCTCTCGTACCACTCCTGCAATAATTCTACTTCCCGGCGTATCTGCACGTTTAGTTCTACATTTTCGGTTAGGCCGGGGTAGGTTAAGTTGCTCGAACCAACCAGGGCAGAGGAACCCACTACAGCGTGCTTGCCATGCGTGATGTATGCTTTTGCGTGAAACCTGTCTTTGTTGTAAACACGGCACTCAATCTTCTTGCTGCGAAGCGCATCCACTATGGCCGCGGTGCCGCTGAGGAAATCGTTCGTTTCTTTTGCGGTCTCGATGCTTTGGTCAAGTTTACCCTCAATATCATGAATCCCATCTAACAAGGCCTGTTTGGTGCGCCTTGATACCTCGTCTCCCATCAGAATCCGCATCTTGTCAAGTTTTTGCCAATGACCATCTAACGAAAGAATTGCACCAATTTCGAGGAATCCTGTAGCTATGTCAAAACTGCTGGCTATATCAGTCCATTCGCGCAGGTAATCTATGACCTTCCACTCGTGGTCGCTGTTGTCAACTATGAAAAGCTCTCCGCCACCTTTGCTTCCATTTTCAACCATTTAATCTCCTCGGTGTTGCTCCCATTCCAACGCCTCATAATCTTTGGTAACTTGATAGCCATTATAAGGCCATTGTGGAGCAGAAGCAATGTTTTTCCCTGTTTAGCATCGGTTGGCAACAAAGACCGGCTTGTTAAGAGGTGTTGCTTGAAAACCCGTGAAAAAACACACACGGGGATACGCTCGGTTTCCAAGGCGTATTTTTATGCACTTAAACAGACCATATATATCCGAAAATCAACAAAATTCAAATATACTTCTGGGCAGATTATGATTTTCAAGACGGGCGTGGGCTTGGGGGGTTATGGGGTATCCATTCTGGGTAATTTCGCTTTGTTCTGTCTGCTGTGTAGTCAAATATAGGCTGTTCTGTGGGTGTATTTGTAGTCTTTTGCTTTGCTTTCGGGCAGGTTTTCACCAGCTTTCCGGCAAGATTCAACTGGCTTTATCAGTTTCAAAAAGCACTGGTAAAGTCCAGGTAAAGCCTGCTCAGACCACCAGCAGCATAAATTTTACACCGTTGGAATTTTGCTGGACATCGCCTTATAAAAAGATAAAAAGAAAATATATTTTGCTTTGTAACTATATTGACAAATAAGCACTTGTGAATTACAAAGCAATTTTTTCTAAAGAAATGCTTGACTTTTGCTGATAAGGTGTTATACTTATAAGCGAAGTGGCTTGACCGGCAAGTCACAAAAGAAAAGTGGTCGGGCGATGCAGCAAACATCCCCGACCGTGGTCCTAAACTGAAAGGAGTTTAGAACAATGGAAACACTAACAGAACAAACCCCAAAAAGCAAGTCGAATCACTCAATTATCGAAGTCTTGGAGTTCTGCAAAGCGCAGAATCTGCCTGCGCGTGTAGTAGGCAGGTGGGTATGGGTCGAGTTTGAATCCAAGCCCAGTGCCGACATCAGGCAAGCGCTGAAGGATTTTGGCTTTCGATGGTCAAGACGCCGTGGTCAATGGAGCCACAACTGCGGACTACCGACAAAGCCAGCACATAATTACAAGCCTTGGGACAAATATCAGACTTTGACAATGGACGAAGCACTTGCAGTCGCGTAGGCCCAAAGGCGCAAAGCCCTGGTCTGTCTTATGATGGGCCAGGGCAGCGCCGCGGGATAACTAAAAAGAAAAAAACACTTTATGATAAGGATAAAAACGATGGAAACATTATTTGAGAAATACAGACCGTCAAACTTTGACGGAGTTTTAGGACAGGACAAAGCTGTTAAGAAAATCAAAACACTATTATCACGAAGCTGGGGTGGACGTGCCTGGTGGGTTTCCGGCTCAAGCGGGACAGGCAAAACTACCATTGCCAGGATTATCGCGGCACAAGGCGCCGATGAGTTCTATATCAATGAGTTTGATAGTGCCGACCAGCTTTCAATTGCCGAAGTTGATAAGATTGAACAGGATATGCACTATCTTGCACCAGATAAGGGCGGCAGGGCCTATATCATCAATGAAGCACACGGACTACGTAAAGCGATTATAAGGCGCCTGCTGGGCCTTCTGGAGCGAATACCAGGTCACGTCTGCATTATCTTTACAACAACAAAACAAGGTGAATCCCAGTTGTTTGACGACCAGATAGACGCGAACCCGCTACTGTCCAGGTGTGCTAAAATCGAATTGACAAACCAGGGACTTGCCAACGTATTCGCTGAGCATTGCAGGCAAATTGCCACGAAGGAAAACCTTAACGGGAAGTCCCTGCAAAGCTATGTCAAACTTGCCCAAAATTGTAAGAATAACTGCCGTCAAATGCTTATGGCTATTGAATCAGGCGAAATGTTAGAGTAAAGTGGAAGTAAATTATGGCTAAACAGACAAAAAAGAAAGCCCTGGCCTACCTTCGGGTATCAGGTAAGGGACAAATCAATAAGGACGGTTTCCCAAGACAAAGAGAAGCTATCCGCAAATATGCGAAAGCTAACAGTCTGGAAATAGTAGGTGAGTATCGGGACGAAGGCGTTAGCGGTACGAAGGAGCTTGAACACCGACAGGGCCTTGCAGCTTTACTGGATTATATCGAGTCAAACGGGGTCAAGGTTATACTGGTAGAGCGTGCCGACCGGCTTGCCCGTGACCTGATGGTTAGCGAGGTGATACTTGGCCAGTTCAGGGATTTAGGCGTTAGTGTTATCTCCGCCGATTCAGGCGTTGACCTGACTACGGGTGATGATGACCCTACCCGAACACTTATCCGTCAAGTGCTTGGAGCGGTATCGCAGTTTGAAAAATCCGTTATTGTCCTGAAACTTCGTGCAGCCCGTGAACGCACCAAACGGAAAACAGGCCGATGCGAAGGCCGAAAACCTTATGGTTACTATCCTGGTGAAAACAATATCATCAAAAGAATCAAGGAGCTTTACCGGAAGCCACATGGTGAAAAACGGCTTGGATTTGGAACTATAGCGCGAAAACTAAACGAAGAAGGAATCCCCACAAGGTCAGGCGTCCCGTGGAGCGATACGCAGGTCAAATCCATCCTTGCCCGAAAGCAATAGAGTGCTAAAAATGGCATTGGTCAAGCTGATTTAATATCTTGTGAATCAGTCATAAGCCGAAGCCTTATCTCAGCTATTATTCTGGCTTCCTCTTTCTCACGTTCGGTTAGTTCTTTGATTTTATCCACGTCCTCTGTTAAGGTCTTGTCGGTAAACATAGCCAAATACTTACCCTGTAATTCTGTACAGCCCTTAGAAACTGTATATTGATGGTGCTTACGTGCCATTAGTTTGTCGTGCTCATCAGCCAGGACTTTATCAAGTGTTATGCTGTTTCGGTTCATATTCTCTGAATGCAGCTCTTTTATCCTCTGCTGAATCTTAGGGTTTTTCAATAAGTTACAAGCTTGCGAATATGCGCTCTTTTCACTGTAACCTGCTGCTATTGCAGTTTTTGTGCCGTTACTGAATGTCTCGGCTCCGATAGTAGTGTAGTGAACACAAAAGCTTTCCTGTTTAGGGGTAAGCGCTTTTGTTTGGTGCATAATAAATCCTTTTTTCTTTACTTGTTATGGGTCTGGATTAAGGCTGTAATTACCGCTTTGATATGTTCGGGCAGTTCCGGCCAGATAGCTATAATTTCAGCTAAATCAGCAAGTGGATTTTGATACTGATTTTGGCTACGACTCTCTGCGATCCAAAGCAGCCAAGGTAGGAAAGGCTGAACGAATCTATTTGATTGGTGCGAATGGTTCCTGTATAATGACAGTAATCCTGGCCGGTTATAATCGGTAGGAACCGTGGACCGAGGTGTTCATATACTTTTTTCTTGATGCTTTATCTCACTGTCAGACATCGGCGGGTCCGATGTGGTCTTTGGTGGGAGGACGATTATGAGAGAACTGGTGTCGTTGGTAGTAATCCTAAGCATTAACACCCTGACCATGGGCGAGGTATTTCCACGGGTGTGCCTTGCTGACGGTAACACGCCTCTTGAATTAGCTGACCCCTGTATCCCTTTTGTTTACAGGGACATAATGGTCGGGACCAAACTGACGATTATTGTCGACTCGAATATTGCTGAGCCTTGGAGTGGTAGTCTTGTTATCGCGGATGCTAACATCGGTTACGGGGTTCTGTCGGCCAGAGGACCGCAGGTAGATGAGGATTGGTCAAAGTCTCATTTCCCTGCCGCAGGAAATGAGGCGGTTGTTTGGTGGTGGGTAGAGTCAGGGATTGAAGCGTTTGACTTGTATACAGGCTCTACTGGCATACAGGCAGGAGACTGGTTCATTATTGATTATAATGCCATAAACATAGGCACCTGCGATGTGGGATTCTACGATCACGGCGGCCCGGGCGGGATGGATGAACCCGCTTATTATCTTGTCTTTTCCCATGTTCCGACGCGCGACTTCAATATCGATACTAAGGTCGATTTTGCAGATTTTGCTGTATTTGCCTCATACTGGCAGCAGGGCTGTAGCGAACCAAGCTGGTGCGAAGGCACTGACCTTGACACTAACGGAAATGTCGACTTTGATGATTTAATGCTGTTTGCCGATTATTGGCTTGAAAAAACCCAATAGCAGCACTCGTTTTTAATCTGCCGCTGACAGGGTGGACCTATCGCTTCTGCTTACCGTGGCACGGAAGATTAGTGTCCAAAGGTCACTCC
>Ga0315277_10006426_pt1 | contig 15381 bp, 9 predicted proteins | sample YL17G05_15_MG_FD_203695 | JGI IMG/M metagenome (GOLD analysis project Ga0315277, IMG submission 203695) | Sediment microbial communities from Yellowstone Lake, YNP, Wyoming, USA - YL17G05_15 | ecosystem: Environmental > Aquatic > Freshwater > Lake > Sediment | place: USA: Wyoming | collected...
GGACCTGTCGCTTCAGATAGTCGGTCCGACGAACCAGGTGCTCTGGAAGAAGAAGCGGGCCGTGAAGATCACGCGCGCGATGCGGGATCTGTGGTCGGGGACGATTGGGGCATCGGGATCTCCCGGGCTGCACAAGTTCGTCGTGCGGCTCATGCAAGGCATGAAGGTGGTGGCGGAAAGCGCCATCGAGTTGCACGTGTTTCCGCCCGCGACGGCGTGCGATGTGCTCGTGCACGTGCTCGACCCGCGCGGCGTGTGGCAGAAACGGTGTACCGCGCTCGCGAACATGGGGATGTTTAATGCGCCTATCCACGTGGTGCCGCCGCTGGCGAACACGATTCGGGCCTATCCGGACAACGATCTGGCCCAAGTATTGGCGCAGGTGAAGGACGGGGCCGTGGCGCTGGTGTTTGAGCCGCCCGACGACTGGAACGATTTGGCGGACCAGATTGACCCGGGCATTCGCGCGACCAGCAAGGACGCGGTGGGGGCATTCCTGGGGATGTATCATTACGTGAAACTGCATCCCGTGTTTGACGAACTGCCCGCGCGCGGGTTGATGCGACAGCCGTACCGAAACGTGGTTCCCGCGAAGACCTTTATCGAGCCGAGCGAAGAGGATATCTGCGGCACGTTTGACACGACGCCCATTGCCCAGGGACATTACATGATGGGCCAGACTAACTGGTGGGGCAGCGACATTCTTGTGCGCCGGTATGGGGCGGGGCGGCTTGTTTTCACGCACCTCCGCATCCTGGAGCATTTGGGCGAGGACCCCGTGGCAGACCGACTGTGGGTAAACCTGCTCAAGCACTTCTCACGGCGGGCCGTGCCTTCGGGTGAACCGCAATCGCTGCATCAGCCTGCCGTGGAATGGATGCGGCGGGAATGCGTCCAAGGCGTGCGGCGATGGATGGTGGCCGGTGAGTTCCCGAACTGGGGCAACCAGGGACATGACACGGCTTATCCACCGGAACGCGAGATCGATTTCAGCGCGACGTATTCGGGGTGGTATCAGGCCGTCACGTGGAAGCCATGGTACTCGCGGGCGGCGGACGGCCACGTGATTGACCTGCAGGAGGCGTTCGCGCCGATTTTCGAGTACTATCCCCGCTTCGACCACGGGACCGCTTACGCCTACGCTGAGTTCACGAGCGACAAGCGCGGGCCTGCCTCAGCAGTCGTGGGCGTTCAGGATGCGATGAAAGTCTGGTTAAACGGGGCGTTGATCTTCGAGACCAAGAAGCAAGTCCCCCATGATCAGTTTTTGACGGAAAACGCCCCGGTGTTCATCAAGCAAGCCCGGAACATCCTCCTGGTCAAGGTGTCGAAGATTCCGGGGCCGTTCAAGTTTTCCCTGGACTTCCGCTCCGAAACAGATGGCCCCCTGCAACTCACCTGGTGGAAATGACGCTTCTTAAGAACTTCAATGCCTGTTGGCATCCCGCAGGAGTGGACCTGGAGGAATTGGACCCTGTGTTGCTTGATTTCAGAACGGCATTTCCCGTCGGGCCGTCTTGTGATATACTTGCCTGGGTAAGATCGGACTGGGGGCACGTTTGCGGCACGTGGCTCATGGCCTTACTCGTGTACGGCGCGGGGTAGCGCCTGATGGAGTACCCACGCCTGCGGTTTCAGGACATCGATTCTTCTCGCAACGAGACTCTCGTTCGTGACGGCAAGGGCGCGAAGGAACGTAATTGTCTGAAATAACAAGCGTTAGCCGAATGAACAAGAAGACACGGCAGCTTCTTATGCAGAATATGCAAGGAGGTATGGGTTTCGCAGAAATTGGCCGAAGGCCACAGCTTTCCTTTCCCGCTTGACCACTGGCAAGGAGGTCCTTGATCTCGTCACCAATGCGATGGCCTACTCGTTCTCGTTTGATCACAAGGAATTGAAGTGTCAGGAAGAGGTTGATCTTGTTGGTGGCTTCCTGCAAGTAGTGCAAGACTGGGGCGAACTTAGCGCCGCGGGCCCCGTTCGGGTTAGACGATCCAAATAATAACGCTTGACAATATTAACGCGCCACGATAGTATGCTTCCATGATTCGTAGTTTTCGAAATCGTGGAACGGAGAAGGTGTTTCGGCGAGAGAGGCCGAGGCGCCTCTCGGCCGAGATTCAACGACGAGCCTTGCGGAAATTATTGCTCCTGGATGCGGCCGAGACCCTGGATGATTTGAGGTCGGCGCCCGGAACCAGGCTTGAGAAGCTTGTCGGGAATCGGGCGGGACAGCACAGCATCCGCATCAATGATCGATGGCGTATTTGCTTTCGTTGGGAGCGTGAAGACGCTTACGACGTGGAGATAGTAGATTACCACTAGGAGGCAAGCTATGGCGGCAAGGAAGATTGCACCGATTCATCCCGGGGAGATACTTCTTGAGGAATACTTGAAGCCGCTGGGTCTAAGTCAGTATCGCTTGGCGAAGGATATCAGCGTGCCGGCTCGCCGAGTGAACGAGATTGTTCACGGCAAGCGAGCCATTACGGCCGACACCGCACTGCGGCTCGCGCGGTATTTCGGCACGTCCGATCGTTTCTGGTTGAATCTTCAGACGCGCTATGATCTTGAAATAGAGAAGGAACGGCTCAAAGGGCGTTTGGAGCGGGAAGTGTCCAAGTTCAGGATTGCGAGCTGATGATCGGAACGCTGACTCTGCGTTGCACCTGACAGTCCGCTTCGCGGCCTGCAGGTGACCGCTGACGTTGGGCGGCATAGCAGAGTGCCGATTACAGTCGTGGAGGGAATGTGACAGGGATGTTTAAGAAACGAGTCAAGGTATCCAACAGCAAGAACCCGGAGTTGTTTTTCGAGGAGGAATTCTGGATCGACACGGGAGCCCTTTATTCGTTCGCACCCGAGGACTACCTCGAACGGATAAGCGTGGAACCTTCGGCAACACGGAATCTCGTCCTTGCAGATGGAAGGCAGGACGCCCGACTTCTTGGCTTCTGCGACCTGCAAATCGAAGGGCTGGAGGGAAGTATCCCCTGCCCGGTCATCTTCGCCCCGAAGGGTTCATTGTTTCTGCTCGGGGCTACTGCACTTGAGAATTTTGGCGTTGAGGTGGATCCTATTCAGAAAAGGCTCAAGCCGATTCTTGCAGTGATCGGTGGTTTTATTGCATCGAGTTGACACCCGCCAACAGTCTTGACCTGGAGACGATCGAGCGGTTCGCGGAAAACCTGGCTTGGCTGGCCAAGAAGCTTTATGGGGGAGCCTCTATGAGTCCAATGACCTTCGATGAGACTATCCGTGCGCGCCATTCGGTGCGGGCGTATCTGGACACGCCCGTTCCCGCGGAGTACATCCGTGCGATGTGCGCGGCGGCGCGGCTGGCGCCGTCGGCGTCAAATACGCAGCCATGCCGGTACATTGCGGTGACCGACCGGGCGCTGCTTGACCGCATATGTACGGAGGGCATGCGCCGGATTGTGTCGAACAAGTGGGCCCGGGAAGCGCCGTTGATCATCGTGGCCTGTTCGCGGCTCGCGCCCGTTGCAAACCGGCTGGGGCGCGCCGTGATGGAGTCCGAGTATTACCAGATCGATCTCGGCATTGCGGTCGAGCATCTGGTGTTGAAGGCGACCGAGCTCGGGCTGGCTACCTGTTGGATTGGATGGTTCAACGAGGAAAAGGTCAAGGAAATCCTGGGCATTCCGCGCGGCATTCGCGTTCATATTCTCGTTGCGGTGGGGTATCCGAAGGACCCGGATCAGATCCCGAAGGAACACAAGCGCAAACCGCTCGATCGGATTCTCTTCATGAACGGCTGGGGAGAACCCGCGGACGACGTGCAGTAGCGAGTGTCTCTGGTCTCGATGTCCTCCGTAGTAAGCCTTTTCTTGATGGGGAACGGAAGCGTGCAATGCATGGCGCGTATTGGTACGATGTGCGGCGCGTGAATTGGAGGACCAAACCCATGAGTATCGTCAAACGGTTCGGTGTGGCGGCTTTGTTGGCCGGCGTGATCTCGTTAGCGGCGACGGCGGAGACCGTGCGGCTGGAGAAGACACGGTTCCTGGACAAGTGCAAAGGGGCGTGGGCCGGGCAGATGTTGGGTGTGTGTTTTGGCTCGCCGACGGAGTTCCGGTGGAAGGGGACTCCTATCGAAGGGGAGTTGCGGTCGTGGAAGCCGGAATACATCAAGGAAGGGCTGCGTCAAGATGACTGTTACGTGGAGATGACGTTCCTGAAGGCATTGGAGGACCACGGGCTGGGGATTACACCGGAACAAGCGGGCAATGCCTTCGCTGGGTCCAAATACGACCTGTGGCACGCCAACCGTTATGGTCGAGAAAACGTGCGCCGCGGCATCATGCCGCCGCTCTCAGGGAACCCCGAATACAACCGGCATGCAGACGACATTGACTTCCAGATTGAGGCGGACCTGTTTGGCATTGTGTGCCCGGGGTTGCCGCGGGAGTCCAACCGGCTGTGCGATGTTTTCGGGCATATCATGAACTATGGCGACGGGGTGTATGGGGGGATGTTCATCGCGGGGATGTATACGGCGGCGTATTTCGAGAACGAAAACGTGCGCGCGGTGGTCGAAGCGGGCTTGGCCTGCATTCCCAAGGAATCCTTGTACCACCAGTGCATCTCGGACGTCCTCCGTTGGCACGACGAACATCCGGAGGATTGGCTGGCGGCATGGCGGAAGATCGAGGAGAAGTGGCAGGACGATGTGGACTGTGAACGGGGCGACCCGTTCAATATCGACGCGAAACTCAACGGCGCCTATGTGGTCATGGGCTTGCTGTACGGGAACGGCGACGTGGCGCGGACGCTCGAGGTGGCGACCCGGTGCGGGCAGGACTCCGACTGCAATCCGTCGAACGCCGCGGGCGTATTGGGCTGCATGAAGGGATTCAGCGCGCTTGCGCCGGAATGGGCCGGCGGGTTGGAGGGGATCAAGGACGAGAAATTCATTTACACTGATTATTCGTTCGAGACGCTGTTGACGGCGTGTCAGCGCGTGGCCGAGCAGGTCATCCAACGAGCCGGCGGCACGATTGAGGGAAGCGAGTACGTCATTCCGCGCCAGGCCCCTCAAGCGCCGGAGAAGTTGGAGCAATGGACGGATCAAATCACGATTCTCTCGCGACCAGACCCGCCGAAGAAAGCGGCCCCGCAAACGCCATAGCGGGTCCTTCCGAGATGCCAGCGGCCGTGACGACGTAACGCGTCCCTCCACGGAGGCAGGCGACACTCGCCCTGGAGGGCCACGCTCCGTCGTGGCCGTAAGGGCATGCGGACGCGATGTAACGCGTCCCTCCATGGGCCCGTCAGGCGCCGGAGGTTTCTCCTGCAAGTTGCCGGGCTATGTCGAGTAGTGCGCGTATCTTCGGTTCTGTATGCAGCGCGTCCATGTAGAAACTGACAGACTGTGGTTCGCACGCGCAGACGCGGCGGTACATGTCCTGAAGCGCAGCAGGGGCATGGTCGCGAATGTGCCAGGAGAGAATGCGGCTGGTAAAGGGCACGGGGCAATGAGCGCGGAGCAGTTCCGGTGTGACGTATTGGTCCGCCGACGGGTCATACACGGCGATGCGCAGTTGAGCAAGAAAGGGCAGGTGCTCCTTGCGAAGCAACTCGCTGTGGAGGTGACGCTCGGTAGCTTGAAGCCCGTCATAAAATCGGTCCCAGTACGGTACGACGAACTCCGCAAACACATCGGGGGGGAATATGCCGGCAAAGTCGTCGGGGATGCCCACGGCGCACGGCCTGGGTGCATCGCCGAAATACGCCCCGATGACCCGGCTGTAGTTGATGGCGCTCTGCCCACAAAACGAAAGCAAGCGGTGCGCGCGTTCCGGGTCCTCGTAGGGCAGCGTGAAAAACCTCGGGCCCATGAGCAGGCCTGCCGTGGTAACGGGCCCTTCGAACACGTGGCCAATGCCCCTGTGCGCGTCGGGCCGTCTCCGGAGCAGCGCATCCAAGGCGCACAGACGGGTTGGTATCACGCCCGCTTGCAGGTAGTCGCCGGGTTCGGAAAGCCGGTCGATGTCGCAGGGCTCGTGCAGAATGGGTACTACGTTCGGCTCCGACCCTTCCGCGAACACAACGGGCGCGCCCAGCGCCGATACGTGGCAGTACGCAAAACCGGCGAGCCTGGGGCGCGGAACACTGACGCCGAGCCGCTCCGCCACGGGCGCGAGGGCCTCGTAGCAGCGGCATATCGCGTCCACGTCGCGGTGCAGGGCATCCAGAGGGACGCCCCCGGCCTCCGCGAGCACCGAATCGGCAAAGCCAAAACTATACGGCTGGTTTCGCCCCACGCATCCCTCGCCTGTCCCCGAAATCGCAGAACGTATACATGCCGGCCCTTTCCTGGAACCCCGCTTACTTTGCAGGTTTCAAGAGGAGATAGTCGAGGCCGAACATGTAGCCGGGCGCGGCCTGTGGGTTCTTGTCGAGGATGGTTGCCTTCAAGGTGTTGTTGGTTCCAAGCCGCAGTTCGAACACGCCCAGGGGCATCTCGTCGGTGGGTGCAACAGCGGAATTGAAGAGGTCAATGGGTTGGCCTGGAGGTTTACCGTTCACGCTGAGTTGGACGATGCCGTAGTCCACGGCTCTTGTGAGCACGGCGTAGACCTCGGAAGAGCCGGCTTTCTTGGCTGGGAATGAGATTTCGATCGCGTCCCCTGGCTTGGCCCCGGTCCACCAAAGCTGTTTGCCGCCACTCCACCCCCATTCGGCGGGCCCGTCTTGCGTTTGCGTCTTCCCGCCGCTGCACGAAACCACTTTCAGCGACTCGCCTTCAATGGCTCCGGAGACCTTCTTGGGAACGGGAGGCGGAGGCGCCGCGATGACTTGGAGTTCCTCGGCGCGGGGCGGCTGGAAAGAGTCGGTAGACCCGGCCGCGGCATACCAATAGGACGTGGCCGCCATGGCGATCTCGCAGTCCGCCCAATGCCAGACTTCGATATCAAACTTAAATGACGTGGTGAAGGGGATGTCGTCGAGGATGTGGAACCGGCTGACGCAGGTCTGGCCGTAGTTGCCGGGGCCGTCGCACCGGGGCTGGTTGTGATAGGCGTGCGTGAAGACTTCCGGGCAACACCAGGCATATCCGTAGTAGTCTTCGCTTCCCGTGCCGAAGTGGCTGGGGAAGGACTCGCCGTCAACGTAGATTTTCTCGTCGCCTTCGCCCCACCAATCCTTGACCGGGTTGGTGACGTGCAGCATGTCGCCGACGAATACGCCTTTGCCTTTGCACGCAACGTAGGTCCAGTCCTGCCGCGGCCTGGTGGGGATGGGGTATTCCGCGCGCCACTTGGCATGGAAATACATCGAGCGGTCGCTCCACGTATACGCCGCGACGCCCATTTGTCCCTCAAGTGACACGGGTCGCTCCGTGTGATTCGTCACGCGGACTTCGGCCGACTTGGCAAAGGGCATGACCCAGTGGGCGTACATCGTCCCGTCGTCCAGCACGCCGCTGGGCAGGGAACGGTACTTGTTGAGGCCGGGGGCCGTGCCGAAGAAATCTCCCAAAGGCGTCTGCACCGACGGCGCTGCCTGGCCGTCGAACATGACCTCCAGGAGGCAACCGCGCAGGGCCGCCTCCACGTTTTCGGCGTCCACCTTCACACGAAGGCTGTAGATGGCCCCGGCCCGGTCGACCGCACTCGTGAAAGCCTCACCGGGACCCAGTTTCGCCTCCAGTGGAAGGGTCTCAGCTCCGGAGGGGAGAGCCACTTGGTCGGGGGCCGCCAGTACCTTGGCAGTCTGCCGAATACGCGCTTCGTTCTGCTCCGCCAGTGCGGGCGTGTAGGATTGCACGGGCGTGCCCGGGCCGTACGTACGGTAGTTGATGTGATAGTAGAAGTCGGGCTTGCTCGAAGTGACCTTGCAGTGTTTGGCATAGGGGATCGGGAGATAGCTGTTCCACCCCTTCGATGTCTCGCAGGCGATGGGCTTGAGGAATGGCATGTCCGCGCCGCCCACCATGTCCTGCAAGGACATTTCGATGACGGGGTCCGTGGTCCCGTCAAGGTAGACCCTCACGATTCCCGCGCCGTCGGGGTTGGCCGACCAGATGCGGACAATCGCGCCGGGACCGCCGGCGTCCATCATGACCCATTCGTCTGCACCGTTGCGCTGCTCCGTGCGGAGGTGTTGCCCCCTGTCTCCGTTGGCGAACCAGTTCTCATCGGTGAGCACGTTCGGGTCGGTGGACCGGCGGTCGTAGCTCGAGAACTGCTTGCACGTGTACGCCGGGTCCGGAAACCGGGTCAGGGCCTCCAAGTCGGTCATTTCACTGAGCAAGGACTCGAACGTCACGTCGGCGAGCGCGACGGGACCCATCGTAATCGCGCTCAATACCATCATGAAGCATCGTAGGCGCATGGCATTTCTCCCTCACGGACTTGTTGATATCTTCCCATTCACGTCATTCTGAGCGCAGCGAGGAATCTTGTATTTGGAACGGCTTACCGAGGTCAAGATGCTTCGCTTCGCTCAGCATGACAGTTCGGCATTCTACGTTTTTCCGCGCTTATGAATCTCGATCCAGATGCCGTAATTGATCCCTTCGCTGCCGGGCGGCTGGGGCCTATGAATCGTGTAGTGCTTGATCTTCAGGGATCTCATTATCGAACGCAGTTCGCGCTCGGTTTCGTCTACATTATAAGGAGGCGGGCCTTGCTTACCGCCTTGTTTCTGCCGGTCGCGGATGGTTCTGGCGGTCTCGACGGGGAGGTTTTCGGAAAACCCACGGCCGATGTAGGCGACGCCGCCCGGCTTCAGGACGCGATAGACCTCGGCGAATCCGAGCCGTTTGTCTTCCCAGAACGGAAAGGACCCGCGTGACACGACGACGTCGGCATAATTGTCGCGAAACGGCAGCGCCTGCGCGTCCGCAAACACGGCCCCGACCCGCTCCCCCACTCCCGCCGCGGCAGCAGTCTCGACGAATTTCGGCAGGAAGTAGGGGTTGATATCGCTGTCAATCCAATACATCCGTGTGCGCTTGCACAACTCGATCACGAGATTGCCCGGACCGCCGCCGATGTCAATACCGATACCTTCTTTGTCGGCGAGGTCGAACTTGGCCACGACGTGGTCGGCCAGTGGCCCATACACGGGGGACAAAACGGAGGCGGTCGTCTGCATCTTGGCCGCGTCTTGCTGGGTGAATGTTTCAGAAGACGGATACAGGAGCGGCGCGCAGAGGCCGCTCCCGGCATACGAAAGGAGGACAACGAAGACCAGACGGATACAGACAGTGGTTTTCATGCTCGGCATCCTGTTTGACCAGGCTCCCTGAGCAGCGGGGGCGTCCGTCCGGATACGGTAACGCGCCCACAACGGCGCAAGGGGCTATCTTACCACCAGGTTGACCAGTTTCCCCGGGACGTAGATCTCTTTTACGACCGTCTTGTCTTGCAGGTGCTGCGCCACCCTGTGGTCGGCTCTGGCGGCGGCCAGGATAGCGTCCTTGCCCGCATCGGCAGGCACGACGACTTTCCCACGAAGCTTGCCGTTGACCTGCACGGGGATTTCGATAACGTCTTCCACGAGCAAGGCTTCGTCGTACTTGGGCCAGACCTCGTAGGCGAGGGTGTTGCGATGGCCTAAGCGTTCCCACAACTCTTCACCCATATGCGGCGCAAACGGGGACAGGATCAACACAAACTGTTCGACCCAATCCTTGTTGATCTGCTCGGCCTTCATGGCGGCGTTCACGAATTCCATCATGCGCGAAATGGCCGTGTTGAACAGCAAGTGCTCGATGTCGTGCGTGACGGCTTTGATGGTTTGGTGAAGGACCTTTTCGAGCGCGGGGTCTCCCCCACTCTCGACCACGCGCCGATGGACAGCGCCGCTCTCATCGACAAACAGGGACCACACGCGCCGGATGAACCGGTGTGCGCCCTGCACGCCTTCCTCAGTCCACGGCTTCTCACGGTCGAGCGGGCCCATGAACATTTCGTAGAGACGCATGGTGTCTGCGCCGTGGTCCTTGACGACGGTGTCAGGGCTCACGACGTTGTACCGCGACTTGCTCATCTTCTCGACCTGGATGTTCAGGCGGGTATTGGTCCCCTTGACAAAGTAATTCTCGTCACGCTTTTCCACTTGGTCGGGATAGTAGTATTTCCCCGCGTCGTCTTGGTACGAGTTGGCAAGGATCATGCCTTGATTGAACAGCCTCAAGAACGGTTCCGGCGAGGACACGCAACCGGCGTCATACAGGACCTTATGCCAGAAGCGGGAATACAGCAGGTGGAGCACGGCGTGTTCGGCGCCGCCGATGTATAGGTCGACGGGCATCCAGTAGGACTCCGCCTCTCTCGAGCACGCCTCGTTGTCGTTCCGAGGATCACAGAACCGCAGAAAATACCAACAGGACCCCGCCCATTGCGGCATGGTGTTCGTCTCGCGCACGGCCCGCTTGCCCGTTGCCGGGTCCGTGGTGCGCACCCAGTCCGTGGCGCGGGCCAGCGGCGGTTGCCCGTCGTCGGTGGGCTTGTAGTTGTCGAGGCCGGGAAGCACCACCGGCAGGTCCTTCAGCGGCACGGCGCGGACCGTGCCGTCTTCCAGCGTAAGGAGCGGGAACGGCTCGCCCCAGTACCGCTGCCGGGAAAACAGCCAATCCCGCAGGCGGTAGTTGACGGTTCCCTTTCCGAGGCCCTTCTCTTCGAGCCAGGCCTCGATCTTTTTCTTGGCGTTCGCCACGTTGAGGCCGTTGATGAGCGGCGAGTTGACCAGGATGCCATCGCCAGTGTATGCAGCCTGCGCGATGTCGCCGCCGCTGATGACCTCGATGATCGGCAACTCGAACTTCCTCGCGAAGGCGTAGTCGCGTTCGTCGTGGGCCGGCACAGCCATGATGGCGCCGTAGCCGTATTCTGCGAGGACATAGTCGGCGGTCCAGATGGGGATGTGCTCGCCATTGACGGGATTGATGGCGTACGCGCCGGTGAACACGCCGGTCTTCTCGCGTTCCTCCTTCATGCGGTCCTGGGCGCTGCGTTTCGAGGCCGCCTCGATGTAGGCCCGGACGGTCTCGCGGTGTTCGAGGGTGGCGATCTCCAGCGTCAGGGAATGCTCCGGGGCCAACACGCAATAGGTGGCGCCGAACAGCGTGTCGGGACGCGTGGTGAAAATCAGGAACTCCTTGTTCGAGTCCGCGACCTTGAACACGGCGTCCGCGCCCTCGCTGCGACCGATCCACTCCCGCTGCATTGCCTTGATGCCTTCGGGCCAGTCGAGTCCGTCCAGGTCTTCGAGGAGCCGTTCCGCGTAGGCCGTGATCTTGAGCATCCACTGACGCATCAGGCGCTTCTCGACCGGGTCGCCGGTCTCGACGTACTTGCCGTCCTTGACTTCTTCGTTCGCCAACACCGTACCCAGCGCCGGGCACCAGTTCACCGCGACATCCGCCTGATAAGCAAGACCGCGTTCAAACAGCACCTCAAAAATCCACTGGGTCCACTTGTAGTAGTTCGGGTCGGTCGTATTGATTTCGCGGTCCCAGTCGTAAGACAAACCGAGCGCCTGAATCTGGCGCTTGAACGTCTCGCAGTTCTTGTTGGTGATGATGGCGGGGTGTTCGCCGGTGCGGACGGCATGGCGTTCCGCGGGTAGTCCGAAGGCGTCCCAACCCATAGGGTGAAGTACGTTGAATCCCCGCATCCGTTTGTACCGCGCCACGATGTCCGTGGCCGTGTACCCTTCCGGGTGTCCCACGTGCAAGCCGTCCCCGCTGGGATAGGGGAACATGTCAAGCACGTAGTATTTGGGCTTGCCCCGGTCTATCTCGGACTTGAACGTTTTCTTTTCCAGCCAATACCGTTGCCACTTTGGCTCGATGGCCAGATGATCGTAACTGCCGCTCGCCATATACCAACTGCCTCCAACCATATGCCCGCGACCCACATCGCCACGGACACGGTTTTCTCTGAGAGCGAAGAGCGTGTTGAAAAACCGGTTACCTTTTTTCTCTCTGCTGGACTGTGGAAAGACCGACTATACCACACACGAAAAGACCCTTGCACGGTTCCGACGTTAGGCCCGCGCAGTCTATATAAGGCGAGCCACAACGAGTTGGTCGTCGTCGCGCGTCCATACACGGCCGACGCGATTGATGGCCAACAGCATGGTTGCAAAATGATTGAAGAGAAGCCTGCGAGGCGCGCGCAAGGCTTCCGCGCCGCCGTTCAGTTCAACGCAAAGCGCCTTCTCCTGCACGGATTCCGGGCACCCCCGCCCCAGTTCTCAGCGAACCACCATGGCCGGCGCGTTGATTCGTCCCATGAACGCCCGGTCCGACCGTTTTGTCGTGTCTCACGGCGTCTTCCCACTTCCTGAGTCCCTGAGTTCCAGAGTCGTCTAATCGCCCATCTGGAACTCAGGAACTCAGGTAAGCGGTTTGGCCGGAGCCGCCTGTCCCGCCAGGACGGTCCTATAGCAGGTCAACCGCCTGCGCTAGGAACTGGGCCCACGAGGCGCATATCGGCCACTCGCCCGGATACTTGATGAACTCGACATGGCCGTCCATGTACAGGACGTTCCCGCCGCCGGGAGCGTGATTGTAAGAAATGGAACCGCCATAGGCCATGTCCTGGTTAACCTCGTCGTTCATGATGGCGATCTCGCTTTGGGCCTGTGCGGAGGCGGCCGGGTTATTGATGTCCGTGATGAAGAACCGCTCAATGCCTTCCCGCAGCCGCTGCATGGTTATCCCATTCCCAACGTCCATGTTCCGGTCGAACTGACCGAACTCTTGGCTCGTGCAAGCAGACGACAAAGTGGTAAGAAAGCCCGCCACAGCAACAAGCCAGTCCGAGTTGATGAAGGTGAGCACGTCGCCGACGGTGTTCAGGTCGGCGATATTGTTCAGATAGTGCTCCGGCTTGATAGCCCACGACCAGTAGAAATAGGACAATGGCATGAACTTGCAGGGATTGATGGGGAGGTTTGGGTCGTCGTCGACGCGCCACCAGTCAGGGATGGAGCCTGTTTCTGCATCCGACGGACACACCAGTATCTCCGCATCCACCAGATACTCGGGATAGACCGAGGGCCCGTCCGGCGCCCAAAACGATGCTATGTCGACGTCTTTGTCACAATCCTCGCCTTTGCACCTCTGGTTAGGCGGGAACAACCCGCCTTTTGCTTCGCCCGCATACATCTTGAAAACGATGCCCATCTGTTTGAGGTTATTCTGACACGACGAGCGCCGTGCCGCCTCCCGGGCCCGAGCCAAGGCCGGGAGCAGAATCGCTGCCAGGATTCCGATGATTGCGATTACCACCAGCAATTCGATAAGAGTGAACCCATTCCGTTTCATAGTAACAATGCCTCCTTTCTGTGAGAAACTCGCCCAAGGGCGGCGCGGAAGCCTTGCGCGCGCCTCGAACGATACAAGACACGAATTCCCTTTAGATATTGCCGCCACACTTCCTTTCCCGCCGCCGCGGGGTAGGACCTTCCCACTTTACATGACACCGGAAAGACACAGCACGTCTTTTAGTTTATCACACATCCCCCTGGGTGACAAGGAAAAAGCGCATTGGCATTGGCGCCGACGGCTCGCAGGTGCAGCACGCGATCACGTGGTATTTCACGCCGGGTTCCATCTCTCACGGGCGGCGTTCCGCGGCGAAAATCGACCCGAGGCCGATGAAGCCATTGGGGCTCGCGTCCACGACCTGTATCCGCACCGGCTGACCGCGATATTGCCGCACATCCAGCCACTCATAGTATGGGTTCCCCGTCCGAATCGGGCGGATTTCGCCCAGACACTGGCCCGTTTCTGCCCGAACCAGGCGTATGCTCGCCTTTTGAAGGTCCGTGTCCGATTCCAGGCGGCTTAAGACCCGGAACTGGAGCAGACGACTGCCAATAGTAAACGCCGGGGAAGTGGCGACCGCGGGGGTATCCCCCGAGACACAGGCCATCGAATGGAGGAAAGACCCGGTGATCCCCTTCACCGGTCCCAGCAAGAAAGGGCCGCCTGTAAACATCCATACGGAGATATCCTGGGGCCGGCGCAATGGAAAGATCATCCACTGACGACGGAACAGCGCCATGCGCGCGTGTTGCAACGCGTCGAGGTTGGCCAGGTAAACTTTCTTTGAAGGGAGAAACATCGGCTTGGCCTGGCGGAAATCCGGCGCCCGGATCACAGCCAAGTCCTCGCCCGCGTTGATCCATTTGACTAAATCCCGGTTCTTGGCGCTGTGTGCCCGGTAGAAGGCCATGCCATAAGAATAGGCCGGAAATAACGCGCCGAAGATGGCCAGGCACAGCCCGATCCGTGCCATCCGGGCGGGCCGGGCCGCCAGCAGGTCGAAGCCGATGTAGACACCCAGGAACAAAGGGGTTAACAGCATGTAATAGCGGCAATAGAGTCCTGACTCTCTTCCTGCGCCGATGAGGAGGGCTGTCCCGGCAACAACCCCCACCGCAACCAGTACCGACGCGATGCGCTTTCGGCGCTCGGGTGCCGCTTTCGGCAACTGCGCCGCCAGAAAAGACGCAAAGGCCCCGGCTAGGGCAATCCCCAGCAGCCCCAAGGAGCGTGCGGCCGTCGTTCCAGCATAAGCGCCCGTCCATAGGGCAAGAAAGGATAAACCGTTCCCAATGTGGCTAGGCAGCGTGCGAGGCCGGCTGGCAGGGTCGTAACAAAGACTTGGGACGATCTGCCGGCCGTATGCACGCAGGGCTTCCCACGGTACTGACACCGTCAGGTATGCCGCTCCAACGACGACGATAGCGGCGATCAACCCCCATCGCCGCCGGACCGGTTCGACCAGTCCCACCGAATGCGCCACTAACCACAAAAATGCCATAAGCCCCACCAGCCACCCGAAAGCGGAACATTGAGACCCAACAACAAGGGCGACGGCGGCAACGGCCCCAGTGCCGGCAGGGCGCGCGGCGGGTAGATTCAGCCGGCATAGGAAAAGAACTAGGAAGAGGTACGGGAGCAAAAACGCCAACTGGAACATGGAAAGGACATTAGGCAGGTGCATCGGGCTGAGCATGATGACCGGCAGGATCAGGTCGGTGTACAACAGCCTGCCGCGGGCCTTCGCCAGAGTACGGAGGACCAACACCGCCGCCAATACGCACAACCCCAGCATGACAAAGGCGCCCGCCTTCAGGTTCAAGTGGGTAAGGCGGCCCCATGCATAGATCAGCAACTTGACCGCCGTGCACCGGTGATATGTGAAAGGCTCCCAGAGCCATGCGAGCGTCAGCGGCTTCGCTCCTGAGACAACCTGGGGCAGCAATATCTTGTTTTCATCTGCGCAAGGGGCCGGGAGGTCGGTCCGTGCCACCAGCAAGGCGAGGAAGAGGGACAGGCATGCTGTCGCCGCCCATGTCAGAACTGCCGGGGAGAATGCGCGCGGGGAA
>Ga0315277_10006428_pt1 | contig 15380 bp, 12 predicted proteins | sample YL17G05_15_MG_FD_203695 | JGI IMG/M metagenome (GOLD analysis project Ga0315277, IMG submission 203695) | Sediment microbial communities from Yellowstone Lake, YNP, Wyoming, USA - YL17G05_15 | ecosystem: Environmental > Aquatic > Freshwater > Lake > Sediment | place: USA: Wyoming | collected...
CGGACTCACCGAGAGCTGAGCCGCCAGTCCCACCCCCGCCTTGCCGGAGGCGGCCCGTTCTCCACGGACCGTCAGACCTTCACTTCGGGCACGCTTTCCGCCAGTTCGGCCGTGGCCCGGGCGATGGCCTCCGCCGGATAGGCGTAGTCCGTCAACTTCCCCGAGAGGTAGGCTTCGTAGGCGGACATGTCGAAGTGGCCGTGACCGCTCAGGTTGAAGAGGATGGTCTTCGGCTCGCCGGTTTCCTTGGCACGGAGCGCCTCCTCGATCACCACCCGCACGGCGTGGGCCGTCTCCGGAGCCACGATCAGCCCCTGGGTGCGGGCGAAGAGCACGCCTGCTTCGAAGGCGGCGTTCTGATGGAGGGCCCGCGCCTCCATGAGCCCCTGATCCACCAGGGCGCTGATGATGGGCGAGCAGCCATGGTAGCGCAGGCCCCCGGCGTGGATGGCCGGCGGCATGAAGGTGTGGCCGACGGTAAACATCTTCAGCAGCGGCGTCATCTTGGCCGTATCCCCGTAGTCGTAGAGGAACCGGCCCCGGGTCAGGCTCGGGCAGGCCGTGGGCTCCACGGCGATGAAGCGGAGGTCCGGCCGATCCTCCAACTTGTCCACGACAAAGGGCAGCACGATCCCGCCCAGGTTGCTCCCGCCGCCACAGCAGCCGATGATGATGTCGGGGAACTCCCCGGCGAGGCGCATCTGCTCCTTGGCCTCCAGGCCGATGACCGTCTGGTGCAGGAGGACGAAGTTGAGCACGCTCCCCAGCGAGTAGTGGCTGTCCCGGGAGGTGACGGCGTCCAGGACGGCCTCGCTGATGGCGATGCCCAGGCTCCCGGGCATGTCCGGGTCCTGGGCGAGGAAGGCCCGGCCGACCTCCGTCCGGTCGCTGGGACTGGGGTAGACGGTGGCGCCCCAGCTCTGCATCATGGTCTTACGGTACGGCTTCTGGTCGTAGGAGACCCGCACCATGTACACGATGCAGTCGAGGCCGAAGGCACAGGTGGCGAAACTGAGGGCGCTCCCCCACTGCCCCGCCCCCGTCTCCGTCGTCAGCCTCTTCACCCCCTCCCGCTTGTTGAAGTAGGCCTGGGCGACGGCGGTGTTCGGCTTGTGGCTTCCGGGCGGGCTCACCGACTCGTCCTTGTAGAAGATCTTGGCCGGCGTGCCCAGGGCTTCCTCCAGCCGACGGGCGCGCACGAGGGGCGTGGGCCGCCACAGCGACCATATCTCCCGCACCGGCTCCGGCACCTCTATCCAGCGCTTCTGGGACACCTCCTGCTCGATGAGGGCCTGCGGGAAAACCGGGGCCAGGTCCGCCGGGTCGAGGGGCCTGCCCGTCCCCGGGTTGATGGGTGGCGCGAGGGGTTTCGGCAGGTCAGCCAGCACGTTGTACCATCTCTTCGGCAGCTTGCTTGCCGGGAGCAGAATCCGGTCGCCCATGGATGTTCCTCTCTCCGCTTCGCTTCAGGCGCCCACAGGGACACACTTTTCCGGGCCGCCACCTTACGGGCGCCCAGCGGCGGGGACAAGAAAAATGTTGACACCGGCCGCTCCGCCCCATAGGTTACGATACACGCCTGCGGGCTTTGTGCTTCCGAAAGCAGCGACACCCATGAGAAGCGTTTTCCTCATGCTGGCCGTGGTGACCTTCACCTCCTCCGCCGTCCTGACGGCCCTGGCCCGCCGCTGGGCCCCGACCTTAGGCTACGTCGACCACCCAGGAGAACGGAAGATCCACCGGGTCGCCACGCCCTACGGCGGCGGGGTCGCCATCTACCTCAGCCTGTTCATCGGCATCGCCGTGGTGGCCGTGGTCAGTTGGCTCTACGGGGGAAAGGCGGCACCGTCGGCTGAGGGGCTGCAACTCGGTGCGGGCTTCACCGAACTCTGGGCCGCGTTCCGGGCCAGCGGGAGCCAACTTGGCCTCATCCTGGCCTGTGCGACCTTCCTCTTCCTCCTGGGCGTCGTGGACGACCGCTGGGGGCTCTCGGCCGCGGTGAAACTCTTCGGCCAACTAATGGTGGCCCTTTACCTCTTCCGCGAGGAGGTGGCCATCACCGCCTTTCTCAGGTGGCCGGGGGCGAGTCTCCTGCTGACGGTGCTCTGGGTCGTCGGCCTGACCAACGCCTTCAACTTCCTGGACAACATGAACGGGCTCGCGGGCGGGCTCGCCTGCGTCAGCGGCGCCATCTTCTTCACCGTGGCCGTGCAGACGGAGCAGCTGTTCGTGGCGGCCATGCTGGCCATGGTCGTGGGAGCGGTGGCCGGCTTCCTCCTCTTCAACTACCCGAAGGCTTCCATCTTCCTCGGCGACGCCGGGAGCCTGCTCCTGGGCTTCCTCCTGGCCACGCTGGCCATCAAGTTCCAGTTCTACTCTTACTCCAGCGGCGAGCCGGGCCACTACCGGATGTTCCCCATCGTTCTGCCGCTGCTCATCTTCGCCATCCCCATCTACGACATCACCTCCGTCGTCATCCTCCGACTGCGGGCGGGTGAGAGCCCGCTCAAGGCCGACCAGCGCCACTTCTCCCACCGCCTGGTGGCCTTGGGGATGAGCCAGGCCCTGGCCGTCTTCACCATCCTGCTGCTCGCCTTCGCCCTCGGCATTACGGCCACCCTCCTCTACCTCCTCAACGCCCGGGGGGCGCTGGTGATGCTCACCCAGGCCGGAGCCATCCTCGGGGTCATCGTCCTCCTCGAGGTCTCCGCGGCAAGGAGGGGATAGGTGGATGACAGGGCCCACTGCAACGGCGGCCGCGAGCAAGACCGGGAGCGAAGGCCCACGTCCAAGGGGAAGTCCGCGAGGGCACCCCAAACCCCAACCGTCAGCCTTGCCCCGGGTCGAACCACCTTCCCCCGGGGCCTGAGGCTCAGCGCCCTCCTCCTCGTGTCCGTGGTCATCAGCGTGCGCCCATTCTTCGCCGGCACCCCTGACGACTTCATCCTGACGGTGCTCCTGGGGTCGCTCCTGGCCCTGGCCTTCGGCCTGACGCTGGTGAGCCGATGGCCGGAGAAAGCGCTCCCGGTCCTCTGGACCCCGCTCCACGGGCCGCTCCTCCTCTTCGCCTTGGCCACCCTGTGGGGCCTGCGACTGGGCACCTGGCAGCCCGAGGCCGTGCTGCGGGGTCTGGACTACCTCTCACTGCTCCTCCTGGCCCTGCTCCTCGCCGAACTCAGCGTTGAACTCGAAGAGCGCCGGCTGCTCCTCCTGCCGCTCCTCGGCAGCCTCTTCGTCATGGTGCTCTATGGCTACTACCAGTACTTCTGGGAGTTCGACCGGATGCTGGCGGAGATGGCCGCGAAGCCGATCCAGGTGCAGCAAGAGTTGGGCATCAGCCAGGAAAGCTGGCCTGACTTCGTCTCCCGCGTAGAGGGGCGGGAGATATTCTCCACCTTCCTCATGAGCAACAGCCTGGGGGGGTACCTGGTGCTCCTCCTGCCGGTGCTTGCAGGCTACCTCTGCGACCGCCTGCGGACAGGCCGCCGAGGTCCGTGGCGGGTGGTGGAGCTTTCGCTCCTGGCCATCATGGTGGCGGCGGGGGGTGCGGCGCTCCTGCTGAGCCGCGTAAAGGGGGCGTGGCTTGCGCTGGGGGGAGCGTCGGTGCTGGGTGCTCTGCTCCTGCTTGCCTGGAGGCGCCTGCGGCGGCTCTGGCCAGCCCTTGTCCTCGGCGTCTGCCTGGCGGCCGGCCTCTTCTTCTGGTGGCTCTGGCGGACGGACGTGACCAGGCGCGTGCTGGTCAACGATTCGCTGGGCGCGAGGCTCGGGTTCTGGCACGGTGCTCTCCAGGTCATCGGCAAGCATCCGCTCGGCGTGGGCATCGACCGCTTCCAGCCCTACTACCTCCAGGACAAACTCCCCTCGGCCCACGAGGTGGACCTGCCCCACTGCGTCTGGCTGGAGGTGTTGGTGGAACTGGGCCCGCTGGGACTCCTCGCCCTCATCTGGTTCGCTGCCAGCGGACTCGGCCTGGCCCTCGAGGAAGCGACTCGGCCGCGCCAGCGTGACGGCCCTCCTTCGGCAGGGCCGCCCGACCAAGCACCAGGTTCGTTTCCCTATCTCTTCCTGATGACAACGGGCTTGCTGGCTTTTGGCCTGGTGGGTTGGCTGAGCGATGCCTGGGCCGGGCCGCTGACCCTGGCTCTGGGAGGCGCCTGGTTAGTGACCGCCTGCCTCCTCGCGCGTTCGACCCCAGACTCGTCAGTGTGTGAGGCGGGGCGGGGCCTACGCGTGGGGCTCGTCTTCGGACTGCTCGCCTTCCTTCTCCACGCCTCCATCGACATCGATTTCTACGCACCGGCCATTCCGACGACGGCGGTGGCGCTCCTGGTCGTGGTGGGCTGGAGGCCGCCGGAGAACGTCCGCACCGTCTCCCTGTCCCGCAGGAGGGCAATGGCGTTGGGGCTCCTGGCCATCCTCGCCACCGTCGGCTACGCGCGAGGCGTCGCCCGCCCGCTCCTGGAAATCCAGGGGGAAAAAGAAGTAGCCAAGCACGACGCCCAGGAAGGCCGCGGAGCCGCGGCTCGCCGCCGGCTTGAGGAAGTCCTGGAGCGTACGCCCGACGATGTGCAGGCCACCATCGAACTTGCCGGGGTGGCGAGCGGCCAGGCAAGCTCCCCGGAGGGGACCGAGGCCGACTTCCGTCGAGCCGAGGAACTCTGGCGCAGGCTGACGGCCCTTCGGCCCGAATCCTTCCAGGGCTACTACCAATTGGGTGAACTCTATCAGGCGTGGAGGGAGAAGGCGGCGGGACCGGGTGGCCGTCAGCTGACGGGCGCGGCGAGTGACCGCGAAGCAGGCGCCCAGGAACTTCTTCGCCGGGCGGAAGCAGCCTACCAGGACGCCCTCATCAGGTACCCGACCTGGCCACTCCTCCGGGTGAAACTCGCCGGCGTCTACCACACCCTCGGTGACGACGCGGGAGCAGTGGTGCAGTACCGGGAGGCCCTCCGCCTGTCGCCGCTCCTCACCCAGACCATCCGCCGACTGACGCCCGAGCAGGTTGCGGAGGTGGAGAGCCGGCTGGCCGAGTTGGGCCGGAAGGACGAAGGGAAGACGCCTCGTTAGACCTCGGCGGCGAGGGCAGCCATGACCTCGTCGGCGACCTCGAAGTTGGAGAAAACCTGCTGCACGTCGTCGTGGTCCTCGAGTTCGCTCAGCAGTTTGAGGACGGAGCGGGCCGTGTCCTCTTCGAGCGGTACGGTCTGGGTGGGGATGTAGCTGACTTCGGCGAGCCGGAGTTTGTAGCCGGCGCGCTCCAGTGCTTCGCGTACGGCCCGGAAGGCGCTCACCGGGGAGCGGACCTCGTAGACACCGGCGCCCGGCCGCAGGTCATCGGCCCCGGCCTCCAGGGCGGCGGCCAGCAGGGCGTCCTCGTCAACGCCGACCGCTTCCACCAGGAGGAGCCCCTTTCGCTCAAACATCCAGGCCACGCACCCGGCGGCGCCGAGGTTCCCGCCCCGGCGGTCGAAGATTTTCCGCAGTTCGCCCACCGTCCGGTTCCGGCTGTCTGTCAAGGTCCGCACCATGATGGCGACCGCGCCCGGGCCGTAGCCTTCGTAGATGGCCTCGGCGAAGTCGGTCCCACCCAACTCCCCGGTGCCCTTCTTGACGGCCCGCTCGATGTTGTCCTTAGGCATGTTGGCGCTGCGGGCGTCGCCGACGGCGTAGCGAAGCTCCAGGTTGGTCTCGGGGTCGGCGCCGCCGATGCGCGCGGCGTTGGTAATGCGGCGGGCGAGTTTGCTGAAGACCTTCCCCCGGCGCGCGTCAACGACCGCTTTCTGATACTTGATGCCTGCCCAATGACTGTGTCCTGACATCTCGGTCTCTCACTCTCCGGCTGGGGAAGGGTCCTGCGGCCGAACCGCTTTCAACTTCTCCCGCACCTCGGTTGCCCCGGCGTCAAGTTTCAGGGCGCGCTCCCACCAGCGGACGGCTTCCTCCACGTCGCCCCGCTGGCGGCAGACGTCGCCCAGGTGGTCGTAGACGACCGGGTCGGCAAGCTTCGCCGCGGCCTTGGTGAGCATCGCCAGGGCCTCGTCCACTTTCCCCTCCTTGAAGAGCACCCAGCCGAGGCTGTCGAGGTAGGCGCCGTTGTCCGGCTCCTGCTCCAGGGCGCTGCGCACCAGTTTCTCGGCCTCCCCCAACTCGGCATTCTTCAGGGCGAGGAAGTATCCCAAGGCATTCAGGCTGTCGGCGTGGTCCGGCTTCAGACCCAGGTTCACCTTGAGCATCTGGATGGCCTCATCGAGCATCCCCAGCTTCTCATACGTTCCGGCCAACTCGTAGCGCGCGAAGATGTTGGCCGGGGCCGCCTGCACTGCCTGCTCCAGCGCCTGGCGGGCCTCCTGGTAGCGTCGGCCGCGGAGCAGGATGGACCCTTGAAGGAAGTCCGCCGTCCCCGGCTCCATCTGCCGGCGGGGCGCCTCAGCCAGCACCGCCAGGGCTTCCCCCACCCGGCCCCCCTCCGACAGTGCCAGGCATCGGTAGAGGTAGGCCGGCCAGAAGTCCGCTTTCGCCGCTGAGGAGCGCTCCAACTCGGTGGCTGCGCGCCCCCAGTCCTGGTGAACAAAGGCTATGCGGCCGAGCACGTAGGAATAGGCGAAGCCCCGGCCCTTCGCCGGGACGGCTTTCTCCAGTTTCCCGCCGGCGCCCTCTCCCGTGCGCGTGCGCTCGATGGCCTGTTCCATCGCCGCGCGCACCGCCGCCGCGTCGGGACAGGCGGTGAGGGCCTCGACGAAGACCGCCAGCCCGCCCGCGAGGCCGTCCGTCCGCTCCGTCACCATGGCGAGGTGGACGTACAGCTCAGGCAGGATCCCCACGGCCTGATTGGCCGGGACCTGCTCGATGACCTGCCGGTACGCGCCCCGCGCCTCCGCGAACCGCTCCGCCCGTTCGTAGAGGAGCGCCAGCGTCAGGCAGGCCTCGAAGTCGTCGGGGGTCAGCTGGAGCGTGCGCTCCAGGTAGGGGATGGCCTCCTCGGCATCGCCCCGGGCGACGAGGGCGAACGCCAGCTCCCGCACCGCCGCCACGCCCTCCGGGTCACGGTCGACGGCCTGCTGGAAGGCCTCCCGCGCCTGGACCCAGAGTTCGGCCGCCTGGCGGCGTTTCTCGTCCGCGAGGTCCCGGTCACTGAAGCGCAGTTGCTGCGCCTGGAGAACGAACCGCCTCGCCCGCGTCTCGAGGAGGACGGCCTTTGCGAAGGCGGCATAGGCTTCCGGCTTCACCCGCCGAAGAGGGAGTGGCTTGGCCGCGGGCCCTTGCGCGCCCTTTTCCGTGGCCGGACGGGTGCCCGCCGACAGGCAGGCGGGGGCCCCGGCGCACCCCAACCAGAGGATGGCCAGCGTCAGCAGCCACCGGCACCCCACCGTGACCTTGCCTGCACCCACCTTCATCTTCTCCCTCCGGGTGCCCGCCTAGCGGGCGCGACAGGCTCACCCCGGCCCTCAGTGCATCGAAGGGCGGCGATGCCCTGCCGCCCGTGACTACGGGATGACCTTGTTCAAGGGGTACTCAATAATCCCCTCGGCCCCCAGCCGCTTCAGTCGGGGGATAATGACCTTCGCCACAGACTCATCGATGATAGCCTCGACGGCGTGCCAGTCCCCGCCCCAGAGGCTGCTCACGGTGGGCTTGCGCATGGACGGCAGTTCGGCCAGCACCGCCTCCAGGTTTTCGCCCGAGACGTTGAGTTTGAGGCCGACCTTCCCCTGGGCGACGAGGGCTCCGGTCAGGAGGAGGCCGAGGCTCTCGATCTTCGCGCGCTTACGGGCGTCCTCCCAGGCCCCCTTGTTGGCGATGAGCCTGGTGGTGGACTCCATGACCGTGTCCACGATGCGCAGGTTGTTCGCGGAGAGCGAGCGGCCGGTCTCGGTGAGTTCCACGATGGCATCGACGAGGCCGGCCTTGGCCTCGGTGGCGCCCCAGGAGAACTCCACCTTGGCGCGGACGCCATGCTGAGCGAGGTAGCGCTCGGTGGTGGCCACCAGTTCCGTGGCGATAAGTTTCCCTTCCAGGTCCGCCGGGCGCTGGACCCGGCTTTCCACCGGCACCGCCAGCACCCACCGCGCCGGGCGGGCCGTGGCCTTGGAGTAAAAGAGCTCACAGACCTCGACCACGTCGGAGCCGTTCTCCACCACCCAGTCGTGACCGGTGAGGCCCACGTCCAGGACCCCGTCCTCCACGTACCGGCTGATCTCCTGCGCCCGCAGAAGCAGGGCGTCGATCTCCTCGTCATCGATCTCGGGGAAGTACTCCCGGCTGCCCACGGTCAGGCGGAAGCCGGCCCGGCGAAAGAGGTCGAAGGTCGATTCCTGCAGGCTCCCCTTGGGCAGCCCCAGGGTGATGACGGCCTTCGCGCCCTTCCCCTTGGCAGGGAAAGCTGCCCTCCTCTTGGCCGGGGGACCGGCCGCCCTTCTGGTCACTTCGCCTTGCCTTTCTTCGCCGTGCTTTTCCTGGCGGGTTCGGCCGCGGTGCGCGCCTGGCCCGTGGGGCAGACCCGCAGAAGCACACACCGGGGGCACAGGGGTCCCCGCTCCCGGCACGTTTCCTTGGCGTGGACGGAAAGGAGCCAGTAGAAATCGGCCCGGTCCGTCGCCGCGACCACCGCCGAGAGCTCACCCAGCGCTTGGTCGGCGTCCGCCTCCGGCTCCACCATCCCCAGCCGCTGGAGCACCCGCAGGCCCCCCCACTCCAACGCCAGCGTGTTCAAGCCCAGGCTCAGCAAGGCCGTAGCATTGGCCGCCCGCCGGGAGACGCCCAGCGGCGTGAGCACCGCCTCCGTCTCGTGCAGCGGCTTCCCCCGCCAGGGCTCCAGCGAGAGGGCGTTCGTTCGCTCGAAGAGGCTGCTGAGGATGCTGCGCAGACTCTGCGCCTGGGCGGGGCCGAAGCCGACCGCGGCGAGCGCCCGCTCGAACTCCACATCCCGGCTGACGCGCACCTCGTTCCAGTCGACAAAGTGCTCCTGCAAGAGGCCGAACGCCGTCTCCCCGGCCCGCGGACCCAGTTCATCCTGCAGGTGCTCGACGATGAGCTGGTCGAGCGCCGGCCGCTCGGACGGGGCGGGCGGCCGGGGGTAGGCCGAGCGCAGCCACTGCATGCACTTAGCCATCTTCTGGCGCTTCGCCGCCAGTGGCAGGTCCTTCATCGACACCCGCGCGCTCACCCTTACTTTCCTCAAGCAGTCGGCTGAGTCGGAAGGTGGCCTTCACCGATTCGTCCACCCGGAACTCAAGCACGGGGAAATAGCGCATCCGCAGCCTCTCCCGCACCAGCCCCTGGATCCGCCCAGTGGCATGGCGGAGCCCGTGGAGCGTCAGCGCCTCCGTCTTCTCGTCACCCAGGACGCTGAAGTAGACGCGCGCCGTACGCAGGTCGGCCGCCGGCTCCACCCGGGTGATGGTCACGAAGCCGATGCGTGGGTCCTTCAGTTCCGTGAGCACCGCCTGGCTCACCTCACGCTGGAGCGAGCGGGCCACCTGCTGCAACCGCCGGGAACCCATCAGAGGATCTCCACGTCGTAGCTCAGGAGTTCACCGTCGCGGACCACCCGGGCCATGTCCACCAGCTTGTGCAGGACGGTCGTCACGTGCACCGGGTCGTTGGAGACCATGGCCACACCGATCTCGGCCCGCTGGTGGCTGTCGTTGGCATCCACTTCAGCGACGGAGACGTTGAAGCGCGCCCGGATGCGGTCCTTCAGCCCCAGCACGACGCGCCTCTTCTCCTTCAGCGAGTGGGAGCCCCGCAGGTAAAGGCTCAGTCTCAGTGTCCCCACGACCACGGCGGCGGCCCCCGTCAGCGCGGACTCACAACGTGCGCGCCACTTCCTCCACGGCATAGGCTTCGATGCGGTCGCCCTCGTGCACGTCGTTGAAGCCCGCCAACTTGATGCCACACTCGTACCCCTCGGCCACTTCCGAGGCGTCATTCTTGAAGCGCCGGAGCGACTCCAGGGCGCCGTCGAAAACCACCTCCGCGCCACGCCTCAGGCGCACCCGCGCGTTTCGCCGCATCACGCCCCGGGTCACCAGGCAGCCCGCCACCGTCCCCACCCGCGAGACGGCAAAGAGCTGGCGGACCTCGGCCTCACCGAGGGAGACCTCCCGCCGCTCGGGCTCGAGCAGCCCAGCGAGCGCCCGGCGCACCTCGTCCGTCAACTCGTAGATGATCCGGTAGAGCCGCACCTCCACACCGCGGCGGTGCGCCTCCGCGGCCACCGTCGGGTCGACGGCCACCATGAACCCGATGATGACAGCGTCGGAGGCGTCGGCCAGGAGCACGTCCCCCTCGCCGACGTCACCCACGGCTGCGTGCAGCACGTTGAGCCGGACCTCCGGGGAGCTGATCTGCGCCAGCTGTTCCTTGATGACCTCCAGCGACCCCTGCACGTCCGCCTTCACCACCACCGCGAGTTCCTTGCGCTGACCGGCTTCGATCTCGGCCCGCAGGTCCTGCAGGGTCACGTGGCGGCGGGGCACGGCTTCGGTGAGCCGCCGCCGGCGGTCACGCTCGGCCGCGATCTCCTTCGCCTTCTGGATGTCGCTGAGGACGTACATCCGGTCCCCGGCCTCGGGCACGCCCGCGAGCCCCGTCACTTCGAGGGGCATCGCGGGTCCGGCCTCGGTGAGTGGTTCACCCCGGTCGTCGGTCAGGCTGCGCACGCGGCCGTAGCTCGTCCCGCAGAGGACGACGTCTCCGACCCGCAGGACGCCGTCCTGCACCAGGACCGTCGCCACCACCCCCCGGCCGGCCGTCACCCTCGCCTCTAACACCGCCCCCCGGGCCGACCTCGTGGGGTTGGCCCGCAGTTCGAGCAGCTCCGCCTCCAGCGCCAGCATCTCCAGCAGCTGGCTGATGCCCTGGCCGGTCACGGCCGAGGTTTCCACCATGATGGTCTGCCCGCCCCACTCCTCGGGCAGAAACCCCAGAGAGGAGAGTTGGTTCTTGACGCGCAGCACGTTGGCGTCGGGCCGGTCCACCTTGTTGATGGCCACGACGATGGGCACCGCTGCGGCCCGCGCGTGGCTGATGGCCTCTTCCGTCTGCGGCATCACCCCGTCGTCGGCGGCCACCACCAGCACGACGAGGTCGGTCACCTGGGCTCCGCGGGCGCGCATGGCCGTGAAGGCCTCGTGGCCGGGGGTATCCAGGAAGACGATCGTGTGGCCGTCGCTCTGCACGCGGTAGGCGCCGATGTGCTGGGTGATGCCACCGAACTCGCCGCCGGCGATGTTGCTCTGGCGGATGCGGTCCAGGAGCGAGGTCTTGCCGTGGTCCACGTGTCCCATCAGGGTGACCACCGGGGCGCGCAGGACCAGGTCCTCCGGCCGCCCTTCCTCGGCGGCCAGGGTCAGCATCTCCTGCTCTTCGTCCCGCTCCTTCTTCGCCTCCACTACCACGCCGAACTCTTTGGCCAGGCCGACGGCTTCCTCTTCCTGGAGCAGGTCGTTCATCGCTCTGGGGGTGCCCCGCTCCAGCAGCTTGCTGATGATGCGGTCGGCCTTGACCCCCGTCTGGTTGGAGAACTCCCGCAGGCTCATGGGGAAGACGAGCGACGCCGGTTTCTTCCTGGGAGCGGTGACCGGTCGGCGGACCACCGCCCGAGGCCGCCGGGGTGGAGCCGGAGTCACCGCAGGGGCGGGCACACCCCCACCGGTGCTATCTACTACGTCCACCTCCGCGTCACCCCACGCGCGTGGCCTGGAACGGCGCCGCCGGGGCCGCACCTCCGGCTCCTCCGGCGCAGGCACCACCTCCTCGGGCTCCTTCCTGACTTTGCCCTTCTTGGCCGCCTCGGTCTCCCTGACCCGCTTCGCCTCCGCGGTTTCGGCCGCTTTAGCCGGCTCGGCCACCTTGGGCGCATCCGCGACCTTGGGCGCCTGAGCCGCTTTGGGGGCCTCGGCAGCCCGCGGCGCCTCAGCCGCCTTCGGCGGCGGCGCGGGGCGGACAGGACGCGGCGGGGCCGGACGTACGGGGGGACGTGCGGCGGGAGGCGGAGCGGCGGCTTTCGGCGCCGTGACCGCCTTGGCCGAGGCGAAGGCCGAGCGCAGAGTCTGGGCTTCCTCCTCCGTCACCGTCTTCAACTGGTTGACGAGGGGAATCCCTACCTCCTTGGCCTTGGCCAGGAGTTCCTTGGACGTCACGCCGATGGCTCGTGCCAACTCGTACGCACGCATAGCCGGGTATCACCTCTCGCCAGGTTCAACGACCTCCGGCCCCCCGGAACCGGTGCCTTCGCTCTGTACGCTCTCATCACCCTGAGGCTTCAGCTGCTCCTCCTCGCCGGCTGCGACCGCCTCCGGGGCCGCCCCCGACACTTCTTCTCCGCCAGCCGTCTGACCTGGGGGCTGTGCAAGGACGCCGGAAGCCGGCGGATCCCCCGCGGCCTGCGCAGCGCCCTCCTCGCCCGCGGGACTTCCTTCGGAGGTCTGCGTCGCAGGCGAACCTTCCACCCCCCCTGCGGAAGTCTCCACCGCCAGCGTCGCCGCACCGGGAGAGCCGGTGCTTTCCGTCCGGACCGAAGCTTCCCCGGCCTCACCTGCCGACTCGGCCGCAGCGGAGGTCTCCTCCGGTGCAGCTGCGGACGGCTCGCCCTCGGGCGGGCTGGTCGGCTCGGTCGTGGGTGCAGGTTCCGCCGCCGCAGGACCACCCTCCGCGGCCGCAGCCTGGGAGCCCTCAGCCTCCGCCACCGGCTCGCCGACTGGGACCTCGGCCTGAGCCTTCGCCACCGACTCGGCAGCCAGGGCTTGCGCCTCCCGCGCCGCCTGAGCCTGCGCTGCGGCGGCCTGCGCTTCGAACTGGGCCAGAAGTTGCTGGTAGATGGGCAGGTGGTCGGCGCCTCCCGGGAGGTGCTCTTCCACCCACTTCCTCATGGTTTCCGCCTGCTCGGGGTCGGCGGCGAGCAGAAGTTTGAAGTCCTCATCAGAAAGAAGGATGACGCTGCGGGCGCTGAGGCAGCCTGCGCCCAGAAGCGCCTGGGCCCCGCGTTCGTCGACGCCCTCGATGCTCTGGAGCTCGGCCAGGGCAGCCTGTTCAATGCGCCCGGCCTCCTCCGGGGTCACAATCTCGATGTCCCACCCGGTGAGCCTGGAGGCGAGGCGCACGTTCTGTCCCCGGCGGCCGATGGCGAGCGAGAGCTGGTCCTCGGGCACGACGGCCAAGGCCAGGGCGAGGCCCGCGTCGAGCACCAGTCGGCTGACCTCGGCCGGCCTCAGGCAACTGCGGATGAGGACGTCGGCCGAGTCACTCCAGCGGATGACGTCGATCTTCTCGCCGCCGAGTTCATCGACGATGCTCTTGATGCGGCTGCCCCGGACGCCGACACAGGCCCCGGTGCTGTCCACCTTGGGGTCGTTGGAGACCACGGCGATCTTGGTCCGGTAGCCGGCTTCCCGCACGAGGGCCTTGATCTCGACCGTCCCGTCATTGACTTCGGGCACCTCCAGCCGGAAGAGTTCCCGCACCAGCTGGGGATGCGTGCGGGAGAGCACCACCCGGACGCGGGAGCCCACCCGGCGCACTTCCAGCACGATGGCCCGCAGCCGGTCTCCGGGCCGGTAGGTCTCGGTGGGCATCTGCTCGCTGGCCGGGAGGACGCCTTCGGTCTGCCCGATGTTGACGATGGCGGCGCCGCTCTCCGCCCGGGCCACGACCCCGGAGACGACGCTCCCCTTCCTGTGCTCATACTCGCCGAAGAGGACGTCGCTTTCGGCCTCGCGTAGTTTCTGAAGGATCACTTGCTTGGCGGTCTGGGCGGCGATGCGGCCGAGCCGGTCGGTGCTGATGGGCACGTCACCGTCGTAGGCGCGGATCTCCCCCGTCTCCCGGTCGATGGTGACCCGGAGGTCCTCCGAGGCGGTGAAGCGCTTGCGCACCGCGGTCAGGAGCGCCGACTCGATGCCCTGGAAGAGCACCTCCCGGTCGATGTTCTTGTCCCGGTGGATGCTGTCCACCAGTCTGAGAAGTTCGCCGTCGGCCACCAGCCTGCGCTCCCATCTCTCGCCCGCGGTACGCACGTCCGCTCGAACACTCAACTCCGGGGCCTCCTCGGCGCCCCCGCCTCCCAACTCCCATAGGAAGGCCAAAGCAGCCGAAAGGGCGCCTGGACCCCGCCTCGACACATCCGACCGGCCCCGTGAAAAAAAGTGGACCAGGAGGGTCCATCCGACCGCATCCCTTGGCTGCTTACCCACGAACGGGAACCCGCTGCGGGCCCCCTCTCGGTCGATGCCCAGAGACCGCTCTCCGCGTAGTATAGTCGGCCGAGTCAGCCCCCGTCAAGGCCCTTTTCCCCAAGCAATTGCTTTTCCCCAACTCCCTTTTTCGCCGGCCTCCCGGCCGTTCACAGCGGTTTCCCTTGAGGAATCCCGCCTTAGCGGATATCCTGATGGGAGTAGGGGTGTTTTTCGGCTTTCGGGGAGGTGGTGACCACGGTGGAAACGCTCACGGACAGGCTGGCCCGACTCAAGGGCGAACGCCAGGCCGTCATCCTCGCCCACAACTACCAGACCGGGGAGGTCCAGGACGTGGCCGATTTCGTCGGCGACTCCCTGGAACTCTCCTTCCAGGCCGCCCGCACCGAAGCCAAGGTCATCCTCTTCGCCGGGGTCCACTTCATGGCCGAGACGGCCAAGATCATCTCGCCCGAAAAGACGGTCCTCGTCCCCGACCCCAACGCCGGCTGCCCCCTGGCCAACATGGTGACCCCGCGCGAGCTGGCCCAACGCCGCCGGGAGCACCCCGACGCCGTCGTCGTCTGCTACGTGAACTCCAGCGCCGCCGTCAAGGCCATGAGCGACATCTGCTGCACCTCGGCCAACGCCGTGAAGGTGGTGGCCAGCGTCCCCGCCGACCGCCCCGTCCTCTTCATCCCCGACCAGAGCCTGGGCCAGTACGTGGCCCGCCAGTTGGGCCGCGAACTCATCCTCTGGCCCGGCTACTGCCCCACCCACCACCGTATCCTGGCCCGCGACATCAGGGAACTCCGGGGCGAGCACCCTCAGGCCAAGGTCGTCGTCCACCCCGAGTGCACCGGCGACGTCATCGCCCTCGCCGACGCCGTGGCCAGCACCTCGGGCATCCTCCGCTACTGCCGGGAGAGTCGGGAGCGCGAGTTCATCATCGGCACCGAGGTCGCCCTCCTGCATCGCCTTCACAAGGAGAACCCGGAGAAGGCCTTCTACCCGGCCTCCCCCCTCGCCGACTGTCCCAACATGAAGTTGAACACGGTGGAGAAGATGGTGTGGTCGCTGGAAGACATGGTCTACGAGGTGACGGTCCCCGAGGAGGTCGCGGAGAAGGCCCGCCGGACGCTCCAGCGGATGCTGGAACTCTCCTGACCGCTGCCTGAACGCCCTCGACCCGCCTGCTGAGGTTCCGCG
>Ga0315277_10006430_pt1 | contig 15375 bp, 11 predicted proteins | sample YL17G05_15_MG_FD_203695 | JGI IMG/M metagenome (GOLD analysis project Ga0315277, IMG submission 203695) | Sediment microbial communities from Yellowstone Lake, YNP, Wyoming, USA - YL17G05_15 | ecosystem: Environmental > Aquatic > Freshwater > Lake > Sediment | place: USA: Wyoming | collected...
CAGACCGACGACAGAATGCGCGACGTCAGCGCCGATAGGGACATGTCTCATGAGAGACTGCAGGATGGTCGTCGGGAACCTACACGGGGAGGCTCTTGACACGCCGTCTTATAGGAACAGGGGCAGGGAGTTCCGCGCGCCGTCCTCCTGCCGGCGTGTTCCTTGCGCAGGCCCGCGCCATGCCTCCTTCTCTCTTCCCCTCCCAAGCGCCGCTTGATTTGCGAACAGGGCCGGCTTTCTCAGTTCAATCGCGCCGAGGTACTGGGCGCTCCCTAGAACAAGGAGGCGAGATTACTTCTGGGACCCTACACGCTAGAGCCCCTCTCCTGCGGTTCCATCGCCGCTTAACATGCACAGAAGTAACCACTACACTATGCTTTCGGATGCACCTATTGGCGGACCTCTGGCAGCACCCGCTGCAGATAGTCCAAACTCTCCCGCACCCAGCGATCGGGGTCGTCCACCTCGCCACCCGGTTCTCCCATCTCGATGCCGGCCACCGCGGTCTCCCCGATGCCAGCGCAGTTCTCCTCGATGCCCAGCTCGATGCATTTGTCGATATAAGACTTGAAGTCAACCACCCCGCTGCCGATGATGGAGTTGGTGTGCTTGAAGCCGGCGGTCTCGCTGATATGGGCATGGATGATCCGATGGCGGATCTTCTCCAGCCGGACCGGTCCCTCGCGGGTTATCGTCATGTGCCCGATGTCGACGTTCGGGTAGACGTTGGGCAGGTTGATGTCCTCGACCATGCGCGCCATCTGATCCATGCTGTGCAGCAGCATGTAGATGTCGGGCTCCATCTCCAGGTCCACGATGACCCCTTTGGGCAGCCCCCACTGCGCGAACTCCGTCAGCAGGCTCACCGCGTTGCACCAGGCCTGCTCGGGTATCATGTCGGGATGGTGCAGGCCCGAGCCCCAGCAGATCAGCACCTGTCGGCCCCCTAGCTCCAGATTCCACTCGCTGCAGCGCTTCAGGTAGTCCAGGGTAGTGCGACGCCTTTCGGGATCGCTGGTGGTGACGTGCTCGCAATGCACCAGCAGCATCTGGGAGCTCTGCAGCCCGAAGTCCCTGTATATCTTGACGACGTCAGCTGCCTGAGACGGGGTCATCAGCGTCGGGTCGCCGGCCCCGCCGGCAGCGTGCTCGACGAAGTGGAACCCGAACCTGTGGGCGCTCTTCAGCGTCTTCTCGATCGGCCACTGTGCGACTTCGTAGACGTAGGTGTTGAGAGCCAAACGCATCTATGTTCCTCCTCCCGCTACCCGGCCTGATGCCGGTAGACCTCCCAACCCAGATAGGTGCGGAACGCCTCCGCCACGGCATCGGCCACGTGCGACCGGACCATCGCCCCATGGTGCTCGAAACCGTTCGCGCACATGAACTTCATGAGCTGCTGGAGCCCAGCGATACGGCAAACCGCGATCCCACCATCCATATTGCACGGGTCATCGGTGAATTCGCCCTCACCGACATAGGCCTTGACCAAACCCCGCCGATCATCGGTGGAGACGCGGCAGAAGCTCATCGGCCCCGGCGCCACCTTGCCCTTCACGGCTCCGAAGCAGTTCTCCTCACCGAGCGCCGCGCCAAGCACCGACTGGGTGGAAATCTCTACTTCTCCGCCGACGAAGCTCCGCGGGTAACTGCTGCAGTGAGTGCAGATGCATTTGTCCCGATCATCCCCGTAGTTGTTGTTCCAATCCACCAGGGCGGCCGGCTTCCCGGTGGCGAGCACCAGCGCGTACATAGAAACCACCCCACCGATGTCCACCTCGCAGCCCGCCGGGATGAGCCGCTCGCTCAACATGCTCATCGTCAGACACGCCCCGCAGCCATAATTCTCCTGCACTGAGGTCCAGCATTGCACGCCGACAGCGTCGATCTCGTTCTCCCCGACCCAGCGGTCCACCACTACCGAGAGGGCGGCCTGCCTCGCGACCGTCTCATCGGGAATAGTCGAGGGTATGCGACCATACTCCCTGATCTCCGCGACCTTGGCCTTCACCTCAGCCGCGTTCGGGTCCAAGCGCTGCGCGGCGAAGAGGATCTCCGACAGGTCGACCGGCACGACTGTGACCCCGGATGCCTGCAGCAGCTTTTCGCTCACCCGCATGGTCTGGAATGCTCCCGGCCGCGCTCCGATGGCGCCGATCCTCGCGCCGCGAAGGCCCCGCACGACCCGACATATCCCGCTGAAGCGAGCGAGGGCCTGCGAGAAGACATCGCTCTCGATGGCGCATGTATGGCAGGTGGTGTCGCTGAAGGGGATGCCGTACTGGTAGAGGTTGTTGCAGACGGAGAGCTTGCCGCAGAAGGCATCGCGGCGGTGTCGCAGATCAAGCTTGCCCGGGTCGTCGTCAGACCCCTGCACGAGCACTGGGACGCTCAGCTTCGCCATCTCCAGCGTCTGCACCACTCCCAACTCGTCACTAAAGTTGGGCAGCACCACCACCACACCGTCGATCTCATCGCGCCGATCGCTGAACAGCCGGGCACACTTCTTCGCATCTTCGCGCGTCTCCACCGCCCCGGTCGGGGTAGCATCCTCGGGAAGGATGACATAGTCGTATCCCTCCCGCTCCAGCTTCGCGAGGAGCTGTCTGCGCCCCTCCAGCGCGAGCTCGGAGTTGAAGAACCCCCTCGTTCCCACGATCAGCCCAAGGGTGGCCTGTTTCCCGATAGATCTCATCCCCTTCCTCCAATGGTGACGGGTGAAATATCCGCGGCCGAGACGAGCACGCAGTCATTGCCTGCCTCCGGCTCACCGGGCGGGTCGCCCACGAGCCCTGGATAGGGTCTTCGAGAGGACGGATTCCCGACCGGTTCATGGAGCAGTCCGCGCTGACGAGCAACACCCATCTGGGTGCGTCCCAACCGTAGTGTAAGGTTGGGCAGCTCCCTCACGCGTATCCTAGGGCGCGACGCGGCCCTTGTCAATGGGATGCTGCGACTTGCCCGCCGGCCGTGTGGAGGGCTGGTCGCTAAGCGACTGACCATCCTCCAAAGCCGCCTTCAGCATCCACAGATCCTCATGCCCCATGGTCTTGCGGAATCTCTACTCGCTCTCGAACACAGCCGCCACCGCCCAGCGCAACGCCATGTCTCCGTCCCGCCAGTGAGTGACCCGCCCGGTGCGACCCTCCATTCCCGAGTGTGCGCTCTCAATGAGATTGGTCGTCGCCAGGCACTTGCGCACTTACGGCACGAGCCCCAGCCGGCGGATGGTGAAGGTCTCCTCCAAGCCTTCCGGCATACTCGCCGCGGCCTTCGGGTGAGACTGCTCCAACCACTCCGTTTGCGTTCGGAGACGGGCCATCCCCTCCTCCGACCCCAGTCGCCAGGCTGCCCGCATCGCCGCCCCGACCTGTCCCTGCAGCTCTTTGGGGAGATACCCCCAGCACGTTGCACCGCTTCTGGCCCCGGCACCGCTGCAGCGGATTGTCCTCCCCGTACACCGCGTCGATCGCGGCCCGCAACGCTTTCGATCTATCGGTGACGAAGAGCCGCTTTCGCCCCAGCTTCACCCCACGCACTACCAGGGCTTCGAGCAAGCCCTTCACGAGCACAACATTCTCCGTCGCCCCTCCGTGATCCCCAGCACGTGCTTCCTGCCTTCCACGTCCACACCGACGGCCGTGATCACCTGGTGGCCCCCGAAGTCCTTGCCATCAATATAGATGATAGGCAACTCCACCTCCTCGAAGCGCCGCTCACATAGCTTCCGCAGCGCTTCCACACTCGCCTGCTGAAACTCCCGGCTCACCGCCGAGCGGGAGATTCCGCGCCGCCCAGCTCCACCACCCCGCCCCGCGCGCCGTGGCGCCGGATCGCGCCTCCTGACTTACCCGGGTGCGGCGCCACCAGAGCCGCCGAAAGCACTGGGGGCACCCCTGCATCCCGCCGTTGATGTTGCCGCGTGCCAGTGGACCGGTAATGTATTTGGGACGGGCAAGCGCCAGATCAAGGGCATCGCGGATCTGCTGGAGCTGGCGGAGAAGGCCATCGAGGTGGGACGAAGATTGGAGCGCCAGGGAATGGACCGGCCGTCGAGGCGCCACAGCCCCAGATCAGCGACGAGCAACTGAGGGCGTTCGCCATCATCGTGCGCGACTAGTGTCGTGCCCCGGCAGTAACTTCATAGTATTCTACACACAAACAATCGCGAAATAGGCGTCATCACCTCGCCACAGGCTCGTGCCGTCTTATCCTACACACAGCATTATATAGTTACTGCTGGGACACAACACTAGTCGCTTCGTACGCCTCTTGCACGTGCGTGACCGCCGGCACCCCAAGCGTGTAGACCGCTAGCCCCTTGCCCACGCGGTCGGGGTCGCCGTCCAGGCCGTTGGCGTTGTTGGCGGCGTTGCAGGGATGCCCCGCCCAGGCTTCGCCAGCGAACTGGACGCCCCAGCCCTCGAACAGCATGATCGAGACGTAGATGCCCCGCCGGCCTGCGCTCTGGACGCGCTCGCGGAGGCGGTCGAAGTAGCTCTGCTCGAAGCGACTGAGATCGAACCGTGGCTCTCCGTCGAGGGCCTTGAGCGGCCCAGCGCGCGGCCACGGGGAGGGCGAGGTACAGACCACCTCACCGCTCTTGTCGACGTGACGCGCGAGATCCCAGGTCCAGAGCCGGATGAAGTTGTGATGGCGGTGGGTGAGGAAGTCGAGATAGCCAGGCCAGTCGAAGGGCGCCGACGGGTCGGTATGGCCCATGTCTCTCAGATTCGGCCAGGTATGAGCCCCGGTGAGGTAGACGATCCTGCTGCCGGCGTCAGCGAAGTAGCGCGGATTCTCCTTGGAGACCTGCAGCGGCCCCGCAGCAGGTCCGGCCTCGGCCGCAGCGAAGCCGGCCGTCAGTCCGCACATGATGATCACCTCCGGAAGAGACAGCCACTGAAGTTTCCTATGGCAGAATGTCTGGGACTCGCAGACAAGCCTACAGGGCTGTCAGAGGTGTCCCATCGCCATCTGACACGGACAGACTGTCCTGGCCGCCCGGCAAGTTTGAAGAAAGCCCTTTGATCACGGAACCGGGATGCCAGCCTTTCACAGTCGTTGGGGCACGCGTGACCTGCAAGTGGGCTTAGCCGGCCCTCATAAGGCACCTAGTGAGAGTCTCGACGAGGGAGATGCTCGCATCGCCGGCGAGCAATCCCAGGAAGAAGGGGAGGGCGCGGCGGTGAGCGCGCAAGCCGCCATAACGTATCAGCACCACCTTCAGGAGCAAGGTACCGGCGACTGCCGGGATTATGGAATCGATGGTCCAACTGAAAGCAAGGGGAAATGCTACTGGGTGGAGCGACCAGATGGGGAACTGGAGTTTCAGATACATGAGACCTGTGGTCGCAGCCAGGCCAACGCCGATGGCCTCCACTCCAGCCCAGTTCGGACCAGTGGGCGTGCGGAGCCAGGCATCTAGCTCCTGTGAGGGCCACCTGGTGACCCATACCACCGCTTGATTGGCCCTGGCAAGAAGACCATAGTCGTAGCCGACACGGAGGCTCGCCCAGAAGTAGGAGAGCATAGTGAGGGGGATGACTGCAACCATGAGAAGAGCGAGTGGCCTGGGGTTAATCATACCTCGTTCGGCCATGCGGAGTGCTTCGAGTTGGATGGGAGCCGGATTTGCCCCCTGGTCAAGCATGAAAGGCCGAAGGAGGGCGATCATGCCCATTCCCCGGCTACCGATGGCGCGTACCCCAGGGAACTGGGTAAGAACGAACTCGGGCATAGCCCCATACATCCAGTGGCTTGGAGGGCCAATGTGGGCACGTATCCGCAGCATCGCTGACAGCATGACCAGCAGCAGGATGACGAAGGCCCCCGCGACGGATACGCTCATACCGCCTCGGACCAGAAACCACCACGCGAACGCCATCCCGGCGATAGCGCCGAAGGTTGCCGCGCGATAGCTGAAGGCTTCGCCGCGGTCATCGGCAGAGGAACGGATGCCTAGGCCCTTGCGCAACACCTGCAACAGGTATCCGCGGTCAAGCCAGAAGACGACTAGTGTGATCCCGATAAAGGACCCGAGCACCTGTTGGTCGCCATAGGGGAAACCGTACCAGGGATTCGTCGTCAGTCCGGCGAACCGCGCCGCGACGTACTCAACCCGCCACAGGACGTTGAACACCACAAGAGAGAACGCCAGATCGACAGGCATCAAGTAGGAGAGGCCGATCTCCCACAGACCGCATTTCAGAATTCCGGTGCGGAGACCATCCCAGGGCGGGTTGTGAGAGAGAAAGGGCAGGAGGTCGAATTGGGTCGGAACGACGGGGACATCAGGGAAGAATAGGTGCAGGATCTGCAGCACGCCAAGGGCGGCAGAGGCACACAGGCCAAACCACCAGAGAGGCTGGTTGAAAAGCCTTCCCTCCGCTTCGGCAACATGAAGCGGCACGACGGTGATGGGGAAGGGAAGCTTCTCCTCATCCGACCACCGCCGGCGAACGATCACACCAAAGCAGAGCATGACCCAGAGCACGGCAGATACCCACATGGTCCACCAGAACGCCGGTTGTGCCCAGGCACGCAGAACATCCAGTCGGTACGGGCTGGCGTACCCCCCAAAAAAGCCCTCGAGTGCGTTGCGGTCTGTCACGATGAGGCTGGGTGGCAGGTTGGGCAGGAGAATGTCCTCCCATTGGTTGGCGGGGCTTGCCGCCCAGGTGGGGTAGGCGATGGTGGGCGCCAGATTCCCGCCCCAAGCCCAGGTGTTAGCGGTGATGCCGGTGCTCACGGCAACAGCGACATAGATGCTGATGATCTCGCCGGGGAGCAGCGCCCATGCGGGGCGGCGGCGCTTCAGGACTACGTTGACGGCGCTGACGAGGGTGATGATGGACAGCCCCGGACCACTCAGTGACCAGCAGCCCCCTCTGTCACCGGCGGTCCAGGTGCCCCACACCATCAGGAACACCATGACAGGCACGAGGAGAAGGATGAAGACCAACACGCGCGCTCGTATAGGCGCCGATTGCCGGGCAGCAGTGGTCTGCGCCCCGGCGACGGCCTTCGTATGCGTGCTAGTGTCGTGTCCCGGCAGTAACTTCATAGTATCCTACACACAAGCAATCGCGAAACAGGCGTCATCACCTCGCCACAGGCTCGTGCCGTCTTATCCTACACACAGCATTATATAGTTACTGCTGGGACACAACACTAGCCAGGAGCGGCACCGCATCCGCATTGTTGGTGGCTTTAGACCGTGTCCTGGCAGCGTTCCCTCCAGCCACGCAATTCAACAGCGTCGGAACGAACAGGATGGCGATCACATTGAGCGGGATGGCGAACATACTCGGCCATGTGTAGTCCCGGATGTTCTCGATCTCGTTCACCCAGCGCGCGTTGATGATTACAGGTATGAGGCCGACAAGGCCCACCCCCCAACGGAGGCCGGACCGGGGGATGACGTTGCGTCCGTGTGCCTCCGCAGGTACTTCCGAAGGCCCCTTTGAGGGGGGATTGCCGAGTAACGCCGGCTATTGAGTTGCCTTTCTGTCAACTCACGGGGGCACTGACCTGCGCGCGGGTACCCGCGCCGATCAGGGTCCCCTCTGATTCCGTTTCGTGAGTGGCACACATCACATAGGCATGACTGTCCTCGTCCGAGGCGGCCGGTCAAGCCCTGCGTAGAGCTCACGCCTGTTGGAGCCAATGCTCCCTCCGCTATCTGGAAGGGCTGGCAAGCTTGTTTCACGCGATTGCGCGTTTTCCTGGGCACTCGCAGTGGAACCAGGAGGTGGACTCCCTCTTGTGAACGGCCCGGGTGTTCCGGGTGGGTTCTGCCGGGGCAGAATCACCGCCCCGGCAGAACCAGCTTGCCGGAAGGGCTAGCTGACTGTCGTTACTACCAATACCAGCAACTGTCCTGGAATCCGTAGATGTCGGCAACGGAACAGCCGACGGTTAGCGGAGGGACTCATCCCAGCAGGTATCCTGGAACCCGTGGATGTCCCTCTCCAGACCAGTCTCATACCCCGCACAGCCGTTAGCATCCCAGTTCACAACAGTGGCGCATCTCTCCATCAGAGCTTGCGCATTCCACCAGGCGGCGTGACCATCGGCGAAGCCGAAGTTCGACCCGCCCAGGTGCCGGGTGTATTTCCTCCGGAAGTCTGGGCTTGCTGTAAACTCCTGCCGCTGGGTCTCATTGAGACCGCACGGCTGGGTCCAGGGGCAGTTCTCCCAGTCGGCTGACGCCTGACAGATCCGGCAGACCTCGAATAGGGCCTGGGTAGCCCGCCGGATATCCATGTGCATGCAACTGTCACCGCAGACTACCCAGTTCGCAGCATTCTCAATTGAAACCATCTTCCTGTCCACGGTCTTATCGGTGCCCCACTCGGAGTAGACGACGCCTATGGTCATCTCGGGAGCGGCGCTCCCTCCTGCCATTTGTGAGCCCGCCTGCAAGACCGTGCCGCCAGCAACCGCGATTCTTCCCTGAACAAAGGTGTCCGTGACAGTGCCTCCCCAGCCAGTCGGATACCACATCCCTTCGTCGCAGACGCGAATTATCAGTTCGCCTGGCTCCCCGGGACCCTGGGCAGACCAGCCGCTCCACTGTCCCTCTGCAGCCTTGAGATGGCCAAACCAGCCTTCAGGTCCATAGTCTGGCACGATGATGGCTGGGCCTTTCTGAATTTTGGAGCTCGGGCAGCGCCACACGTCGCGGTTCTTCACATACTCATCGAGCACCACCGGCCACCGCAGGAAGGGGTTGACATTAGTCGCCCAGCACCCGGCGCCGATGGTCGCCCACAGGTAGTCTTGGACCTCCGCGCGGTGCTCACTGGGCAGGAACGTATCGTTGTTGTCCGAGAGGTACATCTGGATGGCCAAGGCAATATTCTTGACATTGGACAAACAGACTGACCTCCGCGCAGATTCACGCGCGCGCGCAAATACTGGAAATACCATCGCTGCGAGGATGCCGATGATCGCAATAACCACCAGCAACTCGATCAGCGTGAATCCCTTACTACTGCGCCGCATTGCCATCCTAGAAACCTCCTTTCGAGATTCCTCAGCAGCCTCGCTTTGGACATCCGCAAGCCACGACCCGATCCTCAACATCGTGTGTCAGCCTCCTTACCTCCTTTCGTCTGTCCCTTGCTCATAGCTGTTGGATACGCCCGGCTGTATGTACTCGGGCGCTATGACGAGACGAGGAGCGACCAGCACCCGAAGCGGAACCCGCGTGTCTCCCCTCACTCCTCGCATGATGACCAGGTGAGCCGCGGCGATCCCCATCTCCGACGCAGACCAGACGGCCGCGGAGATCGGAACGCCTGTGGGCGTGGCAGCCTCCCACAGCGACCCAACACAGCCGATCGCGGCGTTGTCTCCAACCCTCATGCCGGCCTGCTCAAGGCCTCTCGCCACCGGCAGGAGCAGGTCGGGCTGCGTGCAGAAGACACCCAAACGGCAGGAGGCGCGACGCTCCTGAGCCCACTCGGCGACCTCGGCGACCAGGCCCTCGCTATGGTCAGATGAGAGATGGTGGATCGGCCTCTCCGCGGGGTCGGCAGATCGGGTCGAGAGGGCTAGAGAGTATCCCCCAAGGCGTGCATCGAGACCAGGTAATCCCGCCGCACTGGAGACGCACCAGGGGAGATCTCGCGCCCAGTCGGCGAGCCATTCGCTGATCATGTACGCGGCGAGCCGGTCGTCGGTGCCAGCGAAATCAGCAGCAATGCCCACCGGGTCTTCGCCCACAACGATCACGGGAACGTCGGCGCGGATTAGCCCTTGCAGTTCCGACGCGTCTGTGCCCCGCGGCAGGCCGCACACAACAGCACGGGGTTGCATGTGTAGGACGTGCTCGACGTGCGCTGACGTCACTGCCTGATACTCACCCCGGTCAAGCGCCTGCATGCCCAAGACGACCAGACGCATGCCCGCGCTCGTAAGAGTTCGGTCCAGCCCGCCGACCATCTCCGCGAACGCAAGCGCACCCTCCCCGTATGGGGCGATCACCGCAACAAGGTCGTCTTGCTCCTGCCTTGCCGACACGACCTGCCCCCTGACGCGATGCCCGACTCCGGGTTCGCTCTGGATCAAGCCCTCCTCAGCCAGGCTAGCGAGAGCCCGCCTCACTGTGTCGCGGCTGACCTTGAACCGCGTACACAGATCGGCCTCGGATGGCAAGTAGGTGCCGCGGGGATGGAATCCGGCCCGCATGTCCTGGCGAAGTCTGTCTGCCACTTCCTGGTGTAGCAACGTGCGTCCACGACCACTGCTGCGATGATCCCTATTGCCTTCGGTACCGCTCACTGCAGCCTCCCCAACTCGCCCTGATGAGCCCTTTCGCTTGACAGCATAGCCACTTGTATGATACACGTATGGTTGCTGTTTGTCAAGATGGACCAGATTAAAGAGGAAAACTCAGTCACACCCGGCTGATTGGCAATGGGACGGGCGCGTCGAACGGGGGCGCGAGAGGAGAGAAGAAGCATGAAGATCGTAGTCATCGGGGCAGGCAGTGCGGATTTCGGGACCGGAAATCTGGCGGCGCTGATGCGGTGCGAGAAGTTGCGAGGGGCTGAGCTGGCGCTGGTGGACATTGACGAGGAGCGGCTGCGACTGGTGGAGGGGCTGGCGCGGCGGTTCAACGCGGAGTGGGGCAGGGGCATGAAGATTGCGGCCAGCCTGGATCGGCGCAAGGTGCTGGCCGGGGCCAACTTCGTGGTGGTGTCTGTGGCGGTGGACAGAGAGGAGCGCTGGCGGCTGGACTTCGAGGTGACCTTGGCGCTGGGCCTGCGCCAGCCCTATGCGGAGAACGGGGGGCCTGGCGGCATGGCTCACTCGCTGCGCAACATCCCCATTCTAATGGGCATCGCCCGCGACATGGAACAGCTCTGTCCGGACGGCTGGATGCTTAGCTACACCAATCCAGTACCACGCATGGTGCGTGCCGTGGCCCGGTTCACCTCCATCAAGATGGTGGGGCTGTGTCCCGGCATCTATATTCTGGAGCACCAGATCGCGCATGCACTGAATCGGTCTTCCAAGCAGATCCGAGTCGTGGGCGCCGGGCTGAATCACTTTGGCTGGGTGTTGGACATCCGCGATACCTCAACGGGCGAGGATCTCTACCCGCGGTTCAGGAGCGAGGCTCGTCGCCCTGACGCTACGTGGTCGCCTCTCTCGCGAGCGCTGCTCGAGCGCACCGGTTACTTCCCCTACCCCAGCGATGACCATGTCGCCGAATACCTCAACCTCTGCCATCACCCGGAGCGGAAGCCCTGGGACCGCTGGGGCCTGCATCAGTATGGCTACCAAGCGCACGCGTCGGGGCGGGACTCGCTCTGGGACCGCATACGCGAGGTAGTCGAGGAGGGCGCTGACCTGAACTGCATCGGCGACGCGACTGAGCGCGAGATGACCATCCCCTTGATCCTCGGGCTCGGCTTTGGCGAGGATGTCACAATGCCGGCCGTCAACATCCCCAACAAGGGCTACCTGACGAATCTCCAACACGGTGGCATCGTCGAGGTGCCGGCGCTGGTCAACGGGCACGGGGTACACGGCGCCGTGCTGGGCGATCTCCCCGAGCCCATCGCCGGCTGGTGCAACCTCCAGATATCCATCTGCAACCTGGTCGCCGAGGCAGGCGTCACCGGATCGCGCGAGAAAGCGCTTCAGGCGTTGCTGCTGGATCCCATGGTTAATGACATCGAGCAGGCAGAGGAGATAGTCGACGCCTATCTAGAGGTCCATGCCGACTACCTGCCGCAGTTCTCCTAAGCCGCCGGAAGGGTACACCACATGCCGTCCCGTCCGCTCATCCTGAGGGGTCCCGCGCTCTTCCGCGAGCGGGAACTGCGACTCATTGAGCAGACCGCCATGCGCATCCTGGAGGAGGTGGGGATTGAGATCTCCCACCCCGACCTCGGAGCGCGCGCCCGCAGGCACGGGTTCCAGTTCCACAGCGCACACGTGCGGCTGCCTCGCCAGCAGGTATCCGCCTTCATCGAGGAGACGCGCCAGGGCAGGCGAAGGCATCGCCCGCACCGCGTTCCCCCGGCCACCGAACCGGCGAGCCTGAGCCTCAGCATCAGTAGCTACCCTCAGCACGTGCATGACCCTGACACCGACCAAGTCGTTCCGTTCACCAGCGAGAGGCTGATCGAGGCAACGAAGCTAGTAGCCATGCTGAGCGACCGAGGCCTATCTCCAGCAGCGCCCGGCTGTCCCGTCGATGTCCCGCCCTTGCTCCAGCCGCTGCTCCAGTACCGGATTGCTGTCGAGAACCTTCACGGCGCTCCAGGGCCCGTAGACGCCAAGCACATTGAGAGCCTCCCGTACATCATGGAGATGGCCGACGCGGTGGGTCACCCCATCCGCAGCCTACCCATCTACGTATTCAGCCCCCTGAGGCTCGGCGGAGAATCCCTGAGCGCAGCGATGGAATTCGAGTCTCGTCTCCAGGGGGTCTTCGTCTCCAGCATGCCCTCGGCTGGGTGCACAGCGCCGGTGCGACCCGCCGAGGCATTTGCGCTTGCCGCTGCCGAGGTAATCGGGTCGGCGCTGATCCTCTGCGACTGTCTCTCGATCGAAGTGGGGTGGGCGATCTCACTCTACCCATTCGACCTCCGCGGCATGGCGATGAGCTTCGGCTCACCGGAGTCACTGCTCTTCCAGGCCGCATCGAGCGAGATAAACGCCTATTTCCACGGCGAAGACTGGTGGCCGGCGGTCGGCAACATCCACACCCTGGCCAAGCAGCCAGGCCCCCAGGCGGCGGCGGAGAAAATGAGCATCATGCTTGCCGGCGCGCTCTGGGGCGGGCGGTACTTCGACAGCGCCGGCTCGCTCAGCTTGGACGAGCTCTTCAGCCCTGTTCAGTTACTTCTGGACATAGAGATCAAGGACCACGTGGAGCGGCTCATCGCCGGTCTGGACACGGGCGTCGATTCCGACGCCTGCCTCAGCGACGTGCGCGATGGGATTGAACAGGGCTTTCTCGGCTTGGAGCGTACGGTCGATCACTACCAGGCCTTGTGCTGGCACCCGCGGCTGTTTGAGCGGTGCTTCCTCGGTCCCTGGCAGGCCGCCGGGTGCCCGCCGCTGGAGCGGCAGGCGCGGCAGATGATCCGGGAGCTCATCGCGCAGCACGATTACCAGCCCCAGGCGGAAACCGCCGCGGCACTGGAGGGCATCTACCGACGGGCCGAGCGCGAGTTGGCCGGCGCGCGATGAGCTTGAGGTCCGGCTCCCGTTTCCGCGCCTCTCTCGCGTTGCTCCGCGTGGCGGCGGCCGCGCTCGAGACCGAGCAGCACTTCCGCACGATAATGGGGTACCGCGATCCATGGATGCTGGAAGCCGCCCTGGACGAAGGTCAGTCGCTTGGCGACCAGCGTCAGACTCCAATTCACAACGGCCGCGTCGCGGCTTGGCATACGCGAGAGAGTCGCCCAACCTGACACTACGGTTGGGACATAATCTGATCGGCAAGGAAAGGGACGAGAGAATGTCGCCATCGATAACCGAGTTCGTACTGAGCCACCCCATCTTCTGTCAGCATAACCATCATTCCGACTTCCGCGAGTTCGAGGCGCAGAGGACCGCGCACGACTTCAGAAGCCTCCTAGGATACGCGGAGTCGGATTTGGTCACGGCCGCCGGCACGCGCGCCGCCCCGTTGGCAGACGACACGGGGCGCATCGCTGCACTGTGGCCCAAGATCAGGACGACGGGGTACGCCCGCGCGGTGACGCTGGGGTGCCGGGCACTCTTCGGCCTCGACTTCGAGCCTGAGACGTTCGCACAAGTCACGGAGGCCTTGCAGGATACCATCACGGGCCGGTCGCCGAGGGAGGTCTACGACTACTTCGTCCGCGAGAAGGCGAACACGAAGTGGGTGATCAAGGACTGGTACGAGTCCTCGGGCGCTGCCCCGGCCGCCGGAGAGGCGATCTACCCGGACTACTACCGGTTCACCTGGCGCATGGATGGGCTGTTCAGCATCGTGGACCGAGGCCCTATCCAGGAGCTGGAGTCAGGTGCGCGAGCCATACTGACACTGGAGCAGTGTGTCGACGCCGTCCACGCAAGCATCGACGCCTTCTCGCGGCGTGCGCCGCTGGCCGCGATCAAGATCGGCATGGCCTACCAGAGGGATCTGGCGGTCGGCAGCCCCACGCGCTACGAAGCCGAAGTGGCCTTCAACCGCATCAACAACCCGCTTTCGTTTCGCGACGGCGTCCAGCAGCACGCCGGAGCAGTCAGTCCGGCGGAGGGACGGGCCCTCTCCGACTACCTCTTCCACAAGGTGATGGAGAAGGCGCAAGAAGCGAATATCCCCGTGCAGATCCATACCGGGTATCTGGCCGGGAACTGGGGCTCGCTCCTCGGCACGAAGGCGTCCCTCCTCATTCCGGTCTTCGACCGGTATCGGCGCGTTCGCTTCGATATCTTCCACGGGTCCTGGCCGTGGATGTCGGAACTCGGCGCCATCGCCAAGAACTACCCGAACATCTACCCCGACCTGTGCTGGGCATGGACGATGAACCCCGCCGAGTCTGAGCGAGCGTTGTCGGAGTGGCTCGACGCGGTCCCATTCAACAAGATCTTCGGCTACGGCGCGGACACGTGTTGGCCATGGGGCGATATGGGGTACTCACTCCAGGCGCGCGCAGGTATTGCTCGCGTGCTCGACCAGAAGATCCAGGCCGGTTATTTCTCTCGCCCCACTGCGGAGGAGGTAGCATCTGCGCTGCTGCTGCGTAACGGCGAGGAGTTCTATGGGCTGTCGTAGGTCGGGCCCACGTATGGGCCATTGCTGGTGGCCGAGGGCAATGTGCCGCCTCCCCAGGACACCACTCGCCCCGAGGTCACGCTGACCCACCCCTTCTGAGGTCAGCGGTGGAGGTGGCGCTCGGAGTGTCTACTGGTGGCGAGATCATGGGCTTACTCCTCTCGGTGGATAGTGCGGCGTGCAACGCCGCCGCTCGGAACAGTGGGGTCAGTGGGTCATGTCGATGGGACTCCGAAACGGGATGAAGGCAGAGGCCTCCTCGATGCCGGTGCAAGCGGGGCGGGGCGGTCATCGCGCACCGCCCACAAGGTCAGCGATGGCGCGGGCGGCCGTTTGCTTCGCCTGCTCGACGACACCCGCCGACAGGAGCTTGATGATGGTGAAGGCTAACCCCTTGTGCTCGGACTTCTGGCGCCGCTTGCGGGTGTCGAGGGCTCGTGAGACCGCAATCGGCGCAGGATTCTGGTCATCGATGCCCATGTTCCTATAAGACGGCGTGTCAAGAGCCTCCCCGTGTAGGTTCCCGACGACCATCCTGCAGTCTCTCATGAGACATGTCCCTATCGGCGCTGACGTCGCGCATTCTGTCGTCGGTCTGA
>Ga0315277_10006432_pt1 | contig 15369 bp, 15 predicted proteins | sample YL17G05_15_MG_FD_203695 | JGI IMG/M metagenome (GOLD analysis project Ga0315277, IMG submission 203695) | Sediment microbial communities from Yellowstone Lake, YNP, Wyoming, USA - YL17G05_15 | ecosystem: Environmental > Aquatic > Freshwater > Lake > Sediment | place: USA: Wyoming | collected...
ATTGAAGAATTTCTATCCTTCGCCGAATATATCGCCGCCGAGGGCAACCGGGATATAATTCTTTGTGAACGGGGCATAATACCCGTAGGCAAGGGAAAAAGCTATACCAGATACACCCTTGACCTCGCCGCTATCCCGGCTATTCAGAAAGAGACTTACCTGCCGATACTCGCCGACCCCAGCCATGCTACCGGGCGCCGCGACCTTATCTTAAGCATGAGCTGTGCCGCTATAGCTGCCGGTGCCAGTGGACTCATGATTGAGGTACACTATAACCCGGCGGAAGCGCTGGTTGACGGTCAGCAGTCAATCACACCGGATGAGCTTAAGAATGTCATCGATGTCTGCCGCAGAGTCCATAAGCAGCTTCACTAGGGTTTAAACTCAGGACGAATATGCATACAAGAATAGGCGTTGAGATTAAAGCGACCAAGACACTGTCAATTATTGTGGGTGCTGGCCTTGCCAATAACCTCACCGATTTCTTTGACTTTAATCAATACTCAAGCCTGGTACTGGTAACCGATACCACTACCGGTAAGCTCTTTGGGCACCGAGTGGCAAATGCACTACAGGCAACTGGAAAAGCCGTGCATACATTCGCTTTACCCGCAGGCGAGCGCTCAAAATCCCTCAGCCAGCTTGAGCGGGGATACCGGTTTCTACTCGATGGCGGCGCGGACCGCAATGCACTGCTCTGTGTGCTGGGTGGTGGTGTGGTGGGGGACATCGGCGGTTACCTTGCGGCCACCTACCTTCGCGGCATTGACTATATCCAGTTGCCAACCACCCTTCTCGCTCAGGTAGACAGCAGTATCGGCGGTAAGGTAGGCATCAATTTTGGTGGCAAAAAGAATATGGTCGGCAGTTTCTACCAGCCGAAGGCAACTATTTCAGATGTAGTATTTCTGGAGTCGTTGCCGCCCAGAGAGATACGAAACGGGATGGCTGAGGTCATAAAGTATGGCCTGGCAATGGACAAAGGACTGTTCGACAAAATAAGCCGCCGGGAAGGGGGCAGGTTTACTTCCTCCGAATTGATTGACATTATTGAACGCTGCTCCTCTCTGAAGGCTAGAATAGTCGAGGCCGATGAGACCGACCGCACCGGCGAGCGGCAAATACTTAACTTTGGCCATACCGTGGGGCACGCTGTTGAAGCCACGACCCGGTTCCGGGGGCAACGTCATGGCGAAGCCGTGGCCATTGGCATAATGGCAGCCGCCAGGATAAGTGCGCAGCTGGGCATGCTCAGCGGGGAGAATATTGACAAAGTTGACGAGGTACTGACACAATTTGGTCTACCAACTCGCTGCCCGGGCATATCTGCCAGCGAGCTACTGGAAGCCATGCAGTATGATAAAAAAGCAGTCCAGGGACAGCTAAAGTGGGTACTGCTTAAAGACATCGGGTACGGGATAGTCAATTGTACCGTGGAGAAGAATGTGGTCAGAAAAGTGCTGAAGGAGGTCTGCCAGTGAGAATCCTTATTATAAACGGACCTAATTTGAATATGCTGGGCAAGAGAGCACCGCAGCATTATGGCGGGCAAACCCTGGAATCAATAGAGCGGACTCTCTCGCGAGAGGCGCAAGAGCTTGGCTACGAACTCACCTTCTTCCAATCGAACCACGAAGGGGAGATTATTGATTTTATTCAAGAAGAGACCTCAGCTTCGGCGGGCATCCTCATTAACCCGGGAGCGTTGACTCATTATGGCTATTCACTCCGCGATGCCCTCGCTGATTCCGGGCTGCCGGTGGTGGAAGTGCACCTGTCAAACATATATTCCAGAGAGGACTGGCGGAGGCACTCAGTGATTAGCAGCGTAACCATCGGACAGGTTACCGGTTTTAAGGCTGAAAGCTACGCCCTTGGTCTTACCGCTTTGACTGACTACATACGGAGCCAGGGTAAGTGAGGCTGAGAATCAAGCCATCAAAAGTAAGCGGCACCGTTTCGGCACCTCCATCGAAGAGCTATACCCACCGGGCGTTAATACTGGGCTCATTGGCTCAGGGCGAGACAGTCATTGAGAATTTTTTGGCTTCAGATGATACCCGGTACACAATTGACGCCTGCCGCTCTCTGGGCATCAAAATACAAACTGATGGTAAGACGGTAAGGATAACCGGTACCGGAGGCAAATTTTCAGTGCTGCCCGGAAAGGAAACAATTTTTGTCGGCAACTCAGGGAGTACCATCCGGATGGCGGCGCCCCTAGCTGCGCTCGCCGGTACCAGGGTAGTCTTTGACGGAGAGGCAAGGCTGCGCCAGCGCCCCGTAGGTGATTTGCTTTCCGCATTAAAAAGCCTGGGAGTGCAGGTGGCATCAATAGACCGCGACGGTTACCCTCCTATCGAAGTAAAAGGGGGAAAGTTGCTCGGTGGAGAGGTAGCGGTTAGTGGCATGACCAGCTCTCAGCACATCAGTTCCATTCTTATGATTGCTCCTTATGCGGAGCGTGACGTGAGAATTAAGATTATTGACGGGCTTCATTCCAGACCATACGTAGACGTAACTATCGATGCCATGCGGCAGTTTGGAGTCGAGGTCGAGAATCATAGCTACAAAGAGTTCACCGTAGCCAGCGGACAGAGATACAGGGGGCAGCGTTATAAGATAGAGGGCGACTTTTCCTCTGCGGCTTATTTCTTTGCCATGGCCGCCATTGGCAGCGGGCCAATAAACGTTAGCAATTTAAAGGCTGATTCCGCCCAGGGTGACCGGTATTTTCTGGACATACTGACCCGGATGGGATGCAGTGTCCATTATAGCGAGGGACAGGTCCGGGTAACCCGTGACAGGATGCTTACCGGTCTCAACCTGGACATGGGTGACTACCCGGATATTGTCCCGCCGCTGGCTGCCGTCGCCGCTTTTGCCAGAGGAAAAACGGAAATCACCAATATCGGCCACCTGAGGTACAAGGAGACCGACCGCGTGAATGATACCGCAACCGAACTTTCTAAGATGGGAATCAGGGTGGAGGTGACTGAAAGTACGATGTCTATCGAAGGCGGCAGACCAAAAGGGGCCGTTATCGAGACCTATAATGACCACCGCATGGCCATGAGCTTTGCTACCGCCGCCCTTTTTGCCGAGGGGGACACCATTATTAACGGTGCCGAGGCGGTGAGCAAGTCTTACCCCGGCTTCTTCAGTGACCTTGCCCGGATGGGGGCCAGCATCGAGGAAATTCTGTGAATATTGTTCTTATTGGCATGAGGGGGAGTGGCAAGACTGCCGTTGGCAGGCTGCTGGCCAAGAGACTTGGTAAGCAGTTTATCGAGATGGATGAGTTGATTGTCCAGAGGCTGGGGCAGAGTATTCCGGGGGTTGTCGAAAAATACGGCTGGGAGAAATTCAGAAATGCGGAAGCAGAGATTGCGCGTGAGGTGGCCGAATTAGATAATGTAGTCAATGCTACCGGGGGTGGCGTGGTGACCGGGGAGGAGAATATCCGGGCGCTCAAGAGAAACGGGAAGCTGTTCTGGCTTAAAGCCGACCTGGATACGCTGCTCCGGCGGATTGGCAACGACCAGTCGAGACCATCCCTCACCGGCAGGTCGCAACGAGAGGATATGGAAACAGTGCTGGCTGAGCGCAGCCCAGTCTACCAACGGGTAGCTGACTTCATTATCGATACCGAAGGCAAAACGCCGGAGGAGGTGGCTGAGGCAATTGCTAACCTGTATACTAAAATAAGAGTTGGTCAAATGATTAATGCGGCTACCACAGTCTGCTGTGTCATCGGAGACCCGGTGGAGCACTCACTTTCTCCGGTAGTCCATAACCGTGGCTATGAGGTCCTTGGTCTCAACTTTGCTTATGTCGCCTTCAAGGTTAAAAGCACCAGGCGGGCGATTGACGGGATAAGAGGACTGGGCATTCGTGGAGTAAGTGTTACCATGCCCCACAAAATCAGCGCTATGAAATATATTGACGATGCTGATGATACCGCCCGGGAAACTGGAGCCATCAATACTATTGTTAACAATGGTGGCCGGTTAAGCGGTCTTAATACCGATTACGGCGCGGCGCTAAAGGCGATAAAAGAGAAAACCACTATAGCGGGTAAAAGGGTGGTACTCCTTGGCGGAGGCGGTGTTGGCCAGGCTATTGCCATGGGGCTCAAGCGGCATGGTGCCGCCCTGTTAATCATAGACATGGTGAAGGAGAAGGCAGAGGCACTAGCCATGTCTGTTGGTGCCCGCAGTTTTGGCGGTCTGGAACTGCTTCCAGAAATCTCCTCGGCGGATATTCTGGTAAACGCCACGCCGGTTGGAATGTGGCCAAGGGTCAATGAGTCAGCCGTGCCCGGGGAATTGTTACACCGGAGACTGACCGTTTTCGATGTCATCTACCGTCCCAGAGAGACAAGGCTGATAGCTGAGGCAAAAGCAGCCGGCTGCACGGTCATCTACGGGTACAAGATGTTCCTTTATCAGGCAGCCATGCAGTTTGAGTTGTTTACCGGGCGTCAGGCGCCGCTACCTGACATGGAGCAGGTCTTGATTAATGCTCTGGAGGGAGACTAATATGCTGCGTCTGCTTACCGCCGGTGAGTCCCACGGGCCCGCCGGCATCGCCATTATTGAGGGGATGCCCGCCGGGGTCACTGTCTCCGTTGATGATATTAACCAGGAATTAAAGAAGCGCCATTCCGACTTCGGTCGCGGCGGAAGAGCCGCAATCGAAAAGGATGAAGCCGAGATTCTGGCCGGCGTCCGTTACGGCAAGACGTTGGGCAGCCCCATTGCCCTGCTGGTCAGAAACCTTGATTTCGCTAACTGGCAAGACGTGATGAAGGTTGAGAAATCAGACGAAGAAGCGGCCAAGCTGACCAGACCCCGTCCGGGACATGCTGACCTTGCCGGGGCTTTGAAATACGGCCATGATGATATTAGAAATGTACTGGAGAGGGCCAGTGCCCGCGAGACAGTAACCAGGGTTGCCGCCGGAGCCGTAGTCAAGCGGCTGCTGGCAGAATTTGGAATCAGGATAGCCAGTCATACCGTTCAGATTGGGCCAGTGAAACTGTCGCGCCCACCGGAGAGCTTCCAGGAAGTGGCTTCCGTCTTCGATACGGACCATGATATAAGGTGCATAGATGCGGAAACGTCCGGGAAAATGAGGGCGGCGATTCTTGATGCCCGCGAGAGGCGAGATACCCTTGGCGGCGCAGTTGAAGTCATTGCTACCGGCGTCCCGGTAGGTCTGGGAAGTGTTATGCACTATGACCGTAGGCTCGATGGCAGGATAGCCCAGGCATTGATGAGTATTCCATCAGTCAAGGCAGTTGAAATAGGTAATGCCATCGAGGTGTCAGCAATGTTCGGCTCCCAGGCTCAAGATAAGATTTCCATCAAAAATCGACGTTTTGTCCGCGAAACTAACCGCATGGGCGGGATTGAGGGTGGTATGAGCAATGGTGAGGATATTATTTGCCGCGTATACCATAAACCGATTTCAACCCTGGGTAACCCATCTCCAACCGTAGATATTAAGACTCATCGGCTGGCGCAGTCAGCAGCCGAAAGGTCCGATGTCTGCATTGTACCCCGCTCCGGCGTTATCTCTGAATCCATGCTGGCACTCGTTTTAGGCGAGGCGATGGTTGAGAAGTTCGGAGGTGACCACATCGGCGAGATGAAACGCAATTTTACTTCCTATATCGAGTCACTGGGTCGTTAGTTGCTACTGAGGTCCCTCCAGGTAATCTATCGCCCATTGAATGGCATCCACCTCATCAAGTTTAAGCTCGTAGTCCGGCTGTAAGCCTACACCCTCTATGGGGCGGTCTTTGGGCGTGAGCCAGCGAGCAACGGTGAGATATAGTCCAGCACCATTTTCTAGCTGGTATAGCTTGTTGACACTACCCTTGCCGAAAGTCCTGGTGCCGGCAATGGTAGCTCGACCATAATCCTGCAAAGCGCCAGCCAGCACCTCGCCACCGCTAGCTGTGTACTCATCGACCAGAACAACCATGGGGAGTTCAGTTACCAGCCGGTTGGACTCAACGCTCGAAGAAGTAATATTGCCGTTGTTGTCCTTTACTTTAACAACTACTCCTTCTTTCAAAAAGTAACCGGCCACGTCAATCACGATTTCAAGTAAGCCCCCTGGGTTACTGCGAAGGTCAACAATGATGCCCGTGGGATTTTGCTCTGCTATACTACTCAACACCGGGGATAGCTCATCAGCGGTACGCTCGGTGAAGCTGTTGATGCTAATATAGGCGATGTCCCCCTTCATCTCAAAATAGACGCTGTCCACCTCGACCTCATCCCTGACTATCTTAATTTCCTCAGGTTCAGTTTCTTCCTGATGGCGGACAAGGAGGGTGACGGATGTCCCCTTGGGCCCACGCATGTTAAGCACGGCCTCAGGCAGACTCATTTCTGAAGTAGACCTGCCGTCGATTGCCAGAATTAAATCACCAGGCTTAATACCAGCCCTGGCTGCTGGTGAATCAGGCATAGGAGCCATAACCACTATCTGCCCATCTTTAGCCGCAACGTAGGCGCCGATACCCTCAAACTTACCTTCAAGCTGGTCCAGAGCTGACTCATATTGGTCAGCGTTGACGTAGGCAGTGTGTGGGTCGTCCAGCGCCTCAATAATACCCTTAATTGCCGCCTCGCCCAGCAGATTGCCATCGAGCTTTTCCGGCGTCACATAGTTGTCAAGGATAAGCTGCCATGCCTGAACCACGCTTTCCAGATTTTGGTCCGATGCCGGAGTCTTGACTTGGAAACAACCCGCAGCAAAAGAGATAGTGAAGAGAAGTATCAGGATTGCCGCCGCCATTTTAATTGTTCTTGACATCTTGTCACCTCCCCGGTTTTATTTTAACCTTGCCGGAACTCAAATAGCAAAATCGGTAATTTCTTAGAGAAAATAGACGAGTTGGTTTTGCTCCATTTGCTGGCTAATTTCTACCCGTCTCTGCACATAAATAACTTGGTATTTTTGTTGCCAATGTAGTTTTTGTATGAGTAGATTAACTTGACAACGCACTGCCGGCATGTTATATAATTAAGGTTGCACTGATTAAGCACCTTAACAATTGGATAGCGGAAGGAAGGTTCAAACGTAAATAACTTTTTGTATTGAGAGTTTGATCCCGGCTCAGGATAAACGCTGGCGGCGTGCATTATGCATGCAAGTCGAACGGTTCCGATTTATCGGGACAGTGGCAAACGGGTGAGTAACGCGTAAGTAACCTACCCCTAAGTGGGGAATAACTCTGAGAAATCGGGGCTAATACTGCATGTGGTGATGGGGGTAAGGCCCCATTACTAAAGCCTTCGGGCGCTTAGGGATGGGCTTGCGTCCGATTAGCTAGTTGGTAGGGTAACGGCCTACCAAGGCGGTGATCGGTAGCTGGTCTGAGAGGACGGTCAGCCACACTGGGATTGAGATACGGCCCAGACTCCTACGGGAGGCAGCAGCAAGGAATATTGTGCAATGGGCGAAAGCCTGACACAGCGACGCCGCGTGGGGGATGAAGGCCTTCGGGTTGTAAACCCCTTTTATCAGGGAAGAATAATGACGGTACCTGAGGAATAAGTCACGGCTAACTACGTGCCAGCAGCCGCGGTAATACGTAGGTGGCTAGCGTTATCCGGATTTACTGGGCGTAAAGAGGGTGTAGGCGGTCCTTCAAGTCAGGTGTAAAATCTTTCGGCTTAACCGGGAGGGATCATCTGATACTGTTGGACTGGAGGGCAGCAGAGGGAGGTGGAAGTCCCGGTGTAGTGGTGAAATGCGTAGATATCGGGAGGAACACCAGTGGCGAAGGCGGCCTCCCAGGCTGTTTCTGACGCTGATGCCCGAAAGCGTGGGGAGCAAACAGGATTAGATACCCTGGTAGTCCACGCTGTAAACGTTGGACACTGGGTATGGGGAGTATCGACCCTCTCCGTGCCGAAGTTAACACGTTAAGTGTCCCGCCTGGGGACTACGGTCGCAAGACTAAAACTCAAAGGAATTGACGGGGGCCCGCACAAGCAGCGGAGCGTGTGGTTTAATTCGATGCAACACGAAGAACCTTACCAAGGCTTGACATGTCAGAAGTAGCGAACCGAAAGGCGAGCCACCTGTTAAGTCAGGAGCTGTCACAGGTGCTGCATGGCTGTCGTCAGCTCGTGCCGTGAGGTGTTGGGTTAAGTCCCGCAACGAGCGCAACCCTTATGGCCAGTTGTTTTCTCTGGCAAAACTGCCCTGCAAAACGGGGAGGAAGGTGGGGATGACGTCAAGTCAGCATGGCCCTTATGCCTTGGGCTACACACACGCTACAATGGATAGTACAGTAGGTTGCAAAGGAGCGATCCGGAGCTAACCCTGTAAAAGCTATCCTCAGTTCGGATTGCAGGCTGAAACCCGCCTGCATGAAGTTGGAGTTGCTAGTAACCGCGTATCAGCATGGCGCGGTGAATACGTTCTCGGGCCTTGTACACACCGCCCGTCACGTCATGAGAGTCGGCAACACCTGAAGTCGATGGGCTAACCCGGCTTGCCGGGAGGCAGTCGCCGACGGTGGGGTCGATGATTGGGACGAAGTCGTAACAAGGTAGCCGTAGCGGAAGCTGCGGCTGGATCACCTCCTTTCTAGGGAGAAACCGAGTATCCTGTACTCATATCTCCTAGGTCGGTCTCCGATTTTCGGAGTAGAATCCCTTCCTTCCGCTATCCAAGTGTTGAGGTGTTTTTTTGAATCGGCAGATAGATAACCACCGGGCCATTAGCTCAGCTGGTTAGAGCACAGTCCTGATAAGACTGGGGTCTCTGGTTCGAGTCCAGAATGGCCCACCATAGTGGTAATGTTATTACCTAAAATCAGCCTCGGATTAATCACTTCGGTTTTTTAAGTCGGAGATTTTGAGCCTAGAGACTGGGGGTTTAATTACCTGCTTTACCCAATACATTCTGTCACTATTGCAGTAGAAAATCAGAGATAGGCTATACCCTTAGTTTGACTTTAACCTATGCTATAATAAATTATGCCAGATTTGGACGCACAATTTCCTAAACTTAAGGTATTCATCAGCTATCCAGTAAAAGATGGCTTTGATAAAGCTAATCAAGCAGCGAATATACTGAAAAAAGCAGGGCACAAAGCCTGGATTTATGACCACAGCAAGACAGTCGGTGCTTTAGCTTGGAGAGAAATAGCTAATTGCATTGTCAACGAGAGTGATGCAGTTTTATATATATGTACATCTTCTAGTTTACATTCATGGGGTCAGGGGCAAGAAGCAGGTTATGCACTCAATCATCGCAAGAAGATAATAGTGATTTGCCTTGATGATGCCTTGGTTCCCATCGAACTTACGGCGCGTTGGTATGAAAAATTGTCGAGCGCACAATTTCGTGAGAAATTCGGAATAATCGCTACAAAGCTGTCTGAGATTACTAACCATATTCAAAAACTCGATGATGGCATTGTAGCGCAATTGCGATAGAGAATTTAGTGGAAGAGAAGAGTAATGCCCAATAAAGAATTAAGTTCAGCTAGCAAACGAATACAGCATATAAGAGCGCTCAATGCTAGGACAGCTAATCTAGACCTTAGCCGGGTAAAAGAATGTAAAGAGGCAGTTTGGAAATCGTATGAAGCCGCCTCGTTGCCTCCACAAGTAGCCGTTATTGCCAAGGAAGAAAATATAGAAGCAACCGGATTTAAGAGCATAGGTCTCAGACACTTAATCAAATTAACAGAATTCAATGCTCGTAACTACTACTGGGGGCCATACTTTTCAGATGCTGGTCGAGCTATAGCATCTGGAGAAAGAAGATACCTCCAAAATGAGATTCAAGAACAACTTAGACCAGATACTCAAACTATATCACGTTTAAACCCCGATTTCTCCATTCTTACCAAGCACATTGAGTCATTGATAGAAAGTGACCTTCGCCCTGACACTCTATTGGCACCCATTGAAATCTTTGTTGACTTTGTCAAGGCTTTCGAATCGCAGATAGACTGGACTCACGGTCGTCCCGAACTTCTGGTACTGAGAGACACAAAACTGAAGGTCTTCTGGTCACACAAATATGCACCTTTAAGTAGTTTCATCGTTTTCAACTCAAACGCTGCTATTTGGCACGCAATCGCAGACCAAGACACTGACCGTTTGATTACTATAGCTCTGGGACAGTCTGAAGAACATCTTGATTCTGTAGAATATCGGGTGGAGACGTTAGTCAGGTACGAGATTACTAATCCCCAAGCATTTTATATCATCGACCTGTCTGGCGAGACCAAATGAATCACAAATATGAGTAACAAGACATTTCTTTTACGTTTTCGAGTTAGAGCTACTCAACTCCTGTATCGCCGGAATCAGCCCCTTCTTCTCAAATAAAAGTTCGGGAACTATCCCCCAAGGCCCGCCTGCAAGCCGTCCCCCATCTTGACAAGCTGACGTTTGCAGGCATATATTGGAGACTGAGATATTCAGACGGTACAATAAGGCTAAATGGCGCTACGGAAAAAAGCCCGGTAATGAAGATTCTTCTGATTGAAGACGACAAGCAGATTGTAGAAGCAATCAGCATCGCTCTTGAAATGCGCTGGCCGGAGGCAGGGGTAGTCCATACTTCTCTGGGTGAGAAGGGTGTGGAGATGGTGGAGACGGAGAAACCGGATGTTGTGGTACTGGACCTCGGGCTTCCCGATATCACCGGGTTCGAGGTACTCAAGCGGGTCCGCCTTTTCTCTGACGTGCCTATCCTTATACTGACCGTCCGCTCAGATGAAGTAGACGTGGTGAGAGGGCTGGAGTGGGGTGCCGACGATTATGCCACCAAACCCTTCCGCAACCTGGAACTGCTGGCGCGAATCAAAGCCCTGACGCGGAGGCATGCTCATCCTGAGATGGATACCGCGGTCACCTGTGGAGAACTCTGTCTCGACCCGACCACCTTTCAACTGACCAACGGCAAGCAGGATATTGATTTGACCCGCACCGAAGGTACCATTCTTTACCAGCTAATGAAAAACGCCGGCCAAATACAGACCTACTCGCAACTGGGTGAAGCGCTCTGGGGCGAAGACTACCCCGAAGCCGAGGACAGCATTAAGGTCTATATCCGCCGTCTGCGCGAAAAACTGGAAGAAGACCCCAGCGAGCCTAAGCTCATCATCAATAAGCCGGGCATCGGCTATAGCTTCACGAAAAACAGCTAGACCAGGTGGCAAACCCCAGGACGTACAACCATTCTTAGACTCTTCCTAGCCTCTTATCCGAACTGCAATAATTTCAACTGTCAGCCGATTGAAACGGAACTGTAACTTTTTTGTAATCGCTAATGGGCCATTAGTAATCGTTTTGTAAGCGACTGAAGCTATTATAGGGACAGTGGGAACAGTTACAGGTATGAAAATGCTGATTCTCGGGCACGGGCTGAAGATGAGGAAGATAATCCACGACCTGACTGAGCAGGAAGTGGAGGTAATCTGCCGACCCTGCGACAATAGCCACCTGGAAATCCAACCGGCAAGAGACGCAGAAAAAACGCCATGAAGAAGGTAGTCGGACTAACAATAGCCTTTATGATAGCGATGGCCATGGTCAGCATGGGCACCTGGGCTTATTTTGCCGACATTGAGACCAGCACCAACAACTACCTTTCCGCCGGCACCCTCGACCTGATTCCCTCCAGCAACGGCACTGGCCCCACTGACAAGTATACAGTGACTCCAGGAGGCAACGGGGTTAACGGCAATGTGGTCTTTCAGAAACTGCTCCCCGGAGAATCGGGCACCATTACCTGGGTACTGACAAGTGACGGAAGCCTGAGTGGTACCCTAGTCATCTCCTCTACAGTCACTTTCAGCGATGTCAGCCAGAACGAGGTTGAAAATGCGGTGTCTGGCAATAATGGCGGCAGCAATGGTGACCTTGATGAGTACGTAGGGGTCAAGCTCCAGCGCGGGACTGGCACCGACCAAACGGATGCTGAAGCAAATTTCACCTACATTCTGGGCTCCGCCAGCAATTATGTACCCTTCTCCGGCCTGGAAGCATTCCTGGATGCGCAGAATGTAGCCATTTCCGCCAGTGGCGGTAATGATACCATCGTTTACAAGTTCAGTTGGAGTATCGCTAATCCCCTCAAGGGGGCTGGTGTGGACGGTCTATTCGGCACCGGTGATGACACTGCCGTTAACGACAACATAATTCAAAGTGACAGTGCCCAGATTGACATCAACTTCACCCTCAATCAGTAGATTCAGGTTGAAGGATACCAATTACCAGGACGGCATTGGTGAAGACAGATGAAGAAACATAGATGGTTTTCCAGATGGTTTATCCTACCGGTAGTTGTAGTGGCCATGGGCCTGGTGCTCATCTCTGGCTTTACCGTGGCTTTTTTCAGCGACGCGGAGACTTCCAATGCCAATGCATCTACGGCCTGGGCTTCTACCGGGTGGACTCAGACCTCCCAGGCGAACTTCGAAGCGGGCGTCCTGAGTAATGTCAATACCACTCTAAGCGCAGGCGATGTGGTCCTGACCGCTGGCAGCGGGAGCGGCGCCAATATGATTCTGTTCTGGGACGGGGGCTCAGCGCCCACAGGCTGGACCATTGTCTCTGATACCGGCGGTCCCTTTTACCAGAGGTTTCCTCGCGGTGAAGCGACCTATGGCAGCACAGGTGGGGCGACTACCCATACCCATACGGCCACCTTTGCCTCAACATCGGCGGGTAGTGGCACTGTCGCTATTACAAGCCAAAGCGGCGCTGGTGCTCTCCCTACCCATACGCATAACCTGGCTTCAAGCACAATTAGCACCGACTCCAACTTGCCCAGCTACCGGAATCTGAAAATTATCCAGTACAATAGCGGTGTACCGGCAACCATACCATTCGGGGCAATCGCTATCTTTGATACCACCGTGCCTGCAGGCTGGACTCAGTATTCTTCGCAAAACGGCTACTTTGTGAGAGGCGAGGCGACTGCGGCTGGGACTGGTGGCAGTGCTACCCATACGCATGCAATAGACATTACCACGAGCACGACAACAAACACAGGTACACCCAGGACAGGGGGAGCGTTGACCTATGCCACAAGTACCCATACGCATATCCAGACAGCTTCCACTAACCCGGTTAGTAACGACCCGCCGTATATTACAGTGATACTTGCCAAGGCAACCAGCGAGACAGCTATCCCCGGTGGCATGATTGCTATGTTTGATGCCAGCCCCACGGGAAACTGGAGTGTGCTCAGTAACAGCGGTGGTGCCTTTTATCAGAAATTCCTCCTGGGAGGCAGTAGCTACGGTGCGAATGGTAGCTCAAGCTCCCATAATCATAGCGACCAGATAATTACCCTCACCACCGTGACCGGTACTGCCAGTAATGGCAAAAATACACAGTCGAGCTTTGCCAGCGCTACACATACCCACACCGTATCCGTCACCTCCTTCAGCACAGCAAGCAACCTGCTGCCACCTTACATCAACGTCATCTATGCCAAAGCCCTGTACGCTTCTTCAGGCACCATCGCTTCCCAGGTCTTTGACACCGCGGTCACTGGGTCAAGATGGGATGGACTGGTATGGGATACGACATTACCAGCTGGTACCAGTATTACCTTTGAAGTCAGGGCCTCAGATACGCCCTTCCTCAAGGGAGATGTTACTCCCTCTTGGACATCGGTCGGGGGCACCTCACCGATTATCTCCGGCCTGCCGGCAGGAAGATACAAGCAGTGGCGGGCTACGCTGACTCCCGACGGGGCAAGAACCAGCACGCCAGCGCTGCACGAGGCCAGGACATACTATTATGCTGACTAGGCGATTCAGGATTTATAAGGTCCTGAACATCATTGGCATCCTGATAATCCTCTTGATTATGATGATGGGGCTAACGCTGTATTTGGCACCCCACGTTGGCTGGGTTATCGATGGTGTCCGCTCCAATAGCATGGCGCCGGAAATCGAACGGGGCACCCTGGTCATCGGCCGGCCGGTGCCGCCAGAGAGCATCGCCATCAACGATATCATCATTTCCCGCCCTGTCAGCATAGGCGAAAATCTGCTCGTGCACAGAGTAATTAAGATTGAAGAAAACTCGCCGATATTGTTCACCACTAAAGGCGACGCCAATCCGCTTCCGGACCCGGACCCGGTACCAGCCAAAAATATTGAGGCGAAGGTGGTAGCACACACACCCATCATCGGCTTCGCCGCTATTTTCCTTAAGACACCGGTCGGCTTTGCGACGTCTCTGGCTTTGCCCGGCATAATCGTTGCCGTGTTGCTGCTTCAGAGCATTTCGTCCGAGCTGAAGAAGAAGGGGCCCTCGAAAAAGTGAACCTGCCCTGCCGTTGCAGGAAGACATGCAACGTAAAGTGAAAATTCCGTCTCGCTCATTCAGCTCAAGAGGCAAAGAGGCCCGGTGTAAAGACTCAGGTCATGGCTTTAAAGAACTTAGAAAAGTTACCTTCTCCGTAAATCTCCTTTAGTATCACTGCCATCCTGTCCGTACCCTTCATACCCGAGTATTGGGAAACTATCCTTCTTTTTTGGGCCTCTTTAAAGGCTTCGTCTTTCTTTTCAGCGTCCTTCAACATGCGCACCCAGAGTTTGATGAACTCGGAGCAGAGAGCATATACTGTATTCGCCCTGTCTAAAGTCGTTTCGACTATTATGAATGCCGGGGAAATATAGGACCTGACCCAGGTAGTGGTCTCATCCAGGTGTACCCGTTCAAAGTCAGGATGATTCCAGTACTTCTTGTAGACTTTATTGAAAGGTTCCAGGTACTTCATGGTAAACTCATAGTCCATGACAAGGTCAAAACCAAAAGAGAAGTCGGTATCAAAACCAAAGTCACCATTCTTCATAACATGCCCGTTGATACCCCAGATAGGAATCTTGTATGAGAAGTCCGGAATGATCTGGAATAACTGCGAACCCAGGGCCAGTCTATTTTTCAAGTGTGGAAGACGCACGCCCCCCCGGTTAAACTTCAAGTCCACCAGGGTTACCTTATCAATCTTTTCCCCTTTGTAAATTCGAATACTGCCCCCATCTTCTCCATTTGCAAGCTTCAGATGCTCCAGGTCTTCAAGCCCTCTGACCCGCTCTAATGCTACTTCCTTGGAAAGCATGTCAAAACAAGTTTGGGGTAACGATATTCTATCCATCTTTTTCCTCCTCTGTGTGGATTCTGACTTCTTCAATTTCATAACCAGATTTGGTCTTTCAGAATTGCCAATCATCAGAACGTCATTTCGCCAAGGTTAGCTGCAACTTCATCTGCTGATAGAAGCAACTACAGGTAATAACCTGAGTAAAACCCTTCGCGCACGGCGTGCATTATCAGCCGGGGCTCTTTGGCATCACCA
>Ga0315277_10006435_pt1 | contig 15368 bp, 10 predicted proteins | sample YL17G05_15_MG_FD_203695 | JGI IMG/M metagenome (GOLD analysis project Ga0315277, IMG submission 203695) | Sediment microbial communities from Yellowstone Lake, YNP, Wyoming, USA - YL17G05_15 | ecosystem: Environmental > Aquatic > Freshwater > Lake > Sediment | place: USA: Wyoming | collected...
TCCCGAGTTGAGATAATCCTCGAGTTGAGAATAGGAATGCGTATCCGCCACGCGCACGAAGTAGCCTGAGGTGAAGAATCGCTCCAGAAAATCCCGGCTCGCCTGGCTGCGGTCGTAGTCAAGAATTGCGACTGTTACCGAAGTGACGTCGAACCGGATGCCGAAGCCGTAAAGCAGGAGCATGAAGAGCGGCAGGATAATGATATAGGCCAAGGTCCGGCGGTCCCGGCGAATCTTGAGGAACTCTTTTCGGGCGATGGCAAAAATCGCGCTGTGGCGAAGGCTCTGCACCTCTAATCCTACGTCTCGGAAATTACACAACTAATTGAGAAAAAACGGGCTTTCGTCACGATTTTTCAATTTGTTCCAGGGGCCAAGGGATAAAGGAGCAAAGGGATAGAAGGTTCCAGATGGTGTTCCCTTTACCCCTCGGCCCCTTTGCCCCTTTACCCCTAAAGTTTGCGAGCGAAGCGAGCTAAGTTCCTTTGTTGGAACGCCTCCGTTCCATCGGAATTTGTAGGGGCACGGCGCGCCGTGCCCCTACCAACTCTCCACGGGTCAATGCTCCAGCAGGGAAACGAAAACATCCTCCAGCGACGGCATGATTTGCTCGGCGGAAAGAATCCCAATGCCCGCTTCTCTGGCGCGCTGTCCGATCTCCAGCTTCGTGCTCTCGGGATCGCTGGACATTACGTGGAGCTTGTTGCCGAAGAGCGCCACGTCCTGGACGGAAGGCAAGCCCGCCGCAAGTTCGACCATCCGCAGCAAGTCGCTGGACTCCACCTCGAGAATCGCGGAGCGCAAAACCATGGTCTTGAGTTCTCGCGGCGAACCCACGGCAACAAGCCTCCCGCGGTGGATCAGGCCCAGACGGTCACAGTGCTCAGCTTCGTCCATGTAGTGGGTGCTTACAAAAATCGTGACGCCTTGGCCCGAAAGCTGATGGATGAGCTCCCAGAAGTCCCGGCGGGACGTTGGATCAACGCCTGCCGTAGGCTCGTCAAGGAAGAGGATTCGCGGCTCGTGGATCAGGGCGCAGGCCAGCGCGAGGCGCTGGCGCACGCCGCCGGCGAGGTTCTTGGTCATTTCTTTGCGGTGATCGGCGAGATTTGCAGCCTCCAGAGCCCACATCTTCCGATCGCGCAGCCTCGCTCCGTCCAGGTTCTGGACCCCTCCGAAAAAATCCAGATTTTCCTCGACCCTGAGATCCTCATAGAGCGAGAACCTCTGGGACATGTAGCCTATGATCTCGCGGATTTCTTGAGACTCTCGCGTGACGTCGAGGCCCCCCACGAAGGCGCGCCCGGAGGTAGGCAACAGAATGCCGCACAGCATCTTGATGGTCGTGGATTTGCCGGCGCCGTTCGGACCCAGAAAGCCGAATATCTCACCCTCCCGCACGCTGAGATTGATGTGATCAACGGCCACGAAATCATCGAAGGCACGCGTCAGATCTTCGACTGCAACGGCAATCCCGTTATGAGTCATGGACCGCTCGCGCCAGGTAGAGGAAGACATCTTCCACGGAGGGAGCTACCCTTTTGGCAACGTGCACCTCGATCCCCTCCGACTGCAGGATTTGGTTCAAACGCGGAAGCCCCTCCTCCGCGGAGGCGATCTTCACGTGTATTTTGTCGCCGAAAATCTCGACGCCGATCACCTCACTGTCTCTAAGGATGAGGCTGCGCGCGCGCGGCCTGTCTTCGCAGGCAAACTCAACCACCTCATAGGGATACCTTGACTTAAAGCTTGCGGGGGAATCGATTTCGAGCAGGCGGCCTCCCTGCATGAAGCCGATTCGCTCGCAGCGCTCTGCCTCATCCATGTAGGGAGTTGTAACGACGATCGTCGTGCCCTGGCGCCAAAGCTGGAGGAGGAGTTTCCAAAGCTCGCGTCGCGATATGGGATCGACGCCAGTGGTGGGCTCGTCCAACAAGAGGATCTGCGGAGTGTGAATCAGAGCGCAGGAAAGAGCAAGCTTCTGCCTCATGCCTCCGGAGAGGTCGCGCGCCAGGCGGCCCTGGAAAGGCTCCAACCGGCTGAAGTCGAGGACCATGCGAAATCTCTCGTCACGGATCGGGCCGAAGACCTTGAAGATGTCGGCGAAGAACTCCAGATTCTCGCGCACCGAGAGCTCGCCGTAGAGGCTGAAACGCTGCGGGACGTAGCCGATCTTGCGTTTGATGGACTCGGCTTCGCGCACGAGGTCGAATCCCAGGACGGTCCCGCTTCCCCGGGTGGGAACCATGATTGTCGCCAGCAGGCGCAAAGTGGTGGTCTTGCCGGCGCCATCGGGGCCGACCAGACCAAAGAGCTCCCCCTTGCGCACCTGCAGGTTAAGAGATTCGACAGCCGTGGTTCCTGCGAACTCCTTGTGCAGACCGCTGACGGCAATCGCATCCATGACGACTATTACCTTTGTGATTCTTTGTGATCATCGTGTCATCGTGTTGTCTTTTCAAAGGACAACACGATGACACGAAGGCCACAAAGATTCTCCTAAGAGTGGAGCTGGAGGACGGCGTCGGCAGGCATCCCCGGTTTGAGCTTCTGCTCCCTGTTGCGGATGGAGACCTTCACGCGATAAACAAGCTTGGTCCGTTCATCCTTCGTCTGAATGTTCTTCGGCGTGAACTCCGCCTCCTGAGAAATGAAAATGATTCTGCCCGAGAAAACTTGGCTCGGGTGTGCATCGACTTTGATCTCGACCGGATCTTCCAGGCACAGCTTTCCTACGGCCGCTTCGCCCACGTAGACATTCATCCACAAATCCTCAATGTTCCCGAGGGTTACTACAGGCGTTCCTACGTTGACGACCTCGCCGGCCTCGATGTTTTTCTGCAGGACCCAGCCGTTGATCGGGGCACGAAGCTTGCCGTACTCCAGGTTGATGTTGGCGATGTTGTAGGCAGCCTGCAATTCCCGGACTCTGGCTTCCGCGGCAGCAAGATCCTTCTCCTTGATTGTCACCTGCATCCAGTTCGACGTTGCCTGAGCAAGGGTCGCCCTTGCCTGCCGAAGCTGAGCTTCCGCGCTCTCGATCTCCTCCTTGCGGCTTCCTTCGCGCACGAGGTTCAAAGCCTGCTGCGCAGATTCGCGCTGGCTCTTGGCACTCGTGAATGCAGCCTCGGCGGCGTCGAGTGCAGCCTGCGAATAGACATTCTTCTTTACAAGCTCTCTGGCGCGCTCCACGTCAAGCTTGGTCTTGGCGTATGTGGCCTCCGCAGCTGCCAGTGCGGCTTCTACCTGGAGGATCTCCTGGACGCGGGGACCGGTCTTGACCTCTTGGTAACGCGCCTTGGTTGACTCCGCAGCCGCCCGGGCTGCCTTTTCCTGCTCCTCCACGGTGCGCCGGCTCCAGGAGAGAGAATCACGCGCCTGATGAAGAGCCAACTTTGCAGCCTCCAACTGCGCGCGAGCGCGCTCGAGGCTTTCCCGCAAGGGCTGAAGGTCCAGGCGAGCCACGATCTGACCCGCAACGACTCGATCGCCTTCCTCCACGAGGCGCTCCTGAACTTTGCCCGCCACCTGGAAGGACACATCCACTTCGGTGGCCTCTATCGTCCCGGAAGCTTCGATTCGATTCGAGGGGCGGATCAGGTATGTAGTAAAGGCCCAGTAGACAAGTGCTCCAAAGACTATGATTGCGAGCAGAACACCTAGCCACCTTTTGCCCATAACGACTCTTCCTACCGAGCTGACAGCCTATCACATTTAGTGGCCAGTGGTCAGGGATCAGTGGCCAGTGATCAGTGGCCGCTGCCGGTGACGAGATTGAACCTTTCCCGGGAGGGACACATCTTAAGCACTGGCGCTTTGTTGACACTCGTGGAGTGCTGTGCTAGCCTATCCATCATCCTGGATCACCTTGACAAACATACGCAGGTAAGTATGTTTGGATTGAGGGACGCAGATTCATGAACGCCGTTATCCGCAGGATTCCCGTTTTTGTTCTTGCCGTTGCGGTGCTTTGCCCGCCGATACTCGAAGCGAGGAGCGCCGGCCGAATCACCGGGAAAGTCACGGGCAAGGAAGGTGAGGCGCTAATCGGCGCAGTTATCACTATCTTCAAGCCGGACAAGGCGGGCGGGACAATCTCCTTCACCCGAACTGACAAGAACGGCGCTTACAGTCTGGCGAATCTGACACCGGGCTCTTATTACCTTCAAGTCACGCGAGAAGGTTATCAGCCGGCCACGACAGCGAACATCAAGATTGATCCCGGCAAGACCATTTCGGTCGATGTGATCCTGCAGCAGTTCCTCGACTATATTTCCAACGACAGCGATCCGCGCAACTGGGATCTGAGGACCTTGATGCGTAGTTCCTCAGATCGTCGGCTGATCTTCAGGGATCTGCCCGGGACCAACCTGCCGGAGGATGACGTCCCGTTCTATCGCAGCGGCACCGTGAACGTCGCCTCGAGTGCGGGGCTGGGCGGCGAGAACTACTCGGTGTTCCCCAGCAGCGGCAGGAATGGCGTTGTTTCCAACTTTGCTTACACAGAACCCGTGAGCCCGCATGGCCGGATGATTTTTGCCGGACAGCTGAATTCCGGCTACGACAGTTACTGGAGGGTCAGAAACACATTCAATTATCGGCCAGACCCCAATCGAGACATGAAGTTCTCGGTGGGCTACGGACGGTTGAACTTGACGGGGCCGAGCATGAGCTCCGTATCGCGCCCCGCCCAGTTCTTTGCCGAAGATCCAGCCCTGCGGGAATCCTCGATCCAAACCCTCGGCTTGGGATTCGAGGCCAGCAACAAGATTCTCGATTCGATGTCTGTCGAGTATGGCTGCGATTTGTCCCGACTCTACTACGGACGTACCAAGAGCTTCTTCAGTCCTTATTTCCAGATCATCGTCACCCCCTGGGATACCTGGGTTTTCAAGGCCGCGCTGGCATCGAGACGCTTGGACGACAACAACAGCGTTGTCCTCCCAGATGGTGACACTCTCAACCTCATGGAGCCCACTTATATCGCCAAGATCAACGGCGACGTCCAACTCAGTCAGTTCAAGCACAGCGAACTCTCGGTGGGCAAGATCTTGCCGGACGACACTACCGTGGAAGTCGCGATCTATGAAGATCACATGAACGGCCCGGGAATGCCTTTTATGATGACCAGGATCACGCCGGCCGAGGCTCGTTCGCAAGTCATACAGCCGAGAGAAAATCAATCCGCTCAGCACGGTATGCGTGTTTCGGTCAACCGCAGAATCCTGGATTACCTGAATGGCTCCATCTCCTATGTCTACGGAACCGGGACTTACTTTGCTGGAAACGATGACACCCTCTCGAGTGAGATTCTCGCCCATAGTCTGCTCAACCGCCTGCAACGCTCGTATTACCACTCATTCACGTCTCAGTTGAGCGCCAACATTCCTTGGACGCGAACCAATTTCACAACCATCATGCGCTGGTATCCGGGCAACCCGCTTACTCCGATCGACCTCTTCGCCGACCGGATGGATATCATGACAAAGGGGCTTAACTTCCGAATCCGCCAGGCCATTCCGCTACCTGAGTTCATGGGGAGCGCTGGCCGGTGGGAAGCCCTGGTTGACGTGCGCAACCTGTTCGACCAGGGAGCGGACGTTATCCGCACCAGTGATGGAGAACTCGTCCTGACCCGAAATCCCCGCTCGCTTCGTTTCGGCCTCAACCTCAACTTCTACTAAAAAACAGCAGGCAGTAGGCAGTTGGAAGTTTGTAGTTGACTATTTCTCTTTTTGGGCTATGCACTTGACTCCAGTAAGCACTGCCTGAACGGTCCGGTCTGAGCCAGATGAGCCTTTGCGAATCTTCGCGCCTTTGCGTCTTTGTGGTGGGGTTATAAGAAACCACCGCAAAGGCTCAAAGACGCCAAGAATCGCCAAGGATTCCTTTCAGCCCAGGTTGGGGTCGTAACATCGCTAGTTACTGCAGTCATGTGCATACCCCCACTCTCTTTTTGATCTAACAACCTTTTGAAAAATGCCTGCTGCCTGCTTCTTTTAGAGCATTTGCCTTGAAGGAGATATCGGATTAGTTCAAAATGTTGGACGGCATTATTCAAGGAAATGGAGTCCCAACCTAAGGCGCGCGCATCCGTTGCCTCGTGGGATCTGTAAGTCAATGAATTATTGAGGCTTAGGAGATTGGCTTGCCAGTGCGTTGCGGCGGTTCCTGGCATATAAATTGCTTAAACTCGTGTAGTGTTAGTATTTGGCTGGACGAGTGTGTCGAAATGAACGCCTTCTCGGTGCCTTTCAAGATCATAGCGACGGTCCTGTTGACCGGTTTGCTGGTTGGCATCGGCATTTTCAACCTGCGTGACCGCGCGGCCTGGACCGACCCTTCGGACGGCATCTTTTGGGTAGAGACCAACCGGGGTTTAAAGGCGGATGTTGTGTATGCTGCAGGCCCCGGGCAGCAAGCCGGCGTCCGCCCCGGCGACATCCTCGTTGCCATCAACGAACAGCCGATCCACGATCTCGGCCAATACTCGGACATACTTTACCGTTTGGGTATCAACGCTTCGGCCACCTACAAGGTCGTGAGTAGCGTCGATACCCACGATGTGCCGCTGGAGATCGGCGCGAAAGTTCTGCTGACGCCGAAGGACGGGCTCCGCACTCTTCTGGCCTTCCTCCATTTGGGTATCGGGCTTTTTGTCATAATCCGTGGCAGCCGGCTTCCTCGTGCTTTCCATTTCTATCTCCTTTGCCTTGCGGCGTTTGCAGTTTATCTCTACAGTTGGACTCCCAATTTGAGCGGGTTCGACTGGGCGGTCTACTGGCTCTCCGTCACAGCGTTTCTTCTGCTGCCTTCTTTGTTCATTCACTTCTGTCTGCGATTTCCGGTTGACCGCGTTGAGGGTCACAGTCGAGCACCACTGCTGTACGCGCCCGGTTTCATCTTGGGTATGGTCCACCTCCTCTTTTGGACCGGGCACCTGGCATCCGTCGGCCTGCCGCGCACAGAGCACTTCCTCGAGATTCTCGATCGCGTTCATCTCGCCTATTTTTCGCTGGGATTCCTGATCGGAGGCGCAATCCTCCTGAAGAAACGGGCGGAGTCTCGAGATCTGACCACGCGCCAGCAGATGAAGTGGGTTAGCTACGGCACTCTGGCTGGGATCGTTCCGTTCAGCGCGATCTATGTTTTGCCGGAGCTGCTGGGAGTGCGGACGAGCTTCGCCATGGAATCCTCAATGCTGTTTCTGGGGCTCATTCCACTTGCATTCGCCTACGCTATTATTCGCTACAGGCTGCTGGACGTCGATGTGATCGTGCGGCGTGGTGCTGCGTACTTCCTCGCAAGCACGCTGCTCCTGGCCCTTTACCTGTTCTTCGTGCTGGTGCTCGGCCGCGGCCTGCAATGGATTGCCCCGGAGGCGGATTTCGTGGTGATCTGCATTGCCGCGCTCGCAATTGCACTCCTCTTTGCGCCTCTTCGGAACAAGATTCAGTCCCGCCTGGATCGCTCCTTTTACAAAGAGCAGTTTGCCGACCGGGCCAGTCTGCTGGAATTCGCCCGAACACTGAGCAGTGAGATAAGCCTCGGGCGCCTTTCCAGAAGCATCATGGAGCGCCTCTCCAGAACCTTCCAGGTGGATAAAGTCGCCCTGTTTCTTTCGGATCCGGTGCATTCTGGGTTTTTCCGCCTGACGGATGCCATCGGCCTGGAGACGGGAGGGCCCGCTCTGCCCCTTTACAGGGAGGAGGACTTGCTTTCCAACGGCAATTCGGCAAGTCCGATTGAGCCTGAAGTGATAGCGCGCCTCCACCGAGCTGCCCCTTCTCTCCAGAACGGCGGGATCCACTACCTCCAGGACCTGAACCTGCGAGGCCGTCGCATGGGCATGATCGGCCTCGGGCAGCTTCGGGGGAATCGGCACTTCTCGACGGAGGACCTGGACCTGCTGGGCGCGCTTGCCGGATACGCAGCCATCGCGCTGGAAAACGCCAATCTCTACCGCTCCATCGAGGGCAAGGCGATGGAGTTGGAGCGGTTGAAGATCTATACCGAGAACATCATCGAAAGCATCAATGTCGCGGTGCTGGCACTTGATCTGAACGGCAGGATCACCTCCTGCAACCGAGCCTTCGAGGAACTCTATCACGTCCGGCGAGAACAGACCGCGGGAAGCCAGGTGGAGAGCCTGCTTGCCAGGGATGTCATCGAATCCATCTGGGAAGCCGCGGGCACGAAGGGATGGGAGCTCAAATCCACCAGCAACATTTTCAAGCTGTACCTGGAAAACCGCAGGGGTGACCGCTTGATTGTCAACCTGAGTGTCATCCCATTGCTGGATTCGAGGGATCTGAACTCGGGATGCCTGATCGTTATGGACGACATTACAGCCAAGGTTCATCTGGAAGAACAGCTGCTGCAGGCCGAAAAACTATCCTCGATCGGGCTGCTGGCGGCCGGCATCGCGCACGAGGTGAACACTCCGATCACCGGCATTTCGAGCTACACGCAGATGCTGCTGAAAGAGACGCCGTCAACAGACCGGAGAAAGCCGATTCTGGAGAAGATAGAAAAGCAGACTTTCCGTGCGGCGGAGATCGTAAACAGGCTTCTGAACTTCGCTCGCTTGAACGGAAGCGAGTTCAAGGATCTCGACGTAAACCAGTTGATCCGGGAAAGCCTATCGCTCCTCGATCACCAGATGCGGCGAAACAACATCAAGCTGGAGGCTTGCCTCGATGGCTCGGTTCCACCGATCTATGGGAACGCGGGCAAGCTGCAGCAGGTATTCGTCAATCTGTTCCTCAACGCGCGGGATGCCATGCCGGCCGGCGGCGAACTGAAAGTTCAGACGTCCATGAATGACTCCATGGTTATCGTGGACATCCAAGACACGGGCGTCGGGATCTCCGAAGAGAACATCAAGCAGATCTACGATCCGTTCTTCACGACGAAGAGCACAGGAGCGGGTACTGGGCTTGGTTTGGCTGTCACCTACGGCATTATCCAGGACCACGGTGGACGGATATTCGTGGACAGCGCCCCGGGCAAAGGCACGCATTTCCGATTGAAATTACCCACCCGGCGGTCTTTAGAGCCATGAGCAACAATCGCAGGATACTGGTGGCCGACGACGAGGAGGTCATGCGTGATGTCCTCGGCACGCTGTTAGCCTCCGAAAATTATCGAGTCGACCTCGCCCAAAGCGGCGTCCAAGCCGTGGATATGATCAAGGACCACGAGTACAGTGTGGTGCTCTTGGACTTGATGATGCCGGACATGGATGGCCTGCAGGTCCTCGAGGAGCTCAAGAAGCTCGAGAGCAGTCCGGTAGCTGTTATTCTCACGGCGTTCGGCTCCATCGAGAAGGCCGTCAAGGCAACCAAGCTGGGAGCCTTTGACTTCATCACCAAGCCTTTCAAGAACGATGAGCTCCTTCTCGCGGTAAAGAACGCCATGGAGCAGCACGAGCTGCGCGAGGAGAACCTCCGGCTCAAGAAGTCGCTGCGTGAGCGCTACAACTTCCGGAACATCATCGGGAAGAGCGCCGCGATGCAGCAGGTTTTCGACCTTATCATGCAGGTGGCCCCCCGTCGCAGCACGGTCCTCATTCAGGGCGAGAGCGGCACCGGCAAGGAGCTCGTCGCCAAGGCGATACACGCCGCCAGCGGGCGGGCCGATGCGCCGTTCGTGGCGATCAACTGCGGCAACATCCCGTCCGATCTGCTGGAGAGCGAGATCTTCGGCCACGTCCGCGGTGCCTATACCGGCGCAACCAGCGCCAAAAAGGGGCTCTTCGAGGTCGCCAATAGCGGTACGTTGTTCCTGGATGAGGTGGCGACCATATCAATGGAGATACAGGCCAAGCTCCTTCGTGTCATCCAGGAACGCGAGTTTCGCAGGCTGGGCGGCTTGGAGAACATCAAGGTGGATGTGCGCATCATCGCTGCCACCAACATAGATCTTCAGACGGCCGTGCAACAGGGAACCTTCCGCGACGATCTCTACTATCGGCTCAACGTGATCGTCATCAAGCTTCCTCCCTTGCGCGAGCGCAGTGAGGACATCCCGCACCTGGTGGACCATTTCATCAAAAAGTACTGCGAGGAGAACGAGAGGGAGCTCTGCACGATAGATCCGCCGGCCCTGAAGGTTCTGATGGATTACGACTGGCCGGGGAACGTGCGCGAGCTGGAGAACGTCATCGAACGGGCCGTGGTCCTCTCCTCCGGAAACATCATCACGCCGAACCTTTTCCCCAAGAGCATCACAACTGTCGCTCCGGACGCACCCATCCGCTTTCCCAGTGATGGTCTCCCCCTCAAGGAGCGCGTCGTCAACTTCGAGAAAGCCCTTATTCTGGCCGCTTTGGATAAGACGGATTGGAACCAGAAGAAAGCCGCGCAGCTCCTCGCGGTGAACGCGACCACCCTCAGCGAGAAGCTCAAACGCCTCAGAATCAAAACCCGCTGACCTGAAATCTGCCACGAATTACACGAATTTCACGAAATATCAATAAAAACTACCGGGCGATGAGTTCGTTTTGGCGGGCTTCCCTGTCGAAGTTGCCGATGCAACCTCTCACATAGCCGTCTCGCGGATGGATCCGAGTTTTTTTTCTCGTGAAATTGGTGAAATTCGTGGCAGATTTTAATTCGTGAAATTCGTGGATTTGACTTGGCAGCTGGATGCCGTTAGAGTTTAACTCTATGCAGGTCACAGCTCGAAACTGCCTTGAGTGGGAAGTTCGCGCGGGGGTAATACGATGGAGAAGCTTATCTTCGTCTCGCAACGGCTAGTTTTTGCTGCAGCGCTTATTCTCCTGGCGCGGCCGGCTGCCGCAGACTACAAGCAGGCCGTTGCCTATTACATGCGGAGCCAGTTTGACAAGGCGATCCAGGAATTGAAGCCAGACCTGGAGGCAAATCCAGATTGGGAACCCGGGCATCGCCTGGTCGGGTTGTGCTATCTGAACCTCAGGAACAACGCGCTGGCCGTGTCTTCTTTGACGCGCGCCGTTCAGCTCAAGTCTACCTCATCCTCAACGTACTACGGCCTGGGCCAGGCTTACTTCAACATGCAGAAATACGACTACTGTGTCTTGGCGCTCGACCAAGGAGAGCCGTTCATCAAGAACGAGAAACCAAGCGATCAGGAAATGCAGCGCCACCGGTTCTATCATTTAAAGGGCTCTGCTGAATACCGGCTGGGGAAGTTCAACGAAGCCATCAATGACCTGGCCGCGGCCATCCGAACAGACCAATCCGATTGGACTGATTTTTCGGAACTGGGTTTCTCCTACTACAATCTCAACCGACCCGACGAAGCCATCCAGTCACTGCAGAAGGCCGCCTCCATGAAGCCGGGACAGGCCGTCGTGACGGAGTACATCGGCAAGTCCTATTTCAAGAAAGGAGTTGATGCGCTCAAGGCAAAGAATTATCCGCAGGCTATCGACGCCCTTACCAAGGCCAAGGAAATCAATCCCTCGGACGGATACATCTCCTACAATCTCGCGGAAGCCTATCTGTTCCAGAAGCGGTACCCCGAGGCAGAAAAGGCTTTGATCCAGGCGGTCACGGCGATGCCAAAAAGCGCGGATGTCTACATGCGAATGGGGCTGGTGTTTGAGAAGCAGAAAAAGTGGGATATGGCGCTCAACTCCTACAAGAAAGCCAACGAGATCAAGCCTTCCTACGGCTTGAAGGATATCGAGCGGGTAAACCAAGCAAAGAAGCCCTGAAGCCTGAGCATCGGCGCTGCCTTGCGGGCTCGCCTATGGACGTGGCGTTCCCATTCACCCTCGGATGGCAGCGCGCCCTGTTGTCAGGGGACGACGGTGTATTTCCCTTTCCAGTTGCGGACGTTGCCCGATTCGTCTACTGCAGTGATGCGGTAATCGTATTGGCCCGGCTGGCGGCCAGCCTCCAAGGGAATCACCACGGAAATATACTTCGCTCCCTTCTCTGAGGCGGGCTGAGCCTGCAGCACTTGCCCCGAGGCCTCATCCTGCAAGAAGACACCCTGAGGATACAGGTCATTTGTTCCGTCCTTTACGAACAAACGCAGTTGCAGGGACGTACCCGCTTTGCCGGCTGCAGGCTCGGTGACAGCCTTCAGGAGCTGCGGTGCGTCGTCTTCGGAAGTTACCGTGACATCATCGGCCGCTCGATAGTCCCTCACCCGCTTCAGCCACTCCTCCTCCAGAACCATCGCGTTGGTCTTGAATGCCGCCGCAAGGCTTTGCTGGAGGTTCCCTTTCCGGAGTGATTCAAAGAGCTTGAGCACTCTCTCGCGTCCGTGCAGCTCGCGGCAGGTGGCAAGGAAGGTGATTCCCGGAGAAGCCGCCCGCAGATCGTGCCGGCCTCCCGAAAAGGTCGTCCAAGATGTCTGAACTTTCAACCCAAGCAGTTTCATCCTATCGAGCAAGTGGCAAATGATCCAGGCGCCGCTCAAGCTGCGGGAGCTGCGTTCATATTCGTGGACGAGGATTTCGGCCATCCCCTCTATCAGGAACTCGCTGTCTTCACGGAGAGCCGCACCGCCCGAAAGGTAGTACAGTCCCAGTCGGGCCATTTCCAGGGCGGAACTATGCAGCAGGTAATTTTTCGTGTCGGCAGCTGCCGCGGATTGACTCAAACCGACCAAGATGCTGCTCTCCTGGTAGTTAGTCGTAGTCGCCGTGCTATCCCAGTCGATCACCACGAGTATCCTACGCGGGAGGCTTTCTCCGGTCGCGGCGTTCATGAAGCGCCAGCAGCGCTCCAGATCCATGATCGTGTCTCTTCCCAGCCATTCCCTCTCGATCGGAACACGCACGCGCACATGCTCGGAGAGGATTCGGTCATGCATGGACTGGGCATGTACGAGCGGGGCCATGATGAGACTGACGATTGTAACAACCGTGAGAAAGCTCTGTGCAGGCCTGACCATCCTTCAATCCGATAATCGGAAGCTGATGACTTCTGTTCCTGGCGGCGGAACTCTTGCGGGGCTCTGTTGCGCTTAGAGGCACAGATCACGCCCGTGTTTGCCTCGGTTGATCCGCGCCCGGATATCTAAGAGGAAAAGCTCGTCACGGCAGTCGACTCATCATTATACCAGTCAAAAACATTCACCAGCTTGGTAATTGTGAGGAGATCAATGAGCCGCTGGTTCGGTGCCAGGAGTTTGAGATTTCCCCCCTTTTTCCGTATAGCCGTAAAGCAGCGGATTATCTCGCCCAAGCCGGCGCTGTCGATGTATGGAACCTTCGCCAAGTTCAGGAGGACGTTCTTCTGACCCTTGGCGAGAAGATCATCCACTGCCTGTTTGATCTCGACGTCCCCTTCGCCCAAGAGGATCTTTCCCTCGATATCGATGACGACTACGTTCCCCAGCTTCCTAGTCGAGAACTTCATGAACTCCTCCACTCTGCAAACGAAATGAGAAGCTAGCACACACCCCCAAACCATGTCAATTTGAGGAATGCGGGTATGCACATGACTCCAGTAACTAGCGATGTTACAACCCCAACCTGGGCTGAAAGGAATCCTTGGCGATTCTTGGCGTCTTTGAGCCTTTGCGGTGGTTTTTTATAACCCCACCACAAAGACGCGAAGATTCGCAAAGGCTCATCTGGCTCAGACCGGACCGTTCAGGCAGTCCTGACTGGAGTCAAATGCCTAGCCCCATTTGGGGAATTGAGCGATTGAGCGCGTGAAGTCATTCGAATTCCGTTGTGAACAGGCCTACGCGGGCTCCACCATTAGGGTTTGTTTTTAATTGACGCAATGGCCCGCTGGCTCAATGGCTCGATTCGATGGCCCGATCGCTCAATGACTCAATCCGTTGCGAGCTTGGCCGCGGTGTGTTATACATCAAATTCGCTTTAGGGCGAATCTTCGGGGAGTAGCTGTGGAGAATATGCGGAGTCTGAAATGACAGGTGCCATTCGTTCGGTAGTTGCAAGAGAGATCCTGGATTCGCGCGGCAATCCCACAATCGAAGCCGATGTTGTTTTGGATAATCACATACGCGGCAGGGCGGCAGTACCCTCCGGCGCTTCTACCGGCGCACACGAGGCCGTGGAGCTGCGGGACGGCGATACGGTGCGCTATCTTGGAAAGGGAGTGCTGCGCGCCGTTGAGCACGTCAATACCATCATTGCGCCCGCCATGGTTGGAGAAAACGTCTTCAATCAGAGGGCCATTGACCAGATCCTGATAAACCTCGATGGATCGCCGAACAAGGGCAGGCTAGGCGCAAACGCGATTCTGTCCGTTTCCATGGCAGCTGCGAGAGCGGCGGCGGCATCCCTGGAGATGCCGCTGTATCGTTACATCGGCGGCACAAACGCCTGCATTCTTCCCGTGCCTATGATGAACATCCTCAACGGCGGCGCCCACGCGGACAACAACGTGGATCCTCAAGAGTTCATGATCGTTCCCGCCGGCGCAAACAAGTTATCCGAGAGCCTGCGCATGGGCGTCGAGACGTTCCATGCGTTGAAATCGGTGTTGAAGAAGAAGGGATATGCGACCAGCGTCGGCGACGAGGGAGGGTTCGCGCCCAACGTGAAGTCCAGCGAAGAGGCCCTAGACCTGATCATGGAGGCCATCGAGAAGGCGGGATACAAGGCCGGCGAGCAGATCTTCCTGGCCTTGGATGTGGCAGCCAGCGAGTTTTTCGAAGACAATAAGTATCATTTCAAGAAATCGACCGGCGCCCGTCTGACGGCGGACCAGATGATCAAGCTATACGAACGCTGGAGCCAGCAGTATCCCATTGTGTCTATCGAGGACGGGATGGCGGAGGATGACTGGCAGGGCTGGATCGGTTTGACCGCGGCCCTTGGCGAAAAGGTCCAGCTCGTCGGCGACGACGTCTTCGTCACCAATTCCAAGCGGCTTCAGGACGGCATCGCGGAAGGCGTGGCCAACAGTATTCTGATCAAACTGAACCAGGTCGGGACGCTGAGCGAAACGATGGACACCATCGAGCTCGCCAAGGTCGACGGTTACACGACTGTCATTTCGCATCGATCGGGAGAGACGGAGGACGCATTCATCGCCGACCTCGCAGTGGCCAGCAACGCGGGCCAGATCAAGACCGGTTCCGCAAGCCGTACCGACCGGATCGCGAAGTACAATCAGCTTCTGCGCATCGAAGAAGAGTTAAAGGGCCAGGCGCGTTTCCTGGGCAGCCAGCTCTTCTGATTGACGATTTCAGGAAGGGGTCGTATCTGCAAAATTTAATTTTCGAATGTCATCTTAGGGCTCGCGCAAGAATTACTTGGCATTTTGCTGCTGGCCCCCAGGCCCGCTGGCGAGACGCGAGCGACGAGCTATACCCGAAGTGGTATGTGAGGCGCGAGCAACAAGGCCTGCGGGCCGCAGCCTGAAAGGGCGCGGCGGCGGGTGGGCATC
>Ga0315277_10006437_pt1 | contig 15367 bp, 16 predicted proteins | sample YL17G05_15_MG_FD_203695 | JGI IMG/M metagenome (GOLD analysis project Ga0315277, IMG submission 203695) | Sediment microbial communities from Yellowstone Lake, YNP, Wyoming, USA - YL17G05_15 | ecosystem: Environmental > Aquatic > Freshwater > Lake > Sediment | place: USA: Wyoming | collected...
TGGGAAGATTGTGAACCCGTTGCACATGCTTTGTGGCTGCCTTGGGGATGGGCTGTATCCTCATTCAGCAGGAACAAAGAAGCCGCGATCGCCTGGGCTGAGTTCGTTACCGGAAAAGATGCGCAAAAGAAGGCTGCGTTCTTTGGAAATACCCCAGCCCGATTGTCTACACTCGCTGATCCTGAGGTTCAGAAGGCGCAACCCTATCTTGTTGCCCAGTATGATATTGCGAAGAACGGGGTTTGGCACAACATGCCAACCGTCCCGGAGGCCCTTCAGATCACTCACGACATCGTCGGCGAGAACCTGCAACAGGCAATTTGCGGGCTCAAATCTCCACAACAGGCGCTCCAAGATGCCGAGGATCAGCTAAACGAGCTGCGAACGAAATTGGGCTACAAGTAACGGCCATGACCCTTTGAGCTGGACAGGTGTGCACTGTGGGTTGATCTTGTCGAATTGTGAGGTGAGCGACGCCCCGGGCTGTGCCGAGAGGAGGCAGAGACCACTGACAAGAGACAGTACTTGCCGAGGGCGAAGGCCCAGCCGGCGGCGGAGGTACTGGCGGGCGAGACAACACCTGGGCTGATCGCCAAGCAGGGCGGCATGCACCCGGATTGGGTGGGGGTTGTGGAAGAAGGAGTCTCTTCCGCGCGGGGTGGAGCTCGAGACCAGGCAGGGATGCAAGGGGGCCAGCGCTCTTGTCTGGGGAGACAGGTTGCCCAACCGTCGGACGTGAAAGGGCAACCATAACAGAGAGGATCGGGCGTGACGGCAGGGGTCAGCTGTGGCCATAGTACCCCTGCCGTCACACCGGGAAGGGCCGAACGTTGAAGAGACCTGGAGCTTGCGCGGTTTGTGGAAAGAGGACAGAAGGCAGACTCCCCAGCAGCAGGGACCTGCCTTGAGGCTGGGGTTGATGAGGCTATCGAGACCCGACCGGAGGGCCAAGCGAGGGTATGTCTGAGACGGTCGGTGAGAGCGCACAGGGGCGGGGGTTCGGGAAGGAGAACCTGCTCTCGGCACAAAGGCGGGTCGAGGCCAACGGGAGTGCGCCGGGCGTCGATGGCATGACAGCAGAAGCGCCGCGTTCGTACTTGAAGGCGCACCCTGGCGCGGACCACGACGACTGGGCTGGGTGGAGGCAAAGGTCACCCTCGACTCGAGGAGTCGCCGCCCAAGCCCCGTACGGCTGGTGGAGACAGGGAAACCTGCTGGAGGGGTGAGATTGTTGGGGATCCCGACGGTCGTCGATAGTCTCATCCAATGGCGTTGGCGCGGGGTTTGAGACGGCTGTTCGAGCCAGTCTACTCACACCACATGGTTGCGGGTTTGGACGGGGACGCCGTGCGCAGGACGCCGTGGAAGCGGCCCAAGGGTACATCCGAGAAGGCTGCACCTGGGCGTTGTTGATCTCTAGGATTTCTTGGACTAGATCCACCAACGACAAGGCGATTGTGCGAGTGGCAGAGGTAGTGTAAGACAAGATGGCACTGAAGCTGATCCGCCGGTGTCTTCAGCGCGGAGTGGTAGAGAATAGTACGCTGATGAAGACGGAGGAGGGGAAACCGCTAGGCAGGCCACTCTCGCGGTTGTTGACCAACATCGTTCTGGACGACCTGGACAGTGAGTTTGTAAGGCGGCGTCGGTTCGGGCGCCATGCTCACGGATGAGGTATCTTCGTCCGGAGGGGGCGAGTGGGTGATAAACAGTTGCGCCGGGTGTGTCCCGAAATCTTGCCGGCCTAGGTGCGACGGTCAGCGCCCCTGGCGAATGGCTGTGGTACCTGTGGTGCGCATGTGCCGAGCATAGCCTTCAGGGACGCTCATGGGCCATGATCCTTCAGGAATCTATGTAACCAGTTGCATTGGCCTCAACGGACCGCCGGACGCGGGCCCGCGTGTCCGGTGGCGTGAGAGGCTGGATAGGCGACTCATCCTCCCTGCTCGGTTTAAGGTTGAGGAGCGATCCTCCAGGAGAAGCAGAGAATGAGAATGTATCGTTGGGAGAAGTGGCTGCTTATCATCCCAACACTGTTTGTTGTTCTCCTTGTCTTCATATTCCCACTTTTCTATTCTGTTGGAATGTCCGTCACTTCTCGTAACCTGCTTCGTCCACAACTAGGAACGAAGTTTGTAGGTCTAGAGAACTTCATCGAATTGACTCGTGATGAAGAGTTTGCGGTTGCCATCAAGAACACTCTGTATTTCACCTTTGGTGGCATACCAGTGCAATTGATACTAGGGCTATCGTTTGCACTTCTTCTCAACAGGCGGATTCCCGGCATCAACGCATTCCGCATGGTCATCGTGATCCCAATGATCATTGCGCCCTTGATAAACTCGTTTGCGTGGTTGATGATCTTCCAACCCTCACTATCGCCGATAACTGCGATACTTGACCTGTTCCGTCTGGATGTGGAGATGCCCATTCTTCTCGCGAGCACGAAGACGGTAATGCCGGCATTGATTACCGTGAGCACCTATATGGCAACTCCTTTCGTCGCTCTTGTGCTCTTGGCAGGCCTGCAATCCTTGCCACAAGAGCCTTTTGAAGCCGCAAAGATCGACGGCGCTTCTAGATGGCAAACGCTCCTTCTCCTGACCATCCCAATGCTAAAGCCAGCAATCCTTGTCATAATCATGATTCGCGTGATGGATGCAATGCGCTCGTTTGATCTATTCTTTGTGATGACGTCGGGAGGGCCGGCAAACGCCTCTATGGTTCTCAGTCTTTTCAACTACGAGGCCATGTACCATAGATTGACTCAAGGATATGCATCTGCCATATCTGTAATGACATTCGCCATCATCATTGTTCTTTGCATAGTCCTGCACCGTATGACTTTGAGGTCAGACGAGGGATGAAGATGAGGAGATATTACCGGAGGCATCTTGGTAGTGCGGGCATCTACATTCTCCTCTTGCTGGCTGCTTGCTGGTCTCTTGGTCCCATACTTTTTGTCGCAATGAGCTCTTTTCGCTCTGCCAGTGAGCAATTCACAACTTCAACTTCGCTACTGCCGGCCGAGCTAAGTCTGGATAGTTACAGACATGTTCTGACGACGGAAGCCATTCCGAAGGGGTTCTTGAACAGCATCGTTATCACGACTTCAGCAACGCTTCTTGCGCTTCTGATAGGCAGTCCGGCAGGGTATAGCCTTTCAAGGCATCGGACAGGCGGGATTGCGATGTCTTATATGATCCTGGTTTCTAGGATGATACCGCCGATTGCACTATCGATTCCACTTTTCGTGATTGGCCAGAGGCTGGATCTTGTTGACACACACGTGTTCATGATCGTGATCTACACATTCATGAATTTGGCATTGGTTACATGGATGATGAAGACTTTCTTTGATGAGCTGCCAGTGGAATTGGAAGAAGCCGCGCGCGTTGATGGTTGTACAACGGGGCAACTACTGAGGAAGATTGTTGTGCCATTGGCGGCGCCCGGAATGGGAGCAAGTGCTGTTTTGTCGTTTGTATTTACGTGGAATGAATTCGGGTTGGCCCTAGCTCTTACGCGTTCGGACGCCGTTACGCTTCCTGTGGCCATCAGTGGCTTTGTGACCATCTTTAGGTGGGAATGGGGATGGATGGCCGCCGCCTCGATGTTGATGGTGATACCGGCAATCGTCTTCACTTTCATTGCGCAGAAGTACATTGTTCAAGGCTTGACGTTTGGCGCCTTCAAGTAGGGGACGACTCAAACCAGGAGAGAGCTACGTGCTTGAGCCCCGTGTGGGAATGGCGGTATTGAGTCAATGGAACTTCGACAAGGATTATGCACGCCAGACTCTTGAGAAGTGCGGCGGAATAGTCAGGAGTCTGATACAGCAGAGATGTATTGTCTATGCAACAACCATATCAGAAAGAAGAGACGCTCTTGAAGCAATAGACTTTTTCCGTGAGAAGAGAGTTGATCAACTCATACTCATCAGTGGCTCTTTCGCTCCAGGCGTGCTGGCTCCGATGATTGCAAGTGAACTTGGGTTGCCCGTGTTGCTTTGGGCAGTTCCTGAGCCGCCATCTCACAATCGAATTGTCAATACTCTTTCGCTTTGCGGGGCGAACTTCAACTCGAGTACGTTGTGGAAGCTGCATCTTCCGTTTGACTTCGTCCTATTGGATGCAGAAGCGAAGAATGCCGGGTCCGAATTGACCGCAAGGCTAAGAGTGCTTGGTGCGTACCACAGGTTCAAACACGGCCGTTTTGGGCTTATTGGATATCGCGTTCCCGGATTCTATACGTCAGGCTTTGATGAGTTGAGATTGAGGAGAACGTTCGGGGCCGAAGTCATCCAGATGGACCTTGCAGAATTGTTTCATCGGATTGACAGTGGCGGTGACACAAGCGAGGAAGAAATCTCGCTTGTCGCCGAGCGCGTTCTCCCGAAAACCGCTAATATTGAAGTGGCGAGGGAGAAGCTCAGGAGGAGTTTGCTGCTTTTTGTCGCTCTTGAGAAGTGGGTCAAAGAAGAAGGTCTTCAATTGCTTGCGGTGAAGTGCTGGCCAGAATTCCCCAGTATCAGACGAGAGATGCCCTGTGCATCCATGGGCTGGATGACAAACTCAGGCATTCCTGCAGCATGTGAGGCAGACATGTTGGGTGGAGCAAGCATGCTACTGGCACAAGTCCTTACTGGCAAGTCCGGTTTCATCGCTGATTTGCTGGAAACAAATGCTGCTGAGAACACCCTCGTTTTCTGGCATTGTGGATCGGCTCCAGCGGAGCTTGCCGCTACCCCCGAGATCATTCTTGAGGAGCATTCCAGAAAGCCCGGAATTGGGTCCGTTGGTGAGTTTGCGCTTGCTGAGGGAGATGTAACCATTCTTAGAATAAGTGAAGGGCGTTCGGGATATCGCGTCTTGGCCATTCCGGGTCATGCGTTACCCACTGATCGAGTGTTACGTGGCAATTTGGTGAAAGTAAGAATCGAGGTTCCAGTTGAAGAAGCCATGGGGGATTTGATCGCCGCCGGCTTTGAGCATCACTACATCATTGCGTATGGCAGTATTCTGGGGGGCGTCAAGTCTTGGGCAAGGTTGTTCGATGTACCAGTATTCGATGGCAAGACTTGGCATTTGCCGGAGCCACGGTAGTCTGATTTGTATCTCATTCAATCCGATGTTCCATTTTGATCGGTGAACCCCGAATCTTTGGCAGATTAGATGCTTGGAATTGTGGAGAGGTTGGGACCATGGCTGCAGAGTCGCGATGAACTGCGACGGTGCTCTGTAGCCAATTGATGAATGCCTCGCGACGTTGTTGTAGTGGACTAACTTTCGGGCACAAGGTGCATCGTCTCGGCCAGACTGCGTGAGTCGAGGAGCAGCGATCGGTTCTCGGCCTCGAGGCAACTATTGAAGGGCTGCATCTCGGTGTTGTCGCGGGCGCCGCCCAGAGCGTGGGAGAGGTGCGCCTGATACTCTTAGCAAGAGCCTGGCAATCCAGGTGTCACTGGAGGAGATCGATCTTGGTCATGATGGATAGCTGGGGCACTCAGGTCCGTTCGGCGAGCTCTCGAGGGGGGCTTGGCTTGCTCCCAGGTTTGAAGCGCCAAGTTCGTCACCGCCGGCTTTCCTGCCGGCCAGTCTTGCAGATGCGGTCCAAGATCCGAATCGGGCAGGCCTTTCGCCTCCCACCCGAGTAGACCAGATCGGTGAAGTCAGTCTGGGCAACCTCCGGATGGCGGAACACTGGCCGAAGAGCGACGAGGTTGATCCGTGTCCCGGGAGTGGTGAATACGTGGCAAATCCCCCTCGGTTCCCCATTCGCGTGCCCCGAATCAGGGGCAAACCCCGCGCCCGATGCAACCTCTGAACGATCTTGGCGGTGATCTGTCATCCGGTTCTCTCACGCAGTTCCGGCGTCCGCCGATGGTAGCCACAATCCGCGTGCTGTCGGGCGATCGCCTCCGAGGGACATTGCAGATGGGCGTAGTTCTTCGTACAGCTGCGCCAACGAGGCGGATTCTAATGTCCCGTCGAGCGGGGCTGCCCCAGGGCGGCCAGGGCAGTGACAAGGCCAAACGTGCTTCGGGCACGGCCCACACGCTTTACTTTCTGCTTGGGGCTCATGTGTCCTGGCTCAAGAGGTTCTCTAGTAGCGAGAACTCCACCTCCTTCTTGCCCACGAGAGGTTCCAACTGGCGGATTTGTCGCTCATCTTCTGGAAGGTATCATCCGCCGTGAACAGCTACGCTACGCGCCCGGGAGACTCCTTCTTCCACAGTTCCAGCGAATGGGGGTGGATGCCGCACTGCTTGGCGATCTGCCTGGGCGTTTTCTGGCCAGTCAGCGGCCCCGGCACAATCCCGGATTTCACCTTCGAAGAACGCCGCTTGATGGCCATGGCCTCCGCCTCTTCCCGGCACAGCCCAGGCCGTTGCTCAACCCACCTTCCGACAAGGTCAACTCCGCGTTGCACGCGTGTCCAACTCAAGAGGGTCAATACCTCATCAACATGGGAGAAACGATGATTGTAGATGCTCATTCCCATATGTATCAAAAGCGGGCCCTTGCGCACGAACTCAAGAGAAGTACTGACGAAATAGAAGGCTATGACCTTGATCTACTTCTAAAGCGGCTTGACGAAAACGGAGTGTCTCATCTCCAGATCATGCCTCAAAAGATGGAACGCATAATGGGGCTATGGCTAGGGTCAAACGAGATCGCAGCACAAATCCAGGATTCTGCACCCACAAGGATAATATCGTTTGCTGCAGAGGAACCCATAGGCACGACCGAGGGACATGTTGGATTCCCCAATCACCCCAAGGTTGTAAGGGATGTGTTCAATAGGGCTGGGCTCAAGGAATTCGAGAAGAACATAGTCGAGCGAGGTCTGAAAGGCCTGCTGCTAACCCCGCCTTATGGCCATTACTACTCTAATGATAGGAGGGTCTATCCATTCTATGCGAAGGCGGTTGAGCTCGATGTCCCTATCTGGTTTCATCACTCTCATATGTTCTGCCCACCCGTCATCTGCCCCTTGAAGTATGCTCGGATCTGGTTGTTGGAGGACGTAGTGATAGATTTCCCCGAACTCCGAATCAACATAGAACACATGGGGTACCCATGGACGGAGGAGCTTCTTGCGATCATGGCTCGATCTCCAAATGTCTATACAGATATTGCCCAATTCATTGATCCATCTCTGCAGAAAATGCCCGCCCGACGCCTCTTGTTGGCCAGAAATCTCGGCATGGCGAGGGAATATCAGGTTCTGGACCGAGTTATCTGGGGAACTGATTACGTAGGTGAAAGCGCTGACGAGTATGTCACATTGCTGCTTTCGGAGGTTGCGTATATCCGGGAAGGGCTAAATGACGACATGGAGAGACTTGGGTACCCTCCACTCACCCAGCAAGAGATGGAAGGTGTACTTTCTGAGAATGCACGGAGACTATTGCGATTGGAGTCCTGAGTGCCGAGTATGAGATACACCAACATTTGACGCAGAAGCCCGCGAATGCCAACCAACGTATCTTGTGGAAGCAGGTTCGCCTTTGGGCTTGATTGTCCGACACCCCTTGCCTTTCAGCTCGATCTTGTTTGAAGAGGGGTGCCGCAAGTCGAACGCCTTGCTTGGAGCCTTTGTTGCTCAACCCTTGGACCACACAGCCGATCACACAGCCGATGAGTCGGCCCAGCAAGGACAACCCTGAGATGGAGGAATTGGAGAATGTCAACGAAAGTGTTTGTCTTCTACAACCTGAAGAAGGGTGTCGATATCGAGGAATTCAAGAAGTGGTCACGAGCAGTGGATCAACCTACGTGCAGCAAGATGCCAGCATGTCATAGTTTCGAAGTCTTCCTAGTGAAGGGGGAGAAACTAGGAAGACCATTTCAAATGATCGTTGAAGATATCGAGGTTGAGAGCTGGAATGCCTGGCAGGATACCCTGAAGTCGGATGCCTTTTCGAAAGTAAGGGAAGAGTGGCCTCTCTTCGGTGATGCCGAATCATCAAGAGCCATCTTCTGCGAGAAGATCTAGATTGCCTGACATAGGAGAACAGCCAGGCGCTTGGCCAGGCTGTCCGCTTGTCGGGCCGTTCGGGACTCGCCGCCTAGCGAGGTGCTTGCGAGGTCGCTGAAGGTAGCCACAAAGTGGATGTCGGAAACCGGATGGCTCGTGCCGCTGGGTACCCGACTGACATGAGCCCCGTGAAGAATGACTCTGGTCGATTGCTTTCTGTGATTCGGCCCTGATCATGTGACACGTGTGTGCTCCTTGAGCGACTAGACGTGTCGTGGACATTGACAGAAGGGGAGTTGCTGATGATCGCTATCCGCAATGGATACCTCCTTACCTTGGACGAGAAGAACCAACTCTTCCCCAAGGGGGACCTCGTGATCAAGGACTGCAATATCGAGTACGTGGGGCCAAGGCTCGAACATGTCCCGGAAGAAGCTACCGTTCTTGATGGCACCGGTAAACTAGTGATGCCAGGCCTTGTTAACGTCCACGCCCACACGAATGAAATCCTCAATCGAGGTAGGTTCGACAACATGATCTTGGAAGCGTGGGCGCTCTATGCCTATCCCACGGCCGAGTACGGACCTTTTTCTCCCAGGCTGATCTATCTGCGCACTATGCTTGCTGCAATTGAGATGCTGAGGGGGGGTGTTACTTGTGTTCAGGATGATGTTGTCGAAGCTCCACGGTTGACGATGGAGGGGGCAAGCGCGGTTCGCCAAGCTTACATCGACAGCGGCATGAGGGCGAGCGTGGCCTGCCCCCAGGTCGACCGTCGTCACTTCGAGCAGTACCCTTCCTTGCGCGATCGGCTCCCCCCTTCGGCCCTTGGCCGGATGATGGCGTCCGCGCCACCGAATTTCGAGGAAAACCTAGCGATTTACGCCAAGATAATTGATCGTTGGCACGATGTGGCGGGAGGGCGATTGCGAGTCACCCTCTCCTTCCTCTCCCCACAGCGATGCACGCCCCAGTACATGCTGGAGTTGCTGAGACTTGCGAACGAGCGCGATTTGCCGTTGCATATGCACATTCTTGAGACAAAGACTCAGAGAGTGAATAGTCAGGTCCTCTTCGGAAAATCCCCGGTCGAATACGTCGATGGGCTCGGTTTGCTGTCCCCGAGGACCACGATAGTCCACTCTGTTTGGGTCGATGCAGAGGACATTGAACTGCTCGGAAGGGCTGGGGTGAATGTTGCCCATTGCCGTGTGGCCAACCTGAAATTGGGAGATGGTGTGATGCCTCTGAGGCCACTAGTGGGAGCAGGAGTCACCGTGGGTCTCGGGACCGATGGACCAAGTAGCAACGACAGCATGAGTCTCTTTGCGACCATGAAGCTAGCCGCAATCCTCCACAAGAACTCGGGTCGGGATCCGGCCGAGTGGCCGACGGCGCGAGAAGTCCTTCGCATGGCGACGGTGAACGGGGCCCGCTCGATGCTGCTTGACGGGAAGATTGGAAGACTCGCCTCCGGCTTTAAGGCTGACATCGTCCTCTTGGACACTGAGACGCCCAGTTTTACGCCACTTAACGACCCGGTGAATCAGCTCGTCTATTGCGAGAACGGCTCGTCAGTGGACACGGTGATCGTGGATGGCAGGATTGTGATGCGTGGCGGAGTGTTTGAATGTGTCGATGACAAAGGTCTCATGAGAGAGCTTAGAGAAATGCGGATGGCCTACACAGAGCAATTCGAGCGAGCCAGCAGGGTGAGTGATGAGCTCCTGCCAAGCTATCGTGATCATGCCGGGCAGAGGCTAGCCCGGGAAATCCCAATGAGCAGATGGTTCACGGATCGTGGTTAGGTCCCATGTGCTGGCAGCATCTTGGATGGGGACAAGAGGTGTCGCCATCTAGCGGCAGACTCTGGGCAAGGCATGAGAGGAAAGGGTCGCGAACGGTTGAATAGGTGGCCAAGACTACCCGTCGAAAGCATGGCCTTTTCAGACGGCGATCATTAACATTCAGCCGAGTTGCGAGCTCGGGGCATGGGGCGGCTGGAAGGATGATCAGCGTGGAGGAATCGGCCGAGAGTCGCCGGTTGCACCGTGTGGAATGTGTGTCGATTCGAGCCATCAGGCGCCATCTTGGGAAAGCCCGGGACATGGTCGCGCGATCCCTTGGAACAAAGGATCCCGTATGTACCGGCGGGCACCGCAGCGTTCGTAGTTCCATGCGAACGTTCATGGACTTGTGGGATAGGGACCATCAGTTGGCCGAGCAAGCAGCATCAGGCAAGTCACGTCGAATGGGGCATCAGTAGAGGTGGCCGCGGCACGATGCGGAACGTTCCCCGGCAAGTTCCATCTCAATGAGCTTGGCTGTCATGAGGTCATGGCCAATGTGCAACACATCTCAATGGGAATACGAACGCCCTGCGGCAGGCATATGAAATGAAGAAGAATCGAGTGACAATTGCCGACGTCGCCTCTTCGGCCGGCGTATCCATCGCATCGGTGTCCCGTGTGCTAACCAATAGCAGAAAGGTCACTCCGCGTATTCGCGCGGCAGTAAGCGAAGCCGCGGCAGAGCTCGACTACCGTCCCGATTACATAGCGAGAGCGCTCAGACGGCGACGAACTGGAACCATCGGCATGGTAGTTCCCCACGTAACAAACCCATTCTACGCATCGCTAGTTCAGGGTATCGAGATAGTACTTCATCAATCCCGGGGTGTACCTCTACTAGGTGATTCAAGAGGAGATCCGGATCTCGAAATCCGAAGAGTGCGCTCACTATTGGACCGGCGTATCGATGGTCTCATTATTATCCCCGCGGATGAGCGCGCCAGTCTGGGTATCATTGAGGAGGCGGCCGAGAACGTGCCAGTGGTTCAACTCGATAGCATGGTAGAAGGATTTCGTTGTGATTTTGTTGGTATTGACAATAGGGATGGTATTAAGAAACTGATTTGTCATCTGCTTTCGCTCGGACGAACAGATCTGGCTTTTATCGGGGGTAGACGAGCTGCATCGCCCGGAGCTGAACGCCTAAGGGCATTCATCGAGTTGGCTCCGGAAGCTAAGCCCGATGGCGCCCAACGGGTTCTTGTTGGTGATGGTCAGCTAGAATGGGGAAAAGGTGCGGCAGACGCGTTGATAGAATGGGGCAGCGCGTCTGCCAGGACGCTTGTCCGATCGGGAATGATTCCAGAAGCGGTTGTTTGCGCGAATGACTTGATTGCCATAGGAGTACTGCGCGGTCTGGCGAGTGAAGGCATAGCTGTGCCGGGCGATGTGCTGGTCACCGGCTTCGATGATATTCGATATGCCACTATCTGCTCGCCGCAGTTGACTTCAATTCGACAGCCAGTCGATGAACTCAGCAAACGAGCAGTTGAGATTCTTGAGGCGAGGATCCGTTCAAGAGAGGGAGGACCTAGGATCGAACGTGTGCAGGCGGAGCTGGTCGTTCGTGGATCCACTCGCGCGGATCTTCCGTTGAGGGACACTGTGGGCGAGTTGCTGGCGGAATAGGGAACAGCTGGCGTTCCTGCAATCGCACTCCTTCCGTTGCCAAGTCCGTGAGGGGGCGGTTCTCTCTGCCAGAGGGGCTGTCTTGTTGTGATGGATAGGCTTGTCTGGTTTGAATTGGGACGCTGGCTTTGGTACTCTGGCAAGCGATCACCAAGCGTTGGCCACTTGGTGTTCCCGCTTGGATCTCCGATCCAGATGGCAGGCAACAGCCAAACGGCGTTGTCTATCCAACCGGCAATTCATGTATGGACCGCCCCCAGAGTCCGCTGTTGGGACCGCGGCCTTTGACGTGACGGAGGCGTTCTTGATGGGTCAACAGGGCTCATTCCAGATGGGCTCAAGTGCTCAAGAAAGGCTGTGTTTCGGCGATGGCGATGAAGCTGGGTATTCACCTAATCTTGTGGCAGAACGAGCTTCGGGAGAATCTACTTCCTTTCATGAGAAGAGCCGCCGACGCAGGCTATGGAGGCGTAGAGCTCTCGCTAGCACGCTTCGAAGCACTGCCCGTCCGTAAAATACGGGAAGAGGCAACTGCCCTGGGACTTGAGGTTACATGCACGCTGAGCCTTCCGGGGGAGTTTGATCTGGCTGCTGATGACAGCGTGATTGCCGGCAAGGCGGTCGCGAGATTCAAGAAGGCAATAGACATTGCCTGTGAGTTGGGGAGCCCGATCGTGGCCGGGCCCTGGTATGGGGCGCTGGGGGTCTGGGCTGCAGACCCTGCGGAACGTGAAGCTAGACGAAATCGGAGCGCAAGTCGAGTGGCGGAGATTGGGCAGTATGCTGAAGGACACGGCGTTGTCCTTGCGCTTGAGCCCCTGAATCGTTACGAATCGGACCTGGTCAACACGGTAGACCAGGCAATTCAATACATCCGACTGGTATCAGATTCGCCCATCGGCATTCTCTTGGACACATTCCACGCCGCGATTGAGGAGAACTCCCTCCCTACGGCAATACAACAGTGCGGACGCTTGTTGAGGCATCTTCACTTGGCTGAGAACCACCGAGGATTCCCGGGAACAGGCTCCCAGCCCTGGAGAGAAATCTTCAATGCCCTTGAGGATCAGAACTACCAAGGGCGGTGTGTGGTGGAAGTCATTGGTAGGTCAGCCAGTCCAATCGCGAATCAATTCCATATCTGGAGCAGCGACAATGTTCAGGTGGATGAGGCGGCGAGGCGCAGCTATGAGTATCTTCAATCCTTGATCAAACCACTCCGGGGAAATGGAGAAGCTACATGACAAGGATGACATATCGTCAAGCGTTGCGGCAAGCCCTCCTCGAGGAGATGATGAGAGACGAGAGGGTGTTCCTGATGGGCCAGGACATTGCCGTGGAAGGAGGCATGTGGGAGGTCACCAAGGGCCTTCTTGACTTGGTGGGGCCGGACCGTATCCTAGACACGCCAATATCCGAGACCGCAATCCTAGGCGCAGCTCTGGGTGCGGCGATGGCGGGACTACGGCCGATAGTGGAAATCATGTACAACGACTTTTTGCCGGCAGGTATGGATCAATTGGTGAACCAGATTGCCAAATCTCGGTACATGTTCGGGGGGCAAATCAGCGTGCCAATGGTCATTCGTGCCCCCTGCGGTTATGGATTCGGCTTGGCAGCTGCACATTCCCAGAGTCTAGAGGCGTGGTTTGCTCACCTTCCAGGGCTGTATGTTGTCATGCCTGCCACGCCGGCTTCGGCCAAGAGTCTGCTCAAGTCTTCGATTCGAAACGGTAACCCCATAGTGTTCATTGAACATTGTCTACTCTACAACGAAGAGGGAGAAGTTCCCGAGGATCAGACGTTTGTTCCCCCGCTCGGGAAGGCCAGCGAGTTGCGAAGCGGACGCGATCTAACGCTCGTCGCTTGGTCGCTGATGACGAGCCGGTGCATGGAGGCTGCAGATACACTGGACGCACAAGGCGTTTCGGCCGCAGTAATCGATCTTCAAACGATAGCCCCTCTGGATATTCAAACCATAGCAAAATCAGTGCGACAGACCGGGCGATTGGCGATCGCCCAACAGGCCTGTGAGAGGTTCGGAGTAGGCGCAGAGATCATGGCGCAATTGGCCGAAATGGTCGGCGGCATGCTAGCACCGCCCATCCGAATTGCCGGCAAGAATATCCCCATCCCGTTTGCAGAAGTACTCGAGCAACACGCCATCCCTTCCGTGAAGGATATTGTTGACGCCTCAATGCGGTTGGTGAAAGGAGGGGCGGGCAAATGAAGAAGGTCAATGGAGAACCCAACAAGGCTCTCAAGTTGTCGATGTTTGAGTCGATGCTCCTTATCCGGCGATTTGAGCAGAGGCTTCTTGAATTGAGGGATCAGAAAATCGCACGAGGCGGAGTCGCCGTGTCGATTGGTCAGGAGGGCATTGCTGTTGGGGCCTGCTCCGCAATCCGCCGGGAAGACTACATTACAAGCGGCCACAGAGGCCATGGCCATGCTCTGGCCAAGGGAGCCGATCCGGTGAAGCTCCTCATGGAATTCCTCGGGAGACGTGGTGGGTACTGTCATGGAAGAGGGGGGACGATGCATGTGTGCGCTCCGGAGGTTGGACTAATGGGGACAAACGGAATCGTTGGAGCCGGGATACCCATAGCCGTTGGATTGGGCCTGGCGGCCAAGAGAACCGCAAGTGATCGAGTTGCTGTTAGCTTCTTCGGTGACGGGGCAACCAACACTGGAGCCTTTCATGAAGCGTTGAACATGGCGAGTGCATGGAAGCTGCCAGTGATCTTCATTTGTGAGAATAACCTGTACGCGATCTCTACCAAGATATCGCATTCAACCGGTAATGATCAGCTCTGGCGAAGGGGAGAAGCGTTGGGAGTCTACTCGGCGCGCATTGATGGGAATGCGGTCATGGATGTCTACGAGGCAGTCCGTGACGCCGCTTGTCGTGCTCGAGCAGGTGCTGGGCCATCATTCTTGGAGTGCATGACCTATCGGTGGGAGGGTTGGGCCTGGAAAGATCGAGATCTTGGCCTGCATTATCGAACCATGGGAGAGATCTTGCATTGGCAAGAGAACTGTCCAATAGCGAGACTTCGGGAGACGCTCTATTCCGAAGGGGACTTGGATGAGGAAAGAGAAAGGGAGATTGCAGCACGCATAGAGGGGCAGCTTGACAATGCACTACGACTTGCTCTATCAAGTCCGGAACCCGACTTGGCCGATATCGAAAGAGACGTCTACGCATGAATACGTGGGCCAAGAGAGAAACGCCAGCTCTTGAGGACATAATTGCTCGGATCGATCAGGTGTCCAGGCTCCTGGACGGCAATCGTCAGTACCTATCTGAGCCAGATTGTCAAATCGGAGGTGCCGACCATGGCTTGCATACGGCCGAGGATTCCGTGCCCTCGCTCTTGTTGATCGAAAAACGGCGAAATGGAAGAGCAGCGCCGACTGCAATCGGATCTCCTCCGTGATTGCACTGGAAGTTGGGGGGATGCATCGGCGCAATGGGGCGAGTCTCTGAGGGTCTTGCCGGAAGCAATGGCGATATCAAGGCCATGGCGCAAGGGGATGTGGCCAGGGCAATGAAGCCAAGTATGTCGACACTCCAGTCGTCTGGCGGTGGCGACGGCAGCGACAAGAAGATGCTCGACGCGGTTGTTGCGGCTGTTGATGCATTCGAATCCTCCCCTTTTCTTCATGGAGGCAATCATGAAGCCGCGCGCGTCGTCTGAGGGAGCGGGAGACACGAGAGTGCCTGAGGCGAAACATGGCCGTCCCAGATTCCTAGGAAAAGGGTCGAGTGGCCTACTTGATAGTCGGGGGAAGTGATGAATGCGCGGTTGAGTGAGGGGAGAACGGTGAACAGCTGGCCTACTAATCCACGGCATGGCTTTGCCGGCAAACGATCATGTTCCCGGGAATGCGGTAAGAGTTCA
>Ga0315277_10006438_pt1 | contig 15365 bp, 7 predicted proteins | sample YL17G05_15_MG_FD_203695 | JGI IMG/M metagenome (GOLD analysis project Ga0315277, IMG submission 203695) | Sediment microbial communities from Yellowstone Lake, YNP, Wyoming, USA - YL17G05_15 | ecosystem: Environmental > Aquatic > Freshwater > Lake > Sediment | place: USA: Wyoming | collected...
GCCCATGTCAGGGTCTTGCGGATTGTTTCAGAGAAAATGTTAAAACCTTTTCTTTACTTTGAAGTAATAATGAGGATTTTTGCTGAAAGGATTGGCATCCAGACTGAATCTCAAGCCTGTGGGATTAACCGAAGAGAACTCTGAGCTCAGCTTGCGGTTAAATTTCTTCACGCTGCGGACTGCATCCAGCACGCTGACTATACGGTTGACCGCAGCCAGGCCTACCATGAATAATGCCCTTCGGTATGCTGTCTTGCTCTGATTGCGCAGATCACGGAAACGACCTTTGGAATCCTGTGAATCCCAGTTCCAGTTCCAGAAATCGTTTTCCGGGTAGATCGTCGCATCAGCCCCGTGATATAACCTGGCAAATTGATTATACTGGTCCCGGGTATCGTAATAGGTTATATTCTCAAAGTAATCATCCGTTTTACTATCCAAATTCACACTGGCGTGCAAAGCGGCATAACCCTTATAATCGGTTTTTTTCCAGGAACCGTAGGTCCTGAAGGCAAAAAAGCCAGTCCAGATGGACCCTTCCAAACCCAGGAATATGTGGGAACCGGTGCCGTTTCCCGCATACAACTCCCCAGCACCCGGTAAAAGCAAGGAAAGGAGCATTGCCTTGCTGGTAGATTTTCTTCCACTCGGCTTCTGGAATTCATCTTGAAACGGAGAACCTTCGCCTCTGCCTGATTCTAAACTCAGCTTCCCAAAATTCAATAAAGGTTGAGGAGTCAAAAGCGACTTTGTAGTAGGGACAACCCTTGTGGTTGTCCTATTTTCCATTTGGACAGGGACAAGCCCTGTCCCTACATTTCCCTTCTCCTCGCCTGAGCTTAAGCTTATAGAGACCAGGCTAAAAAGAAGAAAGAGGAATATTGTCCAGATGCTTTTGAAAGATTTATTGACCATCCTCATCTATTTATGTTTAAAATTTCGTGCTCACCGTGAATTTAGGTATGATCTCATTGTCGTTATATTCAGTCAGCCTTATTTTCAAATCTACTTGCGAGAACTTATCTCCTTTTCGATTATAATGACGGACCGCAATAGCCGCATCAAAAGCTGAAAGCAGATGATTCGCTAAAGAAAACATAACAAAACGGTTAGCTTTATCAAGCAGAGAGTTAGAATCATGCCTCATACCCAGATAAGTATTTCGATTCGGGGTCAAAAATATTCCGGTGAAATCGTCCCAGCCAAAACGGAACTGGTCGTATTTTCCAACCTCTTCATAATACTGCTGGTTTCTGTCCAGCGGCTGTCCCGCCACTGGATGTAAGGAGTGGCTTAGTACAATTGAGTCAGTCTCACTGTAGAAATAAACACCAGGCGTATCTATCACTATGTGTTCAAATCCAGGAGTAGGATCATACGTTAATCCATAATGCTGAACCAGGGAGTCACTGTAAGCTTCTATATTCCAATGCGCATCTGCAAAATTCAGGAATTCTTTCTCCTTATTTTTTCCTTTCTTGTGATAGCTAAAATATCCAGTCCAGAAACCTGCTTCCAAGCCAAAGAATAAGACTGCTTTTATTTTTGAGCCGGCGTAAAATTCACCAGCACCCGGCACGACCAGGGAATAGAGGAAGCCTCTTTTGATGGATTTGTTTTTGAACTGGTATACATCCATATTAACTCTTTGAATACCGGTTGAATCAGATTGAGTTAGGCTATAGAGCTGCTGAGAGCTCTGGTAATTCATCAAATTGAAATAACCATTAATGGAAGGTGCAGTCTCCTGTTTGGTAACTAAGGTCTCAGCTTTTGCCCAGGAAAAGAACAAAATCATAACTATTAACACCAACCCCACAATCTTGAATCTTTTATAACTCACCTTTCCTCCTTTAAATTCGCTATTCGTTGTTAGCTGTTAGCTATTCGTTCATCGCTTTTGGCTGTTTGTTTTTTTTTATCCTTGAACTCTTGAACCATTGAACTTTTTTATGTAGCGGAAGGCCGTCAAGGTCTTGTCCACAGGATCCTGGCGAAGACTTCAGCCTTCCATTTTCTCTCATCCCAACCCCTGGAGGTCTAAAGACCTCCTCTACATTTCATTTTACTAACGCAACCTTACAGAAAGCGACATTTTTCCCATTATCGGATTTTGCCTCTACCCGGCAGAGATAAACTCCGCTGGCATATTTCGAGCAGTTCCATTTATATTCGTTCTCGGTATTGGCTTTGCCGGACTGGCTTGCCTGTGCCACCAGATCTCCTGAAAGGTCATAAATCTTTATATCAACTTGAGCGTCCCTGCTTAAAAAATATCTTATTGTGGTCTCATCCTTTGCCGGGTTAGGATAATTATAAACTGATTTATCCGGCATAAGGTCGGCATATACCGGTATATCCGGAAGCAAGTTTAACGGCAGACTATTAGTATGCCCTGAATTATAGCCATACATAAGCCAGGGAGTCTTCTCCATTCCATCACGATTTCTGACATCCATCGAGAAGCCATACACCAGGCCATCTTCTGTCTTGAAGAAAAGGTCTCTCTTCATATAGATTACGTTCCCGCCGGACATCTGAACGGAATCGTTCAGGATTATGCCGGAGGTAATGATGCTACTGCTCAAAGCTAATGGAAAGCTGGTGAACCTGGAACCATTGCCGTGAAAGGCAGCCACCTGACCGTTACCCAACCCGACCAGGATTTCCGTTTTTCCATCTCCATCCAGGTCTCCCAGGATCGGGGCAGAATAGATCACACCTACTGTTCCGGCTCTATCCAAAACCACAGGGAAATTGGTGGAGATTATGCCATTATAATTGTAGGAGTAAATTTTGTTATCACCGCTAAAGACGATCTCCAGATAACCGTCCCCATCTATATCTCCTAAAACCGGAGCAGATTTTATATCACCCACAAGAACCGGGAATCCACTCAAAAGATGACCCGCTAAGTCCCAGGCATAGATTTTCCCGTCTCCTGATAAAACCACCACCTCTAATTTGTTATCCCTATTTATATCACCTACTACCGGAGGGAAATTGCCAATAGAAGTGATTTGTGCTATACAACCGGTATCATCTGTCCTTCTCAAACAACCTCTCTGGTTATTTTCAGTAAGTACAAGTCCGACGCTATCAACATCAGTGGTAGCCAATCCGACAATCGACTCATTATAATTCCCTTCAGTAATAGCTATGACAAAATCTCCAAAAGCTAATATAACCCATTTCCCGTTCTCCGCTCCGATAAAAACCTCAGGACCTGGGTCATCCGAATTAAAATCTGCAATAACTGGTGTCATAGAGATTTTATTACCCGAAGTATCTACCGGTAAATACATAAAATAATCCGCTCTTCCATTTGAATCCGAATCCTCAGCATGCCAGATACCTAGCTTACCACTCAAAGTCCCCACAACCACCTCTAATATCCCATCTCCATCTAAATCTCCCAAAGAAGGTGTGCCAACAATTGTCGTATCTGCTTCTGCAAAGATTGCTAAAGACTCATAAGTGTACTTGCCATCCAGACCTAAGATTGCGATTACATCCGAATTCGGAATAAATTTTGAGCCATCGGTTTTCCAGGCGAAGATATATTTACCGGATGCAGTCAGAACTTCTTGTTTACCATCACCATCCAAATCTCCGTAAACCAGGGAACTGTTGCCAGAGCCAGATACAATCCTCTGAGGCCAGCCTGCCAGAGCGATATCGTTTTTCACGTTAAATCTCATCACCGTACTATCTTTGCTAATATTAGTTATATATATATGGGTCTCAGAACGGTCATTAGAGCGGCTCGAAGGGAAAGTGTAGGGAGTGAAATTTGAATTGTTTCCTAAATAATACATATCCTCCTGCGAGCCGTAACCCGTATAATAATTCCCTCCGAAATCAATGAACCCGTCCGCCTCTTCCAGAGTGATAAACCTACGGTCTTTATCCCACTGCAGCTTGTTATCATCGAAGTTATTAAACCCGTTATTATCAGCGTCCAAATAAGCCACACCCTCATCGATATGCCAGATCAAAATCCCTGAACCAGGAAGCATATTATCATATTCGCGAGTGGGTTGCTTGTTTCTATTCACCGGACCTAGGATTACCCCGGTGGCACTATCTGCCAGAATATAAGGCTCACCAAGCCCATCTATATCTTTTTGTCTATTCTCTATCAAAAAGTACTCCTCAGAATTTATAGGCACCTTAACCGTTTGTAGGTTGCCATCACTCAGTATCTCTGAGGCATAAAGCTGAACATTATTCTGGTATAATATCTCAACCGGAATCGTAAACCCCAGAAATGCTTTTCCCCAGGCATCCGGGTAAACCGGCATAATACCTGAGACCGGGCTTCTGCAGCTATCCAGCTCTATGCCCAAGTCCATTGCGTTATTGTCCATCAAGGAGAAATCGCCGATCTGGGTGGTAAAGGTGCGGGTGTTATAGAAATCCGGAAGCCCTAACTGGTGCCCGAACTCATGAGCTAAGACCGCATTCAAAGCCCCAATGCGGGTGTCCTGGGACCTGGTTTCAGGCATAATCATTCCCTCGGTGATCCCGAAGTTCCCGTTATCCACCTTGATTGTATCTCCGGTGACGATAAATCCGGTAAAAAGGTCATTCGGCGAATAAGTCGGCGAAAAACTTCCTAAGTCGCTTTGCCTGTCTGAACCGGCATGAAAGATTATGAATGAGTTATATTTTGAGAAATCAATTTGTGAAACCGAGTCCGCCAGACGAAAAGAGTCATCAAAAAACCGTTTTAATCCGTCAAAAGGATAATTCGGCAGGCCTGTGTCTCCGTAGTAAGAGATAGTGTGCGGCAGTTGATAGGTCGAATCTTCCGCTATAGGATAGACCTCAGACTTTAAAACCACTTTTCCATTTGACACCGTATTCCAGTAATTATTAAGAGCTTTGAGGTGAGCTAAAAAATACTTCCGGTAGTGAGGTGGTGAATCGATGATATTCCCGTCCTGCGCATAATGCTCCTGATAAGTTCTTCGATCGAACATGCCATCTCCAGTGGTTTTTGGATCGTCCGGGGCTTCCTTTTGAAATTCTACCCTGATGGCTAAGACATTCAGAGTTTCCACCGGTGCATAATATTCTGAAATCGTTTTGAGAGTCGGGAGCGCAAATTTTGACGCTCTTTCCAAACCGAGCAGGTTCTTCTGAGACACCTGGCTTTTGAATTCCGCAGGTGCAGGTTTAGCTTCTTGCCGTTCCTTTGCGGCTTGCTTAAGCCCCTTGATCTGAAGAACCTTGCCCTCTTCTGCAGTTGCTGAGAAGACCATCAAGAAAAGGGAGAAAAGAAAGACAGAAGAAAAAAACAACCAGTCATTCTTTACACGACCGGACAAGAATTTCATCGCCTTCAGTTTTAGATGCTTCGCTTCGCTCAGCATGACACATTTCACCGATTTATCCTTTTTTGCACTTGGATTCAAAGTCCATTTTCCTGTCGCTTAAAACCTTACTGTTCCTGAGATCCTGGTGGTATTGGCTAACGCCACATTTTTATTTGCAGGAACATAAGCAAAATCTACTCTTAAAAGGCTTATTCTCAGTCCTGCGCCAAAGGTAGAGGTTTTTATATCCCCCACCTTATCGTAGATATAGCCTGCTCTTAGAGCCACATAGTTGGCATACCAGTATTCCAGGCCAACATTTTTCACTGCCTGGCTAACGATATTTCCCAAGCCGCCGACAGCTACCAGCTCTTTATTGATCTCCCCTACTGCGGTAAGTTTATTGTAAGGGGTATCAAAGATCTTAAAAGCAAATCCTAAAGCTAAATTCCTGGGCAGGGGATCAGACTGATCCACGTCTATATAGGAAACGTTTGGTCCTAAATTGGTGATCGCTGCTCCCAGGGTGAGTCTTTTAAGTGGAGTCTTATAAATCACCCCGGCATCAATGGCAAACGAGGAGCCGGTACCACTCCCCCTTTCTTTGCCAGCCCCCTGGTCAGAAAGGTGACTGTAGATGAATTTAGCTCCCAATCCCAAAGCCAGCCGGTTACCCATTCTGGTACCGTAGGATAGGGTCAATGCCACCTCATATGGACTTATCTCCCCTTCCGGTACGCCGATCTCAGAGGTCCTTTGAATCACACCATAGGAGATGAAGGTTATGTTGCCACCAAGGGTCCCCCAGTTCTCGGTATTTTGCACATAGGAAAGATACTCGTAATTGACATCCGCAGCCAACTCCGGCAAAAGCGCTGCATGCATAAAGGTGAGTTCCCTCTTAGCATGAGCATAGATCACTACCTGGTCGTCTGTGCCAAAGAAAATATCCTTATCCTTATAAATTATGGTATGAGTCCTGGTTTTCTCCAGGTTTGAGTGATAATATCTTCCCCAAGCTCCTGCATTAAATCGCAAGGTGCCGAATTCCGTTCCCACGAACAGATTATCCTCCCCAACCATGGCTATGGAAAGTATGCGGCTGCCCAGGGAATTGGAGTAGACATACAGCACCTGACCCGGTATTAATTCCCTGGAGGGAAGATGGTTATATTCCACAATCTTTAGAGAGAGATTTTCAATCCGGTCTTTGTCCCTGTAGGGTAAGAACCTGGCAGCGACCTCTTCTACGGTCTTTTCGTCTTTCACCTCATATTTCCTGTAACCGTATTTTTTCCATTTCCCTTCATCGAATTTCAAAAGACCGTTTTCAGTACCTACCAGAAGGCCGCCTTTTTTATCGAATGCCAGGGAAGTCACCTTTCCCTCAAGTGGTAAATTGTATTCTATTTTTAAAGGCTGACTGGAAGATATCTGCTCTTTTCCAAAGTAGTTTAAATCCTCGAACCTTTTATAGGCGATCTGTAATTTCTGCTCATCTTCTCTCTCCATATACTGTCTTATCTGCTGTTCAAATTCCTCCGGAGACTTTACCGTCAAAGAGAAATAATTGACGAAAAGGTTGCCCTCGAATTTTATAAGCTTATCCGGGGTAGCTGCCCAGACTTCTTTATCATTTTTTGCGGCAAGCTGAGTGACCCTCTGGTCTTTGACCTCAGGGGCTAAATAGATTCTGGAAAAACTCTTGCCATCAAACCTGACCACCCCGCTGTCAGTCCCGACAAAGGCAGTTCCTCCGGGAGTAAAAGCCATGGATAAAGCTTTATCCGAGACCAGTCCGTCCTGGATAGAGAACCTTCTCCATACTTTTCCGTCATATTTGTAAAGCCCGCTGTTGGCACCCACCCAGAGGTTGTTTTCATCTGAGGTAAGGAAATTCAAGGAATCCATAAAGATCAAACTGTAAGGTAGTTCAATTGCCTCAGGCGGGGATTTGAGGATTGGCTTTTTAGCTGAATTGATGAGCGATTCTTCTTTCTGTGCGATTAAAACCGAATCGCTCAGGGAGCTACCTGCAAGACTCAAAAACTCGCTAAAGGCTCCCCTTTCTACCAGTAAATTCCCCCAGGCGGAGAGAAGGTCTTCCAATGCTTTCTGCAAATCCTGGTGACGCGGGGAATCCTGAGGAGAAAGAGCCAGGATTTTATTTTTGAGATTCTCCAGTGAATCTCTATTTGCCCCGCAATTCTGCGAGGCGACCTGATCCAGCATTTTTCTTAACCTGGTCTCGTCCTGCACCTGGGTATATTTTCTAACAATACTCTCGGCTGTTTCTCCGGAGGATACCGGGTAAGCCCGGGAATTCCTCCAGTCCCTGCCATCCCAGGTGTAGAGATCAGATGCGGAGATAGCCCAGAGGTCATATCTTTTATAGTTGCTTTCCGGAATATCATTCTTTAATAACGCCAGGGCTTTGAACTGACTGGCTGTTTTTCCTTTATACTCAATCCAGGTGCTGGCTAAAGGATAAAGCCCCAGACCTGCCGGGTTCCAGTGAGTGGCAGTGGCATCATCTGCAATGGCGACGAAAGATTCACCCATTCCTGCAGCTCTTGCGCCGGCAGCAATTCTAAGGAAAAGAACCGTGGACAAACTCACCTGAGCAAAGGACTGCACTGTCAGGCAAAGTATCACCATCAAAAGCACTCCAAGAAAAAGAAAACGCCTCATAAAACCTTCCTCCTCCAGCTAAATTTTCGATTAAAATATCTCATCCGACCCTGCTATTTCGCAAGGGAAAAAAGTTTAATTCATAACCACTGCTTTACCAATTGCCTCAGCTTCCTTGTTTGCATCCTCCCCGTTGACATTAAATCTTGTCTTGGCTACGACTTTATAAATATAAACTCCATTAGCTACTTTGTCCCCGTCCTGATCTCTGCCATCCCAGACTACCCCGGAATTAAACCCTGCAGAACCTGTTCCACTCATGGTTCTGATTAACCTGCCGGATAAAGTGAATATCTTTATCTCCACCCTTTCAGCCGGCACTGAAAGCTCGTAGGTGAATTGGGTAAATCTTGAAAAAGGATTCGGATAATTCATCACCTGGCTTATGGATAACTCTTTGGTTAAAGATATAACCTTGACCTGGAAATTTGCCAGGGTGGAATTGTTGGCATTATCCCAGGCTTTGACTTTCAGGGTATGGTCACCTTCTTTTAAATTTATTTTCTGAGTCAGGCTCCCGTGGGAGTAACTGTTCAAATCATACTGGAAATTTGAGGTCAAATCCTGAATGTCTTGCCAATCATCATCTATTGAAAGCGTAATCCGGTGCCCTAATTCGCCGGTCAGATTAATCCCGGATGAATCTGAAACATAAACTATAAGACCAGGGTCCGGCTGAACCGTGTCTCCATCTATGAATTTTGGATTTTCCACAAAAGCTATCCTAACCTCCGGACCCAGGCTGTCTTTAACTGTAGTGTCTGTTCCTGCCACCGCAATCGAATCTAAAGCACCTGCCCCATCTATAGTTGAATCAGAATTGACCACATACGCGCTGATCTTCCCATTTTTCCCGCCGTAGTCCATATCCCTTGGTACGATAAAGCTGCCGGCGAATTTACCGCTATCCACCAGCGCGCTACCCCTGAAAATCACATTGCCCGGAAGACTATATTTTACCGTATCTACACCACCCCAGGGTAGCGCCATTAGATAGTTTCTTTGTTTATCTGAGTCAAAAGCCAGAAGATAAGCAGTTCCCTTGAAAAGAGAATCTACCTGGCCTGTCTTATCGATAACTTCTCCTTTAAAATTCATCCGGCTTAGAGCTTTCATTGTGTCAGGATTTAATTCTATAAATCTAACCTGAAGTTTAGGAACATCCAGATAAGTCAGAGGATCGCCTATGATTATATACTGACGGTCATTATCGTTGTAACGTCTTAAAAGCTTTGCAGAATATAGTGCCTCTGAAATTGAGAGGGAATCAGAAGCTAACAGTAGATCGTAAACTTTGGCGTTCAGAGCTGCATTGTCAAAGGAGTAAACCAGCCAGGTGGCAGAAATAACTGAGATTGCGCCCTTATCTTCAGCCCTTAAAAACTCCTCTGCCATCCCCTCACTGTAAGGATTGAAGAAAAGTCCGATACTGCAGGATGCCGCATAGACCAGAGGATATCTTTTCTTGTTTTTCAGCCTGGGGATATCCTGTTCGCGTTTGAAAACCCTCTCATGCGCCCAGACATTAGGGTTTCCGTGCCCGACATAATTGACTATTACCGTACCATTGTTAAAAGCATTGATTATAGCCTGCTCTGCCTCCGGTTTTTGTCTGGCAGCATCAAAAGGATACTCCATTAGATAAACTTTATTCAGGTTAAAAGTTTTTTTAAGATGATGGTCAGCGATATCCTCAGTCTCATCATTGTGTATCCTTTCAGTAACACTACCTGGAGGCCCGAATTCGTCATCTGCCACTAACGTAATCAGATTTTTCCAGGTGCTATATTCCGGGTTGACCTCATACTCCCTTATTTTATTTATTATCACCTGCACATCCTGTGGAGTCTTGACAGGCCATCTTCCTATGAACATATCCACTGCCCCGTTGGCATCCTCATCTAAATAACCGTAATTTCCAAAATAAACGAAATTGTCATCAGAGACTGATTTGTCAGGCGCTACTGCAAAAGGAGGTATCCAGGTTGGAGAGTGAGTACTTAAAAGGTCTTTGTAATCATAAGTTCCATCTCCCACCAACAGGGCAAAAGCCGGTGCCGTGCCTGCCCAGTTCTCATAGGCATATTTCAGAAAATCCCTAATAGCAACCGGATCGAAAAGCCCCCAGGAGAATTCGTTATATATATCCTGTACCTTGACTAGCTTAACTTTAAAATCAGGTTTGTCTCTTAGACTCATATAGTCCTGAAACTGACCATAAAAATCAGAATGAGTAATAACCAAAAGATCTGCCTGATTGGAGACATCTCTCAGATCCGCAATTTGTTCCGAACTTATAGAGAGAGGAGTTTTGAATTTAGATTGATCGGCAAGATAAAACTGTTTTTTCTGGCCCATTATTAGCTGGTCTTGAAATTTTATGCTATCTGCATTACGGACAAAATTCTCAAACTTTTTCACTCCAAACCTGTCATCAATCTCAAACAAATAAGGAGCTGTTCCATTGAAACCCGAAGTTCGATATTCAATTGTGCCGGATGTATCCGGGTTTTCAAACCAGAGCTGATTAGCATAACAACTGTCTTTTTTCGAGTATTCGATCTCATACCAGTCCAGATAAGTATTCGGGTAATGAAAATAGAAATTTAAAGTATTTAAGGCATCAGTAAGGTTTGTAAATCGAGCAGAAGTGATATTATAATCATATCTATTTAGGTCAAATCCCTTTACCGAATTAAGGGTGATTGAATCTGCGTAGCTGGAATAAGTTTTGATTCTGACAAGAGCAGTATCACCGGGAAAAACGCTGGTCAATGAAGGATAAAAGGTAAAAGAACCCCACTTTTTCCAGTACCATTCATAATAATTGTAAGGCTCACCTGAATAATCCTCTACCAGCATAACATCGTCTTCCATATGGATCCTATCCCTGGATTTAGCGGAGATGACCGGATTAGGTTCAGTCAGACTTCCGTTTGCAATCTCCATCCTTTTAGCTGAATCAGGAAAGTTGCCGGTAAAAGTCAACCAATAGACATTGTCCCTGGTATAAGGGTTAAGATAATACTGGTATCCTCTGGAGATAGAGTCGAATTCCCAATTATTCACTGACCATCCATAGAATAGAATATAGTCATTCGGGTCAAGCTTGTTATCCCCTCCATCTGAAACCAGGATGGCAAGCTCTCTTAATTCCGGCCGGGGAGATGAATTTGAAACTGGAAGAATTTTTCCTCCTCCGCTGAAAATTCTTATCTTCTGCGGGTCGATTGAGGAAAGGCTTATTCCTGCATTTGCCAGAAAATTCCCGTCGATTTTGTAGATGCCGTTATCCCGCAGTGTTATCTTATACCAGGCATTCGAGTAACTGAAAGGACTTACCTGCGGAACCCTTTTCAAGAGCGTCTCTCTTGTCTGTCTCCAGTTCTTAGCCACCTCATAATTCAGAATGGTTTCTTTATAGACGTTCTCAAATAGATCCCTTTCCATCATCCCTTCGGTTTTTTCGCCTCCGGTGAAATCTACCTCTACCGTGATTTCTGAATAATATTTCACCGCTTTTCTGGCAGGATTATATTGAACCGGGAAAAGCTTGAGCCTTAAGATTCTCTGATTGCGAATGAAAGTTGGCGGATTAGAAATGACCCGATTTTCCGGGAAAAATGCATCTGTGTTAGATAAATCTTTTCTCAAGCTTCTCGTCTTTTCCTGATTTGTCTCGTCCACCCTTTTTTCAAAAAGAGGCAAGTTGAACTTCCCCTTATCCAGACTATTTTCGTCCACGACTCTGACATCAACCTGACTGTTCTGGGGAATCCCGATCACTACTATCCTGGATGGCACCTGAGGATACCCGTCATCTTTTGAAAGAGGGCATTTGTCAATGCTCAAAATGTCCGAGAGGGTGTCTCCCCGAGAAAGTTTAGACGAGCTCAGTTCCGGGACTTTGTATTTGAAAACTATTCCCTTTTCATCAGACCTCAAGACCTGAATGTCGCTGTATTCATCTGAAGCAATAGCGTAGGCTGGCACAACTAAACTCAGGAGGATAAGGGACAGAACTGCCTTTCTTATCATACTCGATTGGCTTAAATGGGGATAAAAAAACCGAGATACTTTAATCCGCTTTGGCGGGTTATTTACTCGGAAGACAAAATGCCTCATAGTTAAAGGGTAACTCCTTTTTGAAAACAGAAAACCATCTCTTAATACTGCCAAATACCCTTTAACTATATTCTATAGGCAAACCCTTTCTTTTGCCAGCATTATAATTAATAAACGAAAATTGTCAAGACTTTTTTGGCATTTAACTTCAAAATGTTCAAATATTTACCAATTTCTCTGGAGTGCAAAACTTTAGTTTTGCCCATAATCGGTCGCGAAATATCTGAGCCGTGAAGGACTTGCCAGGTCCGGGTATCTGGCAAGTCCTTTAATATTTATCGTCTTTGCGGGGCTGGGAGCCCCGCCTACGAAAGAATATGATTTATTACCGTAGGTCGGACACCCTTGTCCGACCTTTATTCTACGATTCCAAAACTTCTATCCAAAAAGTTTATCCTTTAATTTAGAAGCCAGTTTTTCCGCTCTAAAGGCGCGGATAAATTCACAGGCGGTTTGATAAGCATCCTGTTCAATGGTTTTCTGATATTTTTCTGAGATGGAGTTAATATCTTTTACAAAAACCTTAGTGGCAAATTTTATGTCCTTCTTATTGTCAGCAGCCCATTTCTTCATCTGTTCCATTAAATCCTTGGGGAGACCCTTATGAGCGATATTCTGCCATTCAGTTCCCACATTACCTTTACGGATCCCACAATCAGCGAATTTCCCCACCAGATGCATAGGAGTCCCGGTTATCCCGTGCTGGGCAATACAGACTCCTTTATCTTTAATCACGTCATAAATTTCCTTAGTCCTTTCCAGGTCGATAAAGATCTTCTCCCCTTCCAGATAATTCCCATGCTTGGAGCCATTATTTATAGCCAGGAGGTCCGGCTTGACCCTATTTTTCCATAGCCCGCCAATAAAAGTGGTTGCTTCCTCTACTGTAGTAATCACCGCTTCCTGTCCTGCAGATTTCACCTCACCCACTTCAACTTCCAACCCCAGGCCTAATTCCACTATTGGCTGAGCAAGTTGAGTGGTTATGAGGATATTGCCTTCTAATTCGTTAAAAGAGGAATCAATGGCAAATGAGGTGTACCCGGCCTTAAGCTCAGCTTCTATCAGTTTTCTGGAGGATTCTATCTCCTCCTTAGAGGTATTCTTAGTGGTTATATGGTCGCCATGAATAGAGAATGGCTTGGAAAAACCTGTTTTTTCTGCATAACCTATCACCGTGTCGAAGAAAATATCCGGGGTCATCCCGGTGTATCCTCCATCCGGATTACCTTCCGATTTAGCCAGCTCAAATATAACTATCGAATCAAGCTCCTCAGCGGCTCTCATAATGCCAGGGATTACATGCTTTATCCGGGTATTACAGGCCATAATGATGACCTTTTCATCCCGGATAGCCCTGAAAATATCATGGGAATTCAAAAGACAGACCTTACTTTTGCTCCCTAATTTTTCTTTGATATAATCCGGCCTTAAATCCAGAAGCTTAATTTCAGTTGTTACTACCATATTTCACCTCTCATTATATTCCGTTCATCTACCCTTTACATCGGAAAAAAATGGTTTCGATTAAGCTCATAACTGCTGAAAGCAGACTTATTTTGTAGCGGAAAGCTTTAGCTTTCCATTTTCCCCAGCGCCAATGAAGGTCCGAAGACCTCTGCTACATCTTCACGAGCGAAATACCTCGTCGGGCATAAAGCCCGACGCTACGTGCCTTTCTCCTTTAAGCTTTTTCTTAATGGAGGTCTAAAGACCTCCGCTACATTCTTGGTGTCGGGTAGCTTGCGCAACCCGACCTACTCCTACTCCATACTTTACGGTAGGTCGGGCTATCGTAGACTGCCTGACAAATCCCATTTGAACCCTTTTTTTTGTGGAGGTCTGAAGACCTCTGCTACACTCTTTTCTTTGTAACGTCCAACTTTTATGTCGGACGAGTTATTGTGATTTATGAGCTACTTAAAAATCAAGGCTAAGACAACTGCAAAAACTAAAGCCGGCAAGAAATTCCCTACTTTGATTCTTTTTATATCCAGAAGATAAAACCCGATTCCCAAGATCATCAGCCCGCCAGTGGCAATTAACTCGTTCAGTATTTTGGGCTCAAGTAAAAACGCTAACCGGCTTCCTAACAAAGTCAGTGTCCCTTGAAAAATCAGCACAGTTAAAGAAGAGAAGAACACTCCCACTCCCAAACTGGAGGCAAAGGCTATGGAGGCGAAGCCGTCTAACATCGATTTGGCATAAAGGGTATCAGCCTTGCCCGAAATCCCGTCTTGAATTGAGCCAACGATGGTCATCGGACCAACACAGAAAACTAAACTCGCAGTTACGAAACCCAGGACAAAAGTTCCGGATTCAGATTTTACTTTCTTTTTTAACAAATCCCCAATCTTCTCCAGACCGTCCTCGATTCTAAGCAATTCTCCTGTAATTCCACCAAGAACTAAGCTTCCGATAACCAGTAGTATATTTTCCGTATTGAATGCCATCCTCATCCCGATTAAAAGAGTGCACAGCCCCAGTCCTTGCATGACGATCGTCTTGATCTTCTCGGTAAATCTGCTTCCCACAGCCAAACCAACTAAGCTGCCGATGATTACCGTTGCAGTATTGACTAATGTGCCTTTCATATTTTTACGTACTGCCCGTAGGGCTCAGGCGATCCTAAAAGGGACATCTGAGTAAGTTCAGAGCGCTGTCATTGCGAGCGAAGCGAAGCAATCCCACTTCATACAGATCACAAGGGATGAGATTGTTTCGTCGTCCAAAGGACTCCTCGCAATGACACAAAAACAGTTTTCCAAGATGCCCTGAAAGAGTCGCGCTACGTTTTTCCCTTGAACCTTTGAACGATTGAACTTTTGAACACATTTTTTATGGAGGTCTGAAGACCTCCGCTACATTAGAAATATCGTCTTGGATCCGTGATCTTTCCTTCCACCGCTGAAGCGGCAATAGTTGCCGGACTGCAAAGATAAACCTCAGCTCCTTTTCCCAATTTACCCAGGAAATTCCGATTAGAAGTGGAAAGCAAAACATCTCCCTTGCCTAAAACCCCATGATGTCCGGCTGTGCATAGACTGCATCCCGGATTGGCAATCATCGCTCCTAAATCCATAAAGATTTCATATAGACCAGATTTAAGCATCTGCCTGGCAACTTCTCTGGTAGCAGGGACTATGACTAATCTGACCTCTGGGTGAATCTTTCCGGCTTTCTTCAAAATCCTTGCCGCAACCTCAAAATCCTCAAATCTTCCATTAG